>JACZCU010259129.1_pt1 | contig 11154 bp, 7 predicted proteins | sample 8641851 | NCBI WGS metagenome assembly JACZCU01 (sample SAMN15324605, study PRJNA640507) | soil metagenome | isolation source: monocropping sugarcane control | place: China: Luxin town, Laibin City, Guangxi Province | collected 2019-07-25 | depth 10cm m | reverse complement strand
TGCCGCGAGCGCTTCGCTGAGTTGGTTGTACAGCTCGCGGTCGCGAGGCTGGTTTTCGATCTCTTTCTGGAGCTCGGCGACGCGTTCTTTCGAAGGCCGCGCAGCGCTCGACCAATCGGCATCGGATCGTCGCTCTTCCCGCTGGCGCAGTGCAGGCGCGGGAGCGCTCCGCGGGGCGACCGTGATCGCCTCCCTGACGACGTCAGGCCGTGGAGGAGCTGGCGCAGGAGCCGGCTCATTCACCGCCGCGCCGACAACTCCTCCAACCACTCCGCCGACGACACCGCCCTCGACACCGCCCTCGACTCGTCCCGCAGCCTTCATCTCCAGCAGCGGAGCCTCCGCCGTTACTGTGATGCTCTCGGAGACGGAGTTTCTCGCCGCCGGAATCGGAGCCGGTGCGGGCTGTACCGGCATCTTTCGCGTAATGATGGGGGCCGGCGTGTTCGTGCGGCGGTCGATGCGCGCGATCCCGCCCGCGTCGATCGTGAGGATCGCCGCGAGGGCGCGGCGGTCGAGACCGAAGCGCTGATAGTCCCACTCGTTCTCGAGGACGAGCATCGTGGTCGCCGGAATGACGACGCGCTGCTCCGTGCTGATCTTCACCTGCTCCGTCGCCAGCGCATTGCGCACAGCCTCGGACGGCTCGTTCGCTTCGCGCATGGCGAGGTAGTCGAGGTACTCGCGATACGCCTCGCGCTCGAGCAGCGGCGAAAACGTCTGCGCGTCGAGCGACGACGTCGCCGGCGCCGTGGTCCCGCCGAGGGTCACGCGCGGCTCGTTCCCGACACGAACCTTCCCGGCGACGATGACTTCGTCGCCCGGCTGCACGTCGTCGACGTGCTGCGGATAGACCCATTCGGCGCTGCTGTCGGCGATCTCGAACGACGCACCGGCGGGACGCTGCAGCGCCTGCGCCGCCTCGCGCGCCCTCTGGTCGAGCGCGTCCGAGAACGGAACGCGCACGATGCGGCCGTGACCGCCGACGACGGTCTTTGCGAGCGACCCGTCTTCGCGCGCGCCGAGGATGAGCGCGTCGACGGTGGCGCCGTGCGGGATGGCGTTCGCGAGGTCGGTCAGTTCTTTCTTGTCGACCGTGCCGAGGGTCGGCACGAAGTCGCTGGCGATGACGATGGCCCGATTCGGATGCTCTTTGGCCTCCGTCGCGACGCGTCGGAGCAGCGCGCCGATGTCGGTGCCGCCGAGGAAGAGCCGGTCCTTGAGAGCGGCCGGGCTGCCGACGTTCGCGAACTCCTGATCGAACGCGACGAGCTGGACGTGGTCGGATTCCGGCAGCGACGCGATCACCTGTTGCAGCGCCCGAATGCGATGCGTCTGCGACTCTGCCGCCGAAGCCGAAGTGTCGACGAAGAAGAGCCAGTCGTGCGGCGGCCGAACCTTCGCGAGCGGTACCTCGGGACGGAACGACGCGATGTAGAAGTCGCCGGCGCGGATCGTCTGAGTTCGCGGCGCCGCCGCCGTCGGATGGAACGCGATCTCGACGTCGTGATCGGGCGTGTAGTCCTGCTCGTTGATCGAATAGATGTCGGCGGTCGAGTGCGTGGTACTTCCCGACGTCGTCTCACCCTGCAACGGCGTCACGAACGCCCGAAAGCTGAACTTCCCCACCTTCGGCAGTCCGCGCAACGGGAACGTGTACGTCCGGACGTTGTCGCGCATCGGCAGAAGCTGCGAGTACGAGAGGAGGATCCGCACCTGTCCATTCGGATCGATCGGGAAGATGCGCGCGGAGAAGCGGTTCCCTTGGTCCTGCTCCAGCAGCGCCGGATCGCGCATCTGGTGGAGGAACTGCTCGTACACCTGATTCGCGCGCAGGCGCTCGACGACCTCCCCTTCCATCAGCGTCCCGTTCACTTCCTTGGCGAAGCGGCTGATGGCAGCGTTCGCCGGGAGAGTGCAACTGAAGCGCCCTTCCATCCGGCGCGGCTTCGGGTTCCGAAAGCGGAGCTCGATCTCGGTGAGGGAGAGCATGCCGTGGATCGCCGTCCGCGCCGACAGCTCCTCGAGCGTCAGCTCCTGGCCATCCGTATCGGAGAGAGAGATCGGCGCGACCGGAGTTGGCGAGGCCACCGGCGCTCGACTGAGCCCGATGCAGATGACGGCGGCGAAGACGAGCGACGCGGTGGTGAGCAGGGAGCGCGACAGCTTGTTCATGTCGGCTTAGATGCCGCGCCGCCCCGGAACGAAACCGCAGTTTCCGAAAAGCTACTTCTTGTTCGTCTTCACCAGCGCTTCCATGTGCGCGATGTACTTCTCGAACGCGCGGCGCCCGGCGGCCGTCATCTGGTAGTCGGTCCGCGGAATCCGTCCGACGAAGTACTTCTTCGTGACGATGTACCCGGCGTCCTCCAGCTTGCGCGCATGCACGCTGATGTTGCCGTCGCTGGTCTGGACGATGTCGCGCAGCTCGACGAACGTCAGCTTCTCGTTCACCGCCAGCGCGCTCATGATCGAGAGCCGCACCTTCTCGTGGATCATGCGGTCGAAATCGGGGACGGTCCGCTTCTCGATGACGCGCGGCTCTTCCGCCGCCGCCGTGTTCCTCTGTGCTCTAGCCGCCATAGTTCCTCGCAATGATGAATCCGAAAATGATGTGAAGGCCGCCGAAGCCGGCGGCGAGGAGAACGTTGCCGAATGGGATGAAGAGCGCCGCGATGCCGAGCGCCATGAAACAGACGCCCATGACTGGGACGACGCGGATCGAGAATGCGCCGCTCGAGATGAACGATGCGCCGTAGCAGAGGAGCCAGAGCGCCGGCAGGAGCGCGTGGTCGCCCGTGCGCACGATCGCGACGGTCATCAGCGCCGCGGCCGCGATCGGGGCGAAGTAGCTGACGAAGAAACGCCGCGCCGCGGGCGACCGGAGGGTGACGCCGGCGCGCGCCGCCTTTCGCACCATCAGCACGAAGGCGACGATTGCGGCGAAGAGCGCGTCCGCCAGCCACGCCATTAACCAGCGGTCGCCGTGCAGCGGCTGTGCGACGAACGCCGTCACGATCGCGCTGGCGCCGATGATCACGCCGCCGAAGCCAGGGATCGACGTGAAAGCCGTGGCGCGCTCCATCGCGTCGCGGATGTAGCGCAGGTTCGCGAACGCGTGGTCGCCGATCTGGACGGGCTCACTCACACAAAGCAATTTAACACTGTGTCACGGGGGCGGCGGCGCGATCGACAAACCACCACGTCTCCACGCCGCCGGTCGCCTGGGCGATCGGGTAGTCGGCGCCGTCGCGGACGGCACGGAGAATCTCGCGCTTCGACTCCCCCGCCACCTGCACCATCCGCACGCCGGCCGCGCGGATCACCGGCTTCGTGATCGTCACCCGCCACATGTCGAGCTTCGGGACGAACACCGCGGTCGCGATCCGGTCCTCGACGTTCAGCGCGTCCGTTCCGGGAAAGAGCGATGCCGTGTGGCCGTCGTCGCCGACGCCGAGGACGACCGTGCCGAGCGCCTCGATCCCGAGCTCGCGCCACTCGCGCTCGAACTCCTGCACCGTCGCCTGCGGATCGTTCAGCTCCGTCTTGAAACGGAGAAAGCGGTGCGCCGGTGCGATCCCGCGAGCGAAGAGCGTGCGGCGGATCATCGCGGAGTTCGACTGCGGGTCGGTCTCCGGTACATACCGCTCGTCGACGATCACCCAGGTGACACGCCGCTCGCGCAACGCGTCGTCGCGACCGAGCATCTCGTAGACCGGAACGGGTGTCGAGCCCCCGGAGAGCGCGATCACGGCACCATCCGTGGCGCGCTCGGTGAGCGCCCTCGCCATGCCACGCATCAACTCGTCCTTCGACTCGAAGATGCGGAGGTTCATCACGCCACCCGCTTCGCCAGCTCGACCGAGACCGGCAGCACCTTCAGCAGCAGCCGGTCGCTCGACGGGTCCTTCAGCTCCCGCACGATCAGCTGATCGGTCGTCCGCTTCCGCGCGCGCGTCACCCCTTCCGGCACGGTGACGTGTCCGTCGTAGCGGGTCATGAGGACGCCGCGCTCGAGGTCGCGTTCGATGAGCGCGACCGAGTTGTCTTCCATCGTCACCTCGACGCGCAGCATGCCGCGGCGCAGCGACTGCCGCTCCTCGATCTCGATGTCGACGCGCTCGATGAGGCAGCCCGCCTGCGCCAGGATCCACGACGAGAACAGCAGCCCTTCGATCCGCTCGCCGAAATAGTTCGGCTGCATCGAGTCGGTCAGGATGCGGATGCGGCGCACGTGCGCGAGCTTCGACCGCATCTCCGGCGGGTCGAAGAGCGAGGCGGTCGCGATCCGCCACTCCTCCAGACGGATCCAGTTCAGGTCCGCCGGCGCGGTGACCGTCTTCTGCGCCACGCGAGCGACGAGCTCGAGGTCCGCCGGATTGTCGAACGCCGACGAATCGACGACCAGGCGGTCGGCCGGCTCCAGAAGTGCGTGTACATATTCGGCGTTCTCGTGCGGCAGATCCCCCACCCACCACACCGCCACCGGCATGTCGGGGATCAAGAGCGCGCTCACGAGCGGCGGCACGCGCGCCACCCGGTCGCCTCCGGCCACGATCGCGATCTCTTCGGAACAGACCTGCTTTCCCTCGCCGAGCAGGTGACAGTTCGCACTGATCCACGACGTCATCTCCGTCGGCGCCGCCGGATTCGCCCGCACCACGATCGTCCGTTGCGGTACCGCGATCGACGCTTTGCTCAAAACTTCGCTCGCCTCCGTGTGATGCTCCGGCGTCGCCGCATGGGCGACGACGTTCCAGAGCGCCGCGCGCGTCACCGCGTTGTCGTGTTCTTTCTTCTCAACCCGCCACAACTCGGCGAGCGTCTGCTCGATCGACGTGTAGTCGACTTTGAGATCTTCGCCGGATGTCAGTTCGTCAGCGGTCATACTTTTCTCAGGGACGCCTCCACTTGCGTCCATCCGCTGCAAGAAGCGCGTCCGCCGCGTCCGGCCCCCACGTTCCGGCGGGGTACGCATCGGGCATGCGCGCGTCAGCCGCCCACGCGCTCAGCAGCGGATCGAGCCACGCCCACGCCGTCTCGACCTCATCGCGGCGCGCGAAGAGGGTCGTGTCGCCGAGCATCGTCTCGAGCAGCAGCCGCTCGTACGCCTCGGGCGGCTCGGCGCCGAACGACGTCGCGTAGCGGAACTCCATCGTCACCGGCGCCGTGCGCACCACCGGCCCCGGGACCTTGGAGTCGAACTTCAGCGAGATCCCCTCGTCCGGCTGGATGCGGATCGCGAGGACGTTCGGCTGTGTCCGGACGCCCGACACGTACTTGAACAGCGGATACGGCGCCGGCCGGAACTGGATCGAGATGTCGGTCACGCGCTTCGGCAGCCGCTTACCCGCGCGGAGGTAGAACGGCACGTCCGCCCAGCGCCAGTTGTCGATGTAGACCTTCAGCGCGGCGAACGTCTCCGTGTGCGAGTCCGGCCGGACGTTCTCCTCTTTCCGATACCCCGGCGCGAGCTCGCCGAGGACGGAGCCGTCCGTGTACTGCCCGCGAACGGCCATCGACTCCTCGTTCCCCTTCGGAAACTCGCGGAGCGCGCGGAGCACCTTCACCTTTTCGTCGCGCACCGCGTCGGCGTCGAACGCCACGGGCGGCTCCATCGCGGTGAGGCTGAGGAGCTGCAGCATGTGGTTCTGGACGATGTCGCGCGCGATGCCGGCGTTGTCGAAGTAGCTGCCGCGCTTCTCCACGCCGAGCGACTCGGCCACCGTCAGCTGCACGTGGTCAATATATTGACGATTCCAGAACGGCTCGAAGATTCCGTTCGCGAAGCGCAGCACCATGAGGTTCTGCACCGTCTCCTTGCCGAGGTAGTGGTCGATGCGGAAGAGCTGGCGTTCGCGGAACGTCGTCACGGCGACGCGGTTCAGTTCCTTCGCCGAGGCGAGGTCGTGACCGAAGGGCTTCTCGATGATCGCGCGCGTGTACGGCCCGCCGCGCTCGGGGTCGGTGACCATCCCCTCGCCGCCGAGGAACTCGCAGATGACGGGGAAGAAGTTCGGCGGGACGGCGAGGTAGTAGATCCGGCGCCCGCCGGTGCCGCGATTCTTGTCGCACTCCTCGAGCTTCTGCTTCAGCCGGAGGTACGCCGAGGAGTCGCTGAAGTCGCCCTGGACGTAGAAAAGCCCCTTCGCGAAGTGCTCCCACACAGCGTCGTCGACCGGCTTCGTGCGCGAGAATTTGTTGCACGCCTCGCGAATGTCCATCCGGAACGCCTCGTCGGTGTAGTCGGGGCGCGCGAAGCCGATGATCGTCTGGCCCGCCGGCAACAAACCGTCGTGCGCGAGGGAGTAAAGCGCCGGGAGGAGCTTGCGGTGCGTAAGATCGCCCGACGCTCCGAAGATGACGAGACACGATGCATCAGGGACCCGTTCCTGCTCGAGGCCTTCACGCAGCGGATTGCTTTCGAGCACCGGGGCTTCGACCGTCATTGGCGCCTCCTCGATCTGATTAAATCAGATATTCTCAGCGTCATGTGGCAATACACCCCGCGCGTCGCAGTCGTTCGCGGACTGAGGACGCCGTTTGCGAAGTCCGGCACCGTCTACTCCGCCCTCACCTCTCTCGACCTCGGCAAGATGGTCGTCGCGGAGCTGGTGCAGCGTTGCGGCATCGACCCGAATGAGGTGCAGGAGCTCATCTTCGGCAATGTCATCCCGTCGGTGAAGGCGCCGAACATCGCGCGCGAGATCGTCCTCGGCACCGGGCTGCCGAAGCGGATTCCCGGCTACACCGTCGGGAAGGCGTGCGACTCCGCCGCGCAGGCGATCACGTCGGGCGCCGACCTCATCTTTCGCGGCTATGCCGATACCGTCATCGCGGGCGGCACCGAGTCGCTGTCCGATATCCCCATCCTCTTCTCGAAGAACTTCTCCGACGCGCTCGTCACGGCGAGCAAGCAGAAGAGCGTCGGCGGGAAGCTCGGCTCGTTCCGCAAGGTGAAGTTGAAGGACCTTGCTCCCGACACTCCGGCCATCGCCGAGTCGACGACGGGCCTCACGATGGGACAGTCGGCCGAGAAGATGGCGAAGGAGAACGGAATCACGCGCGAAGCGCAGGACCGTTTCGCCCTGCAGAGCCACACCCGCGCCGCGGCCGCCACGGAAAACGGCCGCTTCAAAGAAGAAGTGATGACCGTCGTCGTGCCGCCGAAGTACGAGACGGTCGTCGAGACCGACAACCTCATTCGCGGCGACTCGACGCTCGAAGGACTCGCGAAGCTGAAGCCGGTGTTCGACCGCAAGTACGGCACCATCACCGCCGGCAATTCGTCGCCGCTCACCGACGGCGCCGCCGCGGTGCTGCTGATGTCGGAGGAGAAGGCGAAAGCGGCGGGCATCAAGCCGATCGGCTTCATCAAGTCGTACGCGTACGCCGCGATCGATCCGTTCGATCAGCTCCTCCAGGGCCCCGTCTTCGCGCTCCCCGTCGCGCTCGAACGCGCGAAACTGACGCTCAAGGACATCAACGTCATCGAGATGCACGAGGCGTTCGCCGCGCAGGTGCTGTCGAACATTCAGTGGATGGGCTCGAAGAAGATCGCCAAGGAGAAGCTCGGCCGCGACGAAGCAATCGGCGACATCGACCCCGAGGCCATCAACCGAACCGGCGGCTCCATCGCCCTCGGCCACCCCTTTGGCGCCACCGGCGCCCGCATCATCACCACCGTCTGCAACGAGCTCCAGCACACCGGCGGCCAATACGGCCTCGTGACTATTTGTGCCGCGGGCGGGATGGGGGTGGCGGTGGTGTTGGAGCGAGAGTAGCCGTCGCCGGGAGGCTTCGGATCACCTTCGTCTCCCGATTCGGGAACATCAGCACGATGCCCCCGGCAGGCACGCGCACTCCGGAAACGCGCACGACGTTCCCCTTCGCGGAGAACGTCAGCGGACCGTAGATGGTGTGCAGGTTGCGCACGCTGACACCGTCCTTCAGCCATGCCTCGGGGATGCCGGCGCCGAGGACGAGGGACTGATCCGATTCGCGCTCGTAGGCGAGCATGTCGATGAAGGAACGGACGAAGTCGGTGCCGACCCAGAGGTGCGGGATGTCGCCGACATAAATCGGTTTGCGGTAGTCCTGCGCGACGACCTCGGCCCACTGCTTCCAGCCGAGCGGCCGTCGGTCGTCGAGGAACCACTGCAGGAGCTTCTGCGCGCGGTCGCGCCAGCCGAGGCGGACGAAAACGCCGACGTTGCGGAGCTCGTACGGCGTGTAGTCAACCCAGGGACGCGTGCCGTTCATCCGGCCTGAGGCTCCATCCCAGTACTGCGTGACCGCCGCGACCACGACGTCGTGCGGCAGGTTCGCGAGATCGTCGACCGGCTCGAGCGCGATCGTCGTCGACGTCGGATCGAAGTCGCCGAGGTCCGCCGAGCCGGGGATGTAGTTGATGTGGTGCAGCGCCATCGCGCGCCGGATCGACTCGTGGAAGTCGCGCGAAAATTCGTCGCGAATCGCGGAGAAATGCTGCGCCGCGTCGTATTTGCCGAGCCGCTCGGCGAGCCAGGTGACGTCCTTGAGCCCGCGCAGTGCCCAGAAGTCGTCCCAGTACGAGTGCATCGGCTTCGCCGAATACCCTTCGTGACTGATCGACGGCGGGAGGAGGCCAATGAACTGCGGCGCTTCGCCGCGCGTCTGCTTGCGCAGCGTGTCGATGTACTCCGCCGCCTTTTCGACGTGCGGCCAGACCTCGTTCGCGAGCGCCGTATCGCCGGTGAGGCGCGTGTACTCGGCGACGAGGTAGATGAACTCGCCGTGGCTGTCGTGCTCCGCGACCGGGTCGGCGCCGCGGGCATCGACACAGCAGGGCACCTTCCCGTCGGCGAACTGGTACTGCGCGAACCAGCGGATGTAGTCGCGGATCTGATCGTTGAAACCGAAGCGAAGCAACGCGGTCGACGCGAGCGAGCCATCGCGGATCCAGCTCCGGCGGTAGTTCCGCGCGCCGCCGCGGATCGCGGGACCGTCGCGCCCGAGGAGGTTGTACGCGAGGTTCGCCCGGACCGTGTCGACGAGGTCCTTCGCGGCGGGAATGTCGATCTGCACGTGATCGGCGATCGACTGCCAGTGTTCTCTCTCGGATTCGAAGTTCTCTTTTCCGGCCCAACTGAGGTCGATCTCCTTCTCCGTCGACAGATCGAGATCCCATCGCATCAGTGCCGAGGCGTGCTTCTGCTCGTCGACGGCAGGGCCGGAGTCGCGAACATCGAACAGCTGCGAGGCGTCGCCGCGTTCGAGTGTCGACAGGACCACGGTCGACGGATCGACCGATGGAATGATCGTGGTGCGATCGACCATGAGCCAGCCCCCGTCCCACTGAATCTTCTCAATCGGCGCCGTCAGCTCCGGGATGTTCAGCTCGTGCCACGGCGGCGTGACGCGCAGCGGCCTCACGGCAATGAAGAGCTCCACGTGTTCCGGACGTCCGCTCGTGTTCCGGATGCGGTATCGCGCCGATCCCGCGCCGAACGCCTCGACCGTCAACGTGAACTTCGGGTGATGCCATGTCGTCGACGGCATTGGGAGCGAACCGCCTTCGAGCGACTGCGTCGTCGTGACGTCGGCCCACGTCATCAGCCGCCCGTCGATCCGCACGAACGGCTCGATCGTGAAGCCGGCCGAGGTCTCGATCGCGCCGTCCTCGGACAGCAGCGGCTTCGCCTGCTCTTCGGCGTCTTTGCCGAAGATCGTCCAGTAGCCGAACTCGCCGATGAGACCGCGCGGGTAGCGCCCGCGCAACGCGTCGTGTGCCATCACTTTGTAGACTTCGATGGCGCGGTCGCCGAACGCCGGCGGCTCCAAGATCACCTCGCGGACGTCGGCCTTCCCCGCAAAGTCCAACCAAATGAAGCGCGCGTTCGCGTTCGGCGTCTGCAGGTAGTTCCGCCCTCCGTTGCTGAAGCGGATACTGCGCGCCCGCGTCCACTCCTTACGATCGCGCGAAAGCTCGACGTCGTAGTGCCTCGGGAAATCGGAGCCCCAGTTGACGATTAGCCCGCCAAAGTCGCGCGATTCATGAAGGTCGATCACCAGCGGCCCCTCGCCGCGCCAGTTCGTGAGGACACGGCCATCGAGCGGAATCGCCGTTTCGGCGGGCAACGGCTCGAAGTCGATCTTGTCCACCCAGAGGCTCCCCTTCCCGCCGGAGGCCGCCGTCACCGTCACCTCGATCGCCGAGATGTGCTTGAGCGTGTGATCGGCCGCCGGCCCCCACGCGAACTCGATGTGCCGCTTGTCGGCGACGACGTCCGTCCAGTCGCGCGGGAAGTCCCACGTCACGCGGCGCGTCCACCAGACGTTCTCGCCGTCGATGAACTTCAGCTCCAGCGTGTTCGGCTGCATCTCGCCGCGGAGCCGGAAGACGAAGCGGTAGTTCTCCGGCACGTCGATGTCCACCGGCCGCCGCGCCGCCGCCCACCCGCCGTGTCCGTGGAAGTCGAAATCCATCCGAAGCGCGCCGTTGTCGTTCGCGAGGTTCAGCGACACGCCGTCCGAGGGGGCGGGTATCCACTGCGACAGCTCCGAGCCGGTGAGAATCAACAACGCAGCGAGCCAGGCGTGCATCGACGAAGCGTATCAGTGCACTGTGCACAGTGCACTGTGCACAGGTACACTCCCGGCGATGTCCAGCATCGCCGAACCGATTGCCGCGCCCGCCGCCGAGCCGGCCGAACGCGTCGCCGCGTACTCCTGGTACGCCCTCGCGGTTCTCACCGCCGTCTACGTCCTCAACTTCCTCGATCGGACGCTGATCTACATCCTCTTCACGCCGATCAAGAAGGAGATGGCGTTCAGCGACCTGCAGCTCGCGCTGCTCGGCACGACGTCGTTCGTCATCTTCTACACGCTCCTCGGCGTGCCGTTCGGCCGCCTTGCGGACCGCGCGTCGCGTACGAAACTGATCGCGTCAGGCCTCGCGATCTGGTCGCTCTTTTCCGGTCTCACCGGCTTCGCCACCAGCTTTTGGACGCTCTTTCTCTGCCGCGTGATGGTCGGCGTCGGCGAGGCGACCCTCGGCCCGGCCGCGCTCTCGCTCCTGAGCGACTACTTCCCCGCCCGAATGCGCGCGACGGTCCAGTCGGTCTATTCGTCAGGCATCGCGATCGGCGGCGGCCTCGCCTTCTTCCTCGGTGG
>JACZCU010058928.1_pt1 | contig 11157 bp, 8 predicted proteins | sample 8641851 | NCBI WGS metagenome assembly JACZCU01 (sample SAMN15324605, study PRJNA640507) | soil metagenome | isolation source: monocropping sugarcane control | place: China: Luxin town, Laibin City, Guangxi Province | collected 2019-07-25 | depth 10cm m | reverse complement strand
GCTGAACATGATCGACAGGGCGATGAAGCCGGAGGGGGTGCTGCTCGTCAACGACGCGGCGTCGCTTCCGCTTGGCGACGATGTGATGGAGATGATCCGCGCGCTGGGAGGCGAGGCTCCGGCCGGAGCGGAATCGGAGGACGTCCTGCAGTCGCTCTTCGCGCGATTCGAGGTCATCGAGGAGAGGAAGCTGGGTGGAACGCTGCTGCGCCACCTGTTGGACGCGCCGCTGCCCCCCGTGATCGTCGACATGCTCTGCACGTTCGAGGCAGCGCTGGTCGATGCGGGCGTGATTCCGTCGGAGTGGAACCTGATCGCGGCGCGAAAGAAAGGGGCGAACATTCGCGCCGTCAGCCGGCCGCTGCCGCCCGTGGCACTGAAACGAGACCCCGATCCGCTGCGGATGCGCAGCCGCTGGCGGACGCCGCCGACGCGCCTCACGCGGCTCGAGGAGTGGCATCTGCGCCTGCTGCGCATCGTGCTGCACTCGACGACCGGCTCGAGCGCCTGGTTCGAGGAGCAGCCGATGCACTCGGCGATGGAGCGATTCCGTTTCGCGATCGGAAACGTCACGGCCTTCGAGTGGATCACGAGCCGCTACCGCGCGTATGGCACCGACACGGCGATCCTCGACCTCCTCGCCACATTCGATACACTCGCGCCGCAATGACGACGCGGCAGCGACCGCTGACCGATCGGATCACGGCGGCGCTCTTCTGGGTGGCCGCGTTCTCGTACGCGTGCGGCGTCTTTCTCACGCTGACGCTGCTGACGACGACGCTTCCTGCGACCGCACCGACCGCCGTCGGCATCGTGACGATCGCGCATTACTCGAAGCTGCGGGACTACGTGAACGCGGCGCTGTTCTTTCTGCTCGTTCCGCCGTTGACGATTTGGTTCCGACGACTCGCGGACAGGAATGTCCGCGCTCCACAGGTTCGAAACATTCTCTTCGCCCTTCCTTTCTTCCTTGCCCCGTTCTTCTACTTGACCACCGGCAAGGCGGGATGGGTGCTTCTGCTTCCACCCGCGCTCGCGTACGTCGCCACGCGCACGTACGACCTCGCGCGCTCCAGCCGCTGGCTACGCGACCTCTTCGCGCGGGGGCTCGCGCCGTACCACGCGCTGCTCTTCGCCGAGGCGGCGGGGTGGGTGGTGTTCCGGTACATCGCGACGGGACGGCGGATCGCGCATGCCGTCACGCTCTTTCTCGAGATCCCGTTCGTCGCGCTCTTCCTGGCGCTCTTCTGGTGCGTCGTCTTCCTCGCGGTGCGGCTCGCGGAGATCTCATTCGGCGTGCCGCGCGCCGACGCGTTCCGGCGCTTCGCCACGGCGGCGATTCCGTTCGTGGCGTTGCCGATCGTCGCGTTCCTTCAGGTCCCAACGCCCTCCGCGGCGCTCGCCGTCGCTGTCGCAGCGGTGTTCGTCATCATTCTCGCGACTTTCGTGAAGCCGCTCGCGCCGCGAACGGCGTGGCGCCTCGCGGCATACGTGCTGATCCCGTTTCTCGTCTTCACGATCAGCTATGCGTCGAGCGCGCACATCCAGCAGTGGGTCGACCTCTTTCATCGCGGTGAGTCGATCGGGCCGGCGTCGGATTACCTGCACGGCAAGACGCCCTACATCGACGTCTTTCCGCTGCACGGAATGCTGGAAGACGGTCTCGCGGACGCGTGGCTGATGGAGCTCTTCGGCCGATCGCTCGACATCTCGATCGCCCGCACCGCGATCATCGGCGCGTTCCTCGGCGTCTCGATCTGGTTCCTCGGCCTTGCGATCTTCGACTCCATTCCGCTCGCCGGCCTGTGCGTGGTCATGGGTGCGTGGACAACGGCCGAGAACGACCGGACGTTTTTCCAGATCGCAGCCGTAGCGCTGCTGTGGATCGCGTTGCGGCGACGGAGCAATCTCGCGGCGATCGGCAGCGGCGTCTTCTCCGCCATCGCGCTCTTTTTCAGCTACGACATCGGCATGTACACGATTGTGAGCGCGGTCGCCGCGTGTGTGGTGCTCGCAATCGTTCGTGAACTGCAGCCGGTTCGCGCACTCCTCTTTTACGTCCTCGGTTTCGCACTCGGTGCCGCCCCGTTTGTCATCTATCTCGCCTCCCGCGGCGCGCTTGGAGCGTTCTTCACCGTCTCCTTCGTCACGATCCCGCGGATCATCGACGCGGTCTGGTCGTTGCCGTTCCCCGATCTGGTGACGCCGTTCCGCGGGAACAACCTGAACCTCCACACGCTCGCCGACTTCGTGCTGCTGGAGAAGTTTCACCTCATCCTCAGCCCGCTGGTGATTGCGGTCGCGACGATCTATTTGATCCAACGGCTGATCCGCAGGCGCGCCGACACGCTCGATCTCGCGCTCCTCGTTCTCACCGTCTTCGCCGGCGTTACGCAGCGGACGGCGTTCGGCCGCGCGGAGTTCCGCCACCAGTACTTCGCAGCGTTCCTCATCGGACCGATGATCGTGATCCTCGCCATCGTCGCGGCGCGACGGATCCGCGAGATCTGGAGCGGCGGCGACGAGGGAACGCACGCGTTCGTCGTCGCGCTGTTGCTGATGGCCGCACCCCTCGCCGCGGTTCTCTTCTGGATTCCCGATCTCGTCAACGCGCGGCTCGACGACGTCATCAACTACCAGCGCCGCGTGCTGCGTGTGCTGAACGATCCACATGCGGACGAGGTGCAGGACCGCATCGGCGCCGTGAGCGCCGAGGTCAAGCGGCTGACGCGCGGACCGATCTACGACTTCTCCAACCAGCCGGCGTTCTACTTCTTCTGCGAGCGGCCGAACCCGACGCCGTTTTACCAGGTGCCGATCGCGTCGCCGCCCGCGTTCCAGGCGGAGATCATCGACCGGCTGGAGCGCGCGAAGCCGTACGTCGTCATCCGGACGTCGCCGGAGACGTACGACGAGTTCGACGGCGTGCCGAATGCGCTCCGCGCGCAGGCGATCGCCGGCTATCTCGACGACTGCTACAGCTTCTATCGCGCGATCCGCGGCGTCGAGGTCTGGACGCGCAAGTTGCGCACGGCGCCGCGCCGCACGGCCGACTACCTCCGCCTGGTGCACATGCCGAGGGGGGAGGAAGTTGCGACCTCGTTCCGCGAGCGCATGGTCTTCCCGCTCGCCGGCATGACGGGCGGCGCGAACGGCGCGTTCTGGGTCTCGAACCTGACGCTGCACAACCCGACGCGCGATCCGCTGTTCGTGACGCTCCGCTTCGCGACGGCTGAGGCGCGCACAGACCGGCGGCTGCGTCTTTCGCCTAGGCAAACGATGGTGTTCCCCGCGGTCGTCAAGTCGCTCTTCAGCACGACCGGCCTCGGGACGCTCTGGATCGAGTACCGCGCGAATCACGCGCCGGTGGCGCTGCTCGAGACAAGCGACGTCGCGCACGGCGGCCGCAGCTCCATCGAGAAGCCGCTGACGATTCACGATGCCGCGACGTTCGGCGGCGACGTGCCGGAGCTGACGATCGTCGGAGTGCCGGTGGCGATCGGACGACGCGTTTCAATCGGGATCGTGAATACCGGCATTGCGCCGGCGCTCTACAAAGTCTCGGCCGACGGTGGAAAGCCGTTCGAGATCGAGGCGGCGGAGGATGACCTGCAACTCGTCACGGAGCCGGAGAAGCGGCTCGGGGCCGCGATCACGCCGGCGACGACCATTCGCATCGTGCCGGCGTCCGGCAGCGGCGTCGCGTTCGCGACCGTCGTCGATGCGGACGGCGGCACGCAATTCATCCCGGCAGTTCCGTCGCAGAAATGAACCGCGTCGACACGCCGTGGCAGAACGTGCTGGTCCTTCGAGGACCGATCGATCATCCGGAAAAGAGAACCCGCGAATGGATCCTCTCCCGCACCGCGCTTCATATGCTCGGACGCGCGCCGTACTCGTCGCTCTCGCATTCGGGCGACTACGCGGCGGCGGCGATCGCCGACGTTCCGGTGGGTGTCGATGTTCAAGAGGTGCGCGCGTTATCTGAGCGCGCCGCGCACCTCTTCCTCAGCGACGAGGAGCAAGCTGATATGGAGCGCTGCACGATCGCGAACCGCATCATCCACTTCTTCTGCGCGAAGGAAGCGGCGTGGAAGGCGCGCGGGGGCGCCATCCCGACGCTGAAACAAATCCCGCTGAAACTCAAAGAGGAGACCATGACCGGTCTCCTCTTCGATGCGGCCGCGACCTACGCGACCGGCGACATCATCGTCGCGGTTACGACGTCCACTTCTTGAGCAGCGCTTTCGCGTCTTCGTTCGCCGCCGACTGCTCGACCTCGTAATTCGGATCGTTCGGCGCGGCGATCGTCTCGCGGAGGATCTTGATCGCCTCCGGCTTGCTGTCGCTGTTGTTGTTGACCATCGCCTCGGCGAGGAAGACGCGGGTGATCTTGTTCGACGGGTCGATCTTGTACGACTCGTTCAGGAAGCGGACGGCTTCCTTGCTCGACGGCCACCCGAGAATGAACGGGATGTGCGGCGTCTGGTCGTGGAGACGGCCGAGGACGCGGCTCGGCGAGCCGCCCTCCATCTTCGGGTCGACCAGCTCGGCGATCGTCGCCTCGCGCCGGATGCGATCGGCCGCCCCTTCGCGCGCCGCCGCCATCTTGCCGTAGACGAGCGCCCACTCGCCCCAGTTGATCGAATCCCAGAGGAAGATCTCCGGCGCCCCAGGCACCGTGCGCGCCGCGTCGGCCACCTGCTTCTCCGGCGCCTTCTCGATCGAGCTCACGCCTTTAGGAGCGAGCGCACGGCCGACGACCTTGAGCGCGTCCTCGCCTGCCTTCTTCGCGTCGGCGTAGATCTTCTTCTTCTCGTCAGTGGACGTCGCGACGTACTGCCCCTTGAAGCGGAGCGAGCGGAGCAGTTTCGCACGCGCGTCGACGTCGTTCGGATTCGCGGCGACCGCCTTTTGGTACGCCGCGATCGCTGCGTCGATCTGCGCCGCTTTTGCGTGGCCGGCGACCTGCCCCTCGGCGCGCAGCGCCCAGTGCTGGTCGCCCTCGGCCACTTGCCCGAAGGAGAGTGCGGCGACAAAGAGGGAAGCGACAACGCTGACAATAGGGGCCATCGCCATCTTTCGCATGGCGCGGATTGTACCGCTGAGCTGGAACGCAGCTTGAACTCGCTTCAGGTGTGCGCAACACAGTGTTGATCGGCGGCCTCGTGGTTCTGCTCGCTGCCTGCCGCGGCGAGAAGGTCCCTCGCGACTATCAAGACGAGCCCCCCGCGATGACGCATCCGGTGACTTCGAGCACCCAGACGCCGACGGCTCACGGGCTGCCCGGCGCTGCACCGCAGCCGTCGACCGGCGTGGACGGGAAAACGACCAAGCCGGTTGGGCCGTCGGCGATCGCGCCGAAGACGCCGGTGCCGGACACTCGGCCCGGTCTTCCGCCGAACGCCGTGACCACGACGACGCATACGTGAAGTCGGATAGCATCCGTCGCCGTGCGGATCGCGTTTTTTGGGACGCCTCAGTTTGCGGCGCCGGCGCTGGATGCGTTGGCGCGGGCGCATGAGGTTGTGCTCGTGGTCGCGCAGCCGGACAAGCCTTCCGGCCGCGGCATGGAGGTGAAACCGCCGGCCGTCGCGGTTCGCGCGCGCGAGCTGGGACTGCCGTTGATCCAGCCGGCGAAGGTGCGAGAGGCGATTGACGATATGCGGCGCGTCGCGCCTGACGTCGCAATCGTCGTCGCGTACGGAAAGATCCTTCCGGCGGCGCTACTCGAGGTCCCGAGGTATGGATTCCTGAACATCCACGGCTCGATCCTCCCGCGATGGCGTGGCGCGGCGCCGATCCAGCGCGCGATCGAGCACGGCGACTCGGAGACCGGCGTGACGATCATGCGGGTCGACGAGGAGCTCGACCACGGGCCGATGCTCGCGAGCGCGAAGACGCCGATCGGGCCCGACGAGCACACGCCGTCGCTCGCGGCGCGCCTGTCGGCGATCGGCGCGGAGGCGCTGCTCGATGTGCTCGCGCGACTCGAAACGATCGAAGAAGCGCCGCAGGACCACTCGCAAGCGACATTCGCGCCGAAGATCGAGAAGTCCGAGGGTGAGGTCGACTGGAACGCGAGCGCGCAGTCGATCTACGACAAATTCCGAGCCTTCGATCCGTGGCCCGGCGTCTTCACCAAAGACGGCCTGAAGCTGATCGACATCCGTCCGGCGACCGGCCACCAGCCGCCGGCCACCATCCTTGCCATCGACGACGGCGTCACGATCGCGACCGGCGACGGCGCCATTCGCGTCATCACGATGCAGCGCCCCGGCAAGCCGCGGGCGGCGGCAGGCGACGTTGCGCGTGGTCTCCAGTGGCGCGTCGGGACGCGCGCCCCGTGAACGAGCGGGCGCGGGCGCGGGCGCTCCTGCGGCGCATCGAGCGGGAGTCGCTCTTCGCTTCGTATGTTCTCGCCGGCGAGACGGGTTTCGTGCGAACGCTCGTCCTCGGCGTCCTCCGCTGGCGCTCGCGGCTCGACTTTGTCGTCGAGACGCTGGCGAAGCGCTCGATCGAGCCGGAGGTGCTCGACGTCCTCCGCCTCGGCGCGTACCAGCTCCTCTACATGGACGTCGCGCAGTACGCCGCGGTGGGCGAGACGGTGGAGCTCGCGCCGAAGCGTGCGCGAGGCTTCGTGAACGCGATCCTCCGCCGGATCACGCGCGGCGACGTCCCCGAGCCGCGCGACCTGGCGACGCGGACGGCGCATCCGCCGTGGCTGATCGAACGCTGGACGCGCTTCTACGGCGCGGAGCGGACGGCGAAGATCGCCGAGGCGAATCAGGAACTGTCGTATCCCGACGTGCTCGCGCTGACGGATGAAGCGCCGCCGGATGCGACGCCGTCGACGCTCGTCGATCACGTCTACCGGCTGCGCGGCTCGTCCGCGGAGCTCGATCGCGCGAAGTTCTGGCCTATGGACGAAGGGAGCGCCGTGATCGCGTCGATCGCCGCGAGCCTCGGCGATCAGGTGCTCGACCTCGCCGCCGCGCCGGGCGGCAAGACGCTCTACCTGCGTCGCGCGGGCAAGCGCGTGGTGAGCAACGACATCTCGATCACGCGGCTGCTGCCGCTCGCGAAGCGCGGCGGTCCGATCGTCGTCTCGGACGCGCGGCGTCCTGCGTTCCGCTCGACACTCGATGTCGTCCTCCTCGATGCCCCGTGCAGCGCCACCGGCACGATTCGCAAGAATCCGGAGATCAAATGGCGCCTGCGCGAGAGCGATCTGCCGGCATTTGCGGCCGTGCAGCGCGACATGATTGCTGCAGCGTTATCACTCGCGAAAAAACATGTCGTTTATTCGACATGCTCGCTCGAGCCGGAAGAGAACGACGACGTCGTCGCCGCCACCGGCGCGCGCATTGAGAGAGACGTCCTTCGCCTCACCCCCGATTCCGGCGCCGACGGATTCACTGCGCACGTTCTCACGCGATAGAGTCTGATTCATGCCGCGCGACCTCGTCATCGGCAACGGTTGTCTGCTCGTCGGATTCGACGCGCAATACCGGCTCGCCGACTTCTACTTCCCGCACGTCGGCATGGAGAACCAGGCCGCGTCGCCCTTCCGCTTCGGTGTCTGGGCGGATGACAAGATCGCGTGGGTCGAGGATGCCCCCTGGCGGCGGGAGATCACATTCCTGCGCGACACGCTCGTCGGCGACGTCACCTGCGAGCACGCCGACCTGCAGCTTCGCCTCCGCTGCCACGACACCGTCGACACTGACGCGAACGTCTATCTGCGCAAGATCGTCGTCCGCAACCTCGGCGACATGCAGCGGACGGTCAAGCTCTTCTTCCACCACGACTTCAACCTCTACGGCAACGCCATCGCCGACACCGCGTACTACGACCCGCAGAGCGGCGCGATCGTCCACTACAAGGCGAAGCGCTACCTTCTCATCAACAGCGACGCCGGCATTCCGGAGTACGCGTGCGGCCGGAGCGGCATCGGCGGCGCGGAGGGCACGTGGCGCGACGCGGAGGACGGCAAGCTGTCGATGGAGCCGATCGCGCAGGGAGCGGTCGACTCGACGATTGCGATTCCGGTGACGCTGGAGCCGCACGGCTCGCACACGATCAACTACTGGATCTGCGCCGGGAAACGATACGGCGAGGTGCGCGAGCTCGACCGCCGCGTGCGCGAGGAGACGGCGGCGCGGATGATGGCGCGGACCGCCTCGTACTGGTACACGTGGGTCAACAAGAACGAGGACTCGTTCGGCGACCTGCCGGACGAGCTCGTGGAGCTCTACCGCCGCTCGCTGCTCGTCATCGCCACGCAGTGCGACCGCAACGGCGCGGTCATCGCGGCGAATGACTCCGACATCCAGTGGGGCCACAACGACCACTACTCGTACATGTGGCCGCGGGACGCGGCGTTCGTCTGCGACGCGATGGACCGCGCCGGCTACACGGAGCTGACGCGCCGCTTCCTCGTCTTCGCCGAAAAGATCATCCACGAGAACGGCTGGTTCCTCCACAAGTACAACCCCGACGGCACGCTCGCGTCGCTGTGGCATCCGTGGGTGCGCGACGGCAAGCCGCAGCTTCCGATCCAGGAGGACGAGACGGCGCTGGTCATCTGGCTCGTGGCGCGCCATTACGAGCGGACGCGCGACCTCGACCTCCTGCGCAGCGTCTACCGCCGCTTGGTCGTCCAGCCTGCGGAGTTCCTCGTCTCATTCCGCGATCCCGAGACGCATCTGCCAAAGCCGAGCTTCGACATCTGGGAGGAGCGCCACGGCGTCTTCACCTTCACTTGCGCGGCGGTGATCGCCGGGCTCGAGGCGGCGTCGACGGTCGCGAACCTCTTCAACGATGCCGAGGGCCGCGACCGTTACGCCGCCGCGGCGCAGGAGGTGCGCGACGCGACGTTGCAGCATCTCTTCGTGGCCGACGCGAAACATTTCGCCCGCGGCCTCGTGTCGACGGATAAGGGTCTGGAGCTCGATCCATCGCTCGACATCTCCGTGTTCGGCGTCTTCTACCTCGGCGCATTTGCTCCCGGCAGCGCCGCCGTGGAGTCGACGATGCGCGCCGCGCGCGAGAAGCTCGCCGTCCAGACGGAGGTCGGCGGCTTCGCCCGTTACGCGGGCGACGCGTACCACCGGATCAGCGAGGAAACGGACCGTGTCCCGGGGAACCCGTGGATCCTCTGCTCGCTCTGGTTCGCTGAATACGCGATCGCGACCGCGACGCGCGTCGAGGAGTTGCAAACCGCGATCGACATTTTGTCGTGGGTCCGTTCGAAGGCCTTGCCGTCGCTGATCCTCCCCGAGCAGGTCGATCCCTACGACGGCTCGCCGCTGAGCGTGGCGCCTTTGACGTGGAGTCACGCCCAGCTCGTTTCGGTCGTGCGCGGCTATCTGGCCGCGCGCGCAAAATGATCTATCCTTGAAGCCAGGAGGAGTCGATGGCAGGCAAGGCCGACGTCATCAACGCCATGTCCGATCAGGCGGGCATCACGAAGAAAGAGGCTGCGGCCGCATTCGATGCTTTCGTGAACTTCATCTCCGACTCGTGCGGCCGAGGGGAGCGCTGCACCGTTCCCGGCCTCGGCACGTTCTCGGTGACGCATCGCAAGGCGCGCGAAGGCCGCAATCCGCGCACGAAGGAAAAGATCACCATCCCCGCTTCGATGAACGTCCGGTTCAAGGCGGGCAAGGACCTCCGCGACTCCCTCAACGCGCCGAAGCGGCAGAAGTAGCTACGCGACCCACGGCCGCGGCATGAAGATCTCGCCGTAGAGTTTCATCGCGTAACGGTCGGTCATTCCGGCGATGAAATCGATGGCGAGGCGCTCGACGGAGTCCTCGTCGTTGCGCGTCAGGAACTCGTCGGGATGTGCCACCACGTACTCGAAGAGCGCCGTGAGCACCTGCTGCGCCTTCGTCGTCTCGCGGCGCACCGCCTCGCTGAAGTACATGTGCTCGAACATATAGCGCCGCAGCTCCTCGAGCGCGTCGAGCACCTCGGCGGACATCGTGATCGCCTCGTAGTCCTTCGCCAGCGTCGATGTGATGACGTCGCGGACCATCCGGTCGATGCGGTTGTTGCCGGTCTCGCCGAGGACCTCGCGGATCGGCTGCGGGATGTCGCCGTTCGCGATGATCCCGGCGCGGACGCCGTCGTCGATGTCGTGGTTGACGTACGCGATGATGTCGCTGATCCGGACGATGTCGCCTTCGAGCGTCAGCGCCCGTGACTTCGGGCGCGTGCGCAGCAGCTCGCCCTTCTCACCCTTCGAATGCTTCAGGATTCCGTCGCGCACTTCCACCGTGAGGTTCAAGCCGCGCCCGTCGTTCTCGAGCTTCTCGACGACGCGCACCGACTGGCGGTAGTGGTCGAAGCCTCCGCGAACGAGCTTGTTCAACGCCGCTTCCCCGGCGTGACCGAATGCGGAGTGGCCGAGGTCGTGGCCGAGGGCGACCGCTTCGGTGAGGATCTCGTTGAGGCGGAGCGATTTTGCGATCGTCCGCGCGATCTGCATCACCTCGAGGACGTGCGTCAGCCGCGTGCGGTAGTGGTCCCCCTCGGGCGCCAGGAACACTTGCGTCTTGTGCTTGAGACGCCGAAACGCCTTGCAGTGGATGATCCGGTCGCGGTCGCGCTGGTAGGCCGGACGAAGATCGTCCTCCGGCTCGGGTCGATCGCGCCCCCGCGTCTCCGCGCTCTTCGCCGCCTGCGGTACGAGCGTCTCGTACTCGATCTTCTCGAGCAGGTGCCGGATGTCCATTTACAGTTCGAGCTCCAGGTACTTCGTTCCGTCGACCGGATTGTGACGGTAGGGAGCGATCGAATGGAAGCCGAGGGATTCGTAGAGGGCAAACGCTTCGCGCATGGTGGGGAGCGTGTCGAGGCGCATGCGCGTGTAGCCGCGGCGGCGCGCCTCCTCGATGATCCCGACGGCGAGCGCTCGGCCGGTGCCGGAGCCGCGGAACGCGGGACGGACGTAGAGCCGCTTCATCTCGCAGGTGATGTCGCTGATGTGCCGCAGCGCGACACAGCCTGCGACGTCGTCGCCGCTTCGCGCGATGAGGATGCGGTCGTAGAACGTCGCCAGGGACGCGACCTCGTTCTCGAAGTCCTGGAACGACAGGTGGACGCCGGTGCCCTCCGCATATTCGCGCAGCAGCTCGCGAACCACGTCGT
>JACZCU010071812.1_pt1 | contig 11167 bp, 11 predicted proteins | sample 8641851 | NCBI WGS metagenome assembly JACZCU01 (sample SAMN15324605, study PRJNA640507) | soil metagenome | isolation source: monocropping sugarcane control | place: China: Luxin town, Laibin City, Guangxi Province | collected 2019-07-25 | depth 10cm m | reverse complement strand
GCCAGCCCCCTCCCACGTCGGGGCGTGAGGTCGATCCCCTGGGCGGGCGGGTGGCGCGACTCCCCCGCCCCGTACCACCACCCGAGCACAAGATCCCCGGCTCTCGCTCGGGATGACATCGTGGCGCGAGTCACATGCCTCGTACCACCACCCGAGCCCCAGATCCCTCGCTCTCGCTCGGGATGACATCGTGGCGCGTATCTCACGCCTCGTACCGCCACCCGAGCCCCGGATCCCTCGCTCTCGCTCGGGATGACATCACCGCCAGATCAGTCTTGCTCTCGCCACCGTCCACGCGATTCTCATCGTGTCCTTCAGCGGCTTGTAGTGACTCGTGGCGATTCCGTCGACGAAGCCGAGATCGATCGGGATCGACACGATCTTCATTCCACGGCGGCCCGCGCGCACGATCACTTCACTCTCCATGTCGAAGCCATCGGTGTGCAGTTGCAGGGAGCGCAGGAGATTTGCCGAGTACAAACGAAATCCGCTCTGCGAGTCCGCGACCGGCACGCCTGCGGCTTTCGAAATGCACCACGCGGAAAAGCGATTCGCATTGCGACGGCGCGGCAGCATGTGCTGGAAGAGATGCGCGCGTCCGCCGATGATGAGATCCGCGCGACTGCGTTGCCACTCCGCAAGAAACTTCGGAATCTCGCCAGGAAGATGCTGACCATCGGCATCGAGCGTGAGCACCGCTTCGCTGTTGCGCTCGAGCGCGTACGCGAATCCTGTTTTCAGCGCCGCGCCTTTGCCGCGATTCACGTCGTGACGCAACACTGTCGCACCGGCATCGCGCGCAACATCGCTCGTGCGATCCGTCGAGCCATCATCGATCACGAGCACATCCGGCGTTTGCGCGAGCGTCGCTTTCACGACATTCGCGAGCGTGCGCTCCGCATTCAGCGCGGGGATGATCGCGATCACGCGCCCTCCCGCGTCACGACAGCGCACACGATGCCGCCACCGGCCGACAACGAATTCACGAGCACGGTTTCGTAGCGGCCTTCTTCGACCGCAAGCAACGCAGCAATGAGCTGCAGCATCCCGCCCGCGGCGTATTCGCCGAAGATCTGCTTCGTCGTCACGACTTGCGCATCCGCGAATGCGCGTTCGATTGCACGTTGCTCGACCGCATCGCCACGCAGCGATCCATTCGCGGACGCGAAGATCGCATCGACATTCGAGAGCTCCGCGTCATCGAGCGCCGCGCGCATCGCGTGAATCACACTCGTCTCATCGTCGCCCCAGTTCGAAACGGGCGCCGTCGTATCGCGCGCGATTCCAAATCCCGCGAGCCACGCGTACGGCTTGCGCCTGCCGCCATTCGCGACGAGCACCGCACCGCCTTCGCCTAACACGAAGCCATTGCGCTGCGCATCGAACGGACGCGCGGCCTCATCGATCGCACCATTCGCATGCGCGAGCGCGCCGATGCGATCGAGCACACTGAACAACATCTCGTTCGCTTCCTCGACGCCGCCGATCAGCGCGGAATCGACCGTGCCTTTTGCGATCTGTGTCGATGCATACATCGCCGCCGAAAGCGCGGACGACTCGCGTTGCGTGATCGTCACGTTGAACCCGCGCAGCGTGTACTCGATCGCGATGTGACTGCCGGGCGCATTCGCGACCGACTCCGCGAACAACTGCGGCGGCGCGAGTGCCGCACCTTTCTCCACGTACTCCTGCATGTAATCCACGGACGTTTGTACGGGACCGAACGACGTTCCGATGGCCACACCGGTGTTCTCGCCGAGCGTCGCACCGCAATCGTCGATGGCGAGCTTTGCGGCGCTGAGGCCAAGACGCGAGAGCGTATTCATGCGACGCATCTTCATCACCGGGATGAAATCGCGCGGCTTGAACTCGCGCACGAGCGCCGCTTTGTGCGCGGACAAACCCTGCGTGTCGAATCGATCGACGTCCGCGACCGCGCTCGCGCCGCTGTTGAGCAACGCACGAAACGCATCGACGCCGATCGCGCCGGGAGCAATGACACCGATGCCAGTGATGGGTATACGCGTCAAGCGAGCGGGTTTATATCAGACGCGCCGAAAGGCCAGCGACACATTGCTTCCGCCGAACCCGAACGTATTGGAAAGCACGTTCGTCATCGGCATCGGCCGCGGCGTTTCAGGAATGTAGTCGAGCGAGCACTCCGGCGCGCGTTCCTTCAGACGCAACGTCGGCGGCGCAATTTGATTCTGCAGCGCGAGCACCGTAACGACCGCTTCGATCCCACCCGCGGCACCAAGCGTGTGTCCGAAGTACGACTTGCTCGATGACACTGGAACATCCGTTCCCACCGCCGCGATGATGCCGCGCGTTTCCGAAGAATCATTGAGCAAAGTGCCGGTGCCATGCGCGTTGACGTACTGCACCGATGCAGGTGTGAGTCGCGACTCCGCGAGCGCGCCACGCATCGCCGCTTCCGCACCATGACCATCCTCTGCGGGCGCGGTCGGATGATGCGCGTCGCACGATGCACCGTAGCCTGTGAGCTCCGCGAGAATGTTTGCGCCGCGCGCAACAGCATCATCCCAGCGCTCGAGCACGAGATAGCCCGCGCCTTCGCCTAACGTGATGCCTTTGCGCGCCGACGAGAACGGCGAGCACGGCTCGGGATCGACGGCCTGCAGCACATTGAATCCGCTGTACGTCAATCGGCACAGCGCATCGCTGCCGCCCGCGATCGCCACGTCCGCGTGTTTCGCGCGCAGAAAATCGGCGGCCATGCCGATCGCCGCACCCGCCGATGCACACGCGGTTGCATTCGAAACAACGCCGCCACCGAGTTTGAAAAGATTCGCGACTGCATCCGATGGTCCCGACGTCGGCTGTTGCAACACGCGCGACGCAGGTGCGCGACGACGTCCGTGCACGAGTCGCGCGAAGTAATACTCCTCGCCTTCGAGCAAACCGCCCGTGGATGTTCCGGTCGAAACGATTGCGCGCTCGCGCGGCAGCGGTGAATTCTCACTCGCCTGTTCGATCGCTTCTTTCACCGCGAGCACGGCGAGAAGATCGGTGCGCGACATGCGTTTCGTCTCGCGCTTCGAGACCGGCAACGTCGCTTCGACTTCCGCGGCGATGTCGGTTGGAAAGGTTTCGTTTGGAAAGCGAGTGAGCTTCGCAATGCCCGCCCGTGATTCGACAATCGATTGCCAAACCTCGGCCTTGTCGCGGCCGATCGAACAGAGGATGCCGGCGCCGGTGACAGCGATGCGTACCGCGGGATCAGGTAGTCTCACGAGCGCTCAGATAGAACCTGCCGGTCACGACTTCTAGTCCATCCAAAAGTCCGACTCCGCTGAATCGAAACGTACCACCGAACTCGACCTCGAGCGTCACGGTACACACGATCACATCGCCAGGTTCCGGAACGCGAGTGACCGTGCATCGATCGATGCCGCTGAAGAATCCCTGTTCCTTGAACACGAGACCACCCGCGAATTGCGCCATCGCCTCGACGATCATCACACCCGCCGGCAACGTGTCGTTCGCGGTGCAAACGTAAATGCCTTCGATCGTCTTGTCGTCGATCTTCCGCACCGCGCTCGCCGCGCGAAAAGGGATTTGATGCGGAAGATTCGAGAGCCAGTTCATATCGGTAGTCGGTAGTCAGTAGTCGGTAGTCGGGAGAACCGTCAACGACATCGTGGGCCGGGTGGCGGCCTCCCGACAACCGACTACCGACAACCGACTACCGCTTCTTACGCCTGCGGTTGTTCCTGCGACAATTTCTGTCCGACCAGATCCGCAAGCGTCGACACCGACTTGAAGTAATCGCGCGCGGAGCTCTCGTTCTTCACCTTGATCCCGAACTCGCTCTCGAGCATGACCACGATCTCGAGCGCATCGATGGAATCGAGCCCGAGGCCGCCGGCGAAGAGCGGCTCGTCATCCGGAATGTCGTCCGGAGTCATGTCTTCGAACTTCAGCCGGTCGATGAGCAATTCTTTGAGGCGATGCTTCAGATCCGTGGCCATATCTCTCGATTCTATGCGCTCGCCGACGCGGCGGCCGGCAGCGCCTCCCATTCAATTCGCGGCGCGATGCCTCCGCGCCACTGCTGCAATTTGACGAGTGCGAAAAACAGCGCGAGTTTGAAGCGATTGCCGCGGTTCGCAAAGATGTCGCCCGCGAGCACGCCGACAACCGCGTTGAGCAAACCCCAACGCTCCGATGGTTGCATGAACACTTCGAGAAACCCGCGGTCATAAAACTTTTCGATGAAGCGCAGATACTTGTCGAGACCATTCTGAATCTCGCGCTCGAACGCGCGCAGCTTCGACATCGAGCCCGTCTGCAATCGCTCGGCCACGGCCGACGCCGCCAGATCCGACGACTTCATCGCCATGAACACGCCGGTGGAAAAGATCGGGTCGAGGAAGCCGCCCGCATCACCGACGAGCGCGTAGTTCGGTCCGGCCATGCTCGTCATGCGGAACGAAAAATCCTTGCGCGCATAGATCTGCGTGATGCGCTCCGCATCCTTCATCTTCTCCGCGACCCACGGCGATCCGGCGATGGTCTGTTCGAGCAGTTGCTGCGGCTCGAGTCCGCACTTCACGAAGTGCTCGCGATCGACGACGAGTCCGACGCTCATCACGTCGGCGCTCACAGGAATCAGCCAGAACCACGCGTTGCGCAGAATGACGATGACGGTGTTGCCCGCATCTTTCCCTTCCGCGCGCGGAACATTTTTGTAGTGCGCGAAGAACGCGATCTTCTTCAGCGACGCAATGTCCTCGCGCTTCGTGACGCGCGATCCCACCACCGATGCATGACCGCTCGCGTCGACCACGAAGCGCGCTTCGAGATCACCGTTGATCACGACCTTATTCGGATCGGAGAGATCGATCGACGTAACCGGAGTTTCCTGTCGCACGTCGACGCCGTGCTTCTCCGCGTTCTGCATCAACAGATGATCGAACTGCGCGCGCTTGACCTGGAAGGAGCGGCGATACGGATCGCTCAGTCGCTTATCGAAGCGAAATCCATATCCGATCTGGCCATCACCCGTGACGAAGTACGCGCCGAACTTCGGAAAGAAGTCACCGGCGAGCAACTGGTCCTCGACGCCGAGGCGCGAGAAGAGATCGTTGTTGTAGGGGAGCAACGATTCGCCGATTTGAAAACGCGGGAACCGTTCGCGCTCGAGAAGCGTTACGGAGAAACCTTGCTGGGCGAGGAGCGCCGCGGCAGTAGTGCCGGCCGGGCCTCCTCCAATCACGATTACATCGCGCATCGCGGCGTCAAACGCAGTCGGTGCAAGATGTTATTCTGCAAAGCCGTTCCATGCTCGAACTTTATCGATCCCTCGTCCGCGAAAACCCGAATGCTCCCGCATTGATCGACGCGGGATCGGGCGCGATCACGACGCGGGAGGCATTGCTCGCGCGCGCCGGCGTGATCGCGGACGAGCTCGCCGCCGCCGGTCTTGCGTCACGCGACGCGATCGCGATTCAGCTTCCGAACTCCGTCGATTTCGTCGCGACGTTCGTCGCCGCGCTGCAATCGGATCTCGTCGTGTTTCCGATCGATCGCGACGCGAACGATCACGAAGTGGCTTCGATCCTCGGGCATTTCGGCATCAAGGCGCTCGTCAGCCGATCCGGCATTGCGCCTCGCCAGATCTCCGGCAATGCGCTTTCGCGGACCCTACCGAACGACGCACGTCTGGTGAAGCTGACATCCGGATCGACGGGGATGCCGAAGGGCATCGTTGCCACCGAAGCGAACCTGCTCGCCGACTGCGCGAACATCTGCACCACGATGGGCATCGCTCCGCACGATCTCAACCTCGGCGCGATTCCTTTCTCGCATTCATACGGATTCTCGAACCTCGTCACGCCGCTGCTCGTGCAGGGCACGCCGATCGTCGTGACGAACGATTACCTTCCGCAGGCACTCGTCGATCTTTCGAATCGCTATCGCTGCACCGTTGCGCCACTGATTCCGATGGTGTTCGAACATCTCACACGCGCCGCGCATGGATCGTTCGAATCGATTCGAACGTTCATTTCCGCTGGCGCGCCGCTGCCGCCGAATACATCACGACGATTTCGCGAACGCTTCGGCATCGACATTCACACGTTCTACGGCTGCAGCGAGTGCGGAGGCATCACGTACGACCGACGCGGCGCCGCGGTGGAACGCGGAACGGTTGGTCCCGCGATGGAAGGCGTCACGCTGCACGCGAACAACGGTCGCTTGTCGATCGAAAGCGCGTCGGTGGCCGCGGGTCAGTTGCTCGATGAGAAGACGTTCGTCCCGTTCGCGAGCTCGACGTTCGTTGCAGATGATCTGATCGAGGATCGCGATGGCGAAGTCGCGATTACCGGTCGTGCAAGTGATCTGATCAACACCGCGGGGAAGAAAGTGAATCCGCGCGAGGTCGAAGCGGTGCTGCTGCAAATCGACGGCGTGCGCGAAGCGAAGGTGTACGGCGAAGCCGCTGGTGCGCGAGGAGAAGTGGTGGCCGCGGCGATCGTCGCGACGCCGGAAGTGACGCGCGAATCGGTGCGCGAGTTTTGTCGCGCGCGCCTGTCGCTGCACAAAGTGCCGCGCATCGTGAAGCTGATCGATGAGATGCCGGTGGATGAGCGCGGAAAAGTAAAACGCGCCGCGCTAGCCGCCTTGTAGGTGGAGCGGCGGGCTCTCAGCCCGCCGGTAAAACGATTCGGAGGGCTAAGAGCCCTCCGCTCCACGAGTCGTCGCCACCGGCAATGGCGTTTTCCGCCGCAATTTGAACCCGATTGCCGTCAATTCGGCTTTCATCCAAATCCTGATGCCGCGCAGCGCCATGTGCATGGGCGCGAGCCCGAGGTTGAAGTACGCCTTGATGCGGCGTCCGTTGTTCAAATAGCCACCCGCGCCCGCATTGCGTCGCGCTTCCGCGATCGCTTTGAAGCGCCGGTTGTACGCAAGCATCAGTTGATAGCTGATGAACGCCGGCTTCGGACCGAGCACCGGCATCCAGTGAAACTTCTTCAGCAAGCGATACGCGGGCACGACGACGAAGATGTAGTACTGCGCGGTGTCGATGAGCATTGCCGCGCTGAGCAGATCGGCTTCGCCCATGTAGTAGTACTTGTCTTTGTACACCGCGCGAAAGAAGCGCCAGTACGAACGCACGAATGTTTCGTTGTGCTCGGCGATACGCGGCGCGATGTCTTTGCCCATCGCGTGTTCTTTGATGATCTCGGTCGTCGCTTCGACCGTGAATGCCGCGTGATCGAGTCCCGGCGAGTAGTACGGATCGAGAAACGCCGCGGCGTCGCCGAGCAGTGCCCAGCCGTTGCCCATGTACTGCTTCGTCATGTACGCGAGATGCGAGTAGAAGCGCAGGTCTTCCATGCGAGGCTCCGCACCATCGAGTAGTTCAGCAAGTGCCGGAATCGCTTTCAGAAACGCGAGAAAGTCTTCGTCGCGATTCTTTGAGTTGTGCAGGTCGATGAGACGCTTGTCGAACACGACGCCGATGCTCGTCTCACCGTTGCCGAGGGGAATCACCCAGATCCAGTAGCCGAGTCCCGTGTAGTGATTCGTCGCCAGTCGTCGCGAGCCAACGTTGCTGCCCGCGAGACCGTTGCGCACCGCGAGGTCATCGATGTGGCGGACGTTTTTCCAGCGACACCAGATCGCGGCGGTGGGATGTTCGTCGTTGCGCTCGATCAGATTGAGTTTGCGTCCGATGAAATTCGCGCGGCCGCTCGCATCGAGGACCCAGCGGCATTTCACTTCGCGCGTCTCGCCGTTCACATCGAGCTTCAGCGTGTGATCGAAATCGCCGAGTTGCACATCGAGCGCACGCGCGGGACGCCAAAGTTCCGCGCCTTCATTCACCGCGGTCGCGAGGATGTGCTCGTCGAGCGCATCGCGTCGCAACTGAAATGCAGGCACCGTACTGCGGATGAAGCCGCCGGTCTCGGACGCGTCTTTGTGACTCGTGACCTTGTCATTCGAGAACCAGTAGCGCAGACCTTCTTTCGGTAACTGTTCGCGCTCGAGGTGTTGCCACAACGCGAGGCGGCGCGTGAGGAACATGGCCGACATCTCGGTCGTCGCCTCACCGACTTTCTCGTCGAACGCTTCCGCTTTCTCGACGATCAGCACGCGCAGTTGCGGGCACTCGCGACGGAGCAGCAGAGCCGCCGATGCGCCACTGAAGGCTCCGCCGAGGACGACGACATCGAACGAGGTTTCGCTGGTCTGCATGCTAGGATTCGCGCCCCACATGGAATCCATTCGCGATCTGTTTCATTTCCTGACCGACGTTCGTGGTCTCGTGCAGGCGGGCGGATACATTGCGCTCGCCATCATCGTCTTCACCGAGACCGGATTGATGATCGGATTTTTCCTGCCGGGCGATTCACTGCTCGTCACGGCGGGACTCTTCGCGGCCAAAGGCGATCTCAACATCGTGTGGCTCAACCTGCTGCTGATGTTCTGCGCCGTCACCGGCGACGCCACCGGGTACTACATCGGCAAGAAACTCGGCCCCGCGCTCTTCCGCAAGGAAGACTCGCTGTTGTTCAAGAAAAAGCATCTCATCGCCACGCATGAGTTCTACGAGCGTCACGGCGGCAAGACCATCATCATCGCGCGCTTCGTTCCGATCGTGCGCACGTTCGCGCCGGTCGTCGCGGGCATGGCCAACATGTCGTATCGCCGCTTCGCGCTGTTCAACATCATCGGCGGCATCGGCTGGGTGTTCTCGATGACGATGATCGGCTATCTGCTCGTGACGTTGTTTCCCGCGACGGAGAAGCACATCGAGAAGGTGATCATCATCGTGATCCTGGTCTCGCTGCTGCCGGGCGTGATCGAGTGGCTGCGTCAGCGCGGGAAATCACGTGGAGAGGCGGGCTCTTAGCCCGCCGGCAAACGTTCGATTCGGCGGGCTGAGAGCCCGCCGCTCCACTAAGCCGCGCGTTTCATCAGCGTCTCGATCGCTTTCTCTGCCTGCCACAAATGCCGGCGCTGATGCGCGGTGATGATGCGAAACGCCGAGTACACGTTGTACTTCACGCGTTTGTCGAACGGCGAGATCACCTTGATGCGCGAGAGATCGAGATCGCTCGAGCTGCGCATCAGCTCCGCGAGTTTCTCCTGCAGTGATGCGAACTCGCCGAACGCTTCCGCTTTCGCGCGCACGCTGCGCGGCACGAACGGCGCCGCGGTTTTGACGCGCTGACGAATTGGCGGCTCGAGAAACCAGCGCAGCACGCGACCGAGCAGATCCATCTTCGGCGGCTTACGCGCGATGAGTTTCTTCTTGCGCGCTTCACTTAACGCCTCGCGCAGCACCGGGATGAACATCTCCGTCGAGATGCTGAGATGTGAAAGACATTCGGCCGCGGACCAGCTTCGCGGATCGGGTCGCACGGTGAAGAGACGTCCGTCCGTGCCCTTCACGAGCGTCCACGCACGCGCGGTGGCTTCGTTGAGCTCGCGCTCAAAATCCGTCGTCGCGTCGGATGTCGTCGTCATCAGTCCTTCTTGAGAATCGCCTCGCCGAGCTCTTTCGAGCGTCGCGTTGCCGCTTCCACCGCGTTCATGAGCGTCGTCCGCACGCCGCCGTTTTCGAGCGTGTGCAAACCGGTGATCGCCGTACCGCCGGGAGACGTGACCATGTCTTTCAATCGCCCCGGATGTTCGTTGGTTTCGAGCAAAAGCTTCGCCGATCCGAGAACCGTTTGCGCGGCGAGCAATTGCGCCGTTCTGCGCGAGAGCCCGACTTTCACACCAGCATCACTCAACGCTTCAAGAATGAGAAAAACATACGCGGGGCCGGAGCCCGAGAGTCCCGTCACCGCATCGAGCTGCGACTCTTCAAGCACGACCGTGAGGCCGATCGAATCGAAGATGCGCTTCGCATCGACGAGATCCGATTCACGCGCGTGTTCGCCGCCGGCGATCGCGGTCGCACCCGCATCGACGAGCGCGGGCGTGTTTGGCATCGCACGCACGACACGCGTGCCGCTCGCGAGGCGCGACTGAATCGCCGCCACCGGAATGCCTGCTGCGATCGACAACACCAGCGCGTCCGGCGCAATCACATCGCCGACTTCATCGAGCACGCGACTCAGAATCTGCGGCTTGACGGACAACACGACGATCTGCGCGCGCGCCGGAACTTTGTTGTCGGTCGTCGCCTCGATGCCATACGCATCGTGCAACTCGCGCATCCGCTCCGCACGCGGGCCGGAAGCCGAGATCTGCTGCGGCGCAAAATCCTCTCCCCGCAACAACCCCCGAATCATCGCCTCGGCCATATTGCCCGCGCCGATGAAGCCGATGGACTTGGAAGTGGTGGTCAAAGTGCGGGGATTTTACGCGACGCTACGCACCCACTAAACAACAACGGCGAGCTTGCGCTCGCCGTTGTTCGTTACGCCGCGTCCGTGCCGTGGCATTTCTTGTACTTCTTGCCGGAGCCGCAGGGACAAGGATCGTTGCGGCCGACCTTTGCCTGCTGGCGTTTCACCGGCGCCGGGGCCTCTTTCGGCGCGCCGCTGAACGTCAGCTGCTGCTTGGGCGGCTGCGGTGGCAATGCGCGGGAGACACGCTGCGATTCTTCGTGCTCCCCACTCGACGTAGAACCCGAGCCACCGGCGAGCTCGATCTTCCAGAGGATCTTGACCACGCGGTCCTGGATGCGCTCCATCATCGACTGGAAGAGATCGAACGATTCGCGTTTGTATTCGATCAACGGATCGCGCTGACCGTAGCCGCGCAGACCGATGCCTTCCTTCAGGTGATCGATGTTGAGCAGGTGATCTTTCCACTGCTGATCGATGACCTGCAGGAGCAGGTACTTTTCATTGAGGCGCATGTTGTCCGCGCCGATGAGGTTTTCCTTCTCCTCGTAGCGTTTGTTGACCGCCTCGGTGAGTTTGAACTTCACCTCGTCGCGGCGATCGGAATCGAGGTCGACACCCGCGCTGCGAAGATCGAGACCGAAGTAGTCGTACAACTCGGCGTTGAGCTCCGCGTCGTCCGGATGCTCACGATCGCCTTCCGGATAGTGCGTGTCGATGAGGAACTCGACGATCTCATCGGCGGCGTTGAGGATGTACTCGCGACCTTCGCGGCCTTCGAGAATCGAACGGCGCAGCGTGTAGATCGACTCACGCTGCTTGTTCATCACGTCGTC
>JACZCU010101107.1_pt1 | contig 11168 bp, 6 predicted proteins | sample 8641851 | NCBI WGS metagenome assembly JACZCU01 (sample SAMN15324605, study PRJNA640507) | soil metagenome | isolation source: monocropping sugarcane control | place: China: Luxin town, Laibin City, Guangxi Province | collected 2019-07-25 | depth 10cm m | reverse complement strand
CGCCCTCTCCCTCACACTCCCTCTCCCACCCGCTCTTCCTTCTCATTTAGCTCTCCTGAGGAAGCGCAGGCCATGCTCGGACTTATCACTGCGGGTGCTATTGCAGCCCACGTAACATCTGCTACTTTCTTCCTGGGTCGGGCTATGGGATCAGTTACTTCTAATCGCTAACCACTGGCCCCGCTTTCCCGACCCTTGAATCAATGAGGTGCCCTTTTGTGGGGAGGGAACATTCAGAACGGCCCGACCATCTCATTGTCGCGGAACACGGCGGCGCTCCAGCGAGGTTTCGTGCTCGTCCCGGTTGGGACTCACGACAACCGCCAGCTTGCTGCCTCGCTCCAGGTGGAGCTAATGAACCTCGGCCACGCACTGGATGCCACGGCATTTGATGCGGTGTCGAAAGCGCCACGGGATTGGATCGTCAGCTTTAGCGAAGAAGTGATCCCCCACCTTCGAAAGCGTCTCGGGGCCGATCGCCCATACCAGCCGTTCTATCGGAATTTTCCTACTCAGGTGATGGAGATGAGCAACGTCGATTTGCTCATCAACGCGCTATTGCACTACTGGTCAAACGGCACATGGGAGCCGCACCAGATTCTGCGCGACCGAGGATTCGCCTTCGAGAACGTGGATTTCAGAGTGCTGAAGCTGGGAGCGGAGAAGGATTTTAGCGGCGCTTTCAATCACCTCGTGTCGGCCAACCAGTCGCTTACCGACCAGGATAAAGAGTTCATCGGCTGGATGATCTACACGTATGGGAGCCAGCTCACTCTGCCAAGCGTCATTCCCTTTAAGGAGACGCTTTGCATCCTGGCAGGCAAGGGCCTGGATGTGCCCGTACAAACCACCACGGACGTGCTGCGAATTGCTGTCTATTTGTCTGGTGGCGATATCTCTCTGCCTGCCGTTCCAAAAGTGACGATCAAGGAATCGCCGGGTCGTGACAGGCTGAAGGCGTTTCGTGAAGCCATGCGGAACGCCCAACTGAAGGCACGCGAAAGCTTCAAATTTAAGAAGTTTTCTCGACCTCAACGACGACGGCTTCTGGGTTTGCTTGAGAAAACGAATCTGGATGTGGCGGAGATGCACAGGCACCTCGGTCGCTGGCAACGCCTGGGTGAAGTCCTGCATCCAGGCGAGTTCGCTGCGAAGTTTCCGCGCACCGCAGAGGCTTTTCAAAGGCTGCGAAATCAGCGGAACGGAGCCAGGATCAGGACATTCGCCGCCAGGGTTGACCTGGCGTTCAAAGAGGACTGGCGTAAAGGCGTTGAGCTGCTAGCTACTCGGCCGGGTGAATTCGCGCGAAGACTCGACTGGATGCTGCGAACATTCGATTCCAGCTATGTCCTCGATATGTTCGCCCGCGTTGCGCCAAACGTCAGCTCCAAAGTTCTTTTTGAGCTTTATGACCATTTTAATCAGCGATTCAAGCAAGGATCGCCGCGCGCTGTCGTGATCAAAGGCAAACGATCAAAGATGAAGACGTTGCCCCCTCTGCCGCCCCTCGATATGGACCTGGTCCAGAAGATCGGCAACACCATTCTGAAGGTGATACGAAGCCGAATCGCGAGCCTGTCGCCGTTGGGAAAGGTCTGGATCGACCAGCGACTGAAGCATGTGGCGGTCCCTTTCGCCATGCGCAGCATCAACACGTCCGTCAAAACTTATGTGCGCGGCACGCGAATCCCATTCAGGGCCGATGCAAAAGTGATTCGCCCCTTCATTCATTGGTATGACGAAAATGGAGATCAAGATCTCGACTTGAGCGTCGGCCTGTATAACAGTCAGCTTCAGCAGATCGGCCACGTCAGCTTCACCGGCTTAACGGACATGGGCTGCTGTCACTCCGGCGACATTCGCCACCGCCAGGGTCCGTGTGCGGAGTACGTTGACATCCCACTCGAAACCGCCCTTAACCACGGCGTGCGCTATGCGACGGTTCAGGTCTACAACTACAACGCTCGGCCGATGCATACGGTGAAGGAGTGTGTCTTCGGACTTATGGAGCGCGAGCATGCGACGGCCAATGAGATTTTCATTCCGAAGACAATCTCGAATTGCATGGCGCTGGCCAACGAGGGGACGAGCGTTGTCGTATGCATCATTGATTTGCTGGAACGGAATTGCATCTGGGTGGATATCGAAGCAGATCGGATGCTTGCCACGCTGGAAAACACCGCCAGTAAAACCGTCGAAGTCCTCGCGGCTCTGATTCAAGGCACCCGGATGCCTCTATACGATCTGCTATCGCTTCACGCGCAATCGCGGGGAACTTTGGTTGATGACGAAGCAAACGCCGATCTTGCTCTGCGATGGGAAGATTTCGTGACCGACTACGCCCGCGCAGCGTCGTATATGAGCTTCTGAAATGTGTTGGAGACGCCGTGCCTTCGCTTGATGCATTCGATGCTGCTGAGAGTGGAGACGTCGAGTACATCAGGAGCTACTTGTCCGCGGGCAATAGCCCAGATGCCATCGATTTTCGAGGGTTTTCGGTCTTGCAGATCGCAATTGAGCATTCACATCCCGAGATTGTGAGACTGCTGCTCGAAGGAGGGGCGAACCCAAATCTGATTGATCGCTTCGGCACTACGCCGATTTTCCGCGCAGTCGTTGCTGCTCAAGATGATGCTGACGACCGCGATTCGGAACCATCATTGGAGCTTGTCGAAATGCTGCTTCAGCATAGCGCAGACGTTTATCTTGCAGGACCCAATGGTCATTCCGCTATTCAGTCGGCCAATGACTGGAAACATCCTCGGTTGGTGCAACTCCTGTTGAAGTACCTGGGGCCAGAATCGTTGATGGTGACGCCCCCTCGACCGTCCCGATTCGTTCGCCTCGTGGCGGCCATGATCACCCTCCTGCTGGCGCGACGGCGGTGAATCCTCTGGGCGGATTGCCATAAAAGGCGCCGGTCTTCCATGCTTGTTGATCCCAGCCGGTCGTTTGGTTGCCGATCACCTGGGCCGGTACGATCGTCTTTTTGCTTCCGAGCTTGTTGGCGTCGGCGATGCCGTTGTCGAAGCTGCCGTCGGGCTTGACGGTGAACTTGATCGAGCGGGCCAGTTGTCCGTTGATCAGGACCTTCACCTCATAGTCACCAGGATCCTTTGAGATGGCGAATTTCGGGGCATATCCGTCATCGCCAGGATCGTCCTTGTAGATGCCGAGGAAGGACAGATTGGCAAAGCCCCATTGCTTGGAATTCGGCTTCCAATCGGAGCCTTCGTTGCCGGCCACCGAGCTCTTGGCCAGGTCCTTGCCCTTATAAAACAGGTGCGCGTTCACGGATGCGGGGTTGCCCCGATACCAGAACTTCACCGTGAAATAGGATCCGCGGTGCCCGTCATCATACTCATAGGACAGGAATCCGATCGGAATCCGCCAATCTTCGTCTACGTAGTACTCGGGATACTGCGGACCGGCCGGTCCAACGAATTTTGCGACGGTCGCCTTGCCGGCAAATAGCACTTTATCTCCGCCTTGCAGCTCGTTTTTCAGATGAATCGAAAAATCGACGGGGCCTGTGTAATCGGTCGTGAACTTGTCGGGGCCGAGGCACTCTTCGACTTTTAGCATTTCGCCTGCCGGTACCGCGTTGGTCTGGCAATTGAACTTGGAAAATTCCTTGTGACCCGGGTAGCTGAACTCAACCCACACCTGGCTGCCGTCGGCGATGGGGCCGTTGACGTTGAACGCGATCTGCGGCTTCCACTGAAGCTGCTTTTCTTTGGGCGCGTCCTCGCTGCCGCTGATGTGGGCGGCCTGCACCACGATCGAATCTTTGGCGATGCTCGGCCCATCCTCCCCCAGCGCCACGCCGCCGAACGCCAACGCCACAAGACCGCACAATGCGATTGAAGAGAATCGAGCCGTCCTTCTCATCAGACACCTCCAGGTTCGCCCACCCCGAAATGATGATCGCGCCAGCGATAGCGCATTTGGCAAGCAATTATGTGAAATTTGGTTGCGTTCCGTCAATCAAAATATTGCCGCAGCAGTTCCTCAGACATGTATTGAAAGTTGCGAGTGCTTGACGAGGAGGAACGGAATCACGAGCGCTAGTGGGTCGAGCATTCATGCCGCCCGAGCATCCAGCGGCTCCGCTTAACGCCACCCTGCGATGGCCGTGACAAAACTGACATAGAGATAGATCCAGTAAACCGCCCACAGCCCGCCACCGACGGCGCCGGCAATGGCCAACGGCATTCCTTTTAACGCGCCTCGACTGCGCCAAATACGCGCGGCGGCGGTCATACCAACGACCAATGCAAGGAAGCCCGTCAAAAACGACCGAAACTGACGGCCACCGCTGATATAAGTTGGCAGCCGGATTGCGAGCGAAACCTTCTCAAGAACCGCCGGGTTCAGCACGACTAACAACAAAGCAAAGACGGCAAGAAAGCTCAATTTCCGGCCGCTTTGAGCACCCAGCTTTCGTACGGCGAAATACGCAGCAATACTTAATAATACTTCGACCCACTGGCTGAAATATTCAAGGATCAGGTCGCGCACCGCGCGGGCGGGATGAGGACTGGTAAGGATTGCAATTGTAAAAAAGAGGATACCTGCGCCGGCAAGAGCGCCGATCGTGACAACCAGCGATCGCGGAGCCTTGTGGCGCGGCGGCGTAGTTTCATATTCAAGCTGCTTGGTCATGTGCTATCAACGACTCAGAATGCGCATGGATGCTCTCGAAACACCTACGGCCGGCTCTGCGCCCCGCCTTTCTTCAAAGATGTGACATACGCAATCACATCTCGAATCTCCGATTTGGTCAGAATTGCCCCCATCGCCGGCATCACCGAAACGGGTGGCGTGCGGGAGACGATGTCGGCCTTCTTGATGGTGCTGGCCTGGCCATCCAGATCCATCAGGTGGACGGTGGCATCGTCTTCAGACTTGACGATGCCGGACAATTCGGTGCCGTCCTTCAGTTTGATACCGGCAGCGCCGTAGCCGGGGACGACGTAGGCGTTGGGGTCGATCATCGATTCGAGAATGTAGCGCTTCGGTTTTTCGGGATTTGCGCCGATGCCGGCGAGATTGGGGCCGACGGTGCTCCCTGATCCATCGACGCTGTGGCAGCGCACGCAGGCTGCCTCGGCATGGGTCATGAAAATCGTCTTGCCATTCTCGGCATCGCCACCGGCGAGGCATGGGGCATAGGGAGCAAGGGGATCCGATTTTGAAATTGAATGGTCGTACGTCTCCAGCTTCTTGTTCAAGTCTTCGTCGTTGGCTGCCTGGGCCGATTCGAGCAGATCGAGCTGAAGGTCAGCGGGAACCTGGCCATCGAGCATCTGATCCATCCATTGGTTCAGCATCGCGTTGGCATCCTGCGATTTCAACGAGGCGAGCAAGCGAAGGGCCGACTGCTTTTCACGGAGGGTGCCGTTGCCGAGGACTTGTTTGATTTTGGTCATGGCGCGGTCGGAATCGAGCCGGGCGAGAATTCGAAGCGCCTCGGAGCGAATGGCCGGGCTATCGTCTGTAAGCGCCTTATCCACGAGATCCGACAGTTCGCTGTACTTTCGCTTGGCCAGCAATTCCATCGCCGACACGCGCGAACCGACTGGCTTCTCCGCATCGCGCACCCAGCCGGCGAAGATCGCATCATTGGTCTTGATGTTCAGCGCATCGATCAGACGCGTCGTCGCATCGGCTACCTGCGAACTGTGGCTGGCCAGCAAGCTGGGAAGCACATGCTCGATGGCATCGTGAACCGCGATGCCGCTGCGCTGCGGCCATACCCGGTACCACCCTTCCACTCGATCGAAAGGCGTGGGATGTTCCCACGAAGCAAGAATATCGATCGCCTCGACCCGCAAATCGGTGGGCCGGTGCTCATCATTCGCGAAGCGAACGAGTCGATCGACCTGCTCGGCGCCGCCGACGCGAAGATTCGCATTCAGGGCGCGTCGCATGAAAGCGGGGTTGTTGATGTCCTCGCGATCGGCGGCACGAGCGAGTGCCGGGAGCGCTGCCGGGATCGAATAATCATCATGAATGGCACGGGCCGCTTCGGTGGCGACCCATTCGTCGCGATCTTTGAGAAACACCGCGACGCCCGGATTCTTCAGCCGACGCAGCGCGACGACGGCAACCTGCCTGACCGATGGCAATGGATGATTCGCCAGCGCCAGCAGCGCATCGACGTTTCCGATGCCCGTCAAACCAAGAATCGCCGCCTGTCGGATATACGGATCGACCGGCCGATTCTCGGCGGCCATGTGAATCAGCGGCGCAATAGCGGCGGGGTCTTTGAATTGCCCCAGCGCCGCGGCGGCAAAGAATCGAACGCGCGGGCTTGGGTCTTCCAGTAACTTGATTACCGGCTCATCGCCGACGAACTGGCCGAATGTGCGCGCGAGGTCGCTTAACAGCTTCAACGTCTGCGTGCGAATCTCCGGATCGGGATCGGCACATTGCGCGAGCAACTTGTTTCCCACCGCAACTGCGCCCGCCTTATCCATCGTCTTGTTCGAAGCGAACTCCCCGATGCCCCATAGAGCATGAATCCGCGCCATCTGCGGCTGTTTCGCATCAAATGCCACCTGCTTGAGCAAATCGAGCGCGCCGCGCCGTACCAGTTCGAATTGGGCATCGAGCCGGACGCGCATGTCCACGTTATTCAGCTCGGCAAGAAGATTCTGAGTGCTCAGCTTATAAGGCCCCTCGCGAAGCAGCTCGTGCGTCTTGGTGCGCAATGGCGTCTTTGCCGCGAAGGAATCATCGAGCTTCACGACGCTTCCGACATTTCCAAGTTTGAAGCCGCTGTGGCCCCATTCGCAGCCATAAATCGCGCCGTCCGGTCCTAGTGCCAGCCCGGTGCATTGCGTGCCTTTGCTGACGACCTGATCATCGACCATCGCAAATTCCGCGCCTTTGGGTTGAACCTTGAAAGCGCGAATCGTCGCCTTGGGGAACTCGGTCACGAAGAAGTAGCCACGGTATTTGTCGTTGAGCGAACCCTCAGTTGCATATTTCAGCCCGCACGGCCCATCGGTGTAATTGGCCAGCGGCGGCGTGATATAGGCCGCCTGTGTCGCGAAAAATGGGATCCAAAGCTTTTCCTGGAGCCATGGGTTGTAGCGCGTCTTGCGCTCGGCAAGCGGCACGAGAATGTCGAAATTCTTCGAGCGATATTGCCAGTTGTAGCGCCATCCCGAATCGCTGTCCTGGGTCACGTAGACCAGGCGTTCGCGTTCGCCGGGATAATCGCCATCGTTATCGACGCCGATGAGGTTTCCAAAACGATCGAATGTAAATTCCTGAACGTTGCGAAGGCCATAGGCGAATTCTTCCAGATCGCTTCCATCCGGATTGCAGCGGAGGATTGAGCCGCAGTAGGGATACATCAGATGTTTCCCCTCGGCCGTCGTGACGTTCAGCGCCTTGTCTCCAATGGAAAAATAGATCTTTCCATCTGGGCCCACGCACAGGCCATGCATATTGTGGCCGGAATAGCTCATATGAACGCCGTAGCCGAAGCTCAGCGAGCGAACCTGCGTCGCATGGCCATCGTGGCTCGGGTCCTGAAGCAGCCAGAGATTGGGCGCGATGGTGGCGTAGACGTTTCCCTCATTCCACAGCACGCCGGCCAAAATATCGCATTGATTGCGATTAAAGCCTTCGTAATAGACGGTGGCTTTATCTGCTTTGCCCGCTCCTTTTGAATCTTCAAGGATGTGGATGGTTTCTTTCTTGCCGCCGATCTGCTCGCCCCAGGATGGATCGCCATCGCCGGCCCATAGCACGCGGTCGGCAACGCTCTGAAACGTATGATCGGGCAAAACGCGATTGGTCGGGTCGGTGCGGGTCTGAAATTCGCCGCCCTCACGTCGCTGCGTCTCGGCTATGTAAGCGCGCCCCTGCCGATCGAAGGACAACGCGACAGGGTTTTTCAAGAAGCCGCGCGGCGCCCAGGTGGAAAGATAAAGCTTCCCGGGCACGGGTTGAGTCGTCGGCGCGAGTTCGGCCTGATCATTTGGCTGTGTGGATCGGCGCGTGGTCGCTCTTCGCGCGCGACGAGTAGTCGCACGTGTCGTTGGTCGCGTCGTGGGGCGATCCTGCGCAAGTCCGACGGACGCGAAAGTAAGTCCAACAATCGACGCGGCAACCAGACCGCCGCGCAGGGCCTTCAAGGGCGCAATCAACATAGACTTCAGACCTTTTATAGATTTCGGGAAGCTACTTGACTTGTACCGGTACGAGGATCGATTCGTTGTGCGGCGAAGCCTGGGCTAACTGGGCCTGTCGTAGCTGCCCGCAGGCGGCATTAACATCATCCCCGCGCGTAGCGCGCACGTGTGCCACGACACTCTGCTCGCGCAGAAGATCTACGAATCTGATCACGCGTTCATAGCTGGGCCGGCGATATTCGCGCCCGCTCAGCCCGAGGCCAATCGGGTTATAGGGAATGACATTTACATGAGCGCGAAAACCTGACATCAGCGCGGCCAATCGGTGCGCGTGACTGTCTGTGTCGTTCACATCCCCTATCAGGCAATATTCGATGGTGCAGATTCGGCCGGTTCGCTCCTGAAAGCGACGTGCCGCCTCCATGATCTGCGCGACAGGATATCGCCGATTCATCGGCACCAGCTTCGCGCGGGTTTCATCGTTTGGAGCATGCAGCGACAGAGCCAGATGCACATTCAAATTGGCCTCGGCCAGCGCATCGATGCCCGGCACGACGCCGACGGTGGAAACGGTAATCTGCCGCCAGCCCATGGAGCCCATCTGGCCGTGGGCAATCCGGCGAATCGCGCCAATCACCTCCGGCAGATTCAACATTGGCTCGCCCATGCCCATGAAGACCAGCGACGTCAGCCTGCGACTCATCGAAGCGGCTGCCGCTCGGAGATGAAGGAATTGCTCGACGATTTCCCCGGCGGAAAGATTGCGATCGAAGCCATTCTTCGTGCTGGCGCAAAAATCACAGCCCATGGCGCAGCCAATCTGCGAAGAGACGCATCCCGCCGCCCGATCCGGGCGATGGGAAGGCATCAGCACCGACTCCACCGCCCCGCCGTTTGTCATGCCGACGAGTAATTTGGTCGTGCCGTCGGAGCTGGTGTGACTTCGAAGGATGGTCGATTGGCGCTGAGAAATTTCGCCATCGAAGAGACGCCGGACGCGCGCTCCAACTTCAATTGCATGCCAATCCAGCAGCCCGTTGTTGTCATAGAAGTTTCTAAAAAGAGTGCGCGCGTGCGACGGCGGACAACCATGGCTTTTCAACAAAGCTGGCAATGATTCGAGATCAAGATCAGTCAGAGCGGTCACACGGGTGTTCATTTTTGTTCAATTAGTTTATGCGATCTGCGCGTCCAGGCCAGCATCATCGGCTGGGAAGGGATTTTGGCACCCGGACCCAAAGGCGCTTTTCCACAAGATCCCACAAGCATTCCAGCCAGACAAACAAACAGCTTTTTGTACAATCTTCCAGCCTTTCCCCGAGATCGTTGGTGTTTACTGGTGGTGCTTTACCTGGGACTGGAATGAAACAGACGCGGATGGCGGTATTTCTCACGTTCGCCGTGATCACGGCACTTGCACTTCGCGCCCCTGCCGCTGGCCTTCCGCCTGAGGAGGCGGTGAAAGCACTACATCCCGCTCCAGGCTTTGAGATCACCCTCGCGGCATCCGAGCCCAGCGCGCGGCAGCCGGTCAACATCATGTTCGATCAGCGCGGCAGGCTGTGGGTCGTGCAGTACCTGCAGTATCCGTATCCGGCGGGCCTGAAGATCGTCAGTCAGGATCAGTATCTTCGCACCACTTATGATCGCGTTCCCGAGCCGCCGCCCAAAGGACCCAAGGGGGCCGACCGGATTACCATTCTGGAAAGCTCAAAGGACAACGGGCATTTTGATAAGGCCAAGGATTTTATTTCGGGCCTGAATCTGGCCACTGCGATGGAGATCGGCTACGGCGGCGTGTGGGTGGCGCAGACGCCTTATCTGCTCTTTTATCCGGATAAGAATGGTGACGATGTACCGGATGGGCCGCCGCAGGTGGTGCTCAGTGGCTTCGGCATGGAAGATGCGCACGCGGTCGTGAATCACCTGATCTGGGGGCCGGACGGCTGGCTTTATGGATGTCAGGGGAGCACGAACACCGCCGACATCGAGGGACATGAGTTTCAGCAAGCCGCGTGGCGATACAACCCGCGCACGAAAGCCTTCGAAGTTTTCAGCGAAGGCGGCGGAAACACCTTCGGCCTCGACTGGGATGCACACGGCAGCCTCTTCACCGGCACCAACAATTCCTATTACGTGATGTTCCACTACGTGCAGGGTGGCTATTACCTCAAAAACTTCGGGAAGCACGGCGAGCTGCACAACCCATACGCCTTCGGCTACTTCGACCACGTCCCCCACTCCGGATGGCGCGGCGGGCATGTTACGCAACTGGGTCTGATCTATCAGGGCGGCGCGTTCCCCAAAGAATTCAACGGCACGTGGATCACGCCTCGCCTGCTCGACAATCGGATCGAGTGGAACACGATGACGCCCGATGGCTCCTCTTTCCACACAAAGTATGCGGGAGATCTTGTTACTTCTTCCGATCCGCGTTTTCGGCCCGTCGATCTTCGCACAGGTCCGGATGGCGCGATCTACATCGCCGACTGGTATGACATCCGCGCGAATCATGTGATTGCCGTCGATGATTGGGATAAGGAAACGGGCCGGGTCTATCGGCTCGCGCCCGAGGGATTGCCGTTCTACAAGCCTTTTGACCTGGCGAAGCTGAGCAGCGATCAACTGGTCGATCTGCTCGACAATCCCAACGACTGGTACGCGCGCACGGCTCGACGAATTCTGGCCGATCGACGCGATTCATCTGTCATTCCCCGGCTTCGAAAACAAGTGATCGAGAAAGATGGTCGTCTGGCGCTGCAATCTCTATGGGCGCTGTACGTGAGCGGCGGATTCGACGATGCCTTTGCGCTGCAGACCCTGAACCACGTCAATCCGGATGTTCGCTCGTGGACAGTGCGATTGCTGTGTGATGAGAAGAGCGTGTCGGCTTCGATTCAGCAAAAGCTGGTCGAGCTGGCGCGGTCGGAGCCGCAGGTGACGGTGCGGATGCAGCTTGCGTGTTCTGCGCGCCGGCTTCCCGCGGATCAGGGGATGCCGATCGTCCATCAGCTATTG
>JACZCU010164738.1_pt1 | contig 11183 bp, 9 predicted proteins | sample 8641851 | NCBI WGS metagenome assembly JACZCU01 (sample SAMN15324605, study PRJNA640507) | soil metagenome | isolation source: monocropping sugarcane control | place: China: Luxin town, Laibin City, Guangxi Province | collected 2019-07-25 | depth 10cm m | reverse complement strand
GCAGCGGACTGTTAATCCGCGGGTCGTAGGTTCGAGTCCTACTGCCGGAGCCATTTTTCCCACCGCCTTTCAGCAAAACGTTGCGTCGGTCGTTTTCCCGTCGAAAGGAGCGACCCATTCCCCTCGCCCAGCTCCCGGACAGCCGTCGCGCGATCCTGACGGAGCTCAAGCATCGCGGCGTCGCGACGATCGCGCAACTTGCTGGTGTGTTGCACCTTACGGGCGAGGCGGTGCGACAGCAGCTCCTGCAGCTGCAGCGCGAAGGATGGGTCTCGAACGACGTTCCGAAAGGCGATCGCCACCGTACGGGACGTCCTGCTTCCATTTTCCGGCTCACTGCGGCCGGCGACCACCTCTTTCCAAAAGCGTACGACGAGCTCGCCGCAAACCTGCTCGCTTTTGCCGGCGATGACCCTCTGCAGCGCCTCGCGGACGCGAAGGTGAAGAGCGTCGACACGTCGCTGCGCGACCTCTCGCTCGCCGCGAAGGTCGACGCGCTGAAATCGCTCTACAGCCCCGACGACCCGTACATGTCGGTCGAGACGACGCGCGACGGATATCGCCTGGTCGAGCGCAACTGCCCTTACTACAACGTCGCGATGGAGAACGCGTCGATCTGCAATGTGTCGATCGACGTGCTCACGCGCCTCCTCGGCGTTCGCGTCGAACGGGAAGAGACGTTCCAGGGTGGCGACGGGCGCTGCGCGTTCCGGATCTTCGCGAATCAGCCCCTCAAGTAGCTGATCCAGATCGTCTTGATGTTCACGAATTCGCGGATGCCGTGAACGCCGAGCTCGCGGCCGAAGCCGGAGTGCTTCACGCCACCAAATGGGACGCGCGGATCGGACGCCACCATCGCATTCACGAAGACCTGTCCCGCCTCGATACCGTCGACGAAGCGATCGACCTCGGCGCGGTCGTTCGTCCAGACGGCGGACCCGAGGCCGAAGGGCGTGGCGTTCGCGAGCGCGATCGCCTCCTCGGTATCGCGGATGCGGAAGAGCGAAGCGACCGGTGCGAACGTCTCCTCGGCGTACGCGGGAGCGTCCTTCGGAATCTCGGCGAGGACAGTCGGCGCATAGAAGTTGCCGCGATCGCCGATCCGTTTTCCACCGCACAGCAGCTTCGCTCCGGCCGCCACCGACTCGCGCACCTGCTTCTCGATGTCGTTGACGAGCTGCGGCATCGCGAGCGGGCCGACGTCGGTCGTCTCATCCATCGGATCGCCGACTTTCAATGCATTCATAGCGTCCACGAATTTAGACGTGAATTGATCGTATATCTTTTCGTGAACGATAAAGCGTTTCGCGGCGATGCATGATTGTCCGTTGTTGACGATCCGCGCCTTGACGGCAGTCTCGACCGCTTTGTCGAGATCGGCCGACGGCATGACGACGAACGGATCGCTTCCGCCGAGCTCCAGCACGCTCTTCTTGATGTGCTTCGCGGCGATGCTCGCGACGCTCGCGCCGGCCGGCTCGCTGCCGGTGAGTGTCGCCGCCTTCACGCGCTCGTCCTCGAGAATCCGGCCGACCTGATCGGCGCCGATGAGGAGCGTCTGGAACTCGTCGCGATCGAAGCCGGCGTCGCGCAACACTTCTTCGATCGCGAGCGCCGACTGCGGCACGTTCGACGCGTGCTTGAGCAGTCCGACGTTGCCCGCCATGAGCGCCGGCGCGGCGAACCGGAACACCTGCCAGAATGGGAAGTTCCACGGCATCACGGCGAGTACCGGCCCGATCGGCTGGTACCGGATGAACGTCTCGTACGCGTCCGTCTTCACCGGCTCGTCGGCGAGGTGGGCCTCCGCGTGCTCGGCGTAGTAGCGGCAGACCAAGGCGCATTTCTGCACCTCGGCGACCGCCGCTTTGACCGGCTTTCCCATCTCGAGCGTGAGGAGGCGGCCGTAGCGGTCTTTCCGCTCGTCGAGCAGCTCACCGGCACGGGACATCCGTTTCGCCCGCTCATTGAAACTCCGCGAGCGATTCACCTCGAATGCTGATGAAGCGCACGCGATTTTCTCGTCGACCTGAGCATCATTCAGGGCGGTGAAGGTACGTAGTGTCTCGCCGGTGGCGGGATTCACGGTTGCGATCGGCACGCGTCGTCCTCCGTGCTATTGTGAGATTACTCGTCCAGAAATCCTAAAAGGAGCTTGATCAATGCACGCGAAGCTTATCCGCTTGATTTTCGCGCTGCTTCTGGCGTCGATGCCGCTCTGCGTCTTCGGCCAAAGCAGCAACGGTTCCATCTCGGGCGTCATCACGGATGACACCGGCGCCGTCCTGCCGGGCGTCACCGTCACGGCCACCGACGCGGCGACCGGCACGTCGCGATCGACCGTCAGCAACGCACAGGGGCAGTACGCCATCGCTCTCCTTCCGCCGGCGACGTACACCGTCTCCGCGGAGCTTTCCGGCTTTCAGCCGCTGAAGCTCGGGAAGATCGTCGTCAACGTCGGCACCGACGTCGCGCTGAACCTCAAGATGAAGGTCGGCGCCTCGGAGACGATGACGGTCACGGCCGCCGCGCCTCTCGTCGAGACGACGCGCTCGCAGGTTTCCAGCGTCGTGAACGAGAAGTCGATCGAGAACCTCCCGACCAACGGCCGCAACTTCATCGACTTCGTGCTCACCACTCCCGGCGTCGTGAAGGACACCCGCCTCGGCGACATCAGCTTCGCCGGCCAGCGCGGCACGCTCAATTCGCTCGTCATCGACGGCGCGAACAACGACAACACCTTCTTCGGCCAGGCCCTCGGCCGCACCGGCTCCGGCCGCGCGCCGTATCAGTTCTCGCAGGACGCCGTGAAGGAGTTCCAGGTGAACTCGAGCTCGTACTCGGCCGAGTACGGCCGCGCCGCGGGCGCCGTCATCAACGTCGTCACGAAGTCGGGGACGAACGAGTTCCACGGCTCCGCGTTCGACTTCTACCGAGACAAGCGACTCAACGCCAACAACTACATCAACGAGATCAACGGACGAGCGAAGAGCCCGTATCACTACGATCAGTACGGCGCGTCGCTCGGCGGCCCGATCGTGAGGGACAAGCACTTCTTCTTCGCGAACGCCGACCTCCAGCGCAACTCGATCGACAACCTGGTCATCCTCGGCGTCCCGACCGGCGGCTATTCGACGGACCCCGCCTCGCAGGCCGCGCTCGCGCACATCAACGGCCTCGCCGGCTCGTACCCGAAAGAACAGAACCAGGACGTCTATCTCATCAAGACCGACTCCGAATTCGTCAAGAACAACCACCTCTCCGCTCGCTACAACCGCCAGAAGTTCACCGGCGTCAACTTCGAGAACGGCAGCAGCTCGAATTCCATCGAGCACACCGGCAACTCGCTCGTGAACACCGACACGCTGACCGCGAACGACTCGCAGATCTTCAGCGGCTCGTTCTTCAACGAAGTGCGCGGGCAGTACGCGAAGGACAGCGAGCCGGGCTTCGCGAACAGCGCCGACCCGGAAGCGCGCGTATTCGAGAAGGGGACGCTCGTCCTCAACTTCGGTCGCAACACCTTCAGCCCGCGCGAGACGACGATCCGGCGCCGTCAGCTCGCCGACACCGCCACGTTCGTCTTCTCGAATCACACGATGAAGACCGGCTTCGACGTCAATCGCGACCGCATCCTCAACTACTTCCCCGGCAACTTCTTCGGCTCTTACACCTTCAACAGCCTCGCCGACTACACGAACGGCAAAGTCGCGTCGTTCACGCAGGCGTTCCCGGGCCCCGGCACCAGCGGCCCGACGACGAATCCCGACATGACCGAATACGCGCTGTTCGTGCAGGACGAGTGGCATGTCCGTCCCACGCTGACGGTCAACGCCGGCCTCCGCTATGACCTGCAGGACGTCGCGCAGCCGTCGGTGCAAAATCCCGACGCGCAGCTCCTCGCGGCCGGTCTCGACACGAGCCGCATTCCGAAGGACCACAACAACTTCGGTCCGCGCCTCGGCTTCGCCTGGACGCCGGAGTCGGACAGCCGCCTCGTGGTACGCGGCGGCTACGGCATCTTCTACGGCCGCGTCCCGTCGATCATCGTCGGCACCGCGCACTCGAACAACGGCATCAACGTGCAGACGATCACGTTCAACGCCCCGAACGATCCGCTGCCGACCTATCCGAACATCTTCACGTCGATCCCGACGGGAGCCAAGATTCCGAAGCCGACGATCTTCGTCTTCGACAAGAACTTCCAGAGTCCCAAGACGCAGCAGGCGAGCCTCGGCGTCGAGCGCGGCCTCGGCGAGGACTATTCGTTCGGCGTGACCTACCAGTACGTGAAGGGCGACGACCTCACCCGCTCCATCGACCTGAACGTCGGCGACTACACGATCGAAACGGCGAACCTCTCGGACGGCGGCACGGTGCAATACAAGAAGTACTCGTCGGTCCGGCCGTTCACCAACTTCTCGCGCGTCATCGCCTTCCAGTCGAGCGCGCACTCGCGCTACAACGGGGTCACGTTCGACCTCCAGAAGCGCTTCTCGAACAACTGGCAGGCGCGCCTCGCCTACACGTTCTCAGCGGTCAAGGACGACCGTCCGGATGCCACGGCGGTCGTGCCGGGCACCGACGACGCGAAATACATCCAGGATCCGCTCGACATCCACGGCGACTGGGCTTACGGCGACAACGACGTCCGCCACCGCATCGTCCTCAGCGGCGTCTGGTCGCTCGACTCGTACGCCGCGAACCTCAAGAGCGGCCTCGGCCACGCGATCTTCGGCGGCTGGGCGATCAGCGGCATCGCGTCGTACCAGACGGGACAGCCGTACAGCGCCGTCCTCTCGAACAACTTCGACCTCAACAACGACGGCAACGCCCGCAACGATCGCATTCCGGGCTATGCACGCAACACCTTCCGGCTTCCGAACATCTTCGAGATCAGCCCGCGCGTGACGAAGGACATCGACATCGTCTACGGCACGAAGCTGCAGCTCATCGCCGAGGCGTTCAACCTGTTCAACTTCAGCAACGTGAACTCCGTGCGTAACGGGCTCTACTCGTACAACGCGTCGACGAACACGTTCGTGCGGCAGACCAACTTCCGGCAGCCGCTCTCGTCGAACGGCGAGCGCATCATGCAGCTCGCGGCGAAGATCACCTTCTAGTTCAACGTTTCAGTCAAGGGGCACTCTGTGCCCCTTGACGAATCCCGTTTGTAAATATACGTTTATTTACAAATGGGACGCCCGGCTACCATCCAACGACCCCAGCTGCTCGCCACGGCGCGCAGCGTCTTCGCCCGGAAAGGCTTCGAGGCGGCCACGCTGGCTGACATCGCGGGCGAGCTGAACGTGACGCCGGCCGCGCTGCTCCGCCACGTGAAGTCGAAGCAGGCGCTCTTCTTCGAGGCGATGGAGACGGGCAACATCGAGCTGCCGCCGTCGATCCACCGGCTCGATTCGCTGACCGGCGACGAGGATCCGGCCGTCGTGCTGCGACAGTTCGCACGCGAGCTCATCCCCTTTCTCGCGAGCGTGATCTCGGCCGTCATCGCCGTTCACATGCACGAGCGCGCCGCCGAGATCCGGCTGCCGTTCGACCGGGAGGCCGATAACGCCCCTCCCCGCCGCGCGCTGCGCGTCATCGAGGCGTACTTCGCGCGGGCCCGCGATGCGGGACGCATCCGCATCTCCGACGCGCGCGCCGCCGCCCGTCTCTTCCTCGGCTCACTGCACGCGTACGTGCTCTACCAGCACGTGATCAAGCTCCCTTCGTATCCACTCGAGCCGTACCTCGACGCGCTCGTCGATCTCTGGAGCAATGGAGGTTTCAGTGCCAGGCAAACGAAAGTCCCTTCGCGCCGTCGTGCTCGTGCTGCTGCTGCTAGTCGCGGCGGTAGGGACGTTCCTCTATCTGCGAAACGCGCGAAAGCCGCGCGAGCTGAGGTTCAACGGAACGATCGAAGCGAGGACGGTGAACGTCGGCTCCCTCGCGGGCGGACGCGTAAGCCGCGTGTTCGTCGATGAAGGCTCGCAAGTCACCGCGGGGCAGCTGCTCGCGCAGCTCGAGACCGACACGATCGACCGGCAGATCGCGGAACAGCAGGCCGCGATCCAGGTGTCGCAAGCGAATCTGGCAAAAGCGGTGAACGGACCGCGTCCGGAGGAGATCGCAAAGGCGCAGGCGACCGCCGCGAACGACGAGACGAATCGCGAGCATCAGCTCGCGCTCTTCCACTACGGCATCATCTCGAAGCAGCTCTACGACGACGCGGCGACGAAGGCGAAGACATCGGCGGACGACCTGCGCCTGCTGCAGGAAGGCACCCGCAAGGAGGACATCGCGGCATCGCGCGCGCAGACCGAACAGCAGCAGCGCCATCTGGCCGAGTTGCTCAAGCAGCGCGCGGAGGCCGACGTGAAGTCGACCGTGAACGGCGTCGTGCAGTCGTTCGGGCTGCGGCCGGGCGACATCGTTGCCGCGAACCAGTCGGTCGCGGAGATTCTCGAGAGCGATCAACTCTGGGTCCGCGTCTTCGTCCCGGAGACGATGCTCGGACTCGTGAAGGTCGGCATGCCGGTGAAGGTTCGAACGGACACGTACCCGAACGAATGGTTTTCAGGACACGTCGGCACCGTCAGCTCCCAGGGAGAGTTCACGCCGCGCAACGTTCAGACTCGCGCGCAACGTGCCGAGCAGGTGTTCGGCGTCAAGGTGATTGTCGACCCGAATCCGCGGCTGCACGCGGGAATGGCCGCGGAAGTCGATTTCGGCGTGAAAGGGCGGGCGGAGTGAGCGCGGAAATCGGCATCGATGTTCAAGGCGTGACGAAGGACTTCGGCAACTTCCGCGCGCTCGACAACGTCACGCTGCAGGTGCCGCGCGGCGAGATCTTCGGACTCCTCGGCCCGAACGGTTCCGGGAAGTCGACACTGATCCGCATTCTCTGCGGCCTCCTCGCGCCGACCGAAGGGCAGGCGTTCGTCGACGGCCTGAACGTCGAGCAGCAGGGCGAGGAGGTGCGGCTGCACATCGGCTACGTCTCACAGGCCTTCTCGCTCTACCGCGATCTGACCGTCGACGAGAACCTCGACTTCTTCAGCTCGATCTATCGACTCAAAGGAAACGATCGCAAGGAGCGGAAAGAGTGGGTGATCGATCTGACGCACATCGCGCCGTACCGGAGCCGCCTGGCCGGCGCGCTGTCGGGCGGCTGGAAGCAGCGTCTCGCGCTCGCCGCCGCGCTGATGCATCGGCCGCGCGTCGTCTTCCTCGACGAGCCGACCGCCGGGATCGATCCGGTCGCACGCCGCGAGCTGTGGGACCTGCTCTTCGAGCTCGCCGGCAGCGGCGTCACGTTCTTCGTCACGACGCATTACATGGACGAAGCGGAGCGCTGTGCGTCGGTCGCCTACCTCTATCTCGCGAAGCTGATCGTCAGCGGCCGGCCGGAAGAGCTCAAACATCTCGATGAAGTGACACCGAAGGGCACGCGCCGCGTCGAAGCCGAAGGGAAAGAGAGCGTCGCCGTGCTGATGACGAGCGCGAAGACGCTGCCTTACATCAAGGCGGCCACGATCTTCGGAACGTCGCTGCACCTGTTGATTGACGCGGACGTCACAGATGAAAAAGTCGAGCAAGACCTCAAGAGCTTCGGTGCGGGCGACGTGACCGTGCGGCCGATCGACCCCACGCTCGAGGATGTCTTCGTGCAACTCACCGAGACGCGTGGGCGTGAGGTCGAGGCTCAGAGGGCGGAGGCGACGCGATGAACGGCTTTTGGGCTGTCTTCCGCAAAGAGCTCACCCAAATGCTCCGCGACCGCGGCACGTTCTTCTTCGCTCTTCTCGTGCCGGTCGGCGAGCTGATTCTCTTCGGCGTCATCGACATGAACGCCAAGAACATCCCGACGGTGGTATTCGACGAGAGCAAGACGCAGGAGAGCCGGACGCTCATCACGCAGTTCGGCGCGACGTCGTACTTGCAGGTCATCGGAGAGGTGCATTCGCGTGACGAGATGCAGCACGCGATCGTGGCCGGCGAGGCGCAGGTCGCGGTTGAGATCCCGCCGGACTACGCTCGAAATCTGGCCGCGCAAAGGCAGGCGACCGTCAGCGTCGTCATCGACGGATCGGACTCGAGCATCGCATCGCAGGCACTCAACGCCGCGAACGGAGTCGTGCTGCAGGAAAACCTTCGTCGGATGATGTTGCGCGCCGGCACGACCGAGCAGGCGATCGACCCACGTCCCGAAATGCTCTTCAATCCCGACATGCGGAGCGCGAACCTCCTCATCCCGGGTCTCATCGCGATCCTGCTCACATTCTCGGGGACGATCCTGTCGGCGTTCGCGATCGTGAAGGAGCGCGAGCGCGGCACGCTCGAGCAGTTGATGGTCACGCCCGTCTCGCCGCTCGGCGTCGTCCTCGGCAAGATCCTGCCGTACCTCGGCCTCGCCTATCTCGAGCTGCTGATCGTTCTCGTGCTGATGCGCGTCGTCTTCCGCGTCCCGATCAACGGCAGCATCCCGCTCCTGCTGTCGTTATCGAGCGTCTACCTACTCGCACTGCTCTCGTTCGGGCTGCTCATCTCGTCGCAAGCCGCGTCGCAGATGGAGGCGATGCAGCGCGCGATGGGAATCATGCTGCCGTCCGTTCTTCTCTCGGGATACATCTTCCCGGTCGCCTCACTCCCGCTCCCCCTTCAGGTCGTCTCGCACCTTCTCCCGGCGACCTACTTCATCCGCATCGCCCGAGGAATCATCATCCGCGGCGCGAGTTTCGGCGACCTCCTCAACCCCGTCCTCGCGCTCCTCGGCATCTCTTTCGTGCTCATCGCGGTGAGCGCGAGGGCGTTCAAGAAGACGGTGTCGTAGAGACGTAGCGACGTAGAGACGGAGAGACAGAGAAACGAAGAGTCAGAGGGTGGCGATCATTTTCGTGAGGCCTGAGGTGACCTTGGCGTTCAGTTCATGAATCACCGCTAGCTCATCGGCGGGTAGCGTCATGATCCGAGACGCAATTTCGATTTGCGTTTCGAGTTCGAACGCTGATCCGCGCGCGATGCCGAGATAATGTCTTCGCTCGCGAAAGGTGAGGCGGCCGTGCCCCTCGGCGATGTTGCTCGCGACCGACACGGAGGAACGCTGCATCTGGTCAGCGAGCGCATAGCGCCGCCTGGAACAAAGGAGGTCGGCAATCGCTGCAACGCGCTCCGCAACCTCGACAGAGCTCTGCCACACAAAAAGATCCCGAAATGATTTCTTCATAGTCACGCCGAAGAAAAGGCCGGCGGAAGAGCGTGGGACACTAATTCTACTCTGTCTCTCCGTCTCTTTATCTCTTTGTCTCTCTACGACGTCGTCAAAGCACATACCGCGACAAATCCTCATCCCTCACGGTATCGGCGAGGACGCGCTGGACGTACATCGCGTCGATGGTGATCTGCTCGCCGGCGCGGTCGCTGGCGTCGAAGGAGAGTTCGTCGAGCAGGCGCTCGAGGATGGTGTGGAGACGGCGGGCGCCGATGTTCTCGGTCTTCTCGTTGACCGTTGCGGCGTAGCGGGCGATTTCGCGGATCGCGTCGTCGGCAAAGGTCAGGTGAACGCCTTCCGTGCCGAGGAGCGCGACGTATTGCATCGTGAGCGCATTCTTCGGCTCGCGGAGGATGAGGACGAAGTCGTCTTCCGTGAGCGAGTCGAGCTCGACGCGGATCGGGAAGCGGCCCTGCAGCTCCGGGATGAGGTCCGACGGCTTTGCGACGTGGAACGCGCCGGCGGCGATGAAGAGGATGTGATCCGTCTTCACCATTCCGTACTTCGTGTTCACGGTCGTCCCTTCGACGATCGGCAGAAGGTCGCGCTGGACACCTTCCCGCGACACGTCCGGTCCTTGCGACGTGTTCTGGCGGCCGGCGATCTTGTCGATCTCGTCGAGAAAGACGATGCCGCTCTGTTCGACCCGCTCAATCGCTTCGCGCGAGACACTCGTCTGGTCGACCAGTTTTTCGGCCTCCTCGGCGATCAGAATCTCGCGCGCATCGCCGATCCGGATCTTCTTCCGTTTCGAGCGTCCGCCGAAGAGACCGGGAAGCATGTCCTTGACGTTGATCCCCATCTCCTCCACGCCTTGCGCCGTGAAGATCTCGAACGACGGATTGTTTTGCTCCTTTACGTCGACCTCGATCTCGCGCTCGTCGAGCTTCCCCTCGTCGAGCCACCGTCCGAGCTTGTCGCGCGTCTCCGTCGGGGGCTCGCCCTCCGGCTCCTCCGTTGCGACGAACGCGGGGCGGGCGGCCGGCCGGCGGGAGTCGGGAAGGAGAATGTCGAGAATGCGTTCGCGCGCATTGCGCTCGGCCGCTGCCCGGACGGCACGCTCCTTTTCTTCGCGCACCAGCTTGATACCGAGCTCCGTAAGGTCGCGGATCATCGACTCGACGTCGCGACCGACGTAGCCGACCTCGGTGAACTTCGACGCCTCGATCTTCAGGAACGGGGAATGGGTCAGCTTCGCGAGCCGCCGCGCGATCTCCGTCTTTCCGACGCCGGTCGGCCCGATCATGATGATGTTCTTCGGCGCGATCTCATCGCGCAGGTCGGCCGGGAGCTGCTGCCGGCGCCAGCGGTTGCGGAGCGCGATGGCGACCGCGCGCTTTGCGGCGCGCTGCCCGACGATGTATTTGTCGAGCTCGAGGACGATTTCTTTCGGAGTGAGGCGTTCGGAGGCGGACTCGGTGTCGCCCGGTAGTTGAATGACCATCAGAGGCTCTCGACGGTGATGTTGTCGTTCGTGTAAATGCAGATTTCGGACGCGATCCGGAGCGACTCCCGCGCGATCTCCTCAGCCGTCATCGACGTGTGCTTCATGAGGGCGCGAGCGGCCGCAAGCGCGAAGGCGCCGCCGGAGCCGATCGCCAGGATTCCGTCGTCGTCCGGCTGAATGAGATCGCCGGTCCCGGAGATCAGGAACGACTTTTCCGCGTTCGCGACGATCAGCATCGCCTGGAGTTGCCGCAGATACTTGTCCATGCGCCAGTCCTTCGCGAGCTCGACGACGCTCCGCTCGAGATTGCCGCGGTACTCCTCGAGCTTCGCCTCGAAACGCGAAAAAAGCGCGAACGCGTCAGCAGCCGATCCGGCGAAGCCGGCGAGAATCTTGTCGTGATAGAGGCGGCGGACCTTTGCTGCGCCGTGCTTCATGACCGTGTTGCCCACCGTGACCTGCCCG
>JACZCU010211676.1_pt1 | contig 11203 bp, 8 predicted proteins | sample 8641851 | NCBI WGS metagenome assembly JACZCU01 (sample SAMN15324605, study PRJNA640507) | soil metagenome | isolation source: monocropping sugarcane control | place: China: Luxin town, Laibin City, Guangxi Province | collected 2019-07-25 | depth 10cm m | reverse complement strand
CCGCAAGGGTCGCCCCTACTATACGACGAAGGGGCACACAGGGCCCCTTCACATAGGGAGGCGACGGACGGCTAGAGCCCTGGAAAACGTACTGAGCTTATGGGCTTACACTTTGCGCACCGCCAGGACTACATTCATGCCGCCAATGCCTCGTCCACCCAGGAGAACAGCGGAACTGTTTAATGGCTGTGCCTCGTCGCACACCATATTCAAGCCATAACCTGGATCCATATCTTCACAGTTAATGCTGGGCGGGATAAGATTGTGTTGTAGGGACAACATGGCTGTAATGGTGTCGATGGCGCCTGCGGCAGCAAAACTATGTCCCTGGGTTGTGCGAGGGACGCTTACAGGTAGCTGTCGTGCGTCATCCCCGAAGACCATACGCAGAGCTTCGGCCTCACCCTGATCTGATGGGGGTAGGGCGTGCCCATCCAGGCTGAAGTAGCCAATATCCTGTGGAGAGAGATGGCTCTCACGCATAGCCAGGCGGATAGCGCGGGCATACTGGGTGCCATTCGACGAGGGCGGTGTGGGACCGTTGGCATCGTTGGTCTGTCCATAACCAACTATTTCACCATAGATGGTTGCCCCCCGGCGACGAGCATGTTCGTAATCTTCGAGAACACATATACCCGCTCCCTCTGCCAGGATTAAGCCTGTCGCTCGTCGATCAAAGGGGCGATAGGCGTGGATATCATCGCCAGTGGCACAATATATATATTCGCTGTGCTGTCCCATGACGGACAAACTGAAGGGGTGCAAACATGCTTCGCATCCACCTGCCAGGATGACGTCGGCTGCTCCACGGCGAATAGCTCCATAAGCCAGGCCCATAGCATCGAGGCCGCCAGCCGTATCATTGACGGGTGTTTTGCAGTAGCCTTGAAAACCATAGCGGATGGCTGCCTGGCCTACATTGGCGACCTGAAGCCACGCGATGGCAGTATACGCGCTTACAGCACGTGGTCCGCGTGTGTAGAAATTGTTGAGCTGTTCAAGCACATATGTGATGCCACCGAAGGTATTGGCTATGACTGAACCAACGTGCCTGGGATTCTCTTCTGCGAGCGTTATCTGTGCATCTTGTAAAGCTTCCTGGAGCGCGGCAAAAGCAAAATGCGTCATGCGATCGGTACGATTTGCGAGCTTGCGATCAACATAATCACTAACGGTGAAATCGCTGATCTCACCTGCCACCTTAATGGGCAAATCGTCGGCGGCGAAGCGCTGAATGCGTTTAATGCCGGTGATGCCTTGTCTAGTGGACTGCCAGAAGGCCTGTTTTCCAATACCATTTGCCGCCACGACACCCAGCCCTGTGATGACGACACGTCTTTCTGTAGAGTGGGCCATAGTTATTTATTACCCCTAACTAATATGTATGTCATATTTTTTCTACTGTTTGTTCTGCATGCTTGTGGCAATTGGGTGCTCTCTTTGATGTCTTGCCAGGTGCTGATCAAGCCACTCTGGGCGGGCGAGGAGAAGCGCACTATTCACACCTCCGAAGCCACTGGAATGAGCAAGGGCTACATTGACTGTAGCCGGGCGGGCGACATTGGGCACATAATCGAGATCGCACTGGGGATCTGCTTCGACCTGGTTAATGGTCGGATGAATAATTTGCTGATCCAGTACAAGGGCTGTGGCGATTGTTTCAATGGCACTCGCTGCTCCCTGGGTATGACCAATCATGGATTTGGTGGCGCTAATCGGTATGTGGTAGGCCTGTTCGCCAAAGACGGCTTTGTAAGCAGCCGTTTCCGCTGCTTCGTTAAACGGTGTTGAACTTCCATGTGAATTAATGTAGTCAAGATCATACGCGCTAATCTCGGCCTCTGCCATAGTTTGCCGCAGTAGTTGTTGCAGAGGCGCACCATCAGGTGGCAGAGCAGTCATATGATGACCACTGATATTCGACGTAAAAACAACTATTTCAGCATAGATGTGTGCGCCGCGTGCCAGGGCGGACTGGCGCTCTTCGAGTACCAATACGCCCGCGCCCTCGGCCATTACGAAGCCGTCGCGCTGGCGATCATATGGACGCGAGGCACGCTCCGGATCATCGTTGCGTGTACTCATAGCACTCAGCACACAGAAGACATCCATGCAGAGATTGGTTAGAGCGGAGTCTGAGCCGCCTGCCAGCATACGGTCAGCGCGCCCTTCCTGGACAGCCCAGAAGGCCTGGCCGATGGCATCAGCGCCGGCCGAGCAGCCTGTCGAAATGACTGTGCATGGTCCATGGAGCTGATGGTGCATAGCGATAGCCGCTGCAGTGGCATGCGTCATATACAAAGTGGGTGGTACGAAGTCATTGGACAGGCTGCGTAGGGGATGAGCCCCGCTACCGGTAAGGGTAACCCAGAGCTTTTCTCCCTCCTCCATTGAGGCTATAGCCGTACCTATATACACACCTGTTGTATCGCGCTCTTCTTCGCTCAGGGCATTGAAAAGCCCGGCATCTTTGAGTGCCATATTGGCCGCCGCCAATGCAAACTGGGTAGTGCGATCCGTAACGAATGTCTCGATTTCCATTACTCCCAGCGCCAGGGGGTCAAAGTCTGCTACCTCACCAGCTATTTGGGATTGGAGTTGGCTCGCGTCAAAATGAGTAATCTTCTTAATGCCAGAACGACCAGAGACGCAGGCCTGCCAAAAGTTTTCTTTGCCAATACCATTGCAGGCGATTACGCCCAGTCCTGTAATGACGACACGTCGTAACATGCTTCCCTCCCATTGTGGATGCTTAGCCGTTTACATTTTTTCACTCTTGGATAAGTATTGATCAAAACCAGATGATTTTCCATGAACTGTTTAGCTTTTTTTCTATGAAATGACTCACTATACAGTTACAAAAGATATTCATTTGTATGAGGAACTGGCAAGGCAATCTACGAGGCCGTCAATACAAGGTTGAAGTTAGTGGGAAGTGGAGGGGCGTATGATGACACGACACGCCCCTCACTCGTCTCTATTTGCGAACGTCTTTCCGTTTGAGAAGGACGCCGGTTAGGATGACAAGGACAAGGATAGTCGCACCCATCGCTCCCCACGCGAGCCACAGGCGATGCATCGCGTCGGTCTGGCTATAGATTGAGAAGAGTGTCCCATGATAGGTAGGATCATCTCCAAACACTTTGTCTCCACCTAATTTATCCGCGTGTAAGCCGAGCGATGAACCTAAGCCTGCCATTACCCAGCGGGTGGGGAAAAACCAGGCTACGGTAGTAGTGAAGGCGTCCTTAAGCGGAATCTCAACGCCAGCAAAGATGAGCTGGGGAATGAGAATGACCGGCAACAGACTGGTGGCGCTATCTTCGTTGGGAGCCACAGCTGAAACCGCCAGTCCGATCATCAAGCCCGCAAAGGACGCGAGGAGCAAGGTAATATAACATTCCAGCAAGACAGGTAGGAAGATGCCCTGGTGTAACGGTTCGAAGGCGTTGACCACCAGGATCAATACCCCAGTCTGTAAGAGGGCCAGGAGGCCGAGCAAAAGGATTTTGGATAGCAGGTAGGGTACAATACCCAGGTTTACGGTACGCTCGCGCCGGTAGATGGCTGCTTCTTTGACGATCTCACGAATGGCGTTGATTACTCCAAAGAGCAAAGCAATGAAGGCGCTGAGGAAGAGTGCTCGCTGCGCATTGATACTGTCGCCGATGACAATGAAATCTTGCAGGGCCTTCTTTTCGTCGCCTCCCTTCTTTTGCACATACGCCTTGCCATCGGCATTGGTGTTAAGGAACGTATTGATAAGATTACAGCTCACTGTGCCGTTATCATTTTTCTGTTTCGAGGTGGGAGTAATACCCAGGGAACCGGCGGGATTGGTCTGGCTGACCGCTGAAGATGTAAAGATCTGTGGAGTACATTGTACTACCTTATTTGCATCAAAGATGCCTGCGCCGACCTCGAAGCGTATCAAGAGCATCAGGAATATGGCGATGAGGGGAGCCTGCAGGAGCATAATCATGAGTGTGGCGCGGTCATTCTTCAGCAGCTCGATATTGCGCTGGGAGAGCAGGAGAAATTGTGTCAAGGGATTGCCGCGCTTGGGACGTTTGACCGGCTGTACGGCTGTCTGCCCACTGACTCCGCTTGTTGGTCCGCTTCGCAGCGGAGTTATGACAAATTCGCGGTATTGTTCAGAGACCTTAAATCGCGCTGCTGCCTCCTCTGGTATGTTGGGATTATCTTCGGTTGGCTCAAGACTACTATAGATCTCGGCAAAGTCGGTCTTGCCGAAATACTTTTTGGCTTCATCTGGGGGCCCAAAGAAGGCCAGGCGCCCGCCCTGACAGAGGAAGCAGACATAGTCGCATGTATTGATGTTGTTGGTAGCGTGGGTGACCAGAGCAATGGTATGCCCCTTGTCGGCGAGTCGACGCAAGAGGAACATCATTTTGCGATCAAGGCCGGGATCAAGACCCGAAGTTGGCTCGTCTAAGAAGAAGAGGCTGGGGTTGGCCAGCAATTCCAGGGCAATCGAGACGCGTTTGCGCTGGCCGCCCGAAAGCTTCTTGATGAGCAGCTTGCGCCGGGCTGTCATTTCGACATCTTCCAGGACTTCATTAATACGCTGCTTGATCTGAGCGGGTGTAAAGTCGCTGGGCAAGCGCAATTTGGCTGCGTAGTAGAGGGCGCGTTCGACGGTGAGATCACGGTGAACGATGTCATCCTGCGGCACATAGCCGAGCTGAGAACTAAAGGCCGCCAGGTTCTTATAGTAGTCCTGCCCATTATACAGTACTTTGCCACCCTGCGCGGGACGCAAGCCATTGAGAGCGTCCATGAGCGTTGACTTACCGGCGCCGGAACCACCGACAAGAGCCACGAACTTGCGGGGTGGGATGGAAAAAGACAGGTCATTGAGGAGGGTGATGTTATTGTTGCCCGACTTCTTGAGATTGAGTGCGTCGATGCGAATAAAATTACTCTCATCATACTGCTTCAGTTCGTTGGTTTCAAAGACAAGCTTATAGGGGCCGATGCGGATTTCATCGCCCAGCTTGAGGAGGTAGTTGGTGGTTAGCACTGAGTTGACGTAGACATGATTGGTACTGCTCAAATCCAGGATGCGATAGGAGCCGCCCTCTTTTACCATGCGGGCATGGTGGGCCGAGACCTGCGGGTGAGGGAGGACGACAGTGTTCCCCTGTACCCTACCGATGGTGATTTCAGGCGCCTCCAATCTAATCGGCTGCATGGGGACGAGGGCTTCTGGCTGGGTGCCTGTACCATCGTTGAAGGTGAGCGTGATCAGCGTACCATTTTCATCACCAATACGGAAGATATCACCGCGTCCTAAGGCTTTGCGAAATGGTTCATCGCCGCGAATTTTGCGGCCCTGATAGAGAAGGCCATTGAGCGTGCGCGGTTTATCAGGGTGGGGATGAATGAGCACATACTGGTTGCCCTGGCGGATGATCTGAAGATGTTGACCAGAAACGATGCCGCCGTCGCGAATGACAATGTCATTGGTGGGGTCACGTCCAATGTTGATAACGTCTTTGGTAAGCGGATATGCTTGCTTCACACCCGAGATATTGTTACTGACTTCAAGTGCCGGTACGCCCATGGCCGTAGGTGAGGCGATTTGTGTTTCGTCAGGACGACCAACCAGGCCGGCAGTCTGTCCACCAGGGAACGGGCGCTGTTGCGGACCAGATTGAAAGGGCTGGTATTGCGGTGGTACTGCTGCTGGCGGAGGCATGACCATACCACCCTGGTATTGCTGCTGAGGCGCGCTAGCATAATGTTGTGGTGGGGGCGTATATTGCTGCTGAGGCGCTACCGGTTGATATGGTGATGAGACATGTTGTGGCTGAACTGGCGGTGGTGGTGGTGTTGCTTGTACATCGGTCCGGACAAGAAAGAGAAACGAGGTCTCCTCTCCCAGGCCGATGGTGGTATTATTAGATATACTTGCCTGATGTACTTGCTGATGATTGACGGTGAGAATGTTCTGCGGGGCAAGTTTCTCAACGTGCCATGAACCGTTGCTCCACTGGAGCCGGGCATGAGACCTGGAAACCTTCTGATCGCCTTTGACAACAATATCGTTTGTTGTATCGCGGCCAATCGTCATCATTGATTTGTTAATGGAGAAGGTTTGCCCCGCTAGTGGACCGCTGAGGAATTTAATTGAGACTGAGCCTGGTGGTGTATTCCCTTCGTTCACAGTTGTCTCCTGTTCGTTTAGTGGGCATTTACCAGTTTAGGATTAAAGTGACTGTAATGGCTTCTCTGATAAGTGCTATTATATTATAGAGCTAAAAAACTCGCAATACATGAGTCTTTCTGCTTAGAGTTTCTCGCTCCTATTTCCATATTACGTACCTCAACTGTCTACTACACCTGGATGGCTACGAACCATCCGCTTATCAGTACAACACATGTTAACGTGGCGAGGTAAAAGTAAACTTTGCGTGTCTCTTCAGGCTTGTTAGGGCCGAAAAAGAGCAGGATAACTGCAAGACCAAGCGCCGTAATAATCCATATCGGCAGCATAATCAAAAGTTGAGCCGGTAAAAAGCCGGAGAGCGTCAAAATGCCGCTCAGCACGATCAGTATGATTATGATGAGTGGAGAGATCAGGAAAGAGCGTTTTAAACCCAGTACAACTGTTAAGGTGCGTGCCCCCCCTATCTCATCGCCCTCCACGTCTGGCAATGAATTCGCCACATTGAGTGCTACTCCTACCAGGAGACCTACTATCACTACTACAAAACAGAAGGTGGGTGGCAATGGGCGACCAGCACCAGCAAAGACATAGAGGGGAATGAGAGTGATCATTAAGGCCAGGATGATGCCGCTCCACGCTGTGGATTTGAGCCCCAGGTTATAGGCCTGGCCGAGGGCCAGGTAGCAGAGCGAAACAACCGCGGCTAAGGGTGGCAGAGGCAATAATAGTACAAACATGAGCACCATCATGACAATGCCGACAGTAAGTGCTTCGCGTGGAGTAACCAGTCCGCGTATAATAGGCTTGCCTGGCTTGCTGATAGCGTCTAAGGCGCGATCACAGTAGTCATTAATCATGGAAATGGAAAACTGCATCGCGGCGTGCGCTGCAATCAGCAGCAAAATAACACTCCAGACGGGACGTGGCCATGTAGCTCGCAGGGCAAACAGAGCAACAGTGGCAATAAATAGCACGACAGGTCCGGGATGAGCGAGCAATAGAAAACCAAGGGCGATGTCACTAAAACTACGTTTTTTCAACTGCATGGACCATACCTGCCTTTTTAGGTTCTCAAATGTTGAGACGCCCGTCTGCTATACTAACGCTGGGGTGTCCCAAAATTCGCAACTCGGTTTCGCTGCAAAGGTTTGTACCAGACGCCAATCACAAAATCAGGTGGCAAAAAACGGTAAAGGTTATACAATTGACACTTTCCTTCTCTCAACATTATACTAGAAGCAGTTGAGATATTTGTAGTGCCGTGCCCTTTTCTATAGTGGCTTAACTGCCAGGTAAAACCCACCGCAACTTGTCAGCATTGATGCATGGTCTAAAAAGCTGGAAAACCAGCGTTGATAGTATGGGTGTGCAAGCAATGTGCGTATCAAAACACCCTCTTACATAACTCAACACATACTTCAGAAGGAGCCACAATGAATAGCTTCACAAAGGTACTTGTCATCGGCGGAGGGCCTGCCGGATCTACCGCTGCCACTTTGCTCGCGCGTGCGGGCATCGAAGTCACTTTAATCGAAAAAGAGGTCTTCCCACGCTACCATATTGGTGAGTCACTGCTGCCATCGTGCCTGGAGATCCTGGATTTGCTAGGTTTACGTGAAAAGGTGGATGGCTATGGTTTTACACGTAAAGGCGGGGGATACTTCGAATGGGGAACCGAGCAGTGGGAACTGGATTTCTCGAAATTGCGCCATCCCTATAGCTACCAGGTCATACGCTCCGAATTTGACCATTTGCTGCTGGAGCATGCTAAGGACCAGGGCGTGAAAGTGTACGAAGGTTACGAGATCCGCAAGCTCGATTTTGAAGGTGACAGGCCAAAGAGCGCCAGTTGGTCGAAGCTAGGCGAGGACAGCAATAAGGGCGAAATTGCCTTCGATTACTTAATCGATGCCTCGGGACGCGCTGGTATCATGGCCACACGTTACTTGCGCAGCCGGGAATACCACAGCGCCTTCCAGAATGTTGGCGTCTGGGGTTACTGGCAGGACACCAAACGCCTACCTCCTCCGCAATCTGGCTCCATTGCTGTTGGCTCCATTCCCGAGGGCTGGATCTGGGCTATTCCTCTGCATGATGGCACGATGAGTGTTGGACTGGTGACGCATAAAACGGCGTTTAAGGCAAAGAGGGAGCAGGGCGCAAAAACTGAACAGATTTATATGGATGCTATTAACTCCTGCCCGCTGATTACCGACCTGGTTTCAACAGGTAGACTAGTTACACCTGTAACTGCCGAGCAGGATTATTCATATATGTCGCATACCTTTGCGGGGCCGGGCTACTTTATGGCCGGTGATGCGGCTTGCTTTATTGATCCCCTGCTTTCAACGGGCGTGCACCTGGCTACCTACAGCGCGATGGTTGCCGCGGCAAGCCTGATAAGCGTTCTGCGCGGCGACATTCCAGAGGATCAGGCGGCGGCTTTCCATGATCAGAGCTATCGCCTCTCCTACCTGCGCCTGATGTTGATTGTCTCAGGCATGTACCAGCAGTATAATGGCAAGGATTCCTACTTCTGGCAGGCTCAGCAGCTCACCGGCCCTGAGTATGCTCAGAACCCGGATATGCAATTGGCTTTTCTGCAAGTTGTGTCTGGCATGGAAGATATTAAAGATACCGAAGAGACCGCCCAGGTAGTGGTTCCAGAGCAAGATGCATCTTCCTTGGTGAGGGAGCATTCCAAGACGCTGCTGGCAGCTGAGGAAGCCGAACGGCAGATGGCCATTTACAAGCTGTATAGTTCGGTGGTGACGCGTTTCTCGATGTCAGCTGATACAGCCATCAACGGCTGGTATATCACCGCGAAACCAAGCTTTGGTTTGGCGAGGGCCTAGAAAACCAATAAACCCAACACAAAGCCTGGCAAAATTATTTGCCAGGCTTTGTGTTGGGTTTATTGATTTCTTTGTGGTTTACTGGTCTCGGACTCGGATAGGAGAAACTGGGCTATCAGTTGGTTTACTTTCTCGGCCTGGGAATACATAAAAAAGCGCTCGCCGCCGGAGATAATGTGGTAGCCCGCGCAATGCGGTAATTGCTTGGAGAGCCAGTGTGTTTTGACTTCGGGCGAGAGCACGTCGTCGATGCGATTGATGAGCAGGATGGGCATAGTCAAAGCTGCCAGGCGCTGGCGCATGTCGAAATAGTGGATGACGGGTAGGATAGAGAATTTGTAGACGAAAGGCCAGCGTTGGATCTTGCGAAATTGTTCTTCGATCAGGTGACGAGGTAAGCGGGGTAAGGGATTGGTAACCGGAAGCTGCGAAGCCATTATATAATTGACGACCGTGCGGCGCAGGAACCAGGCTGGAAGAATATACTGGACGGGCAAACGCACAAAAAGTTCATGCAGCAGCCAGATAAAAGGATGGGGCGTGATTTCGTAGTCAGCTCCCTGAGCAATGATAATCAGCGAGCGGCAGCGTTCAGGGTGGCGTGCAGCGAATTCGAAGAGCACCATAGCTGCGTCGCCATGTGCTACCAGGTCAACTGTCCCCAGTTCTAAGCTGTCCAGAACACTGAGCAGCTCTTCGGCGCGCTCTGCGAGTCCTAGCCGATGCGAGCGGGTCTCATGGCGTCGATACATAATCACGCGCCGTGTCTGGCTGAAGGCGCGGATCTGGCGCGCATAGACAAATTCAAGATGCTCAAGGATAGGTACAAATACGAGTGGCTCGCCCGTGCCAATATCGATGATCCGCATATCCAGGTTGCCAATCTCCCTATGCTGCCAGAGTGACTCGATGTATTGCACGTCATCATGGAACGTCGTATCATCAATGTAGGGGCCTGCATTTGTGCTCATGTACAACCTCCCGCGCTAAGAATAAAAACACTGCTATGTCGTTTATCTCATTATATAATGTGGAAAGACCTGACCGAAAGAAAGCAGCGCCATATGATGCAAGGAAAAAAACATGATAACAGATGACAGCGAGATCATTGCCCACCGTATCCTCGTCAATAGCTGGATTACTGCCTTCAACACACATGATGTAGCCGCTATCGTCTCCCTCTACGCGGAAGACGCGGAACTCTTTGACTCGGGTATGAAGTATCCCCGCCAGGGCAAACATGCCATTGAAAACTGGTTTACCCAGCGCTTTCAAACCATGCCTACTATCAGTTATACGCCCGTCTACCAGATTTTTGGTGAAGCACAAGCGGCGGTCACCTGGACAGCACGTGGCAGAAGCCCACGTATCCTGGGACAGGCCTGGCTGATGCGCCCTTTCCAGGTAGACGGTGTAAGCGTTTTTACGCTGGCAGGTGGCCTGATTCAAAAGCAACGTGGCTATTATGATCACCTGGCTACCCTGGAACAGATTTTGCCTTTTCTCAAATGGATTCTGCCGCAGAGATTGTAAACTTAGTGACACTGAGCACTCATGAAGGAGAGCATACGTGTCTCATTTTGAGACATGTTGTTTTGGCTACTATACTTCATGTGAATGTCTATTGAGTCTATACTTTGAAGCTTTCAGCATGAGCGTTCCTTTCTATTTTAACAACTTGCGAGGGCCAAACAGCTTCACGCAATCCTTCATACCCTTCATCTAATGAGGAAACAAGAACAAAGCTTGAGTACACGCTTTCTATTTTTCCCTTCCATACTCTTTCTAGATTGATAGGGAGGTCTGATAATTTTAGCCTGTAGAATACGGTATCTCCTACGTTTCCTTCTTGCATTGAACTAGCATCTTTCACTACCATTTAAATGGTTCCCATATCAACTAGTCAAAAAGTGTACCATTATAAACAAGCTGTTGTCAACGGTATCACTCTGCTACTATATGCTAAAAATGGGGGACGAGGCATGATAAAGCTAAGAGTGAAAGAGATAGCAGAACAAAGGGGTATGAGCAGAACAAAGCTATCACGCCTATCAGATACGAATTATAAAACCGTTGATATGATATGGAAAAATCCTTATAAAGAAGTAGGCACCACTACTCTTGAGCGGTTGGCTAAAGCGCTTGGGGTACGAGT
>JACZCU010220529.1_pt1 | contig 11208 bp, 13 predicted proteins | sample 8641851 | NCBI WGS metagenome assembly JACZCU01 (sample SAMN15324605, study PRJNA640507) | soil metagenome | isolation source: monocropping sugarcane control | place: China: Luxin town, Laibin City, Guangxi Province | collected 2019-07-25 | depth 10cm m | reverse complement strand
TCACGACTACTATACCCTCGTGGGGTAAGGAACTCCCTCGGCATTGTTGATCCCCTTTCCTCTAATGTACTCCCATTTCGTCGTCACAAGGTACGAAAAGAGAGTATTCTTGCCTCTGAGTATACCACACCCTGGACTTTCTAGTCCAGTTCTGTTATAATGGACTACATGGTTCAACAAGTTGAACCATGTAGTCCATTATTGAGTATTTCAAGAGAAGAAAGAGGAAATGTTTATGCGTTTACAAGGAAAAACGGCGCTCGTCACCGGGTCTACCTCAGGCATTGGTCAGGCCATTGCGGAAGCCTTCGCACGTGAAGGAGCTAGAGTCGTCGTTTCTGGACGTGACGAGCAACGTGGGAAAGCTGTCGTCGAGACGATTCGCGCGACAGCTGGGTCAGCGGCGTTCGTGTTCGCTGACCTGTCCTCAAAAGCGGAGGTGGATCGTTTAGCGGGCGAGGCCATCAAGGTGTTCGGCCAGATCGATATCCTCGTCAATAATGCTGGCATGGCTACATTTGGCCCCACCGCGCAGGTAGATGAGCCAACCTTCGATGCTCTGCTCAACACCAATGTGAAAGCTCCTTATTATCTTACCGCCGCTCTCGCTCCTCACATGGCCGAGCGAGGGGCCGGAAAAATCATCAACATCACGTCTATGGCCGCTCATATAGGCATGCCTGGACTGGCTCTCTTTGGAGCCACAAAGGCGGCTTTGACCCTGCTCACCAAATCCTGGGCGGCGGAGTTTGCGCACAGCGGCGTCAATGTGAATGCCATTGCCCCTGGACCAACCATCACCCCTGCCAACGAAACGGTGGGAGCGGCTGTCATGGATCAAATGACCAGTACCCTGCCCGCCGGAAGAGCGGCCTCGCCCTCGGAGATTGCTGACGCCGCTGTCTACCTCGCCAGCCCCGAATCCAATTTTGTGCATGGCATCACTCTTCACGTTGATGGGGGACGCACAGCCGTCTAATCGAGGAACAGGAAAAAAAGAAACCTTCATCCTCAACAAAACATTTTCAAAACCGGAGTAGAATACAAAAGAGTTCAAAATCAGCAAGGAAAATACACATGGAACATTCGATCGCACTCGTCACCGGCACCACCTCCGGGCTCGGTTATGCGGCAGCCCGCATGCTCGCCATCGAGGGCTACCGCCAGGTCATCGTCACCGGGCCCAGCCTGGCCCGGGTTCAAGAAACGGCCGCTCAACTCGCGGCTGAGACCAAGACGCAGGTTTTCACGCCGCTGGAGCTGGATCTGGACGCACCGACCAGCATTCAATCCGCCCTCGCCGAGCTGGTCAGGCTAGGTCGGCCGATCGATTTCCTACTACTCAATGCAGGGATGGTCGGAGGTAAGAAGCGCGTGCTCACTGCGGCGGGCATCGAGGCGACTCAGGCCCCGCTAATCGGCCATCATCAACTGACTGTCGGGTTGCTCCGCGCCAACCTTCTGAGCCCCAACGCGCGGATTGTTATCGCCGGGGCGGAACCTGCCCGAGGGGGCGTGCCCCTGTTCAGCTACACCGACGTGCCAGCCTTCGCGGCCAAGTACTACCGCGATGACCAAACCGCCGCTGTTGAAGCCTTGATTCGCAACGGGCCGAACGTGAGGTACGTGCCCAACAATGTGTATGCCGACGCGAAGCTCATTATCGCTTGGTGGGTCGCGGCGCTGGCGCGCCGGCTACCCTCCGGCATGGCCGTGTACGCTGTCTCGCCCGGTGGGGCGACCGACACCAAGGTGGTGCGAAACGCTGGCCCGGCGTTGAAGTATCTGTTTATCCCAATCGTGAACCTCATTCCCGGCATGAATCAGACGCCGGAGACCGCGGCCCGTCGGTACCTCCAGGCGTCGGAGTTCGGAACCGACGTCTCAGGGCAATTCTTCGCCTCGGCTCAAGGGAAGTTCACAGGCCCAATTGAGGCGCAGCGCCACCCACACCTCCACGATCGCGCCAGTCAGGAAGCCGCGTGGCAGGCCGTCGTCAAGGTCTCCGGCGTCGACTTGTCTCTTACCCAGCATCCTTGAGCGCGGTATCCTGAAGGAGCGCCGGTCGTATCGAAGAAGTGCAACTCCAGCCCCCTATGCGCTTGTGACAGCAGGGGCAAGCTTGCATTGGATGGATTGGAATATTGTTATGCCGCGCTTTGCCGAACTGTTGCTAGAAGGAGCATACTTGGCTGGGGTGGGAACTACGATGATCCCTGGTCCGTGGACATTGCTTGGAGAGATGCTTTCCCGTTATCGGGCGGATCGTTATATTGCTCAGCCACATGACGTACAGGAACAGCACCTTTTTCAAGTGGTGGGAAAACGGGCGACGGAAACGATTTCATTCGTCCAATCAGTTGATGATGTGGTTGCGTCCTACCATTCACGCGTCGGTTTCTCCCGAGAGCGTATGGGTTCTGTCCAAGCAGCAGCTTTCGATCAGGAGGCAAAGGAAACCCTCCTCAAGGCATACCCCAGCGGCATGGTTCCTTTCCAATTGCGTGGTCATGTCGTCTGGGGCTTTCCGAAAAAGAAAGAGTAGCTCCTCTTTTCTCAACCGGCAGAGATGCGGCACCGCCAGGATATCCCTCGATATCCTGGCTCTCCACATGCCTTTCTGGAAGAAAGGATGCCAATTGACAACGTATTGATGGGCGAAGCGAGATGGGGAGCGATTTCTTACGTATTCAATGGTTGAGATATTCACTCTTCGCGCTTATGACCAGCATCAAAGGGGTGTAGATCTCATCGTGATTTACACTTTTCTCTCCTGATATCCCTGATGTGAAGCGTTTTACTCAAAGTAACGCGCATGAGTGCTCATGTCGGAGGGCAAATGCTTACATTAGAGGGCAAAATCCGCTCACTTGGGAGGGCATTTACCACCAGATCCTGTTCACCTAAAAGGAGCAACCCGCCCGGCAGGCTGTTGGGCCAGTCGTCACCGTTGCAGAGGCTCCGGCCCTGCTGGAACAACTCGTGCAAGCGCACCGGCTGGTCATCCTGGGCGAAGAGCACCACCAGTCAGAACACCGCGCCTTTGGCGCTCGCGTGCTGCCCCTGCTCAAACGCGCGGGCATTACCCACCTAGCGCTGGAAACGAGCGACCAGGCTCGCCTCGACCAGGCCATCCAGGCACGTGCGGTGACGCCGGCCACCGACGGCTGGTTCACGGCTGAGCCACAGCGGGCCGCCCTGCTGCGTGCGGCCATCGCATTGGACCTGCCCATCGTCGCCTTTGACATGGATGAGGCCGATTTTGCCTGGATGGAGGAACACCCGGACGATCAGGCGAGTACCGGGAGCGGCGCATGGCCGAGCACATCATCGAGCGCATCCTCCAGCAGGAGCCCGCTGCCCGCGTCCTGATCTGGGTGGGCTACGGTCACACCTACAAGTACTGCCCGCCGGGCCTGTTCAAGAGGATGGCGGCCTGGCTGTGGGAACTGGCGGGGGAGGAACCGTTCTCGTGCTATCAACAGACGGGAGGGCTTCGCCAGCGCTGGGTCGATCTCGTCATCCGCCATCCCGAACCGACCTACCGCAACGGTCGTCCCGCGTGGTTGCGCACCCCGGACCGTTGCGTGATCCAGGGGAGGATCGTCCCACCTGCGTCTTCTCTCGTCCAGCTTCATCTCACCCAGGAAGGCCCTGCTGGAACACCTGTCGATCAATACCTCACCGACGAGAATGGCGTCTTCGAGTTGCTCGCCCCCAAAGGCACGTATCTCTTGCGCTGGTGGTCACCCGATGAGCGGGTGATCGGAGAGCGTCCGGTGACGCTGCACACCGAGGGCTGTGAGATCGACCTCCCGTTCGCCTAGTGCTGGTGCGATCCCTCTTCGCTGATGATCTCCCGGCACAGCGTCAGGCACGTCTGACAGATGTTCACCTCATGGGGGCCAATGGCCAGGTATGGCATCTGTTGCTGGTGTTTCCCGCAGAACGAGCAGCGCAACCCTTGCTCTTCCTGAGGTACTTCTGGTCCGTGGCTCAAGGCCACGACGCATTCGTCACAGACGTAGACTCCTCCGGGTCCGGCAATGAGGCGCTGTACCTGGTCTTGCTGTTTGCGGCAAAAGGAGCAAACAAGCATTGGCCTCCCCTTTTCATGGAGGGCCTGGAGAATGTTCGCTCGCACCTCCTTCAGGCTGAGACCAAAGCGTTCCAGCACCCCTGCCCCTATGCCCTCCCCCTCCCGGAGCAATCCTAAGAGTAGGTGTTCGGTGCCGATGTAGTGATGGTGGAGGTGTCGCGCTTCATTAACAGCAAGCTCCACCACGTGCTTGGCCCGTGGGGTCAGACCGATTTCACCAGACACGAGGTGATCCCCACGGCCAACAATGCCTTCGACGGCCTGGCGAGTCCGCTCGAGATCGACACCCATATGTGTGAGCACGTTGCCGGCAACACCATCCCCTTCCCAGAGCAGGCCCAGCAGGAGGTGCTCGGTGCCGATGTAGTTGTGGTGGAGGCGCTGTGCCTCTTCCTGGGCAAGACGCATAGCATGCCTGGCCCGCTCGGTGAACCGGTCAAAGCTCCTCCCCCGGTTCTTGTCTGCACCTCTTCTCGTTCCGCAGGAACCAGCCCGGTGGTGACGCGTCAGCCATCTCACGACGGAGTGAATAATTCTTTGTACTCTCATCTTCTGATCCTTTCCGTTGCTCAACGCTCAGCTGCGCGAGCGCTTGCCGCACCACTTCACGCTCTGCCACCTGCTCTTGCAGGTCTCCCTGTTCCAGGTGGCGCACCGAGCTAACGGGATCTGCAGGTGCCAGCGCATCATCCAGGAAAAGCGGCCGCAGATATGTTCCTTGCTTTTCCATCACGTCGAGTGTGTGGCAATAGAGGATGCGCATGAGCAGGGGCGGAACGGACGGCCTTTCTGGAAACGTGGGAGCCCGCGCCAGGCCAGCAGAAAGGCTCCCTGCGTTATTTCCTCCGCCAGTGCGCGCTGGTGACATAAACGCAAAGCAGTCGCCATGGCAGCAGCGTGATGAACCTCCCAGAGGTGCCGGAACGCCTCCTGGTCTCCGTGAGCCGCGCGTTCAATGAGTATATCCTCGCGGGTCGTCACGCCTTTCCTCCTTCTGTAGCAATAGTACACCCAAAGGAGAGCAAAAGGTTCCCAACGTCCCTTTGTTCTCGCAAACCCGCTCACGCAAGGCTGCTCGCTGAGGAGTTCACCCGGTACCGGACATCCCATCCAACTAGACAGAAAGAGGTGCCTGTGCTATTGTTCCCGTGCGGCTCTTGAACATCAACAAGGGGTGAGAGAGGTACCGGGAGGGAACAGTGACAGCTCAACTCATCATCTTCCTCGACGATGGTGGCGTCATGAATGACAACAACATGTGTGCTTTACAGTGGCAATGGTTGGTCGGAGAGTACTTCGTCCCGCTGCTCGGTGGCTCACCTGAAGCGTGGTCGCGCGCGAACCGGCTAGTAGCTGGCCGCTTGTTCGCCCTTGATGCCTGGCGAAGGCGAGTCCGAGCTGCTTCCGATTACCAAAGCTTTGATCGCGACTACCAGGTCGATTGGTTGCGGAGCATGTGCGAGTTGATGGGGATTGAGACCCCTCCCGACGAAGAATGCCTGCCTCTGGCTCGTCGTGCCGCGGCCTTTATTACCCGCCGCGTCCGCGCGGCCTTTCCTGGCGTGGTGGAAACCATCCGCACATTGCACCACCAGGGCTATCCGCTCCATACAGCCTCTGGCAAGTCCTCACCAGATCTGGAAGGCTACCTGCATGCCATGGGAGTGCGCGACTGTTTCGGTCGCCTCTATGGCCCGGATTTGATCGAGACCTTGAAAGAGGGGCCGGAGTACTACGAGCGCATCTTCGCCGATCTCGGAATCACGGCTGCAGAGGCGTTGGTGGTGGACGACAGTCCTCACGCCATCGAGTGGGCCACGCAGGTGGGAGCCAGTACGGTGCTTCTCGGGGGCTCGTCACGCCCGCGTACCGGAGCGACCGTTCATATTGGGAGCCTCGTCGAATTGCCCACCATGTATGCCACACCGGATGCGAATGGGCATTCCATCGCCTTTGATCCCATAGCTTTTACCGAGAAAGGCTCGCGTGATAGTCTGGTTGTGGAAGCCGGTGAACAGGAAGGAGTCTACCCGTCCTCCTTTGATCTGGACGCGATCCGCGAGTACCGGGCGCGCGAGCCGTGGGGCAATGCCTTCCGGAAACCGCACTGCTATGGCCTGCTGGTCGAGCAGCGTCTCGAGGAGCCGTTTGTGCGGGTGAATATCCACGGCGAGCGATACCAGAGCAGCAAGCGATAGCGAGTATGTTTAGAGTGGCATGGTCGATCTGGAAGCGACATGCCACTCTGAGCTCATGTCCAGCGTGGTTCTCTTCTTCGTCGACGATGAGCAAGCACTGCTGCCATGATCTACGGACAAAGCAGAGATAGCCTGATCCAGTCTTTAGCATATCGTCTTTGACAGCAGGCAATGCTCGGAGAGCTGAGTCAGGACCGTTCTTGATCTTGTTGTCCGTTTGAATCGAAGGCTGCACATGCAATTAGATATTCATAGTCATCGCTCTCGCATGACCGGTTGTTGATTGACTTCGGATTCTCCTCAGGCGAGAGCAACCGAGCCCTGATGATCCGGATGTGAAGAATCCAGGCAAAGTGAACCTTCAGCATGCTAGCAAAGAGGCAGTATTTCCCAAATCAATAAACTAGCGGTAGGCACTGATCAGAGTCAATACAGCTGGAAAGGGCCTCTCAGGAACAACGGGCCTAGGTCCAGAGGAAGAGGTGCTGTTCCAGCTGAGGGCCGGGCAGCAGGCCAAACTCACGCAGCTGGCTACGGATCTTGCTGCGGGAAGCCGAAGGCGCGGTGTGGCGAGCATCGACGAAGGCCTGCGGCCAGAAGCGCTCGGCCAGATCCCAGACGTAGGAGTACGTGCCGCGCTTGCGACCCGTCAGGTCCACTTTGCAGACCAGGAAGCGGCGTTGCAGCTCCACCAGCGCGCGTTCGGTCGCCAGCTTCTTCGACGGTTCGCCGAGCCTCGTGCCGCGCCGCAGTTCCCGCGTCGGTTGGGTGGGATGATCGCGCAACCAGTCGTAAATCGCCTTTGCTTCACCGGAGAGTCGGCCATCGAAGTAGAGCCGGGTCACGTCCCGCTTGTGCTCCAGGCCCCGTCCAGCCAGGGCCGAGATGAAATCGGGCAGATAGTCGGGCGCAAGAAAGCTGGGCTGGCCAGCAATGATCTTACCATAGTAGAGCTGCTGAGCAAAATGCAGGTCGTCTTTCCACACCCAGGTGCGCTCTAAGACCGAGGTCGCCGTCTCCCCCATGGCTTCGGCCAGATTGGGGAACGGCAGGTGCCGCACCGGCCCCCACGTACAAAAGCCGCACCTAGTGACAAACGCAAGGGCTTCCTCCGGCCCGGTGATCGGTCCGGTCATCAACGCATGCCATGGGACGGCCTCCTTCATCCTGCCTGCCTCCTTCAAGGACGGTCGATACATCTCGTCGCCTTCTTGCTCTGAAGGCCACCCCAATCCTGGGAACGATCGCTTCCGTCTCCCTACGAGCGTTGGAAATGGTGGCGGCACCTGTGCCATATCTCTCTCTACCGTACGTCCTGATTTGTCCCCGTGCAAGTAGGTAACCAGCAACAAGTACGCCTCTTCACCGATGGTCTCTGGCGTTTTTCTCAGCTGGTGTGTTGTGTGGCATCTTGCTCAGGTCTTTCTGATCGAGCAATGGTTACTGCGTCGGCACTTCTGACCTGTGTCGTCTCGCTCATGTGTTGGCACGGATCAGAAGGGAGTTGAGAGAGACCTGAAGAGCTACTCGAGACGCGGTGGCCCTTGATGAATACGCCGGCGCAGGTCCTCGATGGGAGGGAAGGACCAGCGGCTCTCGGTCCACCAGGTCGCTCCTGCCTCGGCATAGGGGCGCACGATCTCTCTGGCCCGCACGCGGTCCTCGCCAGGCGTCTCTCCCTCCTGGACAATATCGAAAGGCGTGGTCTGGCTGCGATGCTCCTCAATATAGGCTTTCATCACCCGGATATCCTCTGGCGTGATCGCTGCTGGCACATCCCCGCCCGTGACTTTGGCTGGAAGGAGCCCATCATAGCGCAACACCCGCCGCATCGATTGCTGGCTTGGCCAGGCCCCCACGACCCAGATGGGGATGCGCGGGGACTGCACCGGAGGAGGCAGGAAGGTCATTTCCTCGACGTGATAGTGTTTTCCCTGAAAGCTGAACGGCTTTCCGCTCCACAAGCCCGTCAGGATCTCCAGGCTTTCATCGAGCAATTCGGCTCGCTGCTTGCGATCGGTGCTCTCCCCGACCTTCGTAAAACCTCCATCTTCCAGTGCGCCCAACCCGACCGGCAGGATGAGCCGCCCTCCGGAGAGGTGATCCAGCGTCACGGTCTCGCGGGCCAGTTTCCACGGGCGCCGCCGCGAGGGTGGCGTGAGGATCAAGCCGAGGCGCACGTGATCCGTCCGCAGCGCCATCGCGGCTAACACGATCCACGGATCATACATCGGTCCGGCTTCCTGGATGTAAATCCCGTCCCAGTAAAAGACGCCATCCCATCCGGCCACTTCCGCAGCGTTCGCCAGTTCGGCAAGCGTGTGAATATCGCCGTGGGGAAGAATGAACCCATACTGCATAGAGCACTCCTCTGCAACAAAACTTGCGGTCTACTCAACATAGACAGTATACCTTACCCTTCCTGACAGCTTGTGTCATATTTCACCGCCCCCTGGCCTGCTTCAGATTCCTGTGTTGACAACGCAGAGCCAGCGGGTGGCATGTTCTCCGAGGTGAAGTGTCCGGTTGTCGGTTGTCATCAATTGATGAGATTTCCTTCCTCAACATGCTAGTAGTTTCCAAACTGGAACTCGAATACGATCATCGGCGTCGGAATTACATTGTGTTGAAGAGAGATTATCAGGAATGTTTCTCTCCGCTCCTCATTCTTCAACTGCAGGGAACGCTGCCTGTTGAAACACTGGCCACGAGGAGTAGAAATACTGCCTCCCTTGCCTTTTCCGCTGGCCTGGGATATAGTTTGAGTAGCCACTGATAGAGTGAGAACATACTGCCTAAAGCTTTGCCTCCAACTGGCGAACCCGCTGCTGCTTGAGGAGTTCGACCACCAATGGAGCCAGCATGATCTTCGTCGGCTCTTCTCAATTTTGGGCTCCAGAGTAGGCTAATTGGTACATCTGTTCGCCCAAAATTACTATTAAATCCGCCACCTATCCGCCATCCATCCGCCATCCATCCGCCATATCCTGTGAGAGGCCTGTTCCTTATGCTAAAATGAAGGTGCTTCAGATAATGAGAGGAATGTAAAGAGGGTGCTATGGTAAAACTCAGTGAGATGGAACTGAAGAGGCTTATTAAGGGTGGAGAGACGAATACTGTCGAGTTAAAGGTAGCTGCCCCTAGAGCAACTGAGATGGCTGAACGTTTGTGTGGTATGGCAAATGCTCAGGGTGGCATAATTATTATTGGTGTCAAGGATGCTACTCATGAAATTGTGGGAATACCTGATCAGCGTATTGGTGAGACATTGGATGTAATTTTACGGGCAGTTCGACAAATGATCAAGCCTGACTTGGTGTTAGACCCTCCTGAACCCGAAATTTATACGGTATCAGGAAAGAAGCTTGTGGTTGCTACAGTAAAGCCAAGTCATGGGCCAGTGTACCAGGCTCATGGGATTTATTGGGTGAGACGGGGTACCCATACTGTTTCATTAGGTTTGTCAGAATTGCTAGAGATGGCAAACGACCGTGGTCTGGTGGATTGGGAACACCAGCCTGCTCATAATGCGACGATGGAAGATATCGACCTGGAAAAGGTCAGAGCGTATTTGGCGCGGCGCTCGGCGAACAATCGTCAAGCCAGTCGTTTTAAGGACCTAGAACGGGTGTTAATTGGGATGGATTGTGCTGCTGTGACGAGGGACGGCAATGTAGTGCCGACATATGCAGGTATGTTGTTCTTTGGTTCTCATCCTCAAGAGCGTATTATGCAAAGTGATGTGGCTTGTGTTTTGTTTCGTGAAACGGTAGGCGCGAGTAGATATGCCGATCGGAGAATTATTACAGGAACGCTTCAGGAGTTGATAGATGGAGCGGAACTATTTCTTAGTAGGTATATTGCTGTGGGCGCCAAGGTCGAAGGTTTTAAGCGTATTGATATACCAGAATATTCTCTCGAGGTATTACGAGAGGCCGTCATAAATGCGGTGGTGCATCGCGATTATAGTAAACGCGGCGAGAGTGTGCGAGTGTTTTATTATCCTGATCGGGTAGAGATACATAGCCCTGGCTTACTGTTGCCGGGAATAACGGTTGAACAAATGGAACGAGGAGAAGTGCAATCAAAGTTACGTAATCCCACGCTTGCGAATTTGCTCAAAGATATTCCTGGGTACATGGAGCGGCTTGGAAGTGGTATCAGATTTATGTTGGACGAGACGAAACGCATGGGGCTTCCTGCGCCACAGTTCCGAGAAATGAGTGAATTTGTTGTGACATTTCGTAAAGCTCCGGCCTTGATGTCTCCGCGAACGCAACCGCAGTATACAGAGACTCTCTGGGGAGATGACGAGGACGCTCAGCCTGAAATACTGGCTCAGAATCAGTCTGATCAACGGGAGCGTAGGTTGACAAAAGCAGTAGAGTATGTTCAGAAATATGGTTTTATTACGAATAGCATCTACCGACAATTAACAGGGGTTTCAGATAGAACAGCTCATAGGGATTTAGAGACATTAATCGAACGTGGAAGGTTAAAAGGCACAGGCCAGAAAGCCGCGCGGCGCTATGTGTTAGCGTAATGGTGCCGAGCATGAGGAGGCGAGAGCGGTAATGAAGGAGGAACCGTTTCTCAGGGCATACCCAGGGTGTCAGGCATTCTTCACCCTTGACCATCAAGACTGAAATTGTTGGCACTCGTTTTGAGCGCAAATCATGGCTTCCTGTCCCAGGCTTGATGGGCGCGATTGCGATTTGCCAAAGGCCCTGATACCTTGTTGAGAAAAACGAACCCGCAGCGGGACGAGCAGAATCACTTCCTCGCTGCGGGTTTGCTCATGAATTTCAATCGCTACAAACCGGCCTGTAGCCTGTATCTTCCCGGTCTACGTTGACAGCAAAACTGACAGCAAAACCGGTAGACAACAGGAGATGTAGGTGAACAACGGTG
>JACZCU010302088.1_pt1 | contig 11221 bp, 8 predicted proteins | sample 8641851 | NCBI WGS metagenome assembly JACZCU01 (sample SAMN15324605, study PRJNA640507) | soil metagenome | isolation source: monocropping sugarcane control | place: China: Luxin town, Laibin City, Guangxi Province | collected 2019-07-25 | depth 10cm m | reverse complement strand
TCGCCTGCGATCGGGTGGCCGATCGAGGCGAGGTGAATTCGGATCTGGTGCGTCCGTCCCGTCTTGATCTCGCATTCGACGAGGCCATCGCGCGGCCGGAGGACTGTGATCGCCTCTCTGCCGTCGATCGGCGTGTCGATCGTCAGCGGTTCGACAGTGCCGGCGACAACTGCGAGGTAGGTCTTTTTGATCACGCCGGCTGCAAACAGCTCCGATAGCTCCGCCGCCGCTTTGCGCGTCCTCGCGAAGACGACAACGCCGCTCGTCGGCGTATCGATGCGGTGCACCAGGTAGATCTCGCGGTATCTCGCCCGCAGTAGCTCCTCGGCCGACCGCGTCGCACGATCGCGCGGCGGCTGGGTCGGCATGCCGGCCGGCTTGTTGATCGCGACCCAGTCGGCCGTTTCGCGGATGACGTCGAGCTGCGGCGCCGCGTCGACGATCGCGATCCGATCGCTCTCGCTCACGTCACGCGAAGCGACCGCGACGAGCCGTTCGTTGACGAGCACACGTTTCGCCGCGATCAGCTCCCGCGCCTTGCGGCGCGAGAGCTCGGGAAAGCGGGCGGCGATCGCCTGGTCGAGACGCGTACTATTTCCGGACGGCGCGCTCGTTCTTCACGGCGGCCGCCTCGCCGCCTTCGATGACAGTCAGCTCCGGAACGCCGATGCCGAGCGCCTTCCGGACCTTCCCTTCGATCTCGGCGAAGAGGTCGGGATTGTCGCGGATGAAGAGCTTCGCGTTCTCGCGGCCCTGGCCGAGGCGCATGTCGCCGTACGAGAACCAGGAGCCCGACTTCTCGACGATCTTGTTGTCGAGGCCGATGTCGATCAGCTCGCCGGTCTTCGAGATCCCCTCGCCGTAACCTACGTCGAACTCCGCCTGGCGGAACGGTGCGGCGCACTTGTTCTTGACGACCTTCACCTTGACGCGCGAGCCGACCACCTCTTCGCCTTCCTTGATCTGGTTCGTGCGGCGGATGTCGAGGCGGACCGACGAGTAGAACTTGAGCGCGCGGCCGCCGGTCGTCGTCTCGGGATTGCCGAACATGACGCCGATCTTTTCGCGGATCTGGTTGATGAAAACCATGCACGTTTTCGACTTCGCAACAATGCCTGTTAATTTGCGCAGCGCTTGTGACATTAAACGTGCTTGTAATCCGACATGAGAATCGCCCATCTCGCCTTCGAGCTCGGCGCGCGGCACGAGGGCGGCGACCGAGTCGATGACGATCACGTCGATGGCGTTCGAGCGCACCAGCATCTCGGCGATCTCGAGCGCCTGCTCGCCGCTGTCGGGCTGCGAGACGAGGAGGTTGTCGATGTCGACGCCGAGCTTCTTCGCGTACTCGGCGTCGAGCGCGTGCTCGGCGTCGATGAACGCCGCGAGGCCGCCGGCTTTCTGCGCCTCGGCAATGACGTGCAGCGACAGTGTGGTCTTACCGGAAGACTCCGGTCCGTAGATCTCGACGATGCGGCCGCGCGGGACGCCGCCGACGCCGAGGGCGGCATCGACGCCGATCGACCCGGTCGAGATCGCGCTGATCGGCTGAAACTCCTTCGCGCCGAGGCGCATGATCGAGCCTTTTCCGAACTGGCGCTCGATCTGGGTCAGCGCGGTTTCGGCGGCTTTCAGTTTGTCAGTGGGGATGATGGCCATGGCCCTGCTCCTTCATTCATTTCGTCCAAAGAAGGTCGCCGAAAAGCGGGCGCGGAAGAGGACGATCGACGGGCATTCGTGTGGTGAGTCGAGTGTACGGGGCGGTCTGATGCCGGTCAAGAAAACAGCAGGAATCACGAGAGCATTCGCGGAACGACTCCACAATGTGTAGCATCGCTGCCGTTTGATGCGCCGCAGCACCACGACACCCGCCGTCCTGCTTTTCTTCTCCGGCGCGTGCGCATTGACCTACCAGACCGTCTGGTTCCGGCAGTTCCGGCTCATCTTCGGCGCCTCGACCTTCGCGACCGCGGCCGTCCTCGCCATCTTCATGGGCGGACTGGGTGTCGGAAGCGCGATTCTCGGCCGGCGGGCTGATGCGCATCCGAGACCGCTCGTCTTTTACGGCAATCTCGAGCTGCTAATCGCGGCGTCCGCCGCCGTGTCGCAACTACTGCTGTGGCTGGTCGCCAAGATCTACTTCGCGACGGGCGGGTCGGTCACCCTCGGAATCTTCGTCGCGACGATCGTCCGGCTGATTCTCGCCGCGATCGTTCTCGTTGTCCCGACGGTCCTGATGGGCGGCACCCTGCCGGCGGCGGCGCGCGCGGTGGAGACAAACGAAGACAACGCTCGGCGCAATGTCGCGCTGCTCTACGGCGCGAATACGCTTGGCGCGGTCACCGGGACTCTGGTTTCGACGTTCTTTGCGCTGGAGGTGTTCGGCAATCGAAAGACGCTGCTCGTCGCGGTACTGGTGAATCTTGTCATTGCCGTGGTCGCGAGAAGCGTGGGGGCTCAGTCGGGCGCCGGCGCCTCGCCGGCGCGCGAACAGGAGACGACGCAGTCAACAGCCAGGATCCGTGTGCTCGTCGCTGCCGGCATCGTCGGCTTCGCATTCCTGCTGATGGAGCTGGTCTGGTATCGAATGCTCGGCCCGCTCCTCGGCGGCTCGACGTTCACCTTTGGTCTAATCCTCGCCGTCGCGCTTCTCGGGATCGGACTCGGCGGCGCAGCCTACTCGCTCTGGAGCGGCGGTGGCCGGGCGACGGCCGGCGGATTCGCGCTGACCTGCTCGCTCGAAGCCGTGGCAATTGCCTTTCCGTTCGCGCTCGGCGACCGGCTTGCGGTTGCCGAGGCGTTTCTGCGTGACCTCGGCCAATTCGGCTTCGAGGGCTACGTGCTCGCGTGGACGCTGCTGACGATCGTCGTCGTTCTGCCGGCCGCATTCGTCGCTGGCGTTCAGTTCCCGCTGTTGATCTCGCTCTTAGGCAGCGGCCGCGAAGACGTCGGCCGAGACGTCGGTCACGCCTATGCCTGGAACACCGCTGGCGCGATCGCCGGCTCGCTGGCCGGTGGCTTCGGACTCATCCCATTGCTGACGGCTCCTGGCGCATGGCGCCTCGTGATCGTTCTGCTCGCGCTGCTCGGGATTGCCGCGGCAGTGGCTGGTCGGGCGTTCTTCGCCGGCGTCTTTGCGGTCGTCGCGATCAGCGGCACGTTTGCGCTGGGCCCCACGGCAGCTTGGCGCCACAGCGGGATCGGAGTGGGCCGCGCCGAGATCCCGAAAACATCGAACGGCTTGCGCGGCTGGATCCAGAGCGCGCGACGGACGCTCGTCTGGGACGCCGACGGCCGCGAGAGCGCGGTCGCTTTGATCGCGCCGGACGACTACGCCTTCGTCGTCAACGGAAAGGTCGACGGCAGCGCGCGCGGCGACGACGGCACGCAGGTCATGGCCGGCCTCGTCGGCGCGATCCTGCACCCGAAGCCGCAGCGCTCGCTCGTGATCGGCCTCGGTACCGGCAGCACGGCGGGGTGGCTCGGCGCGGTCCCGACGATGCAGCGGGTCGACGTTGTGGAGCTCGAGCCGGCGGTGCTGGGCGTCGCGAAGGCCTGCACGCCGGTCAATCACGACGTACTGCACAACCCGAAAGTGCACATCCGCATCGGCGACGCGCGCGAGGTCCTGCTCGCGACGCCGGACCACTACGACATCATCTTCTCCGAACCGTCGAATCCTTACCGTGCAGGAATTGCGAGTCTTTTTACAGAGGAGTTTTATCAAGCCGCAAAATCGCGTCTGAATAGCAACGGCATTTTCCTGCAGTGGCTGCAGGCGTACTCGGTCGAACCAGCGACGATCCGGACGATCTTCGCAACGATCAGCCATGTGTTCCCCAACGTGGAGACGTGGCACACGGACTCCGGCGATCTGCTGCTCGTCGCGACGGAGAAGCCGATCGTCTACGACGTCGACGCCATCCGCCGTCGCGTGGCGACGGAGCCGTTCGCGAGCGCGCTGACACACGTCTGGGACGTGCAGGGCGCGGAGGGATTCCTGTCGCACTTCATCGCTCAGGACGCGGTCACGCGCACGATCGCCGGAAACGAGCCGCTACGGAACACGGACGATCAGACGCTGATCGAGTTCGGCTTTGCGCGCGCGGTCGGTGACGAGACCGCGTTCGATGAAGACGAACTGACGAACTACGCCCGCGCCCGCAACGCCGATCGTCCCGCGAATATCCGCGGCGCGATCGATTGGAATCTCTTTTACGAGCAGCGCGCGGGGATCACGTACATCTATCAGTTGCCGCTGAAAGTCACGCCCGACCTGCAGGTGCGTCGCCGGGCCGCGCTCAGCTACGACAAAGGGAATCTCGCGGACGTGGTGGCGGCGTGGCGCGAGCATCCGTTCGAGCCAATCAATTCGGCGGAAGAACGGATGCTTGGCGAATCGCTCGCAAACGCCGGTGATCCGGCGGCGCTTCGTTTCGCAACGGCACTTCGACCGCTCGCACCGATCGACGCAACGGCCATCGTCGGACGTCTCGCGTATCGGCGGGGCAACACGCAGCTCGCCGCGCAGCTCGTTTCCAACGCTTTTGCGGCGTACCGGCACAACGCGTGGCCGAACGTCGATCTGATGCGCCGCGCGATCGAGTTGCCTCCGTTGCTCGCGAACGTGCGGCCGCTCGCTCCCGCGATGGCGGCTACGTTCGACGAGCCGTGGGCAGCCGGGCAATGGCAGGAGGAGCGCCGCGTCAGGCGGATTCTTCTCGACCACGAAGTCTTTGGATGCGCCTCGGCCACCATGAGCGCGTTGCACGCGGTCGAGCCGTGGCCGCCCTGGCGCGAGGACCTCCTGCGAATCCGTCGCGACTGCTACGGCAGCGCGCACGACTCTCGCGCGGCTGACGCGCAGGGCGACCTGGTCGACTTCCTCGCGAACCAGCCTTCGAAGCTTCTCCCACCGAAGCGTTAACCGCGCTCGATCGCGGCGCGGATCTTCTTCAGGTCGTCGATGAAGCGCTTGGTCTCTAGGTGCCGCGCCTCATCGCTCGGTGCGCGAAGAATCGAAGATGGATGGACGGTTGCGGTCACCAGCGGTGCGAGCGCCGATTTGACGAACTGGGCGCGTTGAATCGACACCCGGAACTTCGGGCCGATCACCGCCTGCGCCGCGGTCGAGCCGAGGCAGACGATCGCTTTCGGTTTGACGACGGCGATTTCGGCGTCGAGCCACGGGCGGCACGCCGCGATCTCGACGGCGTTCGGCTTTTTGTGGATCCGCCGCTTGCCGCGCGGCTCCCAATTGAAGTGCTTCACGACGTTCGTGACGTAGACCTTCGTGCGGTCGATCCCCGCCTCCTCGAGCGCACGGTCGAGCAACGCGCCGGCGGGACCGACGAACGGACGGCCGCTAAGGTCTTCTTTGTCGCCCGGCTGCTCGCCGATGAACATGACGGTGGATGTCTGTTTTCCCTCACCGAAAACAGTCTGCGTCCCTCTGCGCCAGAGGTCGCATGCTTTGCAGTCGGCGGCTTCTTCTCGAAGGTTCTTGAGGGTTCGCCTCATGACGTCGCGGAAAGACCGATCGACGAGCCGACCCAGGTGAATTCCTTGTTGAAGTCGACGCCGAGCATCTTTCCGCGAGAGAGGCGAATCAGGTTCTGCGCCAGGATCGGCCGCCGTTCGTCGTCCGGCCGCAGGAACATCATCCGGATCTCGACTTTGACGCCGCCGCCGTCCGCCGCCTGCAGCGCCGGCGCGTACTCGATCTTCTCCTGCAAGCACCAGGCGTGGCGTTCGTTTTCGGGAATCGCGTTGACGTCAGCCGCGGTCGGTTCGACGTTCACGCCTCCTCCGGCGAATGAGAAGAGCGGCTTCAACACGAAGCGCGATAGGTCGTCCGGCACGCGTTCGAGATCGGAGACGAACGTCGCTCGCGGCACCGACTCATGTCGCAGGAACGGGAGCGAGTACTTCGACCAGGTCCAATACCAGTTCGGATGCGGCGCCCACTCGACGTCGAGCTCCTCGCGATAGTCGAACGGGACCTCGATGTTCTTCGCGATCAGTTCGTCGAACACGATGCGGTTATAGATCCGCTTGACCCGCCGGTTGCCGCGCCACAGCTCGCGTCCGCGCTTCGTCAGCTCGCGCGGATCGACCGCGTCGACGCCGAACAGCAGCTTCGTCGCATGAAAGTCCGGCGCCGTCTTCTGCCTCGGCGGATCGATGTCCAGCAGCACGACCTCGGCGGGATCGTGATTGCCGACGATCGTGCGCCGCGCCAGCTCGAGGAAGCGAGCGCGGTCCATCCCCGAGAACCAGCACGACCACTCGCGATCGAGCCCCTTCATTCCGCGCAACGCGTCGCGCCAGGCGTCGCGCTGCATCACCTGCATCGAGGTGAGGGAGGGAAAGCCCTGCAGCTCGATCAGCTTCGGCACGGGCGTCCCGTTCTCGCTGACTACGGCGAAGTCGACCTGAGCGAAGTTCGGGAGCGCGTCCATCCTCGGCACGTTCCACCGATCGGGAATCGCGGCTTTCATCTCCGACAGCGTCTCCGGATGCGAAAGCTGGTCGATGATCGCGTTCGCCGCGTCGATCACGCGCGCCTTGAAGTCGTTCGGCAGAAAAACCGGCGTCTCGGCGAGGCGGAAGTCGAACGTGCAGCCGCAGCGCTCCGACAGATCCCGGACGTACGACTCGTAAATCGCGGGAGTGAACTGCGCGTTAAACAGCGCGCGAAAGTGCGGATCCACTCTTCTCCTCGATCAGCCGCTGCAGATGATGGCGCAGCACGCCGAGGAACGTGTACTCCGAGGTGAGGCGGCTCTGCTGCTCGGCTTCGCCAACCATCTCGTTCTCGAGCGTGTGCGAGCGCTCCTCGTACCATTGCGCGGTCACCTCGCCGTGCGCGCGTTTCTCGCGAAGGACGGCCAGGAGGTGCTCGCGATCGATGATCTCGGGGTGGTGATTGACGCCCCAGACGCGCGGCATCTCGCCGGCGCGCGCGAACTCCGCCATCGTGATCGTGCCGCTGTGCTCGTCCTCGAAGCCGATCGGCGTGACGCCGCCGCCGTCGAGCACGAGGTCGAACAGGCGATTGTCGACGACACGGAAGTGGCGGTGGTCGGGGAGCTCGCTCGCAAACCGTGAGAACCACGGATGGTCGGCCGCCGCGGACGAGAGGACGTTCGCCGGCATCCCGCTGCTCTTCTCTTCGCGCAACTCCGGATGTGCGGCGCCTGACCAGCGGCACATGAGACCGAAGGTGTGGCAGACGCCGATCAGCGCCGCGGTCGGATGCGACAGGATCGAGTCGAACAGCCGGAAAAGCGGCGCTTCCCACGCGTCGGTTTCGCTGATGCCTTGCGCGAACTCGTTCACGCCGTCGTTGAGACGCGGATCGAGATATCCCGGACCGCCGGTCCCGATGTAGAGCGCGAAACGGCCGCCTGCGAGATCCGGCAACGCGTTCCGTCGCCTCACGTCGTACGACAAGACGCGGACCTTGACGCCCGGTGCGGCCAGCGACTCCGTGCACTCGAGCACCGCATGCACGATGGAGTCGTGACCGACGTTCGGCCACGAGTGGTTCATGTCGAGAAGCGCGACGTCAATGACGCCCTGTTCCTCCGCCGGCACTCCGCGGTCGATACGGACGTACTCGAAACGCTTTTCCATTCGTCTCGTATCAGGCAATCGGGATGCCGTGCTCGGTTTCCGCGATGATGTAGTCGACGACGTCGCGAAGGTCGTGCCGCCGTTCGTACGCGGCGAGCTGGCGGTCGGCGCCCGGGCGGTGCTTGACGATCTCGCGGGCGTAATTGCACTCCTCGCGCGACCCGAGCTCGTCCACCACGTCGTCGATGAACTCGAGCAGCTCGTCGAGCAGTTCGCTGAACGGCACCTCCTCGCGTTTGCCGAAGTCGATCAACTTTGCGTCGACGCCGAACCGCGCCGCGCGCTGCTTGTTCTCGTTCAGCAGCGACCGGCGGTAGATCCGCCACCCCATGTTCTTGTTGTAGAGCTGCCAAAGCTTGCGGGTGATCGCCTGGAAGAGCGCGGCGAAACAGATGGCCTCGTCGACGCGCAGAGGAACGTCGCAGATACGGTACTCGAGGGTCGGAAAGAACGGGTGAGGCCGGACGTCCCACCAGATCTTCTTCGGGTTGTCGATCGTGTTCGTCTTCACGAGAACGTCGACGTAGTCCTCGTAGTCGCGCGCCGCGTCGAAGTAGTCGGGAAGACCGGTCCGTGGGAAGCGCTCGAAGACCTTCGCTCGGTAGCTCTTCCATCCGGTGTTCTGGCCGCACCAGAATGGCGAGTTGACGCTGAGCGCGAAGACGTGGGGCAGGAAATAGCGCGCCGCGTTCATGATCTGAATCCGCGTTTCGATGTCTTCGACCGCGACATGGACATGCAAACCGAAGACGAGATTCGCACGCGCTAGCATCTGCATCTCGTACAGGAGTTGGTCGTACCGCGGCGCGCGGGTCATGACGACGTTGGCCCAATGCGAGATCGGGTGCGTTCCCGCTGCCGCGATCCGAAGGCCCGCTTCGCGCGTGAGCCGGATGATCTCGCCACGCAGCCGCGTGATCTCGCGCCGCGCTTCAGTCACGTTCTTGCAGATCGGCGTCCCGACTTCGATGACGGGATCATGCATCTCGCGCTTGATCTCGTCCTTGAGCCGTTTCTCCCCCTCGGCAAAGAGCTCCTGGATGTGCGATTTCAGCTCGCGCGTCTCCGGGTCGACGACCTGAAACTCTTCTTCGATTCCGAGGGTGAAGGATGGTTGGGGCGCCATGACGTTGAATTCTAGGCGCTGATCGGCGTCCCAGGATCTTTTCCGGTGTTCATGACCTGCGGCCAGCTTCCGGTGAGCTCCAGCGGCTTCGACGACTTCACAATGTCGATCAAGACCTCAGCCATGTTGTCGACCATCCAGGCGAAGTTCTCTTCGCCGACGGAGCGGCGGTCGGCGTCGGGAGCACAGTTCATGAAATCGATGGCATAGGGGATGCCGTCGCGGACGGCGAATTCGACCGTGTTCATGTCGTAGCCGAGGCCTTCGCAGAGGGCGAGGGCGTCGCGATGCATGCGGTCCATGAGATCGATCGGCGTCGGATAATCGGCCACATAGCGGAGGTGGTGCGGCTGCTTCGGGTCGTACATCATCACGCGGACGCGTTTGCGGCCGAGGACGTAGCAGCGGTAGTACGACTCGAACTCGATCGCTTCCTGCGCCATCATGGCCAGATCGCGTGTCTGGTCGTACGCGGCGAAAAACTCATCCGGGTTGTGGACCTTGTAGACGTCTTTCCAGCCGCCGCCATAGGCCGGCTTCATGAAGATCGGCCAGCCGAGGTAGGCGAAGACCTCGTCCCAGTCGACCCACTGCATGTTGCGGAACGATTTCGCCTCGGTATTCGGCGGAAACTGTTTGTGCGGCAGCAGCACGGTCTTCGGAACGGCGACGCCGGCGGCCTTCGCGACGAGGTTGTCGAAGAACTTGTCGTCTGCGGACCACCAGATCGGGTTGTTGACGATCTTCACGCCCGAGGCGGCGGCGCACTTCAGGTACGTGCGATAGAACGGCACCTCGTGGCTGATGCGGTCGAGGATTAAGTCGTACGGAAAAACACCATCATCTTTTAGATATGAAATTTGACACGCTGACGCCTCGACGCCTGCGTTCCGCGAGTTGATCGCCTCGATCAGCGCCCACGGAAATGTGTCCTCCATCCCAAAGAGGAGCCCGATTCGCTTATTCGCCATGGGGCGGATCGTACTGCATCTGGAGTAATCTCCCGCCCTGTCATGTACCGCGAATACGGCAAGTGGTGGAGCAACTCCCTCGGGCGCGATATGGAGTTCCTCTGGTTCGGCAAGTTCGGCCGGCCGGTGATTCTCTTCCCGACGTCGAGCGGCCGTTTCTACGAGAACGAGGACTTCCATCTCGCCGACTCACTGGCCGACAAAGTCGACAACGGCGAGATCCAGCTCGTGCTCGTCGACACCGTCAACAACGAGAGCTGGTACAACCGCGGCGTTCATCCGGCGGTCCGCGCCGCGCGGCACGCGCAGTACGACGCGTACCTGCGCAACGAGATGGTGCCGTACATCTTCGACCGGGCGCAGCGCGGCGATCTCACGGTGTACGGCGCGAGCTTCGGCGCGTATCACGCCGCGAACTTCGCTGCTCGTTATCCAGACGTCGTCAGTCGCGCGATCTGCTTCTCGGGGGTGTACGACATCCACAGTTTTCTCGACGGGTACTGGGACGAGACGTGCTACTTCCACTGCCCGACCGCGTACATCCCGAACATGAGCGGCGAGTGGGTGACGAAGCTCGGCCGCGTCAGTTGGGTGATCGCGACCGGCGAGCACGACACGCTGGTCCAGAACAACCGCGATTTCTCGGCGCTGCTCTGGTCGAAGGGAGTCGGGAACTACCTCGAGATCTGGGGCGGGGTCTTCGGCCACGACTGGCCGTTCTGGCGGGAGCACCTCCGACGCTTCGTGTAGGGTGCGGCTCTTAGCCGTGGGCCGGCTGAGAGCCGGCCCCTACACGCGGTTAACGGGCGTTCTGCTTCGCGACGAATGACTTGAGCGTCTCCGCCGGAATGCTTCCGACGATCTGCACTGTGTCATTCGTGTGCGACACGTCGAACTTGCGGAGCACGTTGACCATGTCGGGCGACTTGTCCTGAACGGCCAGCCGGATGGCGGCGAGCATGCCGCGGACGGTGTCTTCGATGAGCTGCAGTGTGTCGGCATCGTGCGCGATGCCGAAGGCGCCGAGCTTGAGAGCGTCACCGCCATCGGTTGCCCAGAGCGCGATCGTCGAGACGTTCTTGAGCGCGCTGCTGAGCGCCTCGGCTTGCGCGTTCTTCGACGGAACGTGCGGTGAGTTGGTCAGACGTGAGGCACGAGGCACGTCGACGATCGCCCACGCGGTGGCGTGGCTGTCGATGCGGGAGACGTCGCGGCCGAGGCCACTCGCGGCAAAGAACGTGGTCCCGCCGTTGGCGCGGTTCGCGAGCGCTTCAGTGACCGCGGTCTCGCTGCCGATCAGCGCCAGGTGCGAGTCAGGAAACGCGACCGCCCCCTGCTTCCCGTGCTCGGTCGCTTGCTTCGGCAGGATGAAGTAGCCGTTCTTCTTCACGGCGCCGCGCTTCCGCCGCGCGGCGGGGGGGCCGGCGGCGGTGGGACCGGCGGCGGGCCCCCCGGGGGCAACCGCCCCTTTCCCCGGGGGGGGCTT
>JACZCU010068075.1_pt1 | contig 11224 bp, 9 predicted proteins | sample 8641851 | NCBI WGS metagenome assembly JACZCU01 (sample SAMN15324605, study PRJNA640507) | soil metagenome | isolation source: monocropping sugarcane control | place: China: Luxin town, Laibin City, Guangxi Province | collected 2019-07-25 | depth 10cm m | reverse complement strand
GGCCACCCCCCCCCCGGGCCCCCCCATGGGGGGGAGCTTGTTCGCGTGGGGGGGGGGGGGGGGGGGCCCCCCCACCCTCCCAAATATTTGGAAAACCGGGGGCTGAAGCCCCGGCCGCTCCACTTACGCCGCCTTTTTCTCCACCGACTTCGCACCGAACAGTTCCAGCGCCTTGTCGAGAATCAGGTCCTCTTCGGCTTCCTTCTTCGCGCCTTTCTCCTGACTCGGATCGCGCAGCGCCTGCGCGGAGAGATCGACCACGACGTCCGGACGAATGCCGGTGTCGGTGATCGCTTTGAGATCGGGCGTCGTGTAGTGCGCGACCGTCATCTGCACACCGCCGCCGCTCTGCAGCGGGATGAACTTCTGCACGATCGCTTTGCCGTACGTGTTGATGCCGACGACCTTGCCGCGATTGTTGCCGCGAATCGCCGCCGCGAAGATCTCCGCGCCGGATGCGCTCGAGATGTCGGTGAGCACTTGCAGTTCGCCGTCATATGCGGTCGCGCGATCGGCCTGCCAGCGCTTCGCATCGATCTTGCGTCCTTCGAGCGACGTGATGAGACCACTCGTGAGCAGTTCATCGGCGGATGCGATCGCTTCATCGACGGCGCCGCCGGCGTTGCCACGGAGGTCGACGATCAGCTTGCGCGTGTTCTTCTTGCGCACATCTTCGAGCGCGGCGCGGAACTGCTGCGCCGTACCTTTCTCGAAGTACGGGATCTTGATGTATGCGACGCCGTTGATCGTCTGCGCGTCGAGCTTCACCGGATGGAACGTCGCGGGCTCGATGCTCAGCTCGGCGCGCTTCGTCTCGCCGCCGTGCAGCACCTGCAGCTTCACGGCGCGGTTCTGGCGCAGCGCGTTGCGAATCTGCCACACCGCCATCTTCGCGGTGGGCTGACCATCGATCTTCTCGATGAAGTCGCCGCGCTCAATGCCCGCTTTGTCCGCGGGCGAGCCTTCGACCGGCGCGATGACGTAAGCGTAGCCGTAACGCTTCGTCACGATGAGACCAAGGCCGTTGTCCTCGACGTCGGAGAAGTTCTTGTACGCCGCCATCTGCGCGGGCGGAACGTAGTAGCTGAACTCGTCGACGGCATCCGTGACGCCGCTGAACGCGCCGTCGAGAAGCTGCTCGCTCGGCACCTGCTCGACGTAGTTGCTGCGCACGAGATCGAGCACTTCCGAGAAGATGCTCAGATAGCGATACGGATTGTTCTTCTGCGCGGCCTGTCCGAAGACCGCTCCGCCGATGAGTGTGAACATCAGCGCGATCGAGATCGTGATGAAGGCGATTCGTTTTTTCATGTCGTTCTCAGCGCAACCATTTCTGCGGATCTTCGGGCTTGTTGTCCTGGCGGATCTCGAAATAGAGATGACCGCCCGGGCCCGCTTCCTCGCTCTCGCCCACTCCTGCAATGAGCTGGCCGGTCGCGATCTTGTCTCCCACCGCGACGGCTGGTGATTTGACGTTGCCGTAAAGCGAAAAGATGCGATTGCCGTGGTCGAGAATGATCAAGTTGCCGTATCCCTTGAACCATTGGCTGAAAAGAACTGTTCCTGCGAAAACGGCGCGCACCTGCGCTCCCGCTTTCGCTTCGATTTTGAGGCCGTTGCTCACCGTGAATGTTGAAAACTTCGGGTTACGGTGACGGCCGAACGTTTCGAAAACCTTTCCTTCGACCGGCCATGCGAGCGCGCCCTGCACCGCGCGAATGTCGGTGGCGGGATCGAGTCCGCGCTTTTGTCGCGAGAGTGAATCGACGAGCCGTTGCAGTCGCTTCGCTTTTTCTTCGAGCGTCGCCAGTTCCTGCTGCGTTCCGCTTTCTTCCGTCTTGAGTCGCGCGAGCAGCAATTGTTTTTGCTGCGCGCTCGCCGCGACCGCGCGCCGTCGTTCTTCAACGACTTGTTTCGTCTGCTGCAAACGCAGTTGTTTCTCGGCGAGCTGCGTGCGCTGCGCCGCGAGTTGCACGCGCGTGTTCTGAAAGCGAGTGACGAGTCGTGCGTCGCGCGAGACGAGATAGCTGAGCATCGACATCGCCTCGATCGGATTCTGTTCGTCATCGAGCGCGAGGAGCACGCGCACGTAGCTGAGACCGCCGAGGCGGTAGAGCGCGACGAGACGTTTGCGCAGATCGGCTTTCTGTCGTGCGATGCGCGGCACGAGCGCGGCGATCTGCAGCTCAATCGCCTGCTGTTCGCCTGCGAGTTTCGCCTCGGCCGCGGACGCAAGCTCGAGCTCGCGCGTGTGGATGCCGAGCTCCAGATCGACCGCCTCGAGCTCGCGCTCGGCGGATTGCTGTTGCTGGCGAACGGTCTCGAGTCGTTTGCGCAGGCGGCCGATCTCGGCGCGGATCTGCCCGAGGTCATCGGGTTTCTGCGAATGCGCAGGAAGGACGAGGACGAGCGCGAGAATCGCGATCAGTGCCTTACGCACTGCGCGTTCCGAACTCGCGCATCGCATGCTTCGCGGCCTGCTGCTGCGCTTCCTTCTTCGACGATCCTTCGCCGCGCGCGGTGAGATTGCCGAGCTTCACTTCGACGATGAACGTCTTGTCGTGATCGGGGCCGACTTCGCCGACGACGCTGTAGTCCGGCAGTTGCAGCCCGCGCCCCTGCGCGAGCTCCTGCAGCGCGGTCTTGTAATCGTGAAAGAGCAGATCCTGCTGATCGATGTTCTGAATGTCGCCGCTGAACGAGCGCTCGATCAGCTTGCGCGCGGGATCGATGCCGCCATCGAGAAAGATCGCGGCGATGACGGCTTCGAAAAGATTCGCGAGCAGCGAGTCTTTCCTGCGACCGCCCGTTTTCTCTTCGCCGACGCCGAGAAGAATCGCGTCGCCCATCCCCAGCTCGCGCGCTTTCGCGGCCAGTGACTGCGCGCTCACGAGATACGCCTTCATCTTCGAAAGCGCGCCTTCGTCGAGCTGCGGGAAGTTGCGGAAGAGCAGATCGCCGATGACGAAGCCGAGCACCGAATCGCCGAGAAACTCGAACGTTTCGTTGTGCCGCACTTCGTTGTCCTTCGCTTCGTGCGAATACGACTTATGGGTCAGCGCGCGACGCAGAAGCTCGTGCCGCTCGAACGTGTATCCGATCCGCTCTTCGAATTCGGAGAAACCGTTTTCCACTCGCGACGGAGTATAGCTTGCAGACTCGTCCCGAAGACGCTCGCTGAATGTCATTGCACGGTGAACGGCAGCATCACCGTGCTCGCGGTTCCGTCCTTCGTCTTCACATCGAATCGCAACTCGTGCTTCCCGGCCGCAAGCGCGGGCGGTTTGAAATTGAAGAGCAACTTCACGAGGCCTGTTTCATCGGGCGCGGTGCGGCCTAACAATGTCATGTTCGCGGTCTGCGTGGCGTTGCCGCTCACGAGCGTCGGAAGAACCGAGAGGTTCTCCAGCGGCATTTTGTAGAGAAACAGTGCGATCTTGTATTCGTTGTTCGCGATGACTGCAGGATTCGTCTTCGGAATGAATTTCGTCTGTCCCGCGGAGAACGGATACGGATAGTCATCTCCGCGCGACGCGCCGACGACCATGCCCCACGATCCCGGTTCGGTGAAGAAGACCGGCGGCAACACCGAGGCACTCGAGAACCCCGGCACGGTCACGTCTTCGCGCGCGAATCCGATCGAGCCTGATTCTTCCACGCGCATCACGGTCTTCACGGCGTAATGGCCGGGCGGCAAACGCAGGGTTCCGAAGTAGCGCAGGCCGCCGCCCTTCAGCGCATCGCCCGCTTTCGCGAGATCGAGGTTCACGCGCTCCTGGAGGTAATCGGCAACTTCGCTCTTTTTGTCGAAGGCATAAACGAAGAGGTCGAAGCTCGCGGTCTTGCCGCTGACGCGTTTCAACAACTCGCTGCCCGGAATCTCGACGACGACGGGCACTCGCGATTTGCCTTGCGGTCCCGGCAACGTGGCGGCGGTGGTCGCGAGCGTGATGTCGCGACTCGGCGCGTCGAGCATGAGGATCTCGGCGAGTGTGAGCGCGCGTTCGAGATCAGAGAGTCCCGAGGGTTCGTAGTAGCCGGCGCGATGCGAGACTCTCGCGGCCCTGACGTTCACGGGCTTCACTTTGAGCGAGTGGAACTTGCCCGGCTTGCCGCTGCTCTTCGCGCGAAAGCCGAGGAGGTAGACGACTTCCTGCTGCTGCAGGAGCTTGCCGAAGTTCTCGGTCATGTCGTTTTCGTTTTTGAAAACGGTGCCGCCGGTCGGCGCGGTGAGGAGATACAACGACTCGGCGGTTTTCTTCGTGGCAACACCCGCGGTGGATGCGTCGGTGATGTTGCCGCGCAATCCTTTGATGTCGATCGCGTGCAGCACGACGTCGGAGCGTTTGAAGAGCTCGACCATGTCGCTGACGTCGCGCGACGACGTGGGACTGCCGAAGCGCTGCTCGCTGTCGACGTTCCACACTTCGCCGTTGATGACGGAGTCCGTTTCTTTGCGCGCGGCTTCGGAGCTGAGGTCTTCGCGTCCGGTGACGAGCGAGACGTCGAATCCTTCGGAAAGCAGAATGATTTGCTTCTGTCCGTGCAGGCTGTCGAGCGCGCGCGCAACGCGGCCCATGTTGGAGAGTTGAATGCGCAGGCGCGTGCGCATCTCGCTGTCCTGCGTGCGCTGCTGCATGTTCTGCGCTTCGACGGCCATCTGCGCGATGGCAGCATCGATATCGCCGCGCGAGCCAGTGGCCGCGGACCCGCTGTCGGTCGAGGTGCGAATGGCGGAGATCATCAGCGGATCGCCGACTTTGAAGTAGTTCGGATGTCCGAGCGTTTCGATGGCGTTGACGAGGAGATCGCGATTGCGCGTGAAGTTCGTGATCATGCGCGCGCCGCGTTCGACGGTGAAGGTCGCGACAGCAGCGAGATCGCGTGCGCCGAGTTGATCCTGGACGAATTGTTTCGCGGCCTCACCCGCGCGGCCGATTGCACCGGGAGATGAGTTCGCGATATCGAAGAGCAGCAGGAAGTGGCGCGTGGCGGAAGGCGGCAGTTGCGATCCGTTCGTTTCCGCCGTAACCGCGAGCGTGTTCATGTCGACGGTTTCGAAGTATTCGATGGGAACGCGTTTGCCTTCATCGAGCACTTCGAAGTTTTCGGCGGTGAGTCCGCGCACGGGATTGCCGTCGCGATCGACAACGGTGACCGGCACTTCGACGACGTTGATCTCGAGTGTCTCGGCAACGCGCTGCGCGTGCAGCGGAAGGACCATCGCGATGAGGACACACGCGCACAACCAGAGTCTTCTGTTCATGACTTCCTCGGAATGACGAAAGGGTACACGACGCCACGGCCGCGTGCTTCCTCAACGCGTTCCGTTCAGTCTCCGCCTCGCCTCTTCGCGCATCGCTTTCGCTTTGGCGATGTCGGCCGCGTAACGCTCCGGCGGCGCGGTGGCGATGAATCGATCGAGCGCGGCGACGCACTGCGGCCAGCGGCCGAGATTGCCGCTGACGAGAGCAACGTTGTAGAGCGCGTCGTACTGTTTCGGATCGAGTTGCACGGCGCGCGACCACGCGTTGAGTGCCTGCTCCGGATTGCGTTCGCGCGCGTAGATCACGCCGAGTGCGTTCAGCGCGATCGGCATTCGATCGTTGAGCTCGAGCGCACGCAGCAAATGCTGTCTCGCATCCTCGGTATCCCCCGCGCGCAACGCGACGATCCCGTAGTTCTGATACGCCTTCGCATTCGTCGCATCGATCGACAACACGCGGCGGAACTGATCGAACGCTTCGCCCGTGCGACCGGAATCAGCGAGCGCGATTCCATACGCGTTGAGGATGTCGGGATCGGTCGCGTTTTGCGCGATCGGCGCGAGCACCTCGACCGCTTCCTTCGCGCGGCCTGATTCACTGAGCGTGAGCCCGAGGCGCTGGCGCATGTGCTCCGTTGCATTGCCGCTTGCGATTGCACTGCGCAACATCGCGATCGCATCGTCCGGACGTTCGCTCTCCTGCAGCAGGAAGGCGAGCATCTCGTAGGCGGACGGCATGCCGGGACGACGTTTGTTCACGTCCTGCGCGAGTTTCACGGCCTCGTTGATTCTGCCGCTTTGATAGAGCTCGACGATGCGATGCAGGTCGTTGTCGACGTCGACGAGTTTCTTCGGATCGTCATCGATCGTGAAACTCGTTTTCGTCGTCGAGCCGGAGATGTAGCCGAGGCTGAGCAGACGCGATTGATCTTCACTCGAGACGTTGCGCGCCTTCGTCTCTTTCGCCGATGGTGCCGCGCTCGCAAGAAGATTGCGAATCGCGAAGAGCGTGCGGCGATCGCTTTCGGCGCGATTGTTCTTCTCGGCTGGATCGGCTTTCAAGTCGTACAACTCCGCGACCGGCAGATCGATGTACTTGTTCGACTGATGAATCATGCCGACCAGCGGCGCCCATCCGCGATTCAACATCGCGCTCAACGCTTCGAAATACGAATCCTGATCGCCGCGTGCATCGAGCAGTGAGTGACCGGAGAGTTCTTTCGGTTTCTCGATGCTCGCGAGTTGCAGGATCGTCGGAACGATGTCGATGTGACGCACGGCGCGCTCGACTTTCGCCGCACGCACGCGACTCTTCGCGTAGACGAACAGCGGCACTTTCAATGTCGATTCGTACGCAAACAAGCCGTGCGTCAGCTCGCCGTGATCGCCGCGCGCTTCGCCGTGATCGGCGGTGAACACGACCAGCGCATTCGGATCGCTTTGCAGAATCGGTTCGAGAAACGAACGCAGTTGCGCATCGACGTACGAGATCTCGCCGAGGTACGGATCGTCGCGGAACTCGCTGGCGTACGGTTCCGGCGGCGTGTATGGCGCATGCGGATCATAGAGATGCACCCACAAGAATTTTTTCTGCGATGACGATGCGCTCCACCACCGCGCCGCGGGTGCGAGCACTTCGCTCGCGATGCGCTCGTCCATCACGAACTGCGTCGGCCGCGAGCCTTCGCGATACTTGTCGTCATAAACATCGAAGTCGCGGCCGAGGCCGAAACGCGCGTCGAGCGGAAACGCGCCGATGAACGCGGCTGTCGCGTAACCGTGCTGTCGAAGAAACTTCGCGACGGTGGGATGCTTCGCGTCGAGCTCGAAGCCCGCGTTGTCGCGTATGCCGTGCTGATACGGCAGCAAGCCCGTGAGGATGTTCGCGTGCGACGGCAGCGTGACGGTGTTGTGCGCGTGCGCGTTCGTGAAGACGACGCCGTTTGCCGCGAGCGAATCGAGGAACGGCGTTTTCACGCGCGTGTTGCCATCGAAGCCGACGGCGTCGTAGCGCAACGTGTCGATGGTGATGAGGATGATGCTGCGCGGCGTATCGCCGGCGATCATCGACGGCGACGTCGAAGTCGCCTCATCGCGTTTGCATGAAACGAAAAGCGCCGCGGCAGCAACGAAGAGAAATGCGATCGCCCCGAGGGCGATGCTCTTCGCGCGGCCGCGGCGGACGTCGTTCATCAACTTACTTGAACTGCTTCAACAGATCCTGCGCGTCCTTCGCCTCACTGCTTTCGGGCGACAACGCGAGGACTTTTTCGAAATCCGCTTTCGCTTCCTTCAGCTTCTGCATCTGGAGCTGCGCGAGGCCGCGATAGTAGTAAGACTCGCCGCGATTCGGATTCATGTTCACGGCTTTGTCGAAGTAGCCGTACGCGTCCTGCTGCTGGCTTTTGTTCATGAAGAGGATGCCGACGTTGATGTACGCGGTGGGATCCGGCATCGCGCTCTCCGGCACCTCGGCCAGAGCAGCGCGGCCTTCGTCGAGCCGTCCGTCTTCGAGCAAAAGATTCGCGAGCAGCATCCGCACGCCGATGTTCTCCGGCGATGCCGCGGCAACGCTCTTCAGCAACTCGATCGACTTCTTCAGATCGCCCGTCTTGTAATACGCCTGCGCGAGCAGCTGGCGCATCTGCACGAGCGTCTTCGCGTTGTCCGCATCTTCTGGAATGAGCGTGAGCGCCTTTTCGAGTTGCACGGCAGCGTCGCCATACAACTTCTTCTTGCGCTCTTCGGTCATCGGCTCGAGCGAGAGCGTGCGACCTTCTGCTTCATCGAGCAGCGACTGCGCGGCGTTCACCGCGTCCACCGCTTCCTGCGAAACGCCGGGCTTCGTCACCGGCACTTCCTGCGCCGGCACTTCTACCGCGCGTTCGAGTGTTTTCTTCAGCGGCGGGATGCGTTGGAACTCGCTCACTTCGACAGCGCCGCGGCTCGGCACGAAGCCCTGCGCTTCGATGTCGACATTCCACGAACCGTTCACCAGTCCGAGAATCGCCCACTTGCCGTTCTTGTCGGTCGTGATCGATGGCGGGCCGCTTTGTGTTTTCAGTGAGAACAACGTCACCTTCGCACCCGCGATCGGTTTGCCATCGGGATCCAGCACCACGCCCTGCAGGCGGCCGTTGCCGCGGTATGCCTGCGCGAGCAGCGATGTCGCGAACAGCATCGCGACCAGGGTCAGTATCGATCTGCGCACGGAAAGTCTCCTCACTGTCGGAATGAATCCATTCTAAACGCGGGGGAAAAACAACAAACGCCGCGAGGTCTTCGCGGCGTTTGTCTGGCCGAGCCTTCCGGCTGCCTACGAGGTTAGCTGTCGGATTCGGGCTGGAAGCCCTACCAGCTTCTGGCTGGATTCACCCCGGACGGTGGCAAGCCGTCTTCATGTTGGTTCCCCCGTTCCTCGGCGCCGAGGATTAGGCGGCAAGGCCGCCACTTTCAAATAGCGGCGCGAGGAGTGTACGCCGGTGAGAGCGGGAGTCAAGCGGGCGGGAGAAATTCGGCGCTACTTGAACAAGGCCACCACCGCGACAACAACGCCGAGCACGCCCGCAATCGCGCCAATCGCGTCCCACGGCAAATCGTGGAGCTTCTTCGGGTTCGGTTGAGGATTGGGTGGGTGCGCGTTCACCATCCTCGCCTCGCCGTGCTTCTCGATCGCAAGATCGAGTTTCATGTCGGCCCACGTCTTCCACACCCAGTAATCCAACTCGTATCGCGCATACACGACGGCACCTTCTCGCGCGACGAACTGAAAGGTTTTCGTATCGCGATTGGGTCCGACCGCAGGGACGAGCCGCGCGAAGATCGTGTTGCGTCCATCAGTCGCAGGTGCAAATCGAAACTTCACGGTTTTGCCGTTCGGCACCTTCCCGACGTTCACGCCGTTCACGAACACGTGCACGTCACAAATCGCGCAAGCGAGTCCGGAGGCGCGATCGAATCGAAGTGTGACGAACTGCGCGTCGAGCTCCTGTTCGCGCTCGATGTACATCTTCACGACAGCCGCAACGGCGCCGAGGGCGAGGAGCAGACTGATCGCCAGCAGTGCTCGTTGCATGGGAACGAGCCTCATCGTAGGGCACGCCGCCCTCACCGGATAGGCGCAAAAACGGAAATCCGCAAACGAGCAGGGACGCCCGGAATTGCGGCGAAGCGTCGACGGAAGTCCACGCGGGAAATCTCAATTAACCTCCCGCGTATAAACGTCCCCATTGTTCGGCAGTTAATCCTTCGACCTTCCTGACCGAGCAGATGCACTCCACTACGAAGTAGCCGTCGTCACGTATCCGGCCGCGCCCTGAGATGATGTTGGTTTGATTACGGCGTAATGCGCGATCGAGTTGCGATGTCATTGGACAGTCCGCAGACGGTTCGACCGAAACGCGGCTCGGTGTCGCCAGCGCCGGCGGTGGGTCGTCTAACACTTCGACAGAGATGATCGACGCGTAACCTTCCCACGGTACGTTCATCACCGCGCCGGAAAACCACACGGACTCTGTTCCAAAACCATGTTCCTCATAGGACAGGAATCTTGGCAGGTCCGGCGGACACTTCGGAGCGCTCGCGCACCCTCCAGGCACGCTAAGGAGTGCGAGCAGCAGGAATGTTCGACATAGCATCTTGTGGAAGCTGTGGTGGAGGGTTGAAGTTCTTCCCGCCCACGGGTGCAATACCCAACTTGCGGGGATTCGTCTGCCGGAACGACCGATAGATTTGATACCCGATTTCGTCTGCATACGGTTCCAGTTGATTCTTTAGCGTCCCCTGCTGCTGATACCAGTTTTGCCGCTGCTGCACTACCTGCGCGTACTGCTGTTGCTGCGCGGGATTTCGGTTGGCGATTTGCCGTAGCATCGAGAACTGAGGAATCGTCGCGTCGATCTGTGATCCGAGCATTGTGAATTGGCGCGTCTGCGGTGCCATGGTCGGATCCCAGCCGCCCAGCACATGTCCGATCTCATGTGCGAATGCGTATTCAACGTAACCACCGGGATCATGCGCATAAATGTCGATGCCGTGTTTGTAGTAGATCGAAAGCGGCGGTCCGCTTCCGGGGTTTTTGCCGAAATCCGGGTTGAATTCGATCGTCGCCCTGTTCTGTACTCCCGCCGCATCGTAGAAGTTCCTCGTCTCTGCTCCCGCCGGTGGTTGAACGCCAGGAATCGTAGCCATTGGCCCGATCTCAAGCGTAAAGACCGATGCCGGTAACGCGTCGAGTTGATCCCAAATCTTCTTACCGAGCGGGGACTGCAAATAGCGATCGCGCCAGCGGATGTATTTCGCCTTAAGCGGCGATGCGAGAATCCGGCTCTCGTCGATGAAGAGGCCGGTCGGATCGTTGTTGTTTATTGGATCGCCAGCGCCGTAGGAGTAGAGATTGGCGGAATCGAGATAACCCGCGCGGTCCGGCGTTAGGAACGTGCCCGTCTTAGGGTCATACCACCTCCACGTCCTCGGAGCAGTCGATCAGCACCGATCCCGCGCCGGCGACATCACTCAGGAAATCCTCGTAGAGATTCGTCTTGCCGGGAGAAATGGTCTCCCTCGAAAGAAGCGGGTTCCCGACGCGTTCGGGGCCTCGATATGCGAACGTACAAGTCGCTTCTGAAGCGCCCGGATTCTTGATCTGCACCGTGGTCGACAGTGCTCGATCACCCGCGATGCCGGTCATGACCGGAAACACCAACTCCCCGGCGTGCAGCGACGTGCCTGCCAGCACGAACGCGGCAAGGAACCACCGATAACGCATGGACGTACCTGCTTCTGGATTTGCGGGCGGACCTTCCCCGCACCAGAGGAGTGACGCCGGACGGCTTTCCACTACCCGGAGTTCGTTGGAGGGAGGCTTCGGGACGGGGGGAAGGAAGTGGTGCCCAGGGACGGAATCGAACCGCCGACACGAGGATTTTCAGTCCTCTGCTCTACCAACTGAGCTACCTG
>JACZCU010137359.1_pt1 | contig 11227 bp, 8 predicted proteins | sample 8641851 | NCBI WGS metagenome assembly JACZCU01 (sample SAMN15324605, study PRJNA640507) | soil metagenome | isolation source: monocropping sugarcane control | place: China: Luxin town, Laibin City, Guangxi Province | collected 2019-07-25 | depth 10cm m | reverse complement strand
GCCTGAACGATGGGCATCAGACCGAAGATCAGCGCACTCCCGAAACCGATAGCAACGCCGCCAGCAATTGTCCAGGGATTGAGCAGGAAGAGCATACTGAAGCCCAAATTCTCCATCAGGAGACGTACGATATAACTGACGCCTACGGCAGTCGCCGCGCCAAGCGCACCGCCAATCAGACCTAGCAGACCCGCCTCCAAGCCAAAGAGGACATACAGGTCCAGGCGACGATAGCCCGTGGTCTTGAGTGTAGCAATCTCCGTCTTACGTCGTGAGAGTAAGACCTGCATCGTATTGATGATGCCAACCCCACCGATCAGGAGAGCCAGGAGGCCCGCGACCTCTAGAAACCTGCTGATGTTGTCGACCGTAGACTGCTGTGTTTTCAGCACATCGGCAACCGTCTGTGTCGAGTCCAGCGGGAACTGCTGGTTAATGGCCCGAACCGCAGAGCTGGTATGAGCAGCGTCCGCGGTTATTACATCGACGAGGCTGTAAGCCGCGGCGCTAGCCGGAGCTGCCGTCTGGTAGTCCTGAGATGAGACGAGTAGAAGGTTACCAGATTGGGTAAAGCCTCCAGCATTGGCGATCACACCGGCAATCGTTACATACAGCGTGCGGCCAGAACCAGTACTCGTCTTGATATACACATCGAAGCTCTCGCCCAACTTTTTAGCATAACGGTCCATAAAGCTCTGGGTGACGATTACCTGGTTGTTCGAGAGCAGGTCCGCGATCTTACCGTTGCTCGGGGTCACAAATGTTGGCGGTGAGACGAGCGGGTAGTGAGCCGGGTCGACCGCCTGAACGCTAAAGGATTGGAACGAGGGCGTCACCGCGCTCAAACCGCCACTTGCTTCGCTGATAGCGGTATAGTTGGAGATGGTGCCATCGCTCTTGAGCCGGTTAAAGAAGGACAGGTCGCTCGCGCTGAACGGCACACCCGAAGCAGTCACCGAGACATCGCCCCCATTCGTGTCGCGTACGTTGGCAGTAAGCGAGTTCTGCAGCATGAAACCGACGAGTTGCAGTGCAACAACCGACATCACACCAACGGCTACACAAAACACTGCCAGGATAGTTCGCTGTCCGCCGCGCAGCAGCGAACGGGATGTATAGTTGAAGTACAGTGAAGCTTTCATGGTTGTATGCCTCCTCTTTATTACTGTTTATTGCGTGATTCTGCCGTCGGAGTTATCGATCTCGCCAACTTTACCATCTACGATGCGGATAGCACGATCTGCATGCGAAGCTACGACTGGATCATGGGTGGCTATGATAAAGGTCTTGCCGGTCTTTTCACGTAGCTCAGCGATGAGTTTGAGTACGTTTTCACCGTTTCTGGCATCGAGGTTGCCCGTAGGCTCGTCGGCAATCACGAAGGCGGGATCTGTGGCCAGCGCACGCGCGATGGCGACGCGCTGCTGCTCACCACCTGACATCTGATTGGGCCGGTGATTGAGCCGGTGTGAAAGGCCAACCAGGCTCAACAATTCTTGTGCCCGCGTGGATGGTGAACCTTTATGTTTACCGACATACAGTGGAACCTCGACATTTTCTTGTGCGGTCAATGTTGGTATCAGGTTGAACGCCTGGAAGACCATACCGATCCTGCTGTTACGCACTACCGCCAGCTTGCCTTCCGTCATCCGCGTGATATCAACGCCGTCAATCAGCACCCGGCCAGTGCTCGGATTATCCAGGCCGGCGATAATGCCAAGCAGTGTACTTTTACCCGAACCGGATGGCCCAACGATGGAGATAAACTCTCCGCTTATAATCTGAAAACAAATGCCCTTGAGGATTTCGATGCGCTCACGACCGAGGGGAAGACTCTTCGTGATATCCTGCACATCCATAACAACTTTGCGTTCCGTTTTTGATGATAGTTCAGTTGCGGAGGTAATTTCTGTATTCATGGTTTCTGCTTCTCTTTCTTTGCTGTATTGCAAGTTCATTTGTTACATCGGTAACTGTCTAAAGCATATGCGAGAAGCTCAGTTTTGTTATGCGCCTGGAGTCCTGTTGGCGGCAAGACTTTAGCAGGGGTTATTCTAGATAAGCATGCGCCCAGGGAGCAGGACCTGCTCCCTGGGCGCATGCTTATCAAGTTGAACTACAGATGTTTAAAGTGCTGAAAGCTTCCATGTGTCCAGGCCAAAGCGCCAGTACATAGTGTTGGTCTCGACTAAATCCACACCTAGATGATATTGATCCCAGTGCAGCATGGACCAGACAGGCTGGGTCAGACCGGCGTATTTCACGGCGACTTCAATAGCGTCCTGCTCTGCCAGGCTCAGGGGTTGCACCTCGGTATAGCCGACGTGGAAGGCCTCGTAGAGCTGGGGATCAAAGGTGGCCCAGTATTCGGGATTGGCGGTTTCCACAAAACAGAAGCCTAAAACGCCCATAGCATAATCCAGGATGGAAGCGCCAATACCCACTTCTTGCCAGTCAAGCATGGCGGATAACCTGTTGCCGGCAAAGAGACAGTTGGACGGGTCCAGGTCGCCATGGACGATGCTTTGCGGGAATGTCTCGGGCTTGAAATCCTTGAAAGAGGCATAGACGTTCAGGGTTTGCTGGAGCTTACTATCTTCAAGGGTTTTACGCGCTAATTCAGTGGCTTCTGGTAGGTAGTTATTGTCGATCCAATGCCGCTTGGGAGGCAGGCCAGAGGCAGGTACCAGGTGCAACCTGGCTAAGGCGTTGCCAGCTTCTCTACTTACAGGATCCGATGGTTCTGTCATCCTGCCTTTGAGCTTGCGCAAAACTACTGCGCCGGTATCAGCATTTTTGTAGATGGCAGAACCGGTAGGAGCCTTGATATAGTAGGCCGCGACCGGAAAGTTATACCCCTCCAACCTGTCGAGATAGGGCAGACCCTGTTCAATTTCTGCCAGGGGCGCGTTGACGATCAGCTTCACCAGGAACTGTCCCCGCGTAGTTGTAATAAAGTAGTTTTGATTGGTACCCATTGCTCTGCGCGGATTGGAGGTGATAGTGCCTAGATCAAAGTGCCTAGCGATATCAGCCAGTTTTTGTTTGATGATATGGTCCTGTGCTACTTGAGTCATATACATGTTCCTCTTTTCTATCCAATACAGGATTGGGCTAGCAGGTAGAGCGACAAACACACGGTGTCGCGCGCACAAAAAAGCCGTGAGCGGGCAGCATACTCCTCACGGCCGCAGTGGTTTTTGCTAAGGAAAAGACAAAAAGAAAGGCCGCGGGAGATGATGCACAATCACCCGACGGCCGTTTTGCTGCTATAAAATGGGGAGCTTCAGGGAGACTTCTCCCCTACACGTTAACTCCTAAAAAAGGGCATAGTACGGCCTTGGGCGATAGTGTGAGCCGAGTCGCAACCTGTTCCCTGCGTGCGAAAGCTCCTTTTGCGGATGAGCCTCATCACGCTAGCCATACTACAAGACATGTTGTGTTTTCTTCCTTCTATCAGGAGATCACCGGTACATTGCTCATTGATGAGCATATCACGAGGGTAACATGAAAAATGGGGACATGTCAAGAAAACTACTGCGCAGGCGAGCACACGCTGCATATGCGAAAGATGCCATACAATGAAAACTCGTAGTATTGGAGCAGCAAACCAGCCAGGGCTGTTTTGCTGCTCCAATACTACGAGTTCATAAGAGAAGAGGCCTAATGCGTTGCCTCCTGCCCACGCTGCCAGCGCAGGTTGGGTTTGCGGGCGGCCAGGGCCTGGTCCAGCCTGCCGACAGGTGTGGTGTGCGGAGCTGTTTTGACGATGTCGGGATCAGTGCGTGACTCCTCAGCGATCTGCTTCATGACGCTCACAAAGTAGTCCAGCGTCTCGCGCGTCTCTGTCTCGGTTGGCTCAATCATCATGGCCTCATGGACAATCAACGGGAAGTAGATGGTGGGAGCGTACATGCCAAAGTCGAGCAGGCGCTTGGCGACATCCAGGGCCGTTATACCGCTCTCTTTCTTTTGGCGCTCAGCCGTGGCGATGAACTCGTGCTGGCACATCTGGGGATAGGCAATGTCATAATCCTCAGCCAGTTCATGCTTGAGGTAGTTGGCATTGAGAATGGCGCTTTGGGCAACATGTAGTAGCCCTTCGGGGCCATAGGTGCGAATGTAGGTATAGGCACGTACAAGCACGCCAAAGTTGCCCTTATTGGCACGAACCTTGCCGATGGACTGGGGACCTGGATCTTGCCAGTAGTAGCCCTGCTCGTTTTTGGCCGGCAAGGGGCCGGGGAGAAAGGCTACCAGGTGTTCATTGACGCCGATGGGACCTGAGCCCGGGCCGCCGCCGCCATGCGGCGTGCTGCATGTCTTGTGCAGGTTGAAATGCACGACATCAAAGCCCATATCGCCAGGCCGGGTGATACCGAGCACGGCATTGGCGTTCGCGCCATCATAATAAAGCTGGCCGCCAGCTTCATGGACCAGCGTCGCGATCTCAGCGACATTGCTATCAAAGAGGCCCAACGTGTTGGGGTTTGTCATCATGATGGCGGCAATATTGGCCGCGTTTGACTCCAATAGAGCCTTGAGGTGATCCATGTCGATACCACCCGTCTGGGGATCACTCTTGACCTCAACGGCTTTGTAATCAGCCAGGGTAGCGCTGGCAGGATTGGTGCCGTGGGCGTTGTCAGGGATCAAAACCAGGTTACGATGGCCCTGGCCCTGGCTTTCATGATAGGCTTTAATGAGCATCAAGCCGGTCAGTTCGCCGTGCGCACCGGCAGAGGGCTGCAAAGTTACCCGGGCCATGCCTGAGATCTCAGCTAGGTACTGTTCCAGTTCATACATTACTTGAATGACACCCTGGACGGTAGACTCTGGCTGCAAGGGATGAACGCGCGCAAAACCGGGTAGGGCGGCCATATCTTCATTGAGCTTGGGATTATATTTCATCGTACAGGAACCAAGCGGGTAGAAGCCCGTATCCACACCAAAGTTGCGCTGGGAAAGGTGAGTATAGTGGCGCACAACCTCGATCTCGCTCACCTCGGGCAGAGGAGCGGACTCTCTACGCAGCATATGAGCTGGAACCATATTCTCCAGGGGCTCAGCAGGCACATCCATTGCCGTCATGGTATAGACGCGGCGACCAGGGGCGCCTTTTTCAAAAATCAGACTCTCTACGCTCATGCCTGCACCTCCTTTGTAGGGACCCGATTTATCGCGTCCAATAAGCTGGTAACCAGGTGATCAATATCGGCTTTTGTACGGGTCTCAGTGACACAGAAGAGCAGGCAGTTCTCCATAGCGGGATAGTCAAGGCTCAGGTCATAGCCGCCAATGATACCGGCTCTGGCAAAGTGTTGCTGGAGTTCCTGTATGGGTACAGGAGCCTTAATCACAAATTCGTCATAGAAGGGAGCGCTAAAGACAGCTTCGAAGCCTGGAATAGCAGTGATCTGGCGGAAAGCGTAATGTGCTTTTTGCAAGCACAGCTCGCCGAGTTCGCGGAAACCCTGTTTGCCCAGGGCAGCCATATAGATTGTTGCACCAACGGCCAGGAGCGACTGGTTGGTACAGATATTGGAGGTTGCCCGTTCACGCCGAATATGCTGCTCGCGCGTCTGTAGGGTCAAAACATAGCCGGTCTGGTGCTGTCCGCCCTCTTCCACCGTCTGTCCAACCAGACGTCCCGGCAGCAAACGCATATATTTCTGTTTAGACGCCATGAAGCCGAGAGCAGGGCCGCCATAGCTCATAGTATTACCAAAGCTCATAAGCTCACCCACGGCGATATCAGCTCCATAATCAGCAGGAGCGGCCAGGATACCCAGTGAGGCAGGTTCGGTGATAGTAGCGATAAAAACCGCCTTGCCCTTGTGAGCGATCGGCTCAATCGCCTGCATGTCCTCGATACAGCCAAAGAAATTGGGCTGCTGGATGACAACGGCAGCCGTGGTGGCGCTGACGGCCTCGTTTAGATCTTCGATGGAGGTAACACCATCACGTACAGGTACCTCTTTGACCTGGAAGCCACGCGCGCGAGCGTAAGTGTGGAGCACACGGCGATATTGAGGATCGACACCCATTGATATCACTACTTCACCCCGGCCACCTGGACCAAGCGCGAGCAATACGGCTTCGACAACGGCGGTGGCACCATCATAGAGGGAGGCATTGGCAATATCCAGGCCCGTGATCTGGCAGACCATAGTTTGAAACTCATAGATGGCCTGCAACATACCCTGGCTGACCTCTGGCTGATAGGGTGTATAGGACGTGACAAACTCGGAACGCCGTTGCAGATGAGGCACAATGCTGGGTATGGCGTGGTCATAGGTACCTGCACCTAAAAAAGAGACAACGGTATCCAGATTTTGATTTTTCGCAGCCATGCCGTTGAGCACCCGTTTCAGGTCTGGTTCGGAAAGGGCCGGAGGAAGTTCAAGAGGGCGTCGTAGACGCACATTTTCTGGAACCGGCGTCAGCAACTCCTCCAGTGAAGAGAGTCCCAGGCGGCCTAACATAGCCTCCTGATCTTCAGGTGTATTTGGAATATAACTCATGCATTACTCTCCCTCGAGTAAAATAGCTCGAAACAATGGAAAGGTTCTGCGCTGCTTAGAGCGCCTGCCAAAATTATCAGCAGCATAATTCTTTGCCTATAATCAGTCCATTGACCGCAAAGAACGATGCTGCATGAGTGATTAGTTTACTTATTATATTGTATCATGCTTTGATGTTGAGCATGCAAAGTTGGTACCGGAACTAGCGACCCTGGAGATAGGCCTGATACTGATCAGCGCTCATAAGGCTATCTACCTCTGAAGGGTTGCTCATCTTCACGACAATCATCCAGCCATCTTCGTAGGGGTTGTCATTGATCAGTTCTGGCTGATCCTTTAATTTCTCATTGACCTTGACTACTTCGCCGCTGATAGGAGAAATAAGCTCTGAAGTAGCCTTGACCGATTCGATATCGCCGAACTTTGCTTCATGAGAGACACTATGGGACGCGCCCCAGGGAAGTTCGATATAGACGATATCACCAAGCTGGTCCTGGGCGTAGTCGGAAATACCGACTACTGCCTGGTCCCCTTCGACACGCACCCATTCGTCTGATTTACTATATTTGAGGTTTGCAGGATGATTCAGGTTAGCCATAGAAATAAAGTCTCCCTTCTTCAACAGCCCGCGAGGCCGTTGTGAGCGCAATATAATTGCACCGCTACTTTGTCCGCTTATAAAAAGGTAAGGCAACAATCTGAGCAGCCGTGCGCCGTCCACGAATATCGATGTCTACAGGATGCCCAACGATAGCGTGCGCCGTCACCACATAACCCATACCGATGTTTTTGTGCACGGTTGGGCCAGGGGCGCCGCTGGTCAATGAACCGATGGGGTGCTCGTTGGCATAGATGATATATTCTGCGCGACAAACACCACGATCCAGCATCTCAACGCCGATGAGCTTGCGTTCTGGACCCTGCTCCTTTATCTTGAGCAAGGCATCGCGTCCGATAAAGTCGCCCTTATTGAACTTGACGGTCCAGCCGAGGCCCGCTTCCAGGGGATTGGTCTGCTCGTTCAGTTCATGGCCGTATAGACAGAGACCTGCCTCCAGGCGCAGCGTATCACGCGCGCCCAGGCCAGCAGGCAACAGGCCCTGCGTTTTACCTGCTGCCAGGAGATCATTCCAGAGCTTGACGACATCGACAGGTGCACAGTAGAGCTCAAAGCCATCTTCACCTGTATAGCCGGTACGCGAGATGAAACAGTTTATGCCATCTACGCTGCCAGCCTCAAAGTGGTAATAGCGAATATTCGCCAGATCAACATCTGTAAGTGTCTGGAGAATGGCCTGCGCGGCAGGACCTTGCAGGGCAAGGAGCGCAGTGGTGTCCGATTGATCCGTGACCTGTACATCCGGGAATTTTTTTGCCTGCTCTTGCACCCAGGCAAAATCTTTAGCAATGTTGGCCGCATTAACCACCAGCATGTAGTGGGCGTCAGCCAGGTGATAGACCAGCAAATCATCAATGGTACCACCATCTGGCAAGCAGAGTTGGGTGTACAGCGCCTGACCAACGACCAGGCGCGCGACGTCGTTGGGAACAAGATATTGCAAGAAGGCCCCTGCCCCTGCCCCTTCCACCTTGAATTCGCCCATGTGGCTGACATCAAAAAGGCCAGCATGGGTACGCACAGCTTCGTGCTCTTGTAAAATACCGCTATATTGTACAGGCATCTCCCAGCCGCCAAACTCTACCAGCCTTGCTCCCAGGGCGCGATGTTGCTCATAGAGAGGCGTCCGTTTCAGGTGGGTCGTTGTACTATCTTGTGCTGTCATAATAAAAATCACTCCAGGCGATGAGAGGGTTTTTCAATATCTGTCTCAATATATCAGATTTTCCTGCTCGCGACAATGATAACTCCACGGCAATAATTCTTTCGTATTTTGGTGTAACAAGCAGCCTTTTTAGAAGATCTATAAGGACGACTATCTCGTACCACTATTTCCCAACTTTTATAGAAACAAAATGTGTTACAATATTATTTGGTACTATTTCACTTGTTTATAGAAGTGAAACTCGTCTATAATAAAGTGGAACTCATCTTTATATATCCTAATGCAAGATGACACGTTACGAGGTATCACGTGCAGCAAGAACAGCTAATACTTCCGGTGGGAACTACTGTACATGATCCCAACGGAAACTATTATGTGATAAAAGCGCTACTTGGTAGAGGTGGCTTTGGTGCCGTTTACCTGGTTAAAGACTGGCACATTGAGCAGCGCATCTTCGCTCTCAAAGAGATGGTTGATCCCAGCGAGAGCGAGCGCAATCGCTTCACTTTTGAAGCAGAACTTTTAAAGAGGTTGCATCACAAGGCTTTACCTCGTGTCTATCACGTATTTGAAAGTGAAGAGTTTAAACGCGTATATATGCTTATGGATTATATCAAGGGACGAGACCTGGAAGTTCTGCTGACAGAGCAGCCGGAAAAGTGTTTCTCTCTCCCCCTCATCCTGACGCTTATGGCTCCTATCGTGGACGCTCTTATCTATATGCACGATCAAATTCCACCAATTGTCCATCGAGATATTAAACCGGCGAACATTATCGTGCCTATGCGAGGTGAAGAGGCTGTCCTGGTCGATTTTGGCCTGGCCAAAGAGTATGTCGAGGGTAAAACGACGAACATCATTCGCCACGGCTCGCCGGGCTACGCCGCCTTGGAGCAATACGGCCACGGGGGAACTACGCCTCGTACCGATATTTACGGCCTGGGGGCAACGCTCTATACATTGCTAACCGGCATGGTGCCCATTGATCCCGTAAGTCGCATTGCGGAAAACAAAGGCTTTGATCCTCTCGAACCGGTCAGCCTGATCACACCCACTGTGTCGGCCGCTGTGGCCAGGACTATTCAACGTGCCATGAGCATAAGTGTTGAAGATCGTTTCAGCACGGTCAAGGAATTCTGGCAGGAATTAATCGCCTCTGCCTCCCAGCCACTGTCTGTATCAAATGTAAACGCCTTTAGAGCTGAAATGGCAACCTTAAAGACCCCACGACCTCTCGCCGTGGCTGAACAAAAACACACCTATGTGGAAGATGAATCCCCACCGCTTGCGACCTATATATACGCGCCTCCTGTACGCAAAAGGAACAACGCCTTATTCTCCATCGTTATTGCGCTTCTGCTTGTCTTACTTGTAGGAATAGGCGCAAGTTTGCTATTTTCGGCAAGGCCTAACGGAACAGGCCATCCAACTACTCAAACACCGCTCTTAGCTACGACCAGGCTAGTTACACCTACGTCTACACCGACCTTCCCCACAGTTATTTATCCAACTATCGCTAGCTCATATGGCGGCCGAGTTGCCGACGTCCTTTCTAAAGATGCAACCCCCATGTTTCTTGATAGTGTTCAGCAGAAACAGGCGAACTTTCACGGCTACTTCCAGGGACTGGGTCTGGTAGGGCCGTTCACCGGCAGCGTAACATCAGCAGGGCGCGTTCGATTCTCCGTAAGCATCCAGGGAGGAAACACAACCCTGGTTTTCATAGGTGATATCAAAGTAGGTGGAGATATAGTAGGTAGCTATAAGGTGCTGGATCAGAGGGGACAATGGACGGGTGAATATGGTATATGGAATGTTTCTCCTGGTGCATAAAAGGGTGTTACCCATTACATGAATTAACGTTACCTATAAATAGGTACATATAAAACTAGTATATGCACCTTGTGTAATATTATCTACTTATATTCAAAAGAGGAGAGCACGCCAATGAAGATCAAGCGCCTTATTATGCTTCTTGTACATCATGTGCCCATGGTGCTCGGAACCCTCGCTCTACTTATTTGCTTTACAGGGATACGGCCAGCGGCTGCGCAAAGCCCAGCCTTTGTACGTGTGATCCATGCTTCACCCGACGTAGGGACGGCAGATGTGTTTGTAGACGGGTCGGTATTTTTGAGTAGCTTCCAATTTGGAGCAGTAACGGATTATGCTCCGGTGCCCCCTGGTCCGCATAAAGTTCAGATTGCGCTTGTAGGCAAAGGAATTGGCGCATCTGTTATCAGCGAGACACTGGCGGTAACCCCTGGGGTGGCTTATACTGTAGCGGCCATCGGGACTTCAGCCACAGGCCTGGGCCTGGAAGTCTTTATCGACAATAATAATGTTACTGGGAGCACGGCTAAACTACGGGTCTATCAACTTTCTCCTGATGCAGGCAGTGTCAGTGTGGTCAATGGGAATTCAACTCTGCTCAGCAGCATCACCTATAAGCGAGCCAGTGGATATCTTACCATCTCGCCCAATTCGTACACTTTCAAGGTAAAAGCTAGTAACCTGAGTAGTGGTCTCTCAGTGTCAACGTCGCTGACATCTGATACCGTAACCAGTCTCTTTGCCGTTGGACTTGTCAATGGCACACCTGGCATACAGATCGTTGCCGCACAAACGAATGGCATACCAGGCATGCCAGGTACTGGCAGCAATCCAGGCACAGCCCCTCAACAAAACACACAAGGACTGAGCCCATGGATGTGGGGTATTCTTATCATCTTGATGATCGGATTGGGAGCCATCTCTTTAGGTAGAGATATTACGCGACAGATAGCGGTACTTCGCTCACGTAACTAGTGCGGGCAATACTATATAAATCATCCCAAATGTGATCCCGCTGGCGATGCCCTCCCTCATCAGGAGGACTCGCCACCTCCGGTGGCTCATTGCATGTGGTGATGGTGTGGG
>JACZCU010063853.1_pt1 | contig 11233 bp, 8 predicted proteins | sample 8641851 | NCBI WGS metagenome assembly JACZCU01 (sample SAMN15324605, study PRJNA640507) | soil metagenome | isolation source: monocropping sugarcane control | place: China: Luxin town, Laibin City, Guangxi Province | collected 2019-07-25 | depth 10cm m | reverse complement strand
GTGCGCAGGCGATGATGCCGATGAGCAGCTCGATGCGGGCATTGCGTTGCGAGCGAAGCAGGTAACTGATTCCCATCGAGGCAAAATAGATGGAGCGCGCGACCTTCGCGGGCCACCCTCGGCGGGAAGTTTCCAGGCTGTCCGGGAGCATCGTCTTTTCGATTGTCGATGCGCGGGCGAGGTTTGCAAGCGGACGGGTGCATTGGGCGCGAAGTAGGAAAATGGCCGTGAGTTCTAACGTCCACCCGTGCGCACTGTCTGATTTGTGATTCGTAACGATTCAAATCAGCGGGGACTTCGATCTCCATCCCAAGGAGCGGTGAAGATGCAAAAGAGAATGATTTCTCGATGTTCAGCGGCGGCGGTCGGAGTCATGGCTGGACTGTGGATGGGGTTGTCAGCACGGGCGCAGTATCAATCATCGAATTATGTGCCGCCAACGAATTCCGATGCGGTCGTGCAAGCGGATATGCGCGTGAGCGATGCCGAGGCAGCGGTGGAGCAGGCGCGACAGCAGGTAGCGGCGGCGCAGTCAGCCGTTTCTGATCTGCAGGCTCGGATTCAGGGACAGCGGGGGGAAATTGCTTCCATTTCGGCTCGAATTGAGCAATCGCAGCAGGCGCTGCCTGCGCTTCAATCTGCGGCGGCTCATTGGTCGGGCGCACTTCACGAGCGGGAAATGACGCTCGATCAGGCGATGGCCCGATGCCACGCGGATCGGATGGCGGTCGATCAGGCTCTGGCGGATGATGGAAAGCCAATCGATCGGTCGGATGGGTACGTGGCCGCGAATCAGGCAATTGAAAAAGCTAAAGATGATCTGCATCTGGCCGAGAGCGCGGCGACGCAGCGCCTGGCGGCGACCCGGGAATACTCGCAAGTCTATCAGCAGTGGGAGTCGGCCGACCAGCGGCTTCAGGCTTTGCGGAAAAATCCTGCAGCCGGCGCGGAATTGGATGAAGCGATGCGACAATGGGAAGCCGCGCGCAGGCAGATGGATGATCTTCGGGCTCATGCATTGTCAAGCGATGTTGAAGTTCGCTCGGCTCGCGAGCGGCTGACGCAGGCGGAATCGAACATGGACGCCTGTCGGCTGTCGCAGCAGCGGAGCGGGCAATCGAGTCCAAGGACGACTGCTGCGATCAAGGAACTCACCGACGCGCAGCATGCCTGCGAGCAGGCCATCGCCGCGGTGCATGAAGTGCAAGCCAAGGCGGCTTCAGCGCAAGGCGATTATCAGAAGCAGATTGATGGTATTAACTACAATCACAAAATAATCGTTGCAATACAGGCGGATATTGCTTCGCTGCAGCAGGAGCTGGCTAACCAGCAGGCGGCGGCGAATCGTGCGGATGATGACGTGAACCGGGCGGTTGCTCTCGCTCAATCTGCGCAGCGCGATCGAGAAGCGGCAATCGAAGCAACGGAAACCGTTCCGCCGCGACCGAATTACAGTTCTGCGCCTGCGGTTGTCGATGGTCCGGATCCCTACGCAGGGCCGCCCGTCGTCTCGGTTGAGCCGCCGGTTTATGCTCCGCCGCCTCCTCTGTTTTCGGCGCGGATTGATCTCGGCGGCCTGCGCATCGGCGGATTTTTCGTGCATCCACGTTTTGAATATCACTACTCGCCTCATCGGCGCTATGAGCATGAGCGCGGGCGACGGGGCGAACGCAGGTGAAGACTGTCCCATTTTCAATGGGATTCAATGTGGCGCGCCTCGAGTGCCTGTAACATATTGTAAGCGGTTCTATCTAAAGAACTTACGTAAAATAAAGGCGGCAATGTGACATACCTGCCGCGCGCCACATTTTGTAACATTGTGTAACGCGCGACGCGATGACGTATCCACGATGCTGCCGCGCCCTTGAGGCGAGGCGGCCTTCTCCCCCACAATCGTCGGCATGACCGATCTGTCCGATGCGCCGCTGCGCTACGAGCGGCTCGCTGTCGATCCATCTTCAAGCGCGCGGCTCGGTCGCGTGACGACACGCCATGGATCGTTTGATACGCCGGCTTTCATGCCGGTCGGAACGCAGGGGACGATCAAAGGCGTGCTGCCCGACCAGGTTGCCGCCACCGGCTCGCAGATCATTCTGGCCAATACTTATCACCTGATGCTTCGGCCCGGCGAAAAGGTTGTGGCGGCGTTGGGCGATCTGCACGGGTTCATGTCCTGGCCCGGGCCGATCCTCACCGACAGCGGCGGGTTTCAGGTCTTCTCGCTGTCCGACATTCGCACGATCAATGACGACGGCGTGACCTTCAAAAGCCACATCGATGGCTCGATGATTCACCTTTCCCCGCAGCGCAGCATCCAGGTGCAGAACGATCTGGGGGCCGACATCATCATGGCATTCGATGAGTGCCCGCCCGGCAAAGCAGAGCCGGCGTATCACCGGCAGGCGGTCGAGCGGACGGTGAGGTGGGCGGCGTTATGCAAGCAGACGCATGCGCGGCCGGGCGATCAATCGCTCTTTGCCATCGTACAAGGGGGAACCGACCTGGCGCTTCGCCATGAATGCGCGCGTCGATTGATCGAAATGGATTTCCCGGGCTATGCGGTCGGCGGATGTGCGGTGGGGGAGGGATTCGAGGCGATGGTCGCGGTGCTGGCCAGCGTGACGCCGATCTTACCGCCCGATAAACCGCGATATCTGATGGGCGTCGGCTTCCCGCGGGATATCGTCGCGGGCGTGTCGAACGGCATCGACATGTTCGATTGTGTGATGCCAACACGAAACGGGCGCAATGCTTACGCGTTTACCGCCGGTGGCGCGATCCGCCTGCGAAACAGCCGATTTATTGCCGATCGCGGGCCGATCGAGGACGGCTGCGACTGCTACGCCTGCCGGCATTTTACACGTGGCGCGATCCGGCACTATTTTTTTGCGGGCGAGATGCTTGGCCCCGTGCTTACGTCGGTGCATAATATTCGATTCTACCAACGGCTGATGGCCGACATTCGTAAAGCCATTGGCCAGGGAACATTCGAGCAGTTTCGCCGAGATGATCCAAGATGTGCATTGGGCCCGGCCCAGGATGATTCGGCCTCTGATCCTGATCCCGGTGAGAAATAGAATTGGTTGGACGATTGAATAAGGAGATGGTTTGAACAGCCTGGTTTTTCATGCTCTTGCTGCCGCCGCGCCGGCAGCCGCCCCGACCAACGGCCGGCCGCCCTGGGCGGACATTGTCAGTTCGCCGATGTCTCTGGTCTTTTTGCTCCTGCTGATTTTCATGTATTTCTCGTGGAATTCGAAGCGCAAGCAGGATCGCCAGAAGCAGAGGATGATCGACGAAATGAAAAAGGGCGACCGCGTACAGACCATCGGCGGCATCCTCGGGACGGTCGTCGAGGTGCGCGATGGCGAAGTGCTGGTGAAGGTGGACGAGAGCAACAACACCAAGATCAAGTTTTCCCGCAGCGCGATTAATCGGGTCGTCGAAGAAGAAAAGGCCCAATAACGCTGCGAGCGCGGATTGGTTTGGCGAGCGATGCCAAACCGGAATTATAAATGATGGCGCAATCGATACAGACAAGGCGGCTCACACTGGCGCTGATGGCGCAGGTGGTGCTTTGTCTTTCCTTTGCGCCGGTCATCGGCGCCGCGGCCCAGGCGGCGCAATCGCAAAGCGACTCCCGGCAGCATGATGAAACGCCGCGCGGCAATGGGACCATGCAGGCGGCGCGCGATGCGGCCAATGCGCGACCCGAAGAATCGACCGAGAACGAGAAATCGGCACGTCGCGGCATTCGAAGATCGCCCTACTTGCGATGGCGGCAGGCGAGCGCATCGGGCCAGGCGCGAATCCATAAGTTGGAATTTCATGGCGACTCGCCTTGCTTGATCAGCGTCGCGGCTGCATATGACCTCCTGCCCAGGCAGCCGATTCTGCTGACAATTTCGCGTGCATCCCAGACGAAGATTCGTCAAGTGATTTTCGCGGGCCAATTGCTCCAGCCGACCGGCCCGCCGACGATCGGCTAAAAACCAGTCTCCTACAGCCGGCAGACGATCGCGCAGAACACGGATGCGATCTTGCCAGAAATTGAAGCCGCTTTTTTCTTCTGCAATTTGGCCTTTCGTTCATTGCCGCGATATCGGCTTGGCGAATTGCCGTTTGAATCCTTTCCGAGCCAACCATGCACGAACATAACGTACAAAGACTCAGCATCATCGGCGTCGTATTGCTGGCGGCGCTGGCAATCATCTTCTCGCCGGTGCTTCACAAACTCGGCCATCCTCACGACAAGATCGACCACTGGATCAACCTCAAGCCCGGCATCGACATCGTCGGCGGCACCAGCCTGCTCTACGAAATCAAGCCGCCCGAAGGCATCAAGCCCAATGGCCAGCTTGCGAGCCAGGTGGCGGAAGTGCTCAAGAAGCGCGTCGATCCGGAAGGCGTGCGAAACCTGATCTGGCGCCCGCAGGGTGACACCCGTCTTGAAATTCAGATGCCTCTGACCGGCGATACGCAAGCGAATGCCGCCAAGCGCAAGGAACTGAGCCGAAACATGGTGGCGGCCCAGGACGCGCTGGAAGCCACAAACGTTAATGCGGATGACGTGATCGATGCCATCGAGGGAAAGAACGGCAAGACCCGCGCCGATCTCGATCGCATGGCTTCCGACAGCCAGAAACGTAAGGAGCTTTACCACAAGCTCGCCGGTCTATGGGATCAAATTCAAACGGCTCACAAATCGCAGAATGCGGATGAAGAGGCGCGGCTCCGCATCGAATACAACAATCTGCTTCACCCCAAGGCTCCCGGTGCGGAAACGGCCGGGCCTTCGCCGATCGCGGCATCGAATGTTCATCCCGAAGAGATCGATTCGATCCTTGCAGAGCCGGAGTCTGAGCGCAACGCCGATCTGGCGGCGCTGCATAAACAGTACGCCGATTTCCCCGCGCGCCTGAAGGCGATCGATGAGTATGTCGCCGCTTCGGATGCCGTGAAAAACACCCGCGGCATGCTCGATGACGTGACGGACCTGAAGCGCAAGCTTCAAGGCGCCGGCGTCCTCGAATTCCACATCCTGGCCAATGATCTGCCGGCCGCTGAATATCAGAAAATGGTCGAGCGCCTTCAGACGCAGGGACCCAAGCTCCAGGCGGGCGATACGACACGCTGGTACCAGGTGGACAACGTCAAGGAGTTCAAGAGCAACAGCGTTCCCTATAACAAGCACAATTATGTGCTCTGCTACATCACGCCTGACAAATCGATTGACAACGGACCAGGTCGCAAGCATTGGGTCCTGACTAATGCCGATGTAGAAACGGAAATGACCGGCGAGCAGGTTGTCGGCTTCACCTTCGACCCGCAGGGCGGCGCGTACATGCGTCAGCTCACGCAGGGCAATCACAACAAGCCAATGGCGATCGTCCTCGACGGGCGCGTCATCAGTGCGCCCAATATCGAAGCGACGATTGGCGAGCGCGGACAGATCTCCGGTGGGCAGGGAGGCTTCACGCCGCAGGAATTGGATTACCTGGTCAGCACGCTTCGCGCGGGAAGTCTTCCGGCAACACTCGCGGATGAACCGATCAGCGAGCAGACGGTCGGCCCCCAGCTTGGGCAGGACAATCTTCATGCCGGTCTGCTGGCCTGCGTCGCGGGCCTGGCAGTCGTCGGCGTGTTTTTGATCGGCTACTACTATATTTCTGGAATCGTCGCATTCTTTGCGGTCGTGATGAACGTGCTGCTGATCCTGGCGGTCATGAGCGCGCTCAATGCGACCTTCACCCTCCCCAGTATCGCCGGCATCGTGTTGACGATCGGCACCGCGGTGGACGCAAACGTGCTGGTCTTCGAGCGACTTCGCGAAGAGCAGATTCACGGCGTCGGAATCCGAATGGCCCTCCGCCATGCCTTTGGCAAGGCCGCCAGCGCCATCTGGGATTCCAACATGACGACCATCATCACTTCGATCTTCCTGATTCTCCTGGGAACCGAAGAGGTGCGCGGGTTCGGCATCACGCTGATCATCGGTATCGTGGCTTCGCTGTTCACCGCCTTGTTCGTCACGCGGACCATTTTCAATATCATGGTCGAGAACTTTGGCGTGCGCACGCTCGGCAGCGTGCCGATGACCTTCCCCAAGTGGGACAAGTTGCTGCGGCCCAATATCGACTGGATGGGCAAGGCATGGGCATTCATTGGATTTAGTGTTATTGCAATCATTATTGGGTCGGTGCTCTTTGCGATCAAAGTCGGCCAGGGGAAGATGTTTGACATCGAGTTCGCCGGCGGGACGTCGGTGACCTTTGAACTCAAGAAGCCGTTACCGATCGACGATGTGCGCAAGCTGCTGGAGAAGGGCGATCCCAATGCCCTGCCCAGCCCACAGCCACAGTCCATCGGCGGGAATGATCTGACGTATGAAGTCAGCACCCCCAATGCCAATCGTGCGCAGGTGCAGGAGGCCGTGCTTGCGACGATGCGCGATTCCAGTGGGAATTCGCTGCTGAAGGTGGATGTGCCTTCGCAATTTGAGGACGTGGGCAAACCCCTGGCGGCGGCAATGAACCATACGGTGCTGCCGCTGACCGATGCCAATACGAAAGCGTTGGTCCAGGGCACGTGGGCCGGCGGGTTCAAGGTGCCGACGGCCGACGACGACAAGGGCGGCGTTGCAATCGTGTTGACGCACATCGATCCGCCCCTGTCGGCGACGGCCATCGCCGATCGCATTCACCAGCAGCAGTTCCAGCTTAATAGCAATGATCCAGGCGCGCGGCGGGAATTTACCGTGCAGACGCCATATGGCTCGAATTCCGATCGGGCGTCGGCAACGGCAGTCGTCCTGGCAAACGATGACGCCATTCCTAACATGAAGGATGCCGAGAAATGGCAGGTCGAGGTGGCCGAGCCGCTCTGGAAGATGACCAACGACGCGATCAATCGACCGGCACAGCTTCAGCAGGTGAAGACTTTCGATGCCCAGGTGGCCGGCGATACGACCACCGCCGCCATCGAGGCGCTGGTGCTTTCGGTGCTTGCGATCATGGCCTACATCTGGTTCCGATTCGGCAACCTAAAGTATGGCACGGCAACAGTCGTGGCTCTTCTGCACGACGTGGCCTTCACGATCGCGGCACTGGGTTTTGCCCATTACCTGGTGAATGTGCCGGTGCTGAGGAACATCTTTCAGCTCGAGCCGTTCCGCATCAATATGACCGTGGTGGCGGGCATTTTGACCATCATGGGCTACTCGATGATCGATACGATTGTGGTATTCGATCGAATTCGAGAGAACCGAGGCAAGTTCGGGCACGTAAGCCGAAAGATCATCAACGATGCGATCAACCAGACGTTGTCGCGTACGTTGCTGACGGCCGGAACCAACATCGTAACCGTGGCGATCATGTACTTCCTGGGCGGCCAGGGTATCCATGGCTTTACATTTGTCTTGCTGGTTGGCATACTTGTAGGAACGTACTCCTCTATCGCAATTGCTTCGCCGATCTTGTTGGTCGGCAAGCGCATCGAACATGAGGAGACGCGCATGGCGCCGATGTCGGGTAAACCGCGGACGGCTGGCGCGTAAGAAATTGACAATTCCCGCGTGGGAAAGGATGCCCAATTATGCGAAGGGATTCGCGCATCGGGATGGCGATTGGCGGCGTGCTGGTTGCGGTTTTGCTGGTTTATGCCGTCGTCGTACCAAAGGACAACAAGAAGAAAGTAACCCTGGATACCAGCGGTATTCAGGCGCAGCCCACCTCCGACAGCGACACAACAATCGCTGCCGGAGGTGGCTCTGCTTCACAAGGTAATACCTCCACGGCTAATCAATCGGCACAGGCTGCTGACCCAAATGCGGCCAAGCCCAGCGGGAGCGATAAACCCGAAACCAAGATCTACCCGGATCGCGAGGGCGACACCGCCCCCGCAACGGGTAACAACGCCAGCGGCACCAAGTGGGCCGAGCTCCTGGCGGCCGATCATATCGATGGAGTCTCGCCGACTTCGGGCGATACTGAAAAGCACGAGCTCGCCAATGGCGGAACAGTCAATGTCGATCCGCCACTCGATACCCCGCGCTCCAGCCCCACGACTCGACCGGGATCGTCCACGTCTACCCTGGCGGCATCAAGCCATAAGGTGGCATCGGGCGAAACCTTCAGTTCGATCGCTCAAGCCTACTACGGCGACGCCAAATACGCCGGCAAGATCGCCAAGGCCAATCCCAACATCGACGCTCGTCGCCTTCGGCCCGGCATGACCATTCGCCTCCCTGGAAAGGGCGATGCGGAAACCACCAGCACCGATTCGACTTCGAACAGCCGTGCCAAGCACGGCTTGGTGAAGGTCGTCGCCGACAATACCAAGGAATATGTCGTTCGCAGCGGCGACAATCTCTACAAGATCTCGATGCGCCTCTACGGCCGCGGCGACAAAGCCGACTCAATCTATCAGCTCAACAAAGAGCAGATGGGCAACGACGCCGGGCGATTGAAGGTCGGCATGGTTCTCAAGCTCCCACAAGCACCGACGTCCAGCGCTTCGGCGCGGGAATAATGGAAGCTGAGAGCCACGTTTTTGGTGTCAATTCCAATAATCGAAAGACATGTATCGAACGCGCCCTCTGCCGTTTTAGCCGCTACCGCTTGCGGTGCGCGTCTAGGCGCTCATCATTCGTAGTGCACCACGATGTGACGAAGAGGCGCCAACCCCGCGCACTTCATTGTGTTTGAGAAGACCAGGTTAGGGAGAGACCTCAAACCGCTTGCTTCGCGCGCGGGTCTTTCAAAGCTCCTCACGCAGCCGCAAACAATGTCCTCTGCTTTTCCGCGCCCACCTGCTGGCGGCACTTGAGCTTCGCCCGTTCCCACAAACCGGCACACTCCCCGCTGAGCACCTGCATATATCGCTCGAACCAGGCGCGGGCGTCGTCGAACCGAACTGCCGCCCGGAAGGCCGGCAGATGCCCCAGCTCATATAAAATGAACAGCGAAACCTTCGGATCCTCCGGCATCCGCCGCATCGGCCCATCGGGCCAGATGCCTTGCGCTTTTTGAAGATTGGCCAGGTGCGCCAGCCCGCGCTCCAGCGCCACGCCCGCCCCCTGATTGCACGCCAGCGCTCGCACGCACATCGTTGTGGTGACCAGATCTCCCCAGCCGCCATCGACTTCCTGCGTATTGAGGAGGGTATGGATCAGTCGAGTGCAGAAGGGCGTCGCCGACTGATTGAGCTCATCGAGCCGAATGATGGCCAAGGCCGTGACGCCCGCCAGCGACGAAAGCTGCGTTTGGAACCCAAAAGCCCGCTCCGGCCGCGCGCCGATCAGCAGGTTGTACAGGGCCGCATAAGATTTGCCGTTCCACAGCCGCTCGATCATTCGCAAAGTCATCATCGCCGGATCCTCCGCCGATTTAAGGAACTTGTTCTCCCGGTACAATACCCTAACTTATAGGACGGAGTCAAGCGGAATTTCGGGGAATGTTTGGGCGGCGGTGTTTATCTGCTCGCCATGGGCGGAAACCTCGGTCTCACATCCGGTAACGCCATCCGCTCTGCGCGGGCGGATATACTAAGGCCGATGTGGCTCAAAAGATGGTGGCGAAGTGTCACTTACAGCGGTTACGACTGGCATGGCAATGCTAAATATCTCGCAGGTCGTGTGGCCGACCCAGCCGCGACCTCCGTTGCAGGCGTTTCGCCCGGGGTGCGTGACAGGGCGCTGAAAATGCTCTGCGACAGCTTCAACATCCCAGAACGCCAGATGCACTGTCTCCACCGGCACGACGAGCTAATGGCCATTTACCAAAGTATGTCCGGTCCAAAATTGTGCGATCAATTCGAATTTGAGAGGCTATGCTTGGCGATTGACGGTCTATCGAGCGGAAAGGCGGACAAAGTAGAGGCTTCAAAATTAAAGACGGTCGAAGACGTTATTCGTGAAGTTGCAGACCGCTTGCGTCAGTGAGATTTGCAGATTTCGCTGGGCTCGTTCCATGGGCGGAGAAAGTTGTCCCGGAGATGCTAACGTTCGGATCCCCTAACCTAACTGATTTGCTCGTGTGTGATTGTGGCCATGACCGACGATGCACTTCCCAAGATCAATGTTCTTCGCGCCGTTTCAATTGCATCGGCGCGGATCAAAGAACTTTACTTGGATCAGAATCCGCAGAACGTTTTGGTCGAAGAGGTTCGCTTCGAATTCGAAAGTAACCGTTGGGAAATAACGATCGGATTCAGTCGCAATGCCAATCTCATACCCGCTTCAAGCATCTCTAAAATGAATATCCCGATTGGCCAGATGCAAAGTTATGATCCGGACCGCAAATACAAGCTGGTCGAGGTCGATGGAACATCCGGAGCCGTGCTCGCGCTCCGAACAAGAACGCTCTAACGAAGCTCATTGCCATGCGCATCATCATTTTGTTAATGCTTCTGCTCGTGTCGTGTGCCCTCAGCTCCCCCGACCAAACCGCTACCCGCCCGTTTGACAACTACGTCCTCGACTATTCCACGCCCGTCGATCCCGCTCTGCAAACCAAACTCGAATCGATCGACGCCACGCTGCGCGCTAGGTACGGCATCGCCCCCGATCAGACCAATGTCGGCCTGCTCGATCTCGATCACCTACGGCTGGCGATGATTCATCCCGATCACACCGATTACGCGGCCAGCGTCGCCAAGGTCGCGATCCTGCTGGGCTATTTCCAGACGCACCCGGAAGCCGCTTCGCATCTCGATCCAACCACGCGTCACGAGCTGGGCCTGATGATCAAAGTCTCCAGCAACGAGATGGCGTCAAAATACTCGCATATCGTGGGATTGAAGAAGATCCAATCAATCCTCGACAGCTACGGCTTCTACGACAAAAACCACGGCGGCGGCATCTGGTGCGGCAAGCATTACAGCCACGACGGCGAGCGCTACCCCGACCCCGTCAGCGACAATTCCCACGCCGCCAATGTCCGGCAATTGCTCCGCTATTACCTGCTGCTCGAACAAGGCAAGCTCGTCTCGCCCGAAGCGTCGGAGACCATGCGCCAGATCTTCGATTCGCCGGACATCCCCCATGACCCAAACAAGTTCGTCAAAGGCCTCGCCGGCCGCGGGCTGCACATCCTCCGCAAGTCCGGCACCTGGCAGGACTGGCTTCACGACACCGCCGACATCACCGGCCCCGGCCGCCATTACATCCTTGTTGCCCTGACGAAGAACCCCAAGGGAGACGAGTATCTCGTCGATCTCGCGCCGGCGGTGGATG
>JACZCU010035959.1_pt1 | contig 11240 bp, 11 predicted proteins | sample 8641851 | NCBI WGS metagenome assembly JACZCU01 (sample SAMN15324605, study PRJNA640507) | soil metagenome | isolation source: monocropping sugarcane control | place: China: Luxin town, Laibin City, Guangxi Province | collected 2019-07-25 | depth 10cm m | reverse complement strand
GTGGAATAGCAAGGCATGCGCCATGGAACGCCGGCGCCCCGCCGGCTGAGCACGCGGCGCCCCGCCGCCCCGCGCCGAGTCGGCGCGGCATCAGCCGCCGAGCCGGCGGCGTTCCGCTAAATCACGCGCGCGATAAATTCACGCACGACGTCCACCTCTTCCTGCGCTAGCTGATGGCTCATCGGGTACTCGTGATACTCGACGTTGAGTCCGGCATCTTCGAGCACGCGCCGGGCGCGGCGCGCGTAGTTGACGTCGACCACATCGTCGTACGCGCCGTGCGCGATGAGCACCGGCACGTTCTTGTGCGAGGCGAGGTCTGGCAGGTCGTGCTCGTAGAGTCCGCCACTCATCGCGATGATTCCGGCGAGCGGCTTCGTGTATCGCAGCCCGACATCGAGCGACATCATCGCGCCTTGCGAGAAGCCGGAGATGATGAGTGACGACGTTGGATATTGCGCGGTGATCTCATCGATGAAGCGCAACAGCTCCGCGCGCGATTCACTCACCGACTCATGCTCGGGCGGCCACCCTTCGAACCACGTCCAGCCGAACGTCATGTTCGGCATCGGCTCGAATGGTTTCGGCGCGTTGGGAAAAACGAAGCGAGCGCCGCTTTGCGGATCGAGCAGCGGAGCGAGATCGGCGAGATCGTTCATGTCCGCGCCGCGGCCGTGAATCATGATCACCATCGGCAGCGAATCGGAGTCGGAGCGTTTCGAAGGAGTGCGAACGATGTGGCGCAGCATGGGGCGGCGATCATAATGCGGGTTAGAATGAATTCTTTCCGATGACCTCCGAGGTGACCCTTGCATATCAATGACTTATTGAAGATTGCGGCCGAGAGACGCGCCTCCGATCTCCACATCAAAGTCGGCTCCCATCCCGTGATTCGCGTCGACGGTGAGCTCGTTCCGCTCGTCGAGTTGAAACGTCTCATGCAGGAAGACACGATCGCGATGGCGTTCTCGATCATGTCCTCCCGTCAGAAAGAGAAGTTCAAGAACAACTACGAGATCGACATCGCCTACTCGGTCCCGGGCCTCGGCCGCTTCCGCTGCAACATCTTCCAGCAGCGCGGCACCGTGGGCATGGTCCTGCGCGTCATTCCGGTCAAGATCTTGTCCATCCGCGAGCTGATGCTCCCGACCGTGCTCGAAAAGATCGCCGAGGAACGCCGCGGATTGATCCTCTGCACCGGCACCACCGGCTCCGGCAAATCGACCACGCTCGCCGCGATGATCGACTACATCAACGCGCATCGCACTGAGCACATCATGACCGTCGAAGACCCGATCGAGTTCCTCCATCGCGACAAGAAATCGATCGTCAACCAGCGCGAAGTCGAAGTCGACACCAAGTCCTTCTCCCAGGCGCTGCGCAGCGCGCTCCGTCAGGATCCCGACGTCATTCTCGTCGGCGAAATGCGTGACTACGAAACGATCGAGACCGCGCTCACCGCGGCTGAAACCGGCCACCTCGTGCTCTCCACGCTGCACACGATGGACGCGACCGAGACCGTCAACCGCATCATCTCCGTCTTCCCGCCGCACCAGCAGAAGCAGATTCGTTTGCAGCTCGCGGCCGTGTTGAAAGCCGTCGTCTCGCTGCGACTCCTGCCGCGCGCGGACGGACTCGGACGCGTGCCCGCCGCCGAAGTGCTCATCTCGACCGCGTACATTCGCGACTGTATCGAGAACAAGGAAAAAACGAAGCTCATCAAAGACGCCATCGCGCAGGGCACGTCGCAGTACGGCATGCAGACCTTCGATCAGTCGCTCTACATGCTTTACAAGAACGGCCTGATCACGCTCGACGAAGCACTGCGCCGCGCGTCGAATCCCGACGAGTTCCGTCTCAAACTCTCCGGCATTCAGTCGACCGCCGACATGTCGAAAGAAGAGATGGAGCAGAAGCTCACGATCTCCGGCACGTCGACCGACGATCCGTTCGGCGACGAGTCGCCGTTCGACTTCTCCAATTCACTTTGATCCCGAAACGGATCGTGACGCGGCGTCGTCACGATCCGTACCTTCCCTTGAATGAAGACCCTGACCCTGGTTCTCTCGTTTCTCCTCGCCCCATTCGTCTTCGCGCAGTCCTCTTCGACCGACGTCGCCGTCACCATCGATCCATTGAATCGTCCCGAGAGCGGAACGTCCGCAACGGTGATGGCCATGGTGCGCAATCGCACGAGCGCACCGATCGCCGGTTTGATCGCCGACTTCACACTCAGCGACGTACACGCGAAACTCACCGCCGCGCCGCATCCCGCGTGGCCGCAGGATCAATGGTCGTGCACGCGGGTGACCGACCGTCACGTGCGTTGCCGCGTCGACATCGCACAAGGCCCCGATCAATTCATCCTGCTGATGCTCACGATCGATCCGGTGCTCGAAGGACGATTCGTGCTCACCGGACAAGCGTCGTGGACGAATGCCGATGCGACGCAACAGAGCGCGCCGTACAGCGTGTCGCTGTTGCTCGAGCGCTCGATCGTCGTCACGTCGAACGCCGACTCCGGTCCCGCAACGCTGCGTGATGCCATTTCGCGCCTCAACGACGAATGCACGCGCGACGCCGTGCCGTGCGCGGTGCGATTCGATCTTCCGAACGATGCGCGCACAATTTTTCTCGATACGGCACTGCCGCCGATCACCGCACCCGATTTCTCGATCGATGGTCGCGTCGAAGGAAGCAGCGACATCGAGATCGATGGCTCGCGTCTTACCGAAGGTCACGGCTTTGATGTGCGTGGCGAAGGTCCGGCGACGATTCGCGATCTCGCCATCGGCGGGTTTCCAGGGAACGGAATGCAACTGACGCGACGCGCGACGCCAGGCAACACCAGCGTGTTCGTGTATGCGTGCAGCATCGGTCTGCGTCCCGATCTCACGCCGAATCCGAATCGTCTCCGCGGCGTGCGCATCGACGCGCCGGCAACGAACATCTACCTCGGCAACAACATCATCTCCGCAAATGTGCGCAGCGGCGTGTTCATCGACGGCGCGACGAACATCACGCTGTCGCAGGACGTGCTTGGCGACAACACCGTCCTTCGCAATCTCGGCAACGGCGCCAGTGGCGTGTTCCTCGGCCCGGCTTCGCGTCGTGTCGACATCGTGAATTGCGTGATCGCTGGCAACGCGGATTTCGGTGTCGCCATCGCACACGGCGCAGAGTCGGTGCGCCTCGTGTCGACGAATCGCATCCTCGGCAATCACGTTCTCGACATCGATCACGGACTCGATGCGTTCTCCGGCTACGCGCGCGACGACAAACGTGCGCCGACGCCGCGCATCACCTCCGTGCGTTACGACGCGACGACGAATCGCACGATCATCGAAGGCACGCTCGATGTGCCCGATGCATCGAAAGAATGGACCGTGACGATCTTTGCGCCCGAAGCGGTTTGGACCGACTTGCCGTTGCAGTCCGTGCTCGTGCGCGATGGGTTGTGGTCGTACTCGTACGAAGGTCACGCGACCTTCGGCACCGAGTACTCCGCGTATGCGGACAGCAGCGACATCGCGTACTCCACGAGTGAATTCTCGGAGCGCGTCACGCTGCATTGAGTCTGCTAGAGTGCGCGGCCGTGATCTCGATCTTCACGGCCGCGCTCCTTCTCGCCACCGCTCCCGCCGCAACGACACCCGCCACGCCGAAGAACATCATCCTGCTCGTCTCGGACGGTTCCGGCCCGGCGCAATTCACGACCGCCGCGCAGATTCGCGGCGACCAGTTCCGCATTGGCAGGATGCCCGTGATTGGACTGCACACGACGCCGTGTGCGGATCGCGCGGTCACCGATTCAGCCGCGGCCGCGACGACGTTTGCGACCGGATTCAAGACGAACTACGAATGGCTGAGCGCCGATCCGAAAACCGCGGAGCCGCTCGAGACCGTCGTCGAGCGCGCGGAGAAAACCGGCAAGGCCACGGGACTCGTCACCACGTCGTACTTTTGGGACGCGACTCCGGCCGCATTCGCGGCGCATGCGAAGTATCGTCGCGAGCCGGGCGTGCGCGAGCAGATGATGCAGCACGGCATCGAATTGATCGCCGGAACCGGACTGGCGACTTTCGGCAAGGATGGCGTTCCGTCGTTCGAGGAATTCGCAAAGACGTACGGCTATACCGCCATCTCGACGCGAGAACAGTTCGACGCCGCGAAAGGCGATCGCCTCGTGATCTCGTTTCCGTCGCAGGACCTCGATGCCGATCCGAAGGAAGCGCGTCTCGCGGAGCTGGCGCAGTTCGCGATCGATCATTTGAAGGATGATCCCGATGGCTTCTTCCTGCTCGTCGAGCACGAAGGCACGGACAGCGCGAGCCATCAGAACAATCAACCGGCTCTGCGCGCCGCGCTGACGTCGTTCGACGAAGCGGTTGGCGTCGCACTCGATTTCGCATCGAAGCGCAATGACACGCTGGTGCTCGTGACGGGCGATCACGAGACCGGCGGCATGCGCATTTCCGAAACCGCGAGCCGCAGGTTTCGCGTCGAGTACTCGACGACGGATCACACCGGCACGGTCGTGCCGATCTTCGCGTACGGCCCCGGCTCCGCGCAGTTCGGTGTGTTTCAGGACAACACGGACATCGGGAAGAAGCTGATGTCGTTCGTGAGCACGAAGAAGTAGATTCTCGCGACGACCGCACCGACGAAGTGGCCGCACGTGCCTAAGCGAAGCGACTAGCGCCGCCGGTCGTACCGGCCGCGAAGTAGACTTCATCGTGTGCCGGACGATCTCGAGCTCTGCTACCTCGCGGCGATGCGCATTCTCGGCTATCGCTTCAACAGCGAGGCGGAGCTGCGCCGCAAGCTGACCTCGAAAAAGAAATTCGACGCGGAGACGATCGATCGCACGCTCGCGCGCCTGCGCGACGAGAAGTGGCTCGACGATGAGCGCTTCGCCGGCGCGTTCGTGCGCACTCGTGCGCAGAAACGCGTCGGAAAGAATCGCATCGTGCGCGAGTTGCGCGCCGCGGGCGTGACCGGGTCCACCGCGGAGACTGCGGTGAACGCGCACGTCGATCGCGAGCAGCAGGAGAGCGCGCTGCGCGCGTTGCGCGACAAGCGTGCGCGCATTCTCGCGCGGCGTCACGGCGACGATTTCCTCTCGACGGAAGAGGGGAGAAACAAACTGGCGGTTTATCTGTTGAATCAGGGTTACGATGCCGCGCTCGTTTACGAGGCGTTGAAGGAGATTCGGGTTGCTCACCACCAGTCAGATTCGTGAGGCGTTTCTCAGCTATTTCGAGAAGAACGGTCATCGCCGCGTGACCAGCTCATCGCTCGTTCCCGCGGGCGATCCGACGCTGCTCTTCACGAACGCCGGGATGAATCAATTCAAGGACGTTTTCCTCGGCCGCGAGTCCCGCGATTACAACCGCGCGACCACGTCGCAGAAATGCGTGCGCGCCGGCGGCAAGCACAATGATCTCGAGAACGTCGGCCGCACCGCGCGCCACCACACGTTCTTCGAGATGCTCGGGAACTTCTCGTTCGGCGATTACTTCAAGGAAGACGCGATCCGCTTCGCGTATGACCTGCTCGTCAACGAGTACGGTCTCGAGCCGGAGCGTTTGTGGTTCTCCGTTTTCGAAGGCGACGACAAAGTGCCGGCCGATGAAGAAGCGGCCGCGCTGTGGGTGAAAGTCGGGGCGCGTCCGGAGCGCGTGTTGCGCTTCGGCAAGAAAGACAACTTCTGGCAGATGGGCGACACCGGTCCGTGCGGACCGTGCTCGGAGATTCACTACTTCCGCGGCGAGGACATGTCGCAGAACGTCGCGGAGCTCGTGAACGGCCCCGGCGACACGACGATGGAAGTCTGGAATCTCGTATTCATGCAGTACGAGCGCGATGAGAACGGCGTGCTGCATTCGCTGCCCGCGCCATCGGTTGACACCGGCATGGGCCTGGAGCGCATTGCGTCGGTGCTGCAGAAGACGCACACGAATTACGACATCGATCTCTTCGCGCCGATCAAGCAGGCGATCGAGCGCATCAGCGGTTACACCTATCGCGCGGACATGGAGGACGATCTCGACACCGCCGTGCGCGTGCTTTGCGATCACGCGCGTGCGTCAACGTTCCTCATCAGCGACGGCGTGATTCCGTCGAATGAAGGCCGCGGCTACGTGCTGCGCCGCATCATTCGCCGCGCGATTCGTTTCGGCCGCAAGCTGCCGGCGCCGGTGCTGCTCACGCAACTCGTCGACGCCGTGATTGAAGCGATGGGCGAGGCGTATCCCGAGATTCGCGATCGTCGTGAGGCCATTCTCAAAACGCTCGAGTCAGAAGAAGAGCGTTTCTCGCGCACGCTGACCACCGGCATGGAGCGCGTTGGTCAAGTGCTTGACGATGTCAGGCATCGCGGCGAGACCACGCTCGGCGGCGCGGAAGTGTTCCGCCTGTACGACACGTATGGGATCCCAATCGATTTGATTGTGGAGATGGCGGAAGAAGAAGGCGTCACACTCGACAAGGCCGGCTTCGAACAGATGATGGCCGACGCGCGCGCGAAGGCGAAGGCCGCGGGCAAGTTTCAGATGTCCGCGGATGCCGAAACGTTCGCGACGATCGCGCAGAAAGTCGGCGCGGTGGAGTTCGTCGGATACGACCAGCTCACCGATGTCGAATCCGAGATCAAAGCGATCGTGATCGCGGGCGAGGAATCGCAGGCGCTGCATCACGGCAGTGAAGGCGAAGTCGTGCTCGGACCGACGCCGTTCTACGCCGAGTCCGGCGGTCAGATCGGCGACACCGGAACGCTCGTGTGGAACGGTGGCCGTGCGACAGTCATCACGACGGTGAAAGCACCGGCGGGCGATCTGCCCGTGTCGCGCGTGCACGTCGACGAAGGTGTGCTTTCGGTCGGCCTCAAAGTGCGCGCGAATGTGCCGGTGCCAGTGCGTCTCGACACGACCGCGAATCACACGGCCACGCATCTGCTGCACAAAGCGCTGAAGGACATCCTCGGCCCGACGGTGCAGCAGGCGGGCTCGCTCGTCGCACCCGATCGTCTGCGCTTCGACTACACGTATCACCAGCCGCTCACCGATGAGCAGCTCAAGCAGATCGAAGACTCGGTGAACGCGAAGGTGCGCGAGAACCTCGAGGTCACGAAGACGACGATGCCGATCGAGCAGGCAAAGCAGAGCGGCGCGGTCGCGATGTTCGGCGAGAAGTACGGCGAGGTTGTGCGCATCGTCGCGGCAGGAGACTGGTCGCGCGAGTTCTGCGGCGGCTGCCACGTGAATCGCACCGGCGACATCGGTCTGTTCAAAATCACGAGCGATCGTTCGCTCGCGGCTGGCGTGCGTCGCATGGAAGCGGTGACCGGACGCGGCGCGCTGTCGCTGTTCCAGAAGCTCGATGAGACGACGCACTCGATCGCATCGCACGCGAACGTGTCGCTCGACGAGATCCCGGCGTACGTGCGCTCGCTGCAGGAAAAGCAGAAGCAGCTCGAGAAGGAACTGAAGGCGCTTAAGGTGCGCGTCGCAACCGGCGGCGGTTCTTCATCGCAACCCGCGGATGAGTCGATCACGATCGGCGACGTGAAGCTGATCGCGAAACGTGTCGATGAACTGACCGGCGGCGATCTTCGCAATTTCGCGGATGAACTTCGTTCGAAGATCAAGAGCGGCGTGGTCGTTCTCGGCAGCGCGGCGGATGGCAAAGTCACGCTGCTCACCGCGGTGACGAAAGATCTGCTCGATCGCGTGCAGGCGAATACGCTGATCTCGAAGCTCGCGCCGATCGTCGGCGGCAAGGGCGGCGGCAAGCCGGATCTCGCGCAGGCAGGTGGTAAAGATGCTGACCGTCTGAACGAGGCGCTCGACACCGCGCCAAATGCGCTACGAGAAATCCTCGGATGACCGCAATGTCATCCCGAGCGTGAGCGAGGGATCTGGAGCTCGGGTGGCGGCCAAGGAGCCACAACGAAAACGCCCGGCATTGCCGGGCGTTTTGCTTTCTGCGTTAGCTGCCGCTGCGACGACGCACGTTCGTCAACGTGCCGATCGTCGTGACCGTCGTCGTGAGGCTGTTGACCGAGCCGCACGCGTTCGTCACGCGCACGTAGTACGTGTTCGATGCGCGCGTCGTGAAGATCAGCTGCGGTTCATTCGCGGCCTGCACGGGTGTCGTGACCTGTCCCGGATATCCGGTGAACCACTGATAGAAGAACGGGCCGGTGCCGCTCGGTTTCACTTCGAGTTGCACCTGCGTGCCGTTGTTCGCGCTGATGCTCTTCGGTTGATCGGAGCCGAGGATGAACGGCGGGGTGCATTGGACATCGAGGAGCACCGACGCTTCATCGGTCTCGCCGGTCGGCACGCCGTTGTCGTTCAAGGCTTGAGCGTGAATCGTGGCGCGATAGAGACGCGGGAACGTCAACGGCCCGGTCGTGACCGAGACGGTGCCGGTGCCGTTTCCCGGGTGCCGGATGATCGCAGGTGTAACCGTCGCGGTTACAGTTTCCCACGGCTCGGCGTCGGTGGTGACGCTGAGCGCGATGTCGTGATCGAACGTGCTTGCATTGATCTGCGTCTGGAACGGCACGCCGACAGTGCGCGAGTTGCCGGTGAGGACCGGGTCGACATCGAACGCCGAATCGAACACCACCTGCATTCGAACCGAGTCGTCGATCGTGGTACCGGTGCACGAGCCCGGCGTGCCGCCGGTCATCGTGACGGTGTAGCTGCCGCCGTCTTCGCCGAGGAACGTGGAGATCCAGAGCGTGACCAGGCCGGTGGCCGTGGGCGCGTAATTCAGCGTCACCGTCGCCGCGTCCGGATTGTCGCTCGCGGCGAGCTGCGTCAACGTGGCCGTCCCACCGGCTTCCGCGAGTCCGCTCATGATGCCGGTGTTCGGCACGATGTCGCCCGATGTGCGCGTCACTTTGATCGTGACCGCGGTACCGCTCGTGGTGTTGAAGCAGAACCAGTCGTAGCCGTCTTCCGGTGAGACCCATCCGATCGTGCCGGTTGTCGCCACGCCGGGATTGAGAGTGCCGTCGTAGACAATGACTTCGCCGCTAGCCGGAATATGCGTCGCGTAGGCGAGAGTCGAACAGCAGAGCGTTGCGAGTGCAACCGCGAGAATTCTCCCCATCCGCATACCACACCTCCTCATGATTCGACCCCCGGGGATTCTTTTGCGAGGTTTCTATGGTAGGCGCGCGACACCGCTCTCCGCAACTGAGTGGAAATCCCCAACGCCCTCGGCGAGTTGGATCTGCGCGATGAGCACGCACGCCTGGGGCACGCAGCCCGAAATGTTTGGACCTCGCCACGAGCACCGTCTCGGCATGATCGTGAGCGAGGTCGAGAAACTGCCGCAAGGCGCGCGCATCCTCGACGGCGCGGTCGGATTGGGACAACTCGCGGTGCGCATGCAGCAGCGCGGCTATCGCGTGTTCGGCATCGACTACTCGTTTGATGCCGCGTTGCACGTGCGCCGCACATCGTCGGTTCCCGCGGTCGTTGGCGACATGACGCGCATGCCGTTTCGCACGGCATCGTTCGACGCAGTCACGACGGGCGAAACGCTCGAGCATCTCGATGGCGATGCCGCCGCAGCTTCGGAAATCTCTCGCGTGCTTCGCGATGGCGGTACGTGCATCGCGACTGTCCCCGCGCTGCAAAGTCTCTGGTCCGCGTCCGACGATTACTACGAACACCGCCGCCGCTACTCGCGCGCGCAGTTGCTGCGATTGTTCTCGACGTTGCGCGTGGTGAAGGCGAATTACTGGGGCTTTCCCATCGTCCTCGTCTACGACACGCTGTTCCTCCTGCCGATGAACAAACGCCGCGCGCAACGCAAAGTAAATGAGGATGCCGCTTTGCAATCCGTCGCCAAAGCCGGCCGCTCCCGCGGACTCGTGTCCCTCGTGCGCGCGATCTTCAAGATCGATTCACTGTTTCAATGGATCCCGTTCGGCCCAGGATTGCTGATGGTGGCGAAGAAGGTCAAAGCAGGGGATTGAGGACGCGCACGTTCGGGAAGCGTGCGAAATCACGATCGGTGGTGGCGACGGTGGCGTCGTTTTCGATCGCGAGTGCGGCGATGTGGGCGTCCGAAAGGATGTTGCCTCGCAGATTGCGGACATGAACCAACTCGCGGAATATCGGCCAATACCTCGCACCCGGTTCGATAACGCGAACGGCTGGTAGTCCGAGCCATTCGTCCACGATAAACGTTGCTTCGTCGATCGTGAACGCGGCCGGCAATGCGCGCGTTGCGGTGGTGATACGGAGGAATGCGTGGATCACGGACCACGGCAGTCCGATGCGTTCGGTTCCGGAGAACGCGCGCTGCAACCATCTGCGCGCGGGCTCGAATCGCTCATCGAGAGTGTTGTGAGCGTAGATCAGCAGATTCGCGTCTACGACGATCACTATGACGTTGCCTCGTCGCGCGCTTCCAGCTCATCGAGTAGTTCGAGAGCACGGCTGGTGCAATCGAGGTCGATCAACGGCTTGCCCAGATTGCGTGCGCGAACGAGGTAGGGGGTCGTCACGATGCGGCCGTCGGGTAATTGATCCCGCATCACCTCATTCACGATCTCGTCCCGCGTTTTCCCTGCGCGTTCCGCTTCGCGCTCCAGTTTCACCGCCACGTCATCTTCAAACTCGATGGTTACGCGTCGTGTCATATCGAAATGATACGCGTCACGACGACCGCACGTGCCCTCAGCGAAGCAACAAGCGCAGGCGGCCGTGCCGCCCGCCCATGTAGAATCCGCCCGCAAATCAGGAGGTACATCGAATGAGCGATGGGTTCGACAAGCCCAGCAGGGCGGAAGACGAGTACTTCGTGCGGCAGGAGCTCGAGCGTCGGAAGAAATGGGCGCAGGAGCAGTCGTCGAAAATTGCGGCGGAAGAAAAAGATCGCATCAAACAGGCGCACTGGATGAAGTGTCCGAAGTGCGGAATGGACCTGCAGGAGATCGAGCTTCACGGTGTGAAAGTCGATCAGTGCGCGAACTGCGGCGGCGTGTTCCTCGACAAGGGTGAGCTCGAACAGCTCGAGAAACACGAGCACGGCGTCCTCAATCGCGTCTTCTCCTTCTTCCACTGATGCGTTCCCTCGGTCCCGACGAGCTCGCGAGAGTCGTGCACCCCGACGAGACCACGCCCCCGCCCGAGCACGTCGTGGCCTACGGCGCGGGTGCGACCGAAGGCAACGCCGCTGCGGCGCTGCTCTTCAGCGACTACGCCGTCCTGCAC
>JACZCU010074997.1_pt1 | contig 11248 bp, 6 predicted proteins | sample 8641851 | NCBI WGS metagenome assembly JACZCU01 (sample SAMN15324605, study PRJNA640507) | soil metagenome | isolation source: monocropping sugarcane control | place: China: Luxin town, Laibin City, Guangxi Province | collected 2019-07-25 | depth 10cm m | reverse complement strand
CTCGTCACGCATTACCAGCAGGCGCGGGGTGGGCAGGCGCAGGGTGTGCTGCTGGTGGGCGAGGCCGGCATCGGCAAGACACGACTGGCGAGCGAATTTGGGACATGGGCTCAGGCTCAGGGCGCCGAGGTGCTACGCGGGCAGGCCTTCGAGCTGGTGGGGCGGCTGCCCTATCAGCCGCTGGTCGAGGCCCTGCGCACGCGGCTGGAGGCGGAGAACGCCCCGGAGGACCTGCTGGAGGACCTGTGGTTGGCCGAACTGGCGCGCCTGCTGCCCGAGCTGCGGGTGCGCTACCCCGATCTGCCCTCCCCCACCGAGGATGAACTGACCGCCAAGGGGCGGCTGTTTGAAGCGGTCGCACGCGTGCTGGACGCCCTGACCAGGCGCGCACCACTGGTGCTGCTGCTGGAGGACCTGCAGTGGGCCGATGAGGCCTCCCTCGACCTGCTGCGCTACCTGGGCCACTTCTGGAAGGAGCATGGCAGCCGAGTGCTGCTGCTGGGCACCGTACGCAGTGAGAGACTGGGGCCGCAGTTGCCGCTGACCGACCTGGGACGCGACCTGCCGCTCAGCCAGGTCAGCTTGCAGACGCTGAGCCAGGCGCAGACCCTCCAGCTCGTTCAGGCCGTCGCAGGAGCAGGGGAACAGGGCACGGCTCTGCCCTCCGCGCCAGGGGCATCACCGTCGCAGGAATCGGAGACGCCGCTGGTCGGGCTGGGTGACTTCCTGTTTGCACACACCGGGGGACAGCCGTTGTACCTGCTGGAGACGCTCAAGCTCTTGCGGGAGCGGGGGTGGCTGGCGCCACGGTTGGGAGCGGATGGCAGTTGGCGGCTGGAGCCGACCCAGGCCATGGCCACGATGGTCGGACAGGAGCGGTCGCGGCGCGAGCTGTTGCCACTGTCAGTGCGAGGGCTGATCCAGGCACGCCTGGTCAAGCTGGCCCAGCCCGCGCGCCAACTGGTGATGGCAGGCGCCGTGCTGGGGACCCAGGTGAGCGCCCGGCAGTTCTGGCAGGTGGCTGAGCTGGAGGTGTCGGCCGGGGTCGAGGCACTGGAGGAAGCGGTCAAGAGCGGCATGCTGCGCGAGGAGGAGACCGGGGCAGGCCGTCCGGGCCGCTATCGCTTCGCCCATGACCTGATCCGCGACGTGGTCTACAGCGAACTGGGCACGGCGCGGCGGCAGGTCTTGCACCAGCGCGCCCTGGCCGTGCTCGAGAGCGAGGGAGCGCGGGCCTCCGAGCTGGCCTATCATGCGTTGCTGGCCGGAGAAGCCGAGGCCGCTTATCGCTTCAGCCTGCAGGCCGGAATAGAGGCGGTGGCCGTCTTCGCCGTCGAGGAGGCCATCGGGCATTACGAACAGGCGCGCGCCTTGCTGCAGGAGCCAAAGCGGCTACAGACCGAGCTGGCGGCCGCGGAGGTTGAACACCTCTATGTCTCCCTGGCGCGGGCCTATGTCTTCCAGAACGCCTGGGAAAAGGCCCAGGAGGCTATTGAAGAACTGCTCGCCTATGCGCGGCACAAGTCGCTGCCCGCGCTGGTTAGTATGACCCTCAATCGCCTGGCGATCCTGGCGGTCCAACAGTCGTACGACAGGCCCAAGGTGCGAGCGCTCCTGGAGGAAGCGTGGCGCATGGCCCAGACGAGTCACGGTCAGCGAGCGCTGGCGGAAACGGCGTGGAACCGGGCCCAGATCATCGCCTTCGTGTGGGACGATCCAACGAGCGCCTTAGCTCATGGACAGCAGGCGCTCTCCCTGGCACGAGCGAGCAACGATCAGGAACTGGAGGCAAGAAGTCTCTCCTCACTGGGATGGATCCATCTTGGTGCAGGAGACTTTGAGGAGGCCATGCACTATGTGGAAGCGGCCCTGGCACTGTATGCCGTCTTGGGCAGCGAGCAGACCGCTTCGCGGGAGCTTTCACTGCCAACCTTCCTGATTGGCGCTCCGCTCACCCAACCCTTGACGAATCGTGCGTCAGAAGCCGTGTGCTGGGGGCTGCTGGCTAGCGTACAAGTGCATGCTGGGCAGGTGCATGACAGCATGCGCAGCGGCCGCAAGGCGCTCGCGCTCGCCCAAGAGAGCAAGAACGTTTGGGCACACATCACCAGTACGCACTGCCTCACGCAAGGATTGCTGGAGGCGGGAGCGTATGAAGAGGCGCTCGGGCTCGTGCAACTAACCCTGGCGCTGGGGCGGACCCTGCCTCCGACGTTGATCTACCAGCTCTTTCTCCTGACTCTGGGGAGGACGTATCAAGCTTTGCAGCAGTGGGAAGAGGCGCGCAGCACGCTCGAAGAGGCAGAGACCTTAGACCACGGACGATTGCGCGTGTCCACCTTGTCACAGCTGTGCATGCATTATGCCGTGGTAGGGGAGTGGGGACAGGCCCACACATATGCCGTGCAGGCCATTGCCCTACGCAAGAGCTTTGATAGGGCCTTGATCGTGCTGGATTTCTTCCGTCAGTATGAAACGGAGGCCTTGCTGCGTGGGGGGGATGAACGCCAGGCACGAGCAGAAGTGCACCGACTCGGGGAACGTCTGGGGTCCAATCGGCGCTTCCGCATTCCCTACTTGCGGTCGTCGGCGATCCTCGCCGCGTGGGATGGGCACAGCGAGCAAGCCATCGGCCATTTGCGCGAGGCAGCAGGGCTGGCCGCAGAGATCGGGTTGTCAGCAGAACAGTGGCAGATCCAGGCGGCGTTGGGGAGGGTGTATGAGGCCGGAGGCGATCCTGAGCAAGCGCACACCGCCTTTGGGGAGGCGGCGAGGATCATCCAGGGGCTGGCCGAGGGCATCACGGATGAGACGAGGCGTGCGCGCTTTCTGGCTGGGCTGCAGATCCAACCGGTGGTGCAGCAAGCCTATCGCGCTGCCAACGAGACCCCGCAAGACCATGCGGAGCAGAGCGAACTTCGAGATGTCTGGTCAAGAGAGCAAGGCTCTTCTTCTTACGATATTTCTATAGATGAACCTTCATCCATTGGACGACTTTCGTCGCACGGTGTATAACTGTTTCAGTTCTACTGCTGAGCTGGTGGTTGAGGCTGATCCCATCCTTGTTGCGGTGGTCGAGCTGGTGTTCAACGTTGCGCAGGGGTTGGTTGTCCAGGTACAGAAGCCGCGGCAGCTTCGGCAGCAGCAAGAGCGGCATGCGCCTTCCGGTCATGGCGAATGTGTCACCAGAGATAAAGAGCGACAAGTACTACCAAGGCCAGAAGAATGATGATATCCAGGCTACGGAAAATGGGCCCCAGTCTATCCAAGTTGCCATCCAGGACATAGCCAACAGAGGCTAGAAGCAAGCACCAGGGAAGTGACCCCAGGAGCGTAAACACGCAGAATTTGACAAATGGCATCTTTGAGATCCCGGCAGGCAGCGAGATATAGGTGCGTATGACGGGCAAGAAGCGTGAGAAGAAGGAGGTAGCGCTTCCCCAGCGCTGAAAGAAGCGATCGGCCAGATCTGCATCATATTGAGAGATTAGCACATACCGTCCATATTTTAGCATCAGTGGACGTCCACCGCTGTACCCAATATCATATGCCATCATTGAACCGATGAGACAACCAATAGCTCCAGCCAGTGCCACAAGCACCAAAGCCAGAATGGGATTGGTACCAGGTAAGAGATGACTTCTCGCCACCATAACACCCGTCAAAGGCATGACAATTTCACTCGGAAGGGGAATACAACAACTTTCAAGAGCCATAGCCAATATGATGCCAGCTAAGCCAGTTGTAATATACAGATTTGCAATCAGTGTTGTCAGCGTATTTGTCAGTTGAGTGAACAACAAGATAGCCTACTTATGGCTGCACATCGTCCTCTCTGGTACTAGTATGAGAAGCAAGTGCCACGAAAACGTTTAGAGCTTCGCCATGAACAGGAAGTGTATGATTTTACTTGATTGTGGCTCTCCCGGGAGAGCCACACTAACTGGTGGTCGAGCATAAGATCCCCTTGCGAAGACGAACCAAAGGCCGAACACGCGATCGGAAGCTCTGAGGTTTGGTCAGCATGACGGTTTGCTCGGCCTGCTTTTTTGGTCGTCCACGTCGTTTCGGTTCGATCCACGGTGTAGGTGCCACTTTGTACCGTAACAATTCGCAGATACTCCAGACATGATCGGTCAAGCTGCTGGCCATGGCAGGAGTACAAGCCATTCCCCAATGTTTGGCTTTACTCAATTGCTGATGGGCACAACAGAAATTGTCGGTGCAGCCAATCAAGTCCATGCCCGTATGCAAAGCCTGCAGGCGTGAAGCCGCGTGCCGACTCTTGCGTGTCAGGCTCGCCAGTCGCTCGCGGAAAGTTGCATTCAACCGTTCAATAAAAGCCGTATTGGGCACGCTCCCCCCACCCGAGAGTTGGAGCAACTGCTCTGCCTGCTCAAGCAGACTGTGAGCCATCTTGCGGGTGATCTCCACAACCCGCTTTTTCTCCGTTCGCTTGATCACGGTTCCAATGCAGAGGTGCGGCCATACTTCGAAAGAGGCTCGACCGACTCCTGCCAGCTTTTTGACCTTCTCTCGAAAGGCGCGTCGAATGCTGTTGGGATAGGCCAGCCAACCATCGGTCAAAACGAGGAAAGGGCGCAGCGTCTGGGCCGATCGGCGTACTTGTTGCAGCAAAGCGTCTGCAAGCCCTTTGTCTCGGGTCACCCTCACGGTTCCAGCCAGCCAAAGCCGAGTGGACACTATTACGGCTAACCCCATCCATGCGATCATGTTCCGTCCCTTTACCCGGATCTCGTCAGCCTGCACATGCACCAGATCCAGCTTTCCGGTGGCTTGCGTAAGCCCTCGAACATGGTTCCACGTTTCTCACTAAATGTCTGTTTGCAGATCTTACACCGATAGCGGTGCCGCTTGCGATCATGGATCGTGATGGTGCCAGCTCCGATTTTGCCTCTTGCAGAACACGCCTCGTTCGGGCAAAATTGGTTCGACGTGTCCATTGGCTCTGAGCTTGTTTGCATAAGCTACAGCATGCCAATGGACTCTTGCTTTTTCAAGCTCTCCTGACTTTTTCACCAGTTAGTGTCGCTCTACCATGCGTGTCATTTAGTATGATGAATATATTATAAATATATATAAATTTACTGCCTACTGTCCAGTTGTGGGTAACTCCCTGGGTAATTCTTTTGTTTTACCCAAGTAGAGTACGTCTGTGGGGTGTCTAACGCAGGGAAATCCGCGCGTCTTATTCTAGATAGATATGCATAATACATGATGAAGGAGGAGGGGAAGGTATTCGCTATGCTTACGCAGCCAACTGTTGAGCAACTACGCGAAATTGCGCACATGTATGGTATGCATATGAGCGATGCAGACCTCGACGCGTTTCGCAGTTTGATGAGTACGACCTTTGAATCATATCGGCGCATCGATCAACTGACCGAACCAGTACTGCCAGTACATTATGCACGAACGGGCGGCCATCGTCCCGTGGCAGCGGAGAATCCTCTGAACGCCTGGTATCAGAAATGTTCGATCAAAGGAGCGACGAGTGGTCCCCTGGCAGGGAAAAATATTGCCATCAAGGACAACGTCTGTGTCGCGGGCGTGCCAATGATGAATGGCTCCTCGGTCTTAGAAGGGTATACTCCGGAATTCGATGCTACCATCGTGACACGTATTCTTGCCACGGGCGGCCAAATCGTTGGCAAGGCGGTCTGTGAGAGCCTCTGTTTCTCCGGCAGTAGCTTCACCGCTGATACCGGTCCAGTGCTCAACCCGCACTCTCCGGCATATTCGGCAGGCGGCTCATCGAGTGGGAGCGCGGCGCTGGTCGTAGCAGGTGAGTGCGATATGGCTATCGGAGGCGACCAGGGAGGCTCAATCACCATCCCGAGCTGCTGGTGTGGCGCCTACGGGCTCAAACCCACCTATGGCCTCGTTCCATATACGGGTATCTTTCCCATCGAGTTGACGTTGGACCATACCGGTCCTATTGCTGCCACGACTGCTGATGTAGCCTTGCTACTGGAAGTGATCGCAGGCGAGGACGGTCTTGATCCACGCCAGCGAGGAGTTAAAACTGAGACATATACGAGTGCCCTGCGTAACGATACGGAAGGGATACGTATTGGCATTGTGAGTGAAGGCTTCGGCTGGCCAGAGCTCTCAGAGGAAGATGTGGATGAGCTGGTCGAGGAATCTGCTCAACGCTTCTCCGAAGTAGGTTCTCAGGTCAGCAAGATCTCTCTTCCCATGCACCGCGACGGCAAACATATCTGGCAGGTCATCATGGTGGAAGGTGCAGTGACGCTTATGGTGCGTGGTAATGGCATGGGCACCAACTGGAAGGGGCATTACAGCATCTCGTTGCTGGATGCTTACGCACGCGGACGTAGTGCTATGGCCGATAATTTCTTCGATACACTCAAGTTCGTTACACTACTCGGCCAGTACTTGCAAGATAGGTATCACGGGCGCTACTATGCGAAGGCGCAAAACCTGGCACGCACGCTCACACAAGCCTACGACACTGCCTTGCAGACCGTCGATCTGCTGGTCATGCCAACGACACCCATGAAAGCGACTATGCTATTACATAACGATGCCCCGCTTGAGGAAAGAGTCGCCCGAGCCTCAGAGATGAATGTCAACAATTGCCCTTTCAATGTCACGGGCCATCCTGTCATGACAGTACCATGCGGTCTGTCAGGAGGATTACCTATCGGCATGCTGCTGGTGGGCAGGAGAGGAGAAGACGCGACCGTGCTGCGCGCCGCCCATGCTTTCGAGCAGATCAGCGGCTACACAGTTCGTCCACAACTGTCCTCCACTCCCATTGCTCGCTAATAGAAAGAAGAGGGCACTGTCGGCTTATGCAGTATCCGTTTAATAACAAAAACGCAGAGGTCATATGGCACGCCATGCTATTCCCAGGGTAATCAATGATTACCTGATTACGTCTGATCATGCCATTCCTGGCTTCACGCCGATTCAGGTCGACTCCGATGCCTGGTTTGCGTGGCTCAATGAGCCAGCTACACGCTCGTTTGCCTTTCGCAACCCCCATGGCACCCTGACTGCTCGCCGTGAATACCGCCATGGCATCTGGTACTGGTATGCCTATCGCTCCCAGGAGGGCCATCTCTACAAAATCTACCTGGGCAAGCCGGAAGAACTTACCCTGATGCGTCTTCACGAAGCGTCTGCCTCGCTGTCAGTAGCAAGAGCGATGCGTCCACAGGAAACCGGCGCGCTTCATTCTCCTCAACCTCAGGCTACCTCAACACTTCCTTCAGTCACGAGTATGCCGCCCCTGCACCTGCTCACGACAAAACTCTCTGTGCCACTCGCACGTCCGAAGATGGTCGCTCGTCCACGGCTCATACAACAGTTGAACGTGGCAGTGAGGAGCGCCCTCACCCTCATCATCGCCCCTGCCGGCTGGGGCAAAACCACCTTGCTCAGCGCCTGGCATGCTGATTCCAGCCTTAATACCGGGCCCCTCGCCTGGGTCTCGCTCGATGAGGGCGATAATGACCCCATCCGCTTCTGGACGTATGTTATCTCCGCGCTCGATTCACTGCAGCCGGGACTGGGCGAGACTCCCTTGGCGCTGTTATATGCCTCGTCATCGCCACCAATCGAAGTTGTACTCACGTCCCTGCTGAACGCCCTGATTCATCTCCCAACGGAAACCATACTGGTGCTGGACGACTACCACCTCATCGAGGCACAACCCATCGATGATGCACTTACGTATCTCGTTGAGCATCTGCCTCCGAACATGCATCTTGTCATTACTAGTCGCCATGATCCGCTTCTACCTCTGGCCCGTCTGCGTGCACGGGGTGCTCTGACCGAGTTGCGTGCTGCTAACTTACGCTTCACTGCTGAGGAAACGACCGCCTTTCTTACGGGGGTGATGGAACTGCCACTGTCAGAAGAGCAGGTGGCTGCCCTGCAGGCGCGCACAGAGGGCTGGATCGCCGGGCTGCACCTGGCCGCACTTTCTCTACAAGGCCGCGAGGATATGACCGGGTTCATCGCCACCTTCACGGGCAGTCATCGCTATGTAGTAGATTATCTTGTCGAAGAAGTCCTCTTGCGCCAACCAGAAGAGGTGCAGGACTTTTTAATGCAGACCTGTGTCCTGGATCGACTCTGTGGTCGACTGTGCGATGCTGTGCGCGGACGGAGTGATAGCCAGGCGCTGCTGGAGCAGGTCGAGCGGTCTAACCTGTTCCTCATCTCGCTCGATGATGACCGGCAGTGGTATCGCTATCACCACCTGTTTGCTGAGGTACTGCGTAATCGCCTGCAGCAACTCCAGCCGGCATTGGTGCCTGAACTCCACCACCGTGCCAGTCTCTGGTATGAGCAACATAAGCTGTTCGACGAAGCAGTGACCCATGCGCTAGCCATTCCCGATGTTGAGTATGCAGCTAATTTAATCGAACAGTATGCGCGCTTCACGAACTTTCCGAGTCAGTTCCAGACGCTGCTCGGCTGGCTGAACAGGTTGCCTGATGAGCTCGTCCGTACCCAACCTTCCCTCTGCATCATGCATGCGATCATGTTCATGCTAACACATCAACTGGAGAAGGCTTCCGCACGCATGCAGGATGCCGAGCGCTGCCTTGAGAAGGATATGACTCCCGAACAGAGACGTATGATCATGAGCCTCATCGCCGCGTTCCGTGGTAACCTGGCTCGTCTCTTTGGCGATCACGAACGCTGTGTTCCTCTTGCGCAACCGGCGCTCGAACTGATGCCGGAAGCGGGGGAGCTCTCCCTCATACGCATGTTCCGTCCAAGTACGCTCGTGACCGCAGCCAACACCTATCTCGTGGATGGGGATATGACACCCGCGACAGAGCGCTTCGTCGCGACAACGCTGGCATCCGTGCGTGCCCTTGGTAACCTGCCGACAACCATGAGAGGTATCTCCAACCTGGCCAGGCTGCAGTTGTTGCAGGGAAAGCTGCGTCAGGCAGCCGCCACCATTGAGCAGATGATGCAACTGGCGTCAGAGCATGGGGGGTTGCAAGCCCTGCTCAACGGCGCGGACTACTACTTCATCCTTGGCGATCTATTGTATGAGTGGAACCAGCTAGATAGGGCCGAGCAGCATCTAGCGCAGGGCATGGACCTGGTCAGGGACGCGTTGAGGGCGGACGCCGAGATGATTATGCGAGGCTACCTGGCCCTGGCTCGTCTTCGACAAGCACGCGGGGAGAGCGGCCAGGCGCTCGCCACGCTCGATACGTTCACACAGGTGGCCCGGCAGGGCGGCTTTGCTCTCACCCTGCTGTCTTCCAGTGTCGCTATGCGGGCGCGGATAGAACTGGCCAGGGGCAACCTGACGGTTGCCAGCCTTTGGGCAGAGGACAGCGGTCTGTCCTGTTATGATGAGGAAGTAAGCTACCTGCATGAGCGGGAGTACCTGACTCTGGTACGGGTGCGCATCGCTCAGGCATGCGCTGACACCTCAGGTCGCGGCAAGAGCGAGACCAGTATCCTCCTTCATGACGCCTCAAACCTCCTGGACCGGCTCCTGGCAGACGCCGAGGCAAAGGCAAGAATGCGCAGTGTGATTGAAATTCTCATACTGTGTTCTCTGGTGTTACAGGCCAAGGGCGACCGTGCAGGAAGCCTGACCGTTTTGAAGCGGGCCCTGGTTCTGGCAAAGCCAGAGGGATATGTACGTCTCTTCCTTGATGAGGGAGCCTCAATGATAGCGTTGCTGCGCCAGGCCCATAGGAACGGCATAGAGGTTGAATACGTGGCTGCCCTGCTCACGTCGGCCGGCCAGCCAGATGGAGTGGATCGCCAGCGGCCTGTCTCACCTTCGATTCCGCTCGTGGAGCCGCTCACTTCGCGTGAGCGCGAAGTGCTGCGGCTGCTCCTTGACGGCGCATCCAACCGCGAGATTGCCCAACACCTGGTGCTCAGTGTGAATACAGTAAAGAAACATGTCCTGAACCTCTGTGGCAAATTGGGTGTGCAGAGCCGCACGCAGGCCATTGCTAAAGCTAGAACTCTCAACCTCCCCTAATGGTGGTTCAGAAGTTGTGACCCCGTGAAGTTCTCTTGATCAATACTTCTTTGTCACATGTGGCGCTTTATCTTCTCTTTCCCTGGGGGTGGTCTAACCTCTGGATCCAGTCTTGCTTGCTTACTTTATGCAGAAATAACCCTGTAACTACTTCTTTAGGATGCTGTCTTTCCTCCCCCTGCCAGTTACTCTGAATGTAGATACAAACATGATCCACAATCAAGCAGCGGTGCTGGAAAGGAAGCGCGATGACAGTGTACGAAATTCGTGTCAAGGGACATCTTGACCAGCAATGGTCATCCTGGTTCGATGGGATGACAATCTTTAATGACGCTAATGGCGAAACAGTCCTCTCCGGCCCGGTAACGGATCAGGCGTCGTTGCATAGTCTGTTGATCAAAGTACACACCTTAAATTTGACGTTGGTCTCCCTCTACCGCATTGAGGCTGACGCAACTTCCCTTAAGTACAGAAATGCCGGGCCCAATAGTCAATGCATCGAACAATAGGATGGATGCGCAGAGCAGGTCATGAATTGTTCAGTGCTATGAATGTCTCTGACGTACAATCTGCACATGAGCGAAAGGAGTAGTCGTGATGAGAGAAGGTATACACCAGTCGGAAAACCTGTATGACGCAGCTATATTCCAGCAGAATGTCGTTGGAGCACACCTGCCGGGTCTTGTGGTATCTGCAGACGACCTCTATCTAATTGAGCAAATACGGAGGGGCGAAGAAGCTGCTTTTGTGTCATTGATTGACCGTTATTCTACCCCTATGCTGCACCTTGCCATGGTCTATGTGAAGGTCTGGACAGTTGCTGAAGAAGTCGTCCAGGAGACCTGGATGGCGGTTCTGAAGGGGCTCAACCGCTTTGAGGGACGTTCTTCCTTGAAGACCTGGATATTTCGCATTCTTACCAACCGCGCTAAAACACGTTCCCAACTTGAAAGCCGCAGTATTCCCTTCTCCTCACTCGCAGAGATTGACATAAATCACTCAGAGCCGACTGCTGATCCTGATCGCTTTTTGCCAGCAGATCACCAATGGCCGGGACACTGGGCGTCATTTCCCACCAGCTGGGAAAATATACCTGAGGAGTGCCTGCTTTCGCAGGAAACGCATGCGTGCCTTGAGCGGGCGATTGAGACCTTACCGGCCAGTCAACGTGAGATTATCACCTTGCGCGACATCGATGGACGGACGTCAGATGAAACATGTGACTTG
>JACZCU010336970.1_pt1 | contig 11254 bp, 9 predicted proteins | sample 8641851 | NCBI WGS metagenome assembly JACZCU01 (sample SAMN15324605, study PRJNA640507) | soil metagenome | isolation source: monocropping sugarcane control | place: China: Luxin town, Laibin City, Guangxi Province | collected 2019-07-25 | depth 10cm m | reverse complement strand
GGGGCGCCCCGGCCCCCTCGCCGGCGGGCGCGGGGGGCCCTCCCCCCGCGGCGAGCGTGCGTTAAGGGGGGCGGGGCCCCGCCGGGCCAGCCGGCGGAGGCGCCGGCGTTCCGCTACACATGGCGCAGGCGCAATCGTGCAATCGTTCCCTTGGGCGTGTTATCGCTAAGCGTCAATACGCCGTTGTTTGCTTCCGCAATCTGTCGCGCCAAGGTCAAACCCACTCCGCTGCCGCCGGGCTTCGTCGTAAAGAACGGGACGAAGAGGTTGGTGGTTCCGCTGATGCCGGTGCCGGTGTCGGCGACGCAGAGCTCGACGGCGTCGGGAGTGGCGCTCCAGGAGATCGTGACTTCGCCGCCGGCTTCGACGCCATTCTTGATGAGGTTGATCAGCACCTGTTCGATTTGATCGCGATCGACATCGATGGTGACGTCCGGGCCGTCGATGACTTGCGTTTCTGGTCCGGCAACGCGCTGCACGATTTCGCGAACGCTCACGGGTCGCAAGACGGGTTGAGGCAGTCGCGCGAGTTGCGCGTACGACTGCAGGAATCGCGTCAGCGATTCGGCGCGCGAGGTGATGACGCCGAGTCCGCGCTGCGCGTCGTCCTGCCACGAATCGGGAAGCGGATCGCGCGCGAGGATCGTCGCAAGACTCGCGGCGATCGATCGTATGGGAGCCAATGAATTATTGAGCTCGTGCGAGAGCACGCGCAGCAATCGTTGCCACGCCTGTCGTTCTTCTTCGCGCAACGTGCGACTGAGATCCGAGAGAAACAGCAGGACGTGAGGAACACCGTTTTCGCGAAACGTCGTACGACGAATGCGAAAGCGTCCGTGGCCGCCGGGCAGCACGAGTTCCGCGGTGCGTGTTTCGTCGCCGGTGAGAAACGCATCGAGTCCAAGCTCACCCGCCGCACTTCCCTGCAACTCCTCGGCGCCGCGGCCTAACAATCGCTCCGCGGCGCGATTCGTCAATCGCAGCCGCGCACGTTCGTCGAACGTGAGAATCGCGGAGTCGATGTGCTCGAACACCGAGCGCACGAGTGCCGCGGCTTCGACTGCGCCCACGCGTCGCTGACTCAATTCATTCGTGAGTTGATTGAGCTCGAACAACACCTCGCCCATCGCATCATCGCGATCGCCGCCGCGCACGCGAATCGAGTAATCCTCTTCACGCAGCGCGGAGAGCACGTTCGCGATCGTGCGCAGCGGATATTCGAGTTGCATGCGCAGCACCGCGACGAACAGCACGATCGAGCCGAACGAGATCGCGAGGACGAGCCAGCGATCGGTCTCGAAGAACAACGCCCACAGCAAACACGCGATCAGCGGCGACAACGCCGCGAGCGAAAGCATCACGATGCGTGGCGTGAAGCGGCTCAAGCGCTACAAACCATAACGCTGAATGCGGCGATAGAGCGCGCTACGGCTCAGGCCCAGCGCTTCGGCCGCACGACTGACGTTGCCGCCGAAGCGCGTGAGCGCTTTGCGAATGAGTAATGACTCGACGTCTTCGAGACTCATGTCTTCGATGCGCGGCGCTTTGTCCGCCGATGACGTGAGGCCGAGGTCTTGCGCGTGAATGGTCGTGCCGCTCGACATCAGCACCGCGCGCTCGACCGCGTGATCGAGCTCGCGCACGTTGCCCGGCCAGTCGTGCGCGAGCAGCGCTTTCATCGCCGCTTCATCGAATCCGTCGAGACGCTTGCGATAGCGCTGCGCGTGCGATGCGAGGAAGTGACTCGCGAGCGGCGCGATGTCTTCGCGACGATCGCGCAGCGGCGGGAGGTGAATCTCGATCGTGCGCAGACGAAAGTACAAATCCTGACGAAATCGTCCGGCAGCGACTTCCGCATCGAGCCGCGCATTCGTTGCGGAAAGCAATCGCACATCCGCCTTGCGCGTGCGCGATGAACCGACGCGCTCGAACTCACCCGTTTCCAGCACGCGCAGCAACTTCGCCTGTTGCGCGAGCGGCACGTTCGCGATCTCGTCGAGAAACAACGTACCGCCGTCGGCAAGCTCGAAACGACCTTCGCGATCGGCGCGCGCATCGGTGAAGGCGCCTTTCACGTGTCCGAACAACTCGGACTCGAATAACGACTCCGGTAACCCGGCAACGTTCACGGACACGAGCGCACGCGAACAACGTTTCGACGCGGCGTGCAACGCGCGAGTGACAACACCTTTGCCCGTGCCGTTCTCGCCCGTGATCAACACGTTCGCATCCGAGGGGCCGATGCGCGCGATCAACTGGAGCACGGGCTGCATCGCGCGCGACTCCGCGATCAACATCCATTTGTCATCACGGCGCAGCGCGCGATTCTCCGCTTCGAGTCGCCGGCCTTTGCGCAACGCGCGTCCGAGTTCGACCTGCGTGCGCAGCGTCGCAAGCAGCTTCTCGTTTTCCCACGGCTTCTGCACGAAGTCGCGCGCACCGAGTCGCATCGCGCTCACCGCGAGATCGACGGAGCTCCACGCCGTCATCACCACGATCGGCAACAGCTCGTCGTACGCGTGCAGGCGCTCGAGTAATTCGAGACCTTCGGTGCCGCTCGTCGTATCACGCGCGTAGTTGAGATCGAGCAGCGCCGCATCGAACGTGCGCGCTTCGATCGCTCGATACACCGCGGCGGGCGACGTCACGGTCTCGATGTCGAAGCCTTCGGACTTCAGCAGCAAACGCAGCGCTTCGAGAACATCGGATTGATCGTCGGCAACGAGAATACGCGGCGTCACGACGCGATCCATCCGTCGCGCAGTCGCACGATGCGATTGCCGTGAGCGGCGATGGATTCCGAATGCGTGACTTGCACGATCGTCATGCCGGCGCGATGCAATGTGCCGAGGAGCGTCATGATCTCATGCGATTGCTCGTCGTGCAGATTCGCGGCCGGCTCATCGACGAACAGAATTCGCGGCGCGGCGACGATTGCGCGCGCAAACGCCGCGAGTTGTTGCTCGCTGCCGCAGAGTTGCGATGGACGCAGCTCTTTCTTCGGCGTGAGGTTGAATCGCTCGAGCGCTTCGAGCACCGCCGCGTCGCGCTGATGCTTCGGAATCTCGCGATAGCGCAGCGGCACTTCGACGTTCTCCGCGAGCGTGAGGTCTTCGAGCAGATTGTGCGTTTGCTGCACGACGCCGATGAGCGTGCGTTGCAATGATGCGCGCGTGCGAATCGGCATCGCGTGTACGGCATTGCCATCGAGCTCATACTCGCCTTCGAAGTCGGCGTCACACATCGAGAGGATGTTCAGCAACGTCGACTTGCCCGCGCCTGCCGGTCCCATGATCGAAAGAAACTCGCCGGGCTCGATCGCGAGCGTGATGTGGCGCAGCAGGTACGTGCGCGTGAGTGCATTCGCGACCGACTTCGCGAGATCGCGCACCGCGATCAACGGAAGATTCCCGCGCTCCGGTTGCCTGTCACCCAGTCCATTGCCTGCGGCGGGGGGCGCCGAGAGGTGGGACGAACCGGGCAACAAGCAACCGGAGAGCGGGACGTCATTCATCGCGAAGAGCCACCACCGGATTCGTGCGCGCGGCGCGCAACGCCGGAACCATGCTGCCAAGGAGTGCCGCGACAACGACGATGAACCACGCTGCGGCGAGCGTCATCGGCTCCGCGCGCGAGACACCGTAGAGAAATCCGCCAAGAAAGCGTGTGAGCGCAACGGCGAGCGCGACACCGGCCGCGGCGGCGCTGATCGACACGAGTGCGGCATCGCGCACGATCATGGCGAGCAGATCGCGCGAGTTTGCGCCGAGGGCGAGACGTACGCCGAGCTCGGTCGTGCGATTGCGCACCGCGTAACTCAGCACGGCGTACACGCCGATGATCGACAACAGCAGTGCGACGCTCGCGAACGTCGCGAGAATCCAGGCGTTCAACCGCGGCTGCGCGAGCTTCGCATCGACGAGATCGTGCGTCGTGCGCACCGAGGCGACAGGCACACTGCGATCGAGATCGCGCACTGTCGTGCGCAACGCGGCTTCGGCATCGCGCGCGGACGTCGTCGTGCGCAACGCGACGTACTGCGGCGTCCACGAGCTCTGCAGATACGGGAAGTACACATCGTGCTTCTCGATCGTGAGTCCGCGATGCCGCACATCGCCGACGACCCCGGCGATCGTGATCCACTCCGTCTTCGCATCCGGCTTACCCTGCTTCACGCGTTTGCCGATCACGTCGAGCGTGCCGAAGTTCCGCATCGCGAACGACTGCCCGACGATCATCACCGGCGGTGCTTTGCCGTCATCGCGATCGGTGAAGAAACGTCCGCGCAACAGCGGAATGCGCATCGCTTCGAGATAGCCGGGCGTGATCGAAACGAGGTTCGCCATCGGATTGCGCTCCTGCGCTGCGGCGTCCTGTCCTTCGATCGTATGCACCCAGTCCCAGCCGACTTCGAGCTCGAGCGGGCGAATGAGCGCGGCGCCGGCGGACTCGATGCCGGGCGCGTTGCGCAATCGCTCGATGAGCGCGGTGAAGAATTGCCTGCGCTTCGCGCGATCCGTGTACGCGGGACTAGGCAGCGGCACGAATGCCGTGACGACGCGCTCCCGCGTGAATCCCGCTTCGATGCGCGCGACCGAGAGGAAGCTGCGAATCATCAGCGCCGCGCCGACGAGCAGCACGACCGCGACCGCGAGTTGCACGGCCGCAAGCGTTGTGAGCAGTCGTCGCGAACGCAGTGCGGCGTGAGACCGATCGACACCTTCGCGCAGTCCCTGCAATCCACCAGTACGGAACGACGCAACGACGGCGCAGACAACGGCGATGAGAATCGCCGCGCTTGCGGCGAAGACGTACGTCGAGAGACTCACCTGCGTCTGCTCGAGACGCGGAATCGTTGCCGGACCGAAGCGCACGAGCGCGGCGACGGCTGCACGCGCGAGCACGAATCCGACGGTCGCCGCGGCGCACGAGATCAGCAGCGTCTCGGTGAGAATCTCGCGCAGCAGTGCGCCGCGTGATGCGCCGAGAGCGGTGCGAATCGCGAAGTCGCGCTGGCGTGCAACAGCGCGCGCGACGAAGATCGATGCGGCGTTGAACGTCGCGATCGCGAGCACGAGCAGCGCCATGATGAAGAGCGTCTTCATCGCCGGCGCCGTGGTACCGAGCAACTCATCGACGAGCGGTAGCGCGTGTTTGCGCACCCCTTCGTACTGCTCCGGCGCACCAGCATCGAGCGTGTTGAATTCGGCGACCGCGGATTCGAGCGTGACGTTCTTCTTCAATCGCGCGATGCCTTCGAGCACCGAGTTGTGCCGCGCATTCGGATCCTCGATCCCGTAGTTCGGTTCGAGCGGAAGCATGAGATCGGCGTTGACGGGGAAATTCAGCTCGCGCGGCAGCACGCCCACGACCACGAACGGATCGCCTTCGAGATCGATCGGCTTGCCGAGAATGTCGGTCTTCGCGCCGAAGAGCGTCGCCCACAGCCGATGCGAGATGAGCACGACGTGCGGCGCATTCGGTTTGTGCTCGTCGTCCGTGAACACGCGGCCGAGCTCCGCCTGCACGCCGAGCATGCGATAGAACGAGCGCGATGCGAAGTTCGCGGAGACGTTCACCGGCTCGGGCGTGTTGACGATGATGTTGAAGTTCGCCGCGGAGATGACGGCAACGTCTTCGATCGATTTCGCGCGCGTGCGCATCGCGTCGTATTCGGCATACGTCAGCTCGAGATGCGGCACGTCGCGCGCGGGGATGTCGGACCACACGGCGATGAGGCGATCCTGATCGCGAAACGGAAACGGCTTCAGCACCACGTCGCGCGTCACGGTGAACAACGCCGTCGAGATCGCGAGCCCCAGCGCGAGCGTGAGAATCGCGAGCAGCGGCGTACCCGGCTGTCGCAACAAGCGGCGAAGAGTTTGACGGATCATGCGCGCATCGCCACGCGTTCTTCTTCGACGACGCGTCCGTCGAACATGTGAATCGTGCGATCGGCATGCTTCGCGTAGCGCGGATCGTGCGTGACCATGCAGATCGTCGCGCCGTCGCGATTGAGCTCGCGCAGCAGCGACATCACCGCTTCGCCGTTGCGCGAATCGAGATTGCCGGTCGGCTCATCGGCGAGGACGATGGATGGGCTCCCAACGATTGCGCGGGCGACGGCGACGCGCTGCTGCTGTCCGCCGCTAAGCTGCGCGGGATAGTGCTTCATGCGATGCGACATGCCGACGCGCTCGAGCGCGCGCTGCACTTCTCTTTTGCGATCGGAGGCCGAGTGCTTGCGATACGTGAGCGGGAGCTCGACGTTCTCGAAGACGGTGAGATCGGCGATGAGATTGAAGCTTTGAAAGATGAAGCCGACTTCTTTGTTGCGGATCTTCGCTCGCTCTGCGGTGGTGAGTTTCGCGACGGGGGTGCCGTTGAGCACGTACTCGCCGCCGGTCGGAGTGTCGAGTAGTCCGAGGATCGAGAGCAGCGTCGATTTGCCGCAGCCGGACGGGCCCGCGATCGAGACGTACTCGCCTTCTTCGACGTCGAGATGAATGCCGGAGAGCGCGTGCGTCTCGAGGTCATCGGAGTAGAAGATTTTCGTTACGGCGTTGAGATGGATCATTTGGTTTTCTCAGTGGAGCGGCGGGCTCTTAGCCCGCCGGATGGATTCGCTGTCGGCGGCCTAAGAGCCCGCCGTTCCACTATTTCAATCGAATCCTCTGATGCTCGCTCCACGGCGTCATGTCCGAAAGAATCACGCGATCGCCTTCGCGCAAGCCACTACGAATCTCGACGCTGCTCACGGACGTACGGCCGATGGCGACGCTTGTTTGCGCCGCGTCGCGGCCATCACGCGAGAGTTTGAAGAGACCGATCGTAGTGTCAGCGCCGCTCTGCAATGGCTTGTCGACGTACAGCACGTTCTCGAGACGTTCGAGCTCGATCACGCCTTCGACGGTGAGGTCGGGCCGCGCGCCTTTCGGCAGGTCGCTGTCGATCGTGACGTCGACTCCGATCGTGCCGTTCTGCACGGCAGGATCGATGCGCGAGACGTGACCGTGCGCGAGTCCGTTGCGCGTGTCGATCTCGACGAGTTGTCCGATGGCGACGTCGCGCGCCTGCGTTTCGACGATGTGCAGTTGCGCTTGCAACGTGTCGGGCCGCGCGACGCGCGCGAGGTTCGTTCCACTGCTCACGCGTTGTCCGATCTCAACTGGGAGTTGCTGCAGCACGCCATCGAGCCCCGCCCGAACATGCAATGCCTCAGCATCTTTGCGTCGCAGCTCGTACAACGCGCGCAGTTGCTCGACGTGCGCGCGTTGCATGGTTCTGTCCGCGATCGCGGCTTTGCGGGCGATATCGAGTCGCGTGCGCTCGATGTCGCTGCGCGTCGCGAGTTGTTCGGCTCGCGCTTTCGATTTTTTCAAGGTCAGCGCCGACGTGACGCCGTTCTTCGCGAGCTCTTCGTCGACTTCGACCTGGGCACGCGCCTCGGTGAGATCGGCATCGATGCTCGCGGCGTTGGCGCGCTGCGCGAGGATCGCGCTTTCGAGCTCGATGTCGCGTTTCTGCAGTTCGGCGCGCGCGGCGCTGAGTTGCAACTCGGCATCGCGCGCGGCTTGTGCGACTTCGGGATTCGTAAGCTCGACGAGGATCGTGTTCGCGCTGACGTTGCTGCCGGGGCGCACGAGGATCTGTTCGACGCGCGCATCGGTTTGTGCGGCGACCCAGCGAATCTCGTCGGGCACGAGAACGCCGGTGCCGCGCACCTGTCGCACCATCGCGCCGCGCTTCACGGTGTCGATGAAGAGCGCATCGCGATCGACTTCGGGCTCGGCGGGTTTCATGCGCGCGACGCCAAGCGCCGCCGCGGCAAGCAGCATGACGATGATGCCTGCGAGTACGAGTCGCTTGCGCCGTCGCGATGCCGCGAGATCGGGTCGTTGGACGTCCATCGAGTGGCCGCCTCTTCCGCAACGGGAGTGCCACGCGCGATAAACGAGAAATCAACGAGTTAGGCGGAGACGGGTGTGCGGAGGTGGGACGCGAGTGTCCGCATTTGGGAAATTCGTCAGTGTTCTCGAATGATCTCGAGAGCGACTCTCGCAAGCCATTGATCGAAATCCGACAGGTCGCTCTTCGCGATGTCGTCGTCGATGATCGCGAGTCGCTGCGCAACCGCGGGGGACGCGCGGCGCGCTCCGAGCGCGTCGATGACGCTGACCACGCTCGATTCGTCGTAGTGGGCGCCTTCGACACCGTCGAACCAGCGTTGCGGCATCGAGAGCGCGAGCAGCGTCTCGGTGAGGCGCGCATCGTCGGTTGCGAAGTACTGCACGGCTGCGATGGCGCGTCCGCGATGAACCGGCGGAGCTTCGTCATCGAGGAGGCGATCGCGGAGCGCGTCGATGACGCGCCTTCTGAGCTCGCTCGACAACTTCGCGTGTCCGTGCGACGCAATCTGGATCGCCGCTTCTTCTCGACGAACTCCGAACGAGGTTTCGAAGAAGTCGATCAGGTCCTGCGAGGGATCGAGCGTGTGCTGATCGTCGATCCCCATCGCATACAAGCACGCCAGCTCATACGCCTCGGCATCGTTCGCACTCGCGAGCCGTTGCTCGACCTCACCGCGCACCTCACCGAATCGGTGCTCGATGTGCGCGCTCCATCCGCGCTCGAGCACGTCGTCGAGACACGGCTCCTGCGCAAAGAGGAAGAGCGCCAGCAGAAACATCGCAGGCGATCGTACGCGCTAAACCACAGTTCGAAAATATTCGATCGTGCGGCTCAATCCCTCTTCGAGCGGAACGCGTGGTTCCCAATCGAGAAGCGTTCTCGCCTTCGTGATGTCCGGCCTGCGAATTTTCGGATCGTCTTCAGGCAGCGGTCGGAACTCGATCGGCGCGCTGGTGCCGGTGAGGCGTTTGATCTCCTGCGCGAATTGCAGAACGGTCATCTCCGCGGGATTGCCGATGTTCGTCGGCAACACTTCGTTCGACATCAGCAGGCGATAGATGCCTTCGATGAGATCGCTCACGTAGCAGAACGAGCGCGTTTGCGAGCCGTCGCCGAACACCGTGAGCGGCTCGTTGCGCAGCGCCTGCGAGATGAACGCGGGCACGACGCGGCCGTCGTTGATGCGCATGCGCTCGCCGTACGTGTTGAAGATGCGCACGATGCGCGTATCGACTCCATGGAACCGGTGATACGCCATCGTCATCGCCTCGGCGAAGCGTTTCGCCTCGTCGTACACGCCGCGCGGACCGACTGGATTCACGTTGCCCCAGTAATCCTCTTTCTGCGGATGCACGAGCGGATCGCCGTACGTCTCCGACGTCGACGCGAGGAGATAGCGCGCGTTCTTGTCCTTCGCGACGCCGAGGGTTTTGTGCGTGCCGAGGGAGCCGACCTTGAGCGTCTGGATCGGCTTTTCGAGGTAATCGATGGGACTTGCAGGAGACGCAAAATGCAGCACGTAATCGAGCGGTCCGTCGACGTGAATGTAGTTCGTCACGTCGTGCTTGATGAACGTGAATCCATCGCGCCCGAAGAGATGCTTGATGTTGTCCGGCGAGCCGGTGATGAAGTTGTCCATGCAGACCACTTCATGTCCGCGCTCGAGAAACAGCTCACAGAGGTGAGAGCCGAGAAACCCGGCCCCGCCGGTGATCAGTGCACGCGCCATCGTTTGCCTTTTGAGATCCTAGTTCGATTTGCGGACGTCTTCCGCGCGTCCGACGGACGTGTAGCGGAAGCCGAGTCCGGCCATGCGATGCGGTTCGTACACGTTGCGCAGATCGACGAGCACCGGTTCACGCAGAGCCTTGCGAATGCGATCGAAATTCAGCGCGCGGAACTCGTTCCACTCCGTCGCGAGCACCAGCGCGTCCGCGCCTTCCGCGGTCGAGTACGCGTCATCGCAATACACGACGTTCTCGAACATCGTCTTCGCGTTCTCCGCGGCTTGCGGGTCATATGCCCGAACCGTCGCGCCGCGCTCCTGCAATCCTTTGATGATCGGGATCGTGGGAGAGTCGCGCATGTCGTCGGTCTCGGGCTTGAACGCGAGTCCGAGCAGACCGATGGTCTTGCCCTTCACATCGCCGCCAACCGCGTCGACGATCTTGTCGATCATGCGCAACTTCACGTTGTCGTTCACGCGCAGCACGGCTTCCATGATCTGGAATTCGTACTCGTGACGACGCGCGATATCGGCCATCGCGGACGTGTCTTTCGGAAAACACGAGCCGCCGAATCCGGGACCGGCCTGCAGGAACTTCGGACCGATGCGTGTGTCGAGTCCCATGCCGATGGCAACGTCCTGCACATTCGCGCCAACGCGCTCGCACAGCGTTGCGATCTCGTTGATGAACGTGATCTTCGTGGCGAGAAACCCGTTCGCGGCGTATTTGATGAGCTCTGACGATTCGACGTTTGTGACGACGAACGGAATCTCGAGCGAGTGCAGCGGCGCGTAGATCTCTTTCATCATCTCGGCCGCTTCGGGATCGGATGCGCCGATGACGACGCGGTCCGGCTTCATGAAGTCTTCGATGGCCGAGCCTTCGCGGAGGAATTCGGGATTGGAGACGATCGAGGCGCGATGACCAGTGTTGTGCGACTCGATGATCTTCTCGATCATGCGGCCGGTGCCGATGGGAACGGTCGATTTCGTGATGATGAGCTTCGGACCGTTCATGTGTTCCGCGATGGAGTGCGCGACTTCTTCGACGTAGCGAAGATCAGCGGAGCCATCGGCTTTCGGCGGCGTGCCGACGGCGATGAAGATCGCACGCGCGGCGCGAATGGCTTCGGAGAGATCGGTGGTGAAGCGCAGACGCCCTTCTTCGACGTTCTTGCTGACGAGTTTGTCGAGACCCGGCTCGTAAATGGGGATGACGCCGTTGTTGAGCGCGTCGATTTTGCGAACGTCGACGTCGACGCAAATGACGTCGTTGCCAAAGTCCGACAAGCCCGCACCGGTGACGAGACCGACATATCCGGTGCCGATGACTGCGATATCCACTAGGAAGCCTCCGGGGAAAAATTAAGGTGCGCGTCCCGGCCGGGCACGCCGAAATGCGCGGGGATAGTAACAGAGGCGGTTGTCAGTAGCCGGTTGTAGGGTGGGGGGGGGGCCCCCCCCCCCCCCGGCCTCGCTCCCCGGCCGCGCTTTCCCCGGGGCGCCCCCCCAACCACCGCTTCACGTCCAAGCTGGGGGCGGGGTGGTGGCCCCCCGCCACCCCACTACTGACAACCGACAACCGCTCTACTGCGTCCCTGTCGTGTCCGTCACCGT
>JACZCU010082515.1_pt1 | contig 11282 bp, 11 predicted proteins | sample 8641851 | NCBI WGS metagenome assembly JACZCU01 (sample SAMN15324605, study PRJNA640507) | soil metagenome | isolation source: monocropping sugarcane control | place: China: Luxin town, Laibin City, Guangxi Province | collected 2019-07-25 | depth 10cm m | reverse complement strand
GGCTGTCATGGCTCCAACTCCAAAAAGAAAGAGAAGCGGACATCGAGTCCGGTACCGTACTCAAAGCCTTTCCCATTCTTTTCTGCTAATTTTCCCTTGCTTTAAAATCCTAACCAGGAGATCCTCCCCGATGTCTCCTTGATGAGGATTGGGTATTCGCAAAGTTACATCACCCCTGATCATAAATTGATGTTTCCCGCCTGAAAAAGGACCTTCAAAGCCGAGTCGCCTTAAATAATAGATCAAATCTTTACGTTTGATAGGACCTATATAGGGCATTAGGCCACTTCCTTGATAGTTAGCTCAATTCCGTCAACGACTGGTAGGGGAAGGTGTCTGGAAACCCTGAGCAAAATCCACTCCTCCAAAACCTCTTCTAACTCCTCCCGGCAGGCTTCAAGTGTATCTGTATTTGCATAAACACCTTCAAATCCCGGTATCTCACCGTAAAAGCTTCCATCTGATGGTAGAATCTCATACTTTGCACGGCGCATAGCAGCCTTGATGTAATTTGTGAGCATGTGAGTTCCTACTTCCTTTGGGTCACCTGGTATATCATTTCCTCATTTTCAATGCCTCCATTTTACCTTATTACAGGACTATTTAGAAGTGGTCAATGGCGTATCGGCGTACCAGGAACATAACTGTCCAGCCCACAGACTTTGAAGCGCCCCTGGCGTTGAGGAGGCTTTAATTTCCCCATGCATTCAAAACAACATGTCTCATTTTGAGACATGTTAAAGCCCTCCGATCCAGCCATTTATTACCGGTATCTTGATCTGAAATCCCCAAAAATCCTCTTGCAGTTCCACCTGCAATGATGTATTATAAGGGAGGTTCGCACTCTCATAATAAGAGTGCTAAAAATATGGTGAGCCCCATCTCATCAAAAATATAGAGAGAAAAAAATAGGGAGAATTGGTATGTCAACAGTGAGCCTTAAAATTCAGCCGCTGGGTGACCGTGTAGTAGTCAAAGCATTAGCCCGTGAAACCGTCACTAAGAGCGGCATTGTGCTACCGGATACTGCAAAAGAGAAACCCCAGGAGGGTGAGGTACTGGCGGTTGGTCCTGGTAAAATTATGGACAACGGCAAGCGCGTAACCCTGGAAGTACAGATGGGACAGCGCGTGCTCTTTGCGAAATACGCGGGCACCGAGGTCAAAATGGACGGCGAAGAATATTTGATCCTACGCGAAAGCGATATTATGGGTATCGTAGAATAACCTGGCTTATTCTACTAGATGTGATGGACAAATATAGTTGCGAGCGCATGGTTATGCTTCTAATGCGAGATTCGCAACATGATTTTTAGGAGTATGTTTCGTGGCAAAGAGATTACAATTTGATGAGCAAGCGCGTCACTCCCTCAAAAAAGGTATCGACGCGGTTGCCGAGGTTGTCAAAGTAACGCTTGGCCCAAAGGGCCGCAACGTAGTGTTGGACAAGAAGTTTGGTGCACCAACTATCACCAATGATGGTGTCACCATCGCGCGCGAGATTGAACTACCCGAGCCCTTTGAGAATATGGGCGCGCAGTTGCTTAAAGAAGTTGCAACTAAGACCAATGATGTTGCCGGTGATGGTACCACCACAGCTACTGTGCTGGCCCAGGCCATTGTCACCGAGGGCCTCAGAAATCTGGCAGCAGGCGCGAACCCCATGATCTTACGCCGTGGCCTGGAGAAGGGTGTCGAGGCCGTCATCACTGATATCAAGTCAATGAGCAAGCCGGTTGAGACACAGGAAGAGATTGCTCAGGTTGCCTCGATTTCAGCCGCCGATAACACCATTGGCGAACTCATCGCCGATGTGATGGACAAAGTCGGTAAAGACGGTGTCATCACCGTTGAAGAGGGCCGCGGCCTGGCTATGGAAAAAGAGTATACCGAGGGTATGCAGTTTGACCGTGGCTTCATCTCTGCCTACATGACCACCAACAATGAGCACACCATTGCCGAGCTAAGCAATCCCTACATCCTTATCACCGACAAGAAGATCAGTGCGATTGCCGACATCCTCCCCGTGCTGGAGCGCGTACTGCAATCCGGCAACAAAGAGCTTGTCATCATCGCCGAGGATCTAGACGGTGAAGCCCTGGCCACCCTGGTTGTCAATAAAATGCGTGGCGCCTTCAATGTCCTCGCTGTCAAAGCTCCTGGCTTTGGCGATCGCCGCGAGGCCATGTTGGAGGATATCGCTATTCTGACCGGTGGTAAAGTCATCACCGAGAAGACCGGCCTCAAGCTGGAGAATACTAGCCTGCGCGACCTTGGCCGCGCTCGCACAGTCACCGCCAATAAAGATAATACGACCATTGTCGAAGGTGCCGGTTCAAGTGAGCAGATCCAGGCTCGCGTACGCCAGATCCGCGCTCTCATCGATGAGACGACCAGCGACTACGATCGCGAGAAGCTCCAGGAGCGCCTGGCCAAGCTGGCTGGCGGCGTAGGTGTGATTAAAGTCGGTGCTGCCACCGAGGTCGAGCTGAAAGAGAAGAAGCATCGCGTTGAGGATGCGCTTTCCGCGACCCGCGCTGCTATCGAAGAGGGTATCGTCCCTGGAGGTGGTGCAGTGCTGGTTGCCGCCATCCCCGCTCTGGATAAAGTGCAGGTTGCTCCAGGCGACGAGACGACAGGCGTCAACATCCTGCGCCGTGCTCTTGAGGAGCCTCTGCGCCAGATCGCCTTCAATGCCGGTCGCGACGGTTCTGTAACTGTTGCCGCCGTTCGCGCTGGTGCTCGTGGCCACGGCTTTGATGCTCTGAGCGGCGAGTACGTGGATATGTTCAAAGCTGGTATCGTTGATCCTGTGAAGGTCACACGTTCTGCCTTGCAGAATGCTGCCAGTATCGCGGGAATGGTTCTCTCAACCGACACGCTCATCACCGATTCTCCGGAAGAGCAGGGCGCTGCTCCTGCCATGCCTGCCGGTATGGGTGGCATGGGCGGTATGGGCGGCATGATGTAGCCCTTCCCCAAACAAAGACAAAAAGAGATCTCCGGTGTCACCGGAGATCTCTTTTTGTCTTTGCTTGAAGCAAATCAGGAATGTACATAAGAGATATACTATAAGCTATAATTGACTGAACGCCCTGATCTGAAAATTTACACTACAGACTTAAGCGGTGGAGTTTTTGCTATGCCTATCGACTTTCATGCCGAAGAAAATCGCTATGCTTATACAACACGCCAGGCTGATCCTTCATGGATTGCAGCAATTAAGAACATCGTACATTTGAAAGGTAAGCATGTCCTGGACATTGGTTGTGGAGGAGGTATTTATAGCAAGGCTCTTGCAGACATGGGAGCGGCCCATGTTACTGGCGTGGACTTCTCTGAAGCTGCCCTGGCCGGTGCCCGAGAGAACTGCCGCGCGTACACCAATATAGATTTTGTTGCTGCAGATGCGGCAAAAACAGGCTTACCCAGCGGACAATACGACGTTATTCTAGAACGGGCTTTAATTCACCACTTGCAGCAGGACTATCTACCCGCCTGCTTTACAGAAGTTTATCGCCTGCTCAAACCGGGAGGAACCCTGATCATTCAGGATAGGACTGCGGAGGACTGCCTGCGGCCAGGTAGCAATACCTACATTCGCGGCTATTTCTTCGAACGTTACCCTAAGCTCATCGAAAAAGAAATAGCCCGTAGGCATGAAAACAAGCCTATTCTGCAGGCACTGCTGCATGCTGGTTTTCAGGGTGTCAATGAAGAGAAACTATGGGAGACAAGAGCCACCTACCCTGACCTTGATGCTCTCTCCCAGGATTTGCTTGCCCGCACCGGTCGCTCAATTCTCCATGAGCTTACGGACGAGGAACTACTAGACCTGGTATCTTATATACGCGAACAATTGCGCGGACAAACAGAGATAGTCGAGCAGGACCGCTGGACTATCTGGAGCGCAGTGAAGTGATAAGAGTGTAGCTCAACGCAGGAGATAGACAGCACGGTTGCCGGCAGACCTGCCGGCAACCGTGCTGTTTATCTCCTGCGTTGATTATCTACTTAAGCATCATCTGTGCAGCCTGTTGGGCCAGGTTAACCAGCCAGAATGGCAGTATCGTACCCATGGCGAAGGTACCAACCAGAGTGACACCCAGGGCGATCCATGACATTACACTGATGCTGGTGGCCTCTGTCCTCTCGCCCCCACTTGGTGTAGGCGTGAGAGGCTGGCTTAACGTCGCAGCAGCTTTTGGCTTTACCGCCACCGCTGTCGCCCCTCCTGATGAAGTCATCGCGTTTGCGCTGCCCAACTTTGTTGAAACCCGTTTCCCTGGAGGAAGAGGAGTAGCTGGTGTGCTCACTGCGGCTGGTGCGACGACTGTCTCTTTTTCCATGAACATAGTCGCGATGACGCGCAGGTAGTAGTACATGCCCAGCACACTTGCCAGCACACCGATGATCAGTAGTTCAGGGTAGCCACCTTGCAGGGCAGCATAGAAGAGATAGTACTTGGCAGCGAACCCGGCCATGGGCGGGAAGCCTGCCAGCGCCAGCATGAACAGCGCCAGTAAACCCGCCACCACAGGTTGGCGGTACCACAATCCGCGTATATCTTTGTAGCTGCTCCCGCTATTATCGGTCTGCTCTAAGATTGTGACAACGCCGAAGGCCCCCATGTTCAGGAACGTATAGCAGAGCAAGTAAAAGAGAATAGCGGAGATACCGGCAATTCCTCCAACGACCACCCCTATCAACAGGTAGCCAGCATGCGCAATACTGGAGTAGGCCAGCATACGTTTGACGTTGGTTTGCACCAGTGCCAGGATATTGCCACCCACGATAGTCAGGATGGTGATGGCCCACACGACCGGTACCCAATCAGCTCTTGCGCTAAGAAAGACAACATCGAAGACACGCGCAAAGGCAATCATTGCCGCAGCTTTGGTGCCTACGGACATGAAGGCAGTTACCGGCGCGGGTGCTCCATCATATACATCTGGCGTCCAGGCCTGGAAAGGAATGGCGGACACTTTAAAAGCAAAGCCTACCGTCAGCAGGCCCATAGCTACCAGCAACAGCGTTGGACTATGCAGAGGAGCATTGGGTAGAGCCTTATGTGCTAAAAATGCCCGTACACCCGCGAATGCTGTGTTGCCCGTTGCCCCATAGGTCAGGGCGATACCATACAGCAAGAAGGCCGACGCGAACGAGCTGAGCAGGAAATACTTCATACCCGCTTCTTGTGACCCCTTGCGGCGTACGACGAAACCACACAGGATATACAAGGCCAGTGAAAGCAATTCCAGGCCCAGGAACACCGTCAAGAAGCTTGTTGCGGCAGCCATCAACATCATGCCGATCGTGGCCAGCAGGAATAAGGCATAATATTCACCCTGGTGAACAAGATTCAAGCGTTTGAGGTAGGCTGGTGAAAACATTAATCCCAGAATACTGGCGCTCAAGATGATAATATAAGCGTAGAGCGAGCCGAAATCAGAGCCAACCATATTATTGAAGGCCGTCAGGTGATCGCCAGACGCAAACAGGACAATCGTTGCGATAAAAGCAGCCGCCAGCCCGAGCAGGCTCAACAGCGGCAGCACAACGAAATTTGTGGGACCACTATCCTTAGCGCTTTGTAATGGGCGCGGCAGCACCAGGTCCACCAGCATGATGATCAGTGTCATGGCCGCGAGGATCAGCTCTGGCGCGATGCGCCCCCAATCCGCTGCGGTTACTGTATATGTAAATGTCATAGCATAATACCTCTGAACCTACCTTACGAATGCGCTGCCAATATTTTGCAGGGTGTTGACCACCGACGGCTCCATTAAATAGGTCAGCGGAGCAGGTTGAATACCGATGTAAAAGATCAGGAGCAGCAGCGGCGCCAGCGTCAGGAACTCACCCAGGCGCAGGTCGTAAAGCTTGCCTTTGCGTTCAAGCGCGCCGACGGTACCCGCCGTCTGTAGTGGCCCCTCCATGACATCCAGGAAAAAGCGTGTGAGGTACCAGGCTGCCGGTACCACGACGGCCGTGCCCAGCACACCAAAGATGGCATTGCTGCGGAAGGCGCCGAGTAAGGCCAGGAATTCGCCTGCGAAACTATTCAGCCCCGGTAGGCCGAGTGATGATAGCGTGGCGATTAACATCACCGTTGCTATTATGGGAACGCGCCTGGCTAAGCCGCCAAAATCACGAATATCACGTGTGCCTGTACGCGCCTCGATAAAACCGACGATCAGGAAGAGTGCAGCTGTCGTGATACCGTGATTGACCATCTGCAACACGGAACCTTCAACACCCTGCGTATTGAAAGCGAACATGCCCAGCACAACTACACCCAGGTGGCTGATACTGGAATATCCCAGCAGGCGCTTGAGGTCTGTTTGCACCAGGGCTAGCACAGCGCAGTATAGGATACCAATAACCGCCAGGGTATTGAAGAGTGGTGCCAGCATATGAATCGCCGATGGAAAGAGCGGCAGGCAGATGCGCAGCAGGCCATAAGCACCAGTCTTGGACATGGCACCGGCCAGCATCGCTGTCACGGGTGTGGGCGCTTCACTGTAGGCGTCGGGGAGCCAGCTATGGAATGGGACCAGTGGCACCTTGACGGCAAAGGCTGCGGCAAAAGCCAGCAGTAACCATATCTGAACCGTGTTATCAAGTCGACTATTCAGCAAGGTTGCCAGGTCAAGCGTGTAGCTGCCCCCCGTTGCCTTCTGGTGATAGTAGCCTATGGCGATGACGCCCGCGAGCATCAGCAGGCTTCCTACCGAGGTGAACAGGACGAACTTGATGGCCGCGTAAATACGCCGCTCGCCCCCCCAGCTGCCTACCAGGAAGTAGGCTGGTATCAGCATCACTTCCCAGAAAATATAGAAAAGGAAGAGGTTGGTTGAGAGGAAGACGCCGAGGATACCGCACTCTAACAGCAGCATGAAGGCCATGTAGTTTTTGACCTTCTGGTCAATGCCGAACGATGCTCCAATACAGACCAGCGTGAGCAGCGTTGTCAGGGCGACCAGCAGCAGGCTAATACCATCGACGCCCAGACTGTAGTTGATGCCCAGCGAGGCGATCCACGTCAACTGCTCATTATACAGAAAAGTCCCGTTTGGCGCGGATCCGAAAACGGGTGAGGATGCTGATACCCCGGCCTGTGAATAGGCCAGCACCAGGACCATCGCCAGTAGAAAATCCATCCATGCCACGCCCATAGCCGTCCAGCGGATCGCGCCAACTCGTTCTTTCGGAATACACAGGATAGCAATTCCTCCCACAAGAGGAAGCAATATAATTATTGATAAAATTGGAAACGGAAACATGCCTCTACCCCCTCACTGCGTAGTACACAATAATTAGCACTACGCCAATCAGAATTGCCAGGGCGTAGTTACGCATGTAGCCAGTTTGCAGGCGGCGCAGTCCCGCGCTCGTTCCTTGTAACGCTCCCGCGATGGCCCGGCTCCCTCCATCGAGTAAATCGCCTTCCAGGTAGCGTGTCGCAGTACGCCCAAACCAGAGAACAGGCTGCACGATGACGGCTGAAAGTATCTCGTCAACGTAGTACTTATGCAACACCAGTTGGTACAGCGGGTTCTGGTTATCCTTGTATTGGAAGCCGCGTCCATATTGCCGCCAGGCAAAGAAGATCCCGGCTACAGCGAGGATTACACTTATACCTGTCGAGATCCATTGCGCACCGAATGAAGCCTCATGCAATGTTGTGACATCGCTGAACACCGGTGCGAGGAAGTTTGCCAGGGGTTGCCATTTCGGTAGGCCAATGATGCTAAATGAGCCAACCCAGCCTCCCACGATTGAAAGGAAGGCCAGGATGATAAGTGGTACGGTCATAACAGGAGGTGCTTCATGGATAGTGAAGCGTCCACCAGCGCGCTGCTGAGATGGCTCTTCGTCCTCCTCATCTTCTCCTGCATGCGCATGACTGGCCCGACCTGTACCTCGATAGTCGCCCAGGAAGATGCCACAGAAAAGGCGGAACATATAGAAAGCGGTCAGCCCGGCCGTTAGGAGACCAATACCCCAGATCACATAGTAGGTGCGCCCTCCACCGGCTGCCGCCTGGGCAAATACTGCACTGAGAATATCATCCTTACTCCAGAAGCCCGACAGTGGTGGTATGCCGCTGATAGCCAGTACCCCGATCAAGAATGTCCAGAAGGTAATGGGCAACTTGTTTTTCAAACCGCCCATCCAGCGCATATCTTGCTCACCGGCCAGTGCATGAATAACCGTGCCCGCGGCCAGGAAGAGCAGGGCCTTGAAGTAGGCGTGCGTGGTGAGATGGAAGATACCGGATGTATAGTTATGCACGCCTTCGCCCATAAACATATAGCCCAGCTGGCTGATGGTGGAGTAGGCCAGGACGCGTTTGATATCCAGTTGGAAGAGCGCGATTGTTGCCGCGAAAAGGGCCGTCACAGCACCAATTACGGTTATGATTAAGAGTGCCCTCGGCGCTAGTTCAAATAGTATATGCGCGCGGGCGACGAGATAAACACCAGCTGTCACCATAGTAGCCGCGTGGATGAGTGCGCTGACGGGTGTTGGACCCTCCATGGCGTCGGGCAGCCACATATAGAGGGGTAACTGTGCCGACTTGGCCGCGCAGGCCACAAACAGGCACAGGGCAATGAGTGTTGAGATGGTGTGGCCTTTGATGGTGGGATCAATCGAGTTAAAGACGCCGACGACGCCATTGCTATTGGTGAGGTAGTTCAGCACGCCATACTGCTTGAAGATGAGGAAGATGCCGATCATCAGGCCGAAGTCACCAATGACATTGATCACAAAGGCTTTTTGCGCCGCCGCCACCGCCGAACGCCGCTGAAACCAGAAACCGATCAAGAGGAATGATGCCAGGCCAACCAGGGCCCAGCCTACCAGCAGGAACAGGAAATTATCCGCTGCTACCAGCAGCACCATGGCAAAAATAAAGAAGTTGAGGTAGGAGAAGTAACGCCAGAAACCCGGATCATCTTCCATGTAACCCGCTGAATATATGTGAATCAGGAAGCCAACGCCTGTGACGATCATGAGCATGGTCGCTGCTAAGGGATCGAAGAGCAGGCCAAAGCTCACTTGAAGGTCACCCGATACTACCCAGGTATAGAGTACCTGGTCGCTCGTGCGCGCATTTGCAGGTGTCCCCAGCATCGAAAAGAAACTGATGGCTGTAAAAAGAAAGGCCAGGCCACAGGCGGTCCATGCTATAGCAACCACTGCCTGGCGCGTCAGGGCCCTTCCGGTAATACCCAGGATGATGAACCCCAGCAAAGGCGTTAGCAGCACCCATGGAGTTAAGTTTGTCATACACTAGCCTCGTAATAGATTCATGTCGTCAACATCGATATCACGGCGGGTGCGGAAGATGGAGACGATAATAGCCAGGCCAACAACTACCTCAGCGGCGGCAACAGTCAGTACCAGAAAGACAAACATCTGTCCATCCGCCGAATCCAGGAAGCTAGAGATGGCCACAAACGATAGATTGACCGCGTTTAGCATTAATTCAATCGACATAAAGATAATGAGTGGGTTACGACGGATAAGCACGCCGACGCCACCAATCGTAAATAAAATAGCACTCACTATTAAGTATGCTGATAACGGCATAATATTTCTCCCTACCCTACGCCCTTCTCCCCAGTACCATTGCTCCCAGGATGGCGACAATGATGAGCAAGCTGGTTACCTCGAAGGGAAAGGCGAAGCCATGGAACAGGGCCTGTCCGAAAGCCTCGATATTGCTATTACAAGGCGTGTTTACAATATGCGCCGGATTGGCATTGCAGTACGTATTGACCACGTGCGAGAAACTATTACCTGGCGTGGCCTTAGCGCTGCCATCAATAGCGGTACCGGTAAACAGGAGGTAGCTTAATGCCCCAATGAGTGTCAGGCCCAGTATGCCAGCTACCCAGCGCTGCCAGGGAATACGATCCTGGAGACGGGTGTCGTCGGCTTCTGATGCAAGCATAGTAACAACAAAGAGGAACAGGACCATAATTGCGCCCGCGTAGATCAATATCTGCACAATGGCGATGAACATTGCTCCCAATTGCAGGTAAAAGAGCGCCAGGAAGAGCAAGGTGAGGATCAAGCTCAAGGCACAGTGGACGGCATTCTTAAAAGTAATGACGCCCAACGCGGATGCGATACTGGCGACGGCCAATACGAAAAATGCAATTTGAGTTTGAATTTCTGTCATGGCTTTGGCTGACCCTTTCCATGCTCAAACTTGCGCCTGTCCTCGTCCTGCTCCTCGTTCACGAATAAGACAGGTCTCTCTGTATGTAGATTGCCCAGACCTACCGCTGCGGCGCTGGCCTCTGAACCATCAAAGACGTTTTCCTCCTGAGGTACAGGCTGGGCAGCCTCCGCTTCCGGCGGCGCTGGCTCAAACCAGACCGCATTTGTACCAACGGTCGCCTGACCCTCAGGCTCTAGCAGCATTTCTTTGTGGAATACCGTGTCCTCGGGATAGAAGGCCGCCAGTTTATAATCATGCTCCAGGGTAATAGCTCCCGTGGGGCAGGCTGCCTGGCAATACCCACAGAAGATGCAGCGCAACAGGTTGACATCAAAGACCTTCGCGTAGCGCTCGCCTGGCGAGACACGATTCTCTTCTGTATTTTCCTCGGCCTCGATGTAGATGGCGTCGGCAGGGCAGGCCCCCGCGCAGAGATAGCAACCTACACAGCGTTCCAGCCCGTTGTCATAGCGATGCAGAACGTGACGCCCCCGGAAACGCGGCGGCAACTCTCGTTCCTCTTCAGGATACGAGACCGTCGTTGGCTTCTTACCCATATTTTTAAAGGTCGTTGCCAGACCTTTTAAAATGTCCATTGACATGTGTTTTGCTCCTTGCGACTCCCCTTCCAAATCGTCCTTAAGGACTTGGACTTGTACCTAATAAGTCAGAGGCTATCCGTAGGGACCCGATTTATCGCGTCCCACGTGGTGGGGACTGGCGGGGAGACCCCTGCACCCCCCTTTGGACGCGATTATTACCTATTACCTCTCCCCCGGAGACCGAGCTTGCGGGTGCCCTGGTTGCTGTGCACTGCATTTTTAAACTGTGGCATCTTGCCCCGCTTGTGGCGCAACCAGTTGCGCCTGGGCTGTTACAGGCTCAAACTTTGCCAATCTTACTGACGAAGGTAGGCCGGTTCCTTGAGCTGGTTGAACATCCTGTACCTCGCTGGTGCGACGAGCCACCAGGATGAGCATGGCTATGACAATGGCCAGGCCTATAAGTCCGTTGACCCACCAGTACCAGCCGAGTGCCACACAGGT
>JACZCU010219033.1_pt1 | contig 11292 bp, 9 predicted proteins | sample 8641851 | NCBI WGS metagenome assembly JACZCU01 (sample SAMN15324605, study PRJNA640507) | soil metagenome | isolation source: monocropping sugarcane control | place: China: Luxin town, Laibin City, Guangxi Province | collected 2019-07-25 | depth 10cm m | reverse complement strand
TCAGCTCTGATGATACTGTGGGGGCAGCTCCATGGGAAAATAAGACATCGCCGGCTCACCTGCCCACATAGGCGGTCTTTTGTTTTAGTTATATGCTACGGCTGCGTTGGAGATGAATTTGTATGGAACGAAATATTCGCTGGACGACCTGGGATGGTGAGGGCACAGAACACCTCCACCTGGCTGAGGATGACAAAGCCATCACTGCAGACGGTCTGATTGTGGGCATGCAAGATGGTGCTGTGTTCAGCCTGCATTATCATCTCCAGTGCAATGTAGGCTGGCGCGTGCGCTTACTAAAATTGCACACCATGCACGGCAATACGCAAAGAGACCTCTCATTGCTCGCTCATGGCACAGGCCGCTGGCACATAGATGGTAAGCCTGAACCCTCGCTTGATAACTGCCTTGACGTCGATATTTCAGCCACCCCCTTCACCAATACGCTCCCCATACGCCGCCTGGCGCTTCAACCGGGTGAAGCTGCCGAAATACTTGTTGTCTATATATCCATTCCCGATTTACAGATAAAGCCTGCCCAGCAGCGCTACACCTACCTGGAACAAAGCTCCTTTACTGGTCGCTACCGCTACGAGGGCCTGGCCAGTGGTTATACAAATGAGTTAGAGGTAGATGAGGATGGGATTGTTTTGGATTATCCGGGGTTGTTTAGGAGAGTAAGCTAGAGCGGTGGAGCATTCTTAATAACAATCTGCCAGGTAAGTGGCGTCTGTGGACCTACGTCATCATTTTCAGTTCCTAAGCCTGGTCCTAAATTCCAAAATCCTATGCCGGCATCATTAAGCTGTCTGCCTGCATTGTATGTTTGCTGATAAAACTGGGCCCTGACCTGGTCGCCTATACCCTGAGGTTGAAAGAACTCTTCCCAAATCCAGGGCTTATGAATACTTCCACAATAGCGAGAAGTGATAGGAGCATCACTACCATCAGGAGGAGCATGCACAGCACATATGTCAATAGCAGGGATTGAAAAAATTGTCTTGTAATCAATACCAGAATCCCAACCAAGCTGATACAGTCCTCCAGGAGAAAGTATGTGGTTTTTATCTAAAGCCTTAAATTCAAGAGCCGTGCGTGCAAAAAAATCATTAATCTGTTGTGTCGTCTCTTGCGATTTATTGGTTCCATTAGGTGGAGCAACTTCACCGGCTAAAGCAAACATTGCGATGGTGGTATCATTACCATATCTTACTTTTGTGACAGTATTCACCCTGTTAATAACAAATGTTAAGAATGGCTTCCAGTCAACCAGGTACGCGTTTTGAGTTTCATCCTGGCTTGTTAAGTTCCTATACACAGAAAGATCTAATAATACATGTAGCCTTTCAGATCTTGCAGAAGCAATCAAATGATCAACAAATTCCCAATGCGCTTCATCATAAGAAGCTGTAGCAGGGTCCCCTTGCATATTCAAAAAATTATTTATGCGTATAGTATTAAGATGTCCCGCTACTGCCGTGGTTATATCCCAATCCGGATGGTGCTTTGCAGCATATGTAGAGGCAAAATATGGTTCCCATTGCTGGCCATTTATACACAGATGCACTCCACATACCTTAACAAAGTCCCGAAATAAAGGATCTACCGTCCTGTGGTTAGTAGCCTTATATTCCGTTTTATAATCTATTAACACTACATTTGCAGCAAGCAGAATAATTGCCAATAAAAGTATTTTTATTGCTTGAAGGTGATTTATTTTAGAAGATACTCTCATATAATGGATGATTTTTCTCTATTTCAATAACCTGAATTTTAACGCCTGGATACCGCTATTATCCTATTCTTTGCTGGTTTTGACAATAATACTTTATAACTATTCAGGTCCCCTCCTGGCTTGACTGCTCAGCGCCGCAGGCGCTGAGCAAGTCTATGTAATTGCTGTAAACTGGACTGTGCAGCCGCAGGCTGCACAGTCCAGTTTACAGCAATTACATAAAGGCGAGCCATCGGAGGTGGCGAGAAGACCTGAAGAGTTACCTTCACTGGATGGTGCTGGCATTTACAGGTAGAACTGGCAGAAGCGCTTTATCCGTGCTAGACTAGAGCAGAAACGCAGTCCTGTGAAACAGATACTGCATGGTACTGAGATGGATGAGATAGTATGTACCATCATCCGTAGAGAGGAAGGATCGATCATGTACGCGCGAACAACAATCGCCCAATTTCAGCCAGGCACAAGCGACGAGGCGATAAGCATTCTACGAGACGTTATGCTGCCTAGGGCCAAAGAGCAGTCAGGCTTCAAGGGCGCCTTGATCCTGGGCGACGCGGAACAGGACAAGGGCGTTGTGATTACTTTATGGGAGAGCGAGGCTGCTTTGCTAGAAAGCGCTCCACCTGATGATATTCTCATAGATGTGGATAGACTGGGGGAGCTTATGACAGAGCAGTCTACACAGCATATCTACGAGGTTCTCTTACAATTGTAAGACTCCTCTTGCTTAGCCTGCATATCAGGTATTATATGTTACTCTATTGCCGGGTTGCTTGCCTTTTCCTCGTGCATATGATACACTTTTAATGGAAAAATAGAATTTGAGCACCCTGTTTACTAAAACAAATTATTTAACCTGGCTTTTACTTCTGTAGTGAAGACAGAAGTGGAGATATATAAAAATGTAATATTAGACTGGCGGGGCAGATATAGTGCGCCCCGGACCGCTACACACGGTTGTGTAGTTAGGAGGTTTCTTTTACCTTGACAACAGAAAAAATTCGACTTATCCCGTTAGGAGGACTAGGGGAAGTCGGAAAGAACATGATAGTCGTCGAATATGGGGACGATATCATTATTATTGATGCGGGGGTTATGTTCCCTGATGATGAAATGTTCGGTGTGGACCTTGTTATCCCTGATACGAGCTACCTCGACGACAAAAAAGACCGTATACGCGGCATCCTCATTACTCACGGCCATGAAGACCACATTGGAGCTATTCCCTATATCCTGCCGATGCTAGATTTCCCACCTGTTTATGCAACTCGCCTGACCCGTGGTTTAATTAATGTGAAACTCAAAGAGCATAAGCTGCTTGAAAAAGCTACAGTCAACGAGGTTACCCCGGGTGACCAGGTAGAACTAGGCAAATGCCTGGCTGAATTTTTCCGTGTGAATCACAGCATACCGGACGCTGTAGGCATTGTTTTGCATACGCCGCTTGGCACGGTGGTGCACACGGGCGACTATAAATTCGACCATACGCCGGTGGATGGTCGTCCGGCTGACATGGGGACGCTCGGGCGTATCGGCAACGAAGGTGTGCTGGTGATGATGGGCGACAGCACACGAGTGGAATCGCCTGGCTATACACCCTCTGAGCGCGTCATCAACGACTCACTGGACAAGATTTTTGCCAATGCTTCCGGGCGTATCTTGATTGCGACCTTTGCCTCGCTCCTCTCGCGTGTGCAGCAGGTCGTTGATACGGCTGTACGCTACGAGCGGCAAGTAGCCCTGGTTGGGCGCAGCATGGTCAACAATGTGCAGATGGCCATAGAGCTTGGCTACCTCAATGTGCCCAAGAGTACGCTTATTCGCGCGGAAGACATCAACAAGTTTCCACCCGAGCGGGTGGTGATCATCTGTACAGGCAGCCAGGGAGAGCCAACCTCGGCGCTCACGCGTATCGCTAACCAGGATCATCGCCTGGTGCGCATTCAGCCCGGCGACACGGTCATTCTCTCGGCTACACCTGTACCAGGTAACGAGAAAATGGTCAATCGCACGATTAACAACCTGTTCCGTCAGGGTGCGGAGGTCTTCTACCAGGCCATCTCGAATGTACATGTCTCGGGCCATGCTGCCCAGGAAGAGTTGAAATTGATGCTGGCTATGCTTCGCCCGCAGTTCTTCATGCCGGTTCACGGTGAATATCGTCAACTGGTGCTGCACGCGAAACTGGCTCATTCGATGGATATTCCCGCTGATCACATTGCCATTGCTGAAGACGGAGACATTATTGAGGTGACACCAGAGTCGATCAAGATCGCAAATCACGCGGCATGTGGCAACGTCTTTGTAGACGGCCTGGGAGTAGGCGATGTAGGACAGATCGTCCTGCGCGATCGCCAGGTACTGGCCCAGGATGGCATCTTAATGGCTGTGCTCACAGTTGATAAAGAGACAGGCCAGCCCTTAGCCGGACCTGACATCGTTTCGCGTGGGTTTGTCTATATGCGCGACTCTGAAGAATTGCTTGAGAGCGCGCGTGAACGTATCCTGGAATCATTTATTGGCTTGAATGGTCATGCTTCAGACTGGTCGTTCGTTAAAGATAAGATTAAGCACACGCTTAGTGAGTTCCTTTACGAAAAGACACACCGGCGCCCTATGATTCTACCCGTGGTCATGGAGGTATAAACCAGGGACACAACATGCGCAAAGTGAAGGGGAACGGTGTGCCAAGCCGTTCCTCTTCACTTTGCGCATGTTGTGTCATCCTTTTCCCTACTTGCTTCTCTGGAACATCTGCGCTATGATACTGGTGTCTCTGCAGTCTTTTCAAGAAGGAGGGAACCAGTATGGCGGGCAGCAATCAGAGCAAGCAGGGCAGCAACAAACAGGACCGCCTTGGACCAGGTATAGTGCAAGGCTCTTCGCGTGTCAGTAAGGTTGTGGGGGGCATGGGATCGCAGCGCGTGCGCGTTGAGCAGCGTACCAATAATCCAGGCACCAGACAAGGTACCCGCAGCTCATCCTCTCCCGCAGCAAAGCGCGCCTCGAGACAGGGAGGTAGTAAGCAGGATGGGAAAAAAGCTTCCCCTACCCCCAGTCGAGTTGCCATACCACCTTCATCTCCCGATGGTACAGCTGACTCACGTGTTATTTCCAAAGCACGGGATGCCTGGAGCAACCTGGAACCACATCACCAGCAGCGCATCCTCAGCTTGCTTTTGCTCGTCCTGTCCATCTTTCTTTTTGCTGTACTGACGGTGTTTCGTCACGTCCAGCTTTTTAGCGCTATCAGTGGGGCTTTTACCGCCTTATTTGGCTGGTCGGCCTACCTGCTTGCCCTTGGCCTGATCGCTTTTGCCGCGGCTCACCTCATCGAGGGCTTGCTGAATAAACGCTTCATTCGCTGGTCGCTAGTCATTGGCCTGACACTACTCTGGCTGCTCCTACTGGTCGAGAGCCAACTGCTGCTGGGCGGAACAACAGGAGGCATTCTTGGTGAATTGCTGGTACGCCCATTGCTTGGTTGGCCGGTTGTCGTTGGACACCTGCTGCTGATAGGGCTATTTGGTATCGTAACAATTATCACCTTTCAGATCACGCTCGGGCATGTCCTCTTTGTCGCGCGTGCCATAGGCTTGATAGCTCGACCTGGATCTAGGAATGCACAGGCAAAGAACGGGTCTGGCCCTTCGCCATTCCTGGGTCAACGCCCACGCTTCAGTCGCTACGTAAACAGCCAGGCCTCCTCAGCCAGCAAACTCCAGCAGGGGCAGGGAGTACCCGTGTCCGAAGCAGATGATGATGATGATGATGATGAAACGCTGGTCGACTTTGAGGCCGATTTTGGTGACGAAGATGATGATCCGCTCAACGATATCAATATTCATAAACAGCAGATCAGTAGGGTGCCTCACGGGCCGCGAGTAGCTCAACCGCTCGACCTGGCGGAGCATAATCAAGCTGTACAGGGCGTAAGCCAGCAGGCTTTGCCTTTTGACCAGCAAGCGAAGAACCCTGGTAAGCAACGTTCAATAATGGAGTCGCTGGCACCCAACCCCCTGCGCAAGGATAGGGCTAAGGCCCTCCCTCGTACCGCCGCGGAGAAGCCAGCAATTGAATCGCCCTGGAAAATTCCCGACACATCTCTACTTAACCACCCTGAAGAGGTCAAGCTGCACATGCTGGGAGACGATACCACCACCCTGGCCAAAACTATTCAGGATACGCTGCGCAGTTTCCGTGTCGATGCCGAGGTCAAACAGGAGGATATCAGTATCGGTCCCACAGTCATTCGCTTTGGTATTCGTCCGACCGGGAGACCAGAGATGAAGCAGGATGAGAAGGGCAAATTTGTACCGGTGCGCGATGCCAATGGCAACATCATCTATGAGACGCGAACGCGCGTCAGCCGCATCATGGCCTTGCAAAACGACCTGGCCCTGGTGCTCGAAGCGAAGTCGATCCGCATGGAGGCACCCGTACCTGGACGACCCTACGTCGGCGTCGAGATTCCCAACAAGAACAGCCGCCTGGTCACCTTACGTGAGGTGCTGGAGAGCAAAGAGTATCAAGCCGCCAAAGCAAAATCGAAACTGGCTGTCGCCCTGGGCAAAGACGTGGCAGGTACCGTACGCATAGGCGACCTGGCACGCATGCCCCACCTGCTGATTGCAGGCGCAACGGGGGCCGGCAAGAGTGTCTGCATAAACGCCATCATAGCCAGTTTACTGATGCAGGCCACACCCGATGATGTACGCCTGTTGATAGTTGACCCTAAGATGGTCGAACTAAATATGTACGGGGGTATCCCCCACCTGCTCTCACCGGTGGTCATCGAGGTTGAGAAGGTGGTACCCCTCCTAAAAAATGCCATTGCCGAGATGGAGCGGCGCTATCGCCTCTTCTCGCAGTTAGGCGTGCGCAACCTGGATGGCTATCGCAAGATGCGTGTGGAGAAGGCCGCGCGAGGCGATACCTCCCTGAAAAACCTGCCTTCCATCGTTATTATCATCGACGAACTGGCGGACCTGATGATGGCGGCTCCCGAAGAAATTGAAGGGATGATCTGCCGCCTGGCTCAATTAGCGCGCGCCACAGGCATTCACCTGGTCATTGCGACACAGCGTCCCTCGGTTGACGTGATTACGGGCCTGATCAAGGCCAATATCCCCACGCGTATCTCATTTATGGTGAGTTCAGCGGTAGATTCGCGCACAATTATTGATATGGGCGGAGCCGAGCGCCTGTTAGGACGGGGTGATATGCTTTATCTCCCGGCAGATGCAGGCAGACCAGAGCGTATTCAAGGCGCGTTCCTGGCAGATGAAGAGGCGGAAACGCTGATCGCCTTCTGGCGCGAGCAGGTGGCGCAACATGCCCTTGCAGCCAATGCTGGCAAGGGGCAGAGCATGGCAGCTCCCCCGCCCGTTGTAGAGCCAGGTTGGGAGATTCGAGAACATCAGTCCGACGATTTTGAGCTAGAGGATGATCTACTGGAAAAAGCGGAAGAGGTGGTGCGCGAGTACGAACGCGCCTCCATCTCGCTCCTGCAGCGCCGCTTACGCATCGGCTATTCCCGCGCAGCACGCCTGATCGACCTGCTGGAGGAGCGCGGCATCATTAGCAGTTCCGAGCCAGGTGGGCGTTCGCGTGAAGTGCTAGATGGAAGTAGTAGTCGGACTGGAGGCGGCGATAGACGTGGCAGCGACGAAGGCCGTACCATGGCCGATGAGGTAGCGGATATCATCGCCGAGGAGAAGACGCGCGAGGAGTTTCTGAAGAAGCAGAGCATGAGGGGTCAGCCTCCAATGAAGGGTGATGGTCCTTCCAATGGGAAAGAGCAGGATGGTAAGTAGAAGTAAGAGAGAGAATTTATATTGATAAATTGCTGGAAGTGTGGTTTCTAGTGAGTATCTAGATGCTACTATACCTATTACTTAACTCTAAAGAAAGGCAGGGCTGATATGACAACAACATCGGATAGGCTGCCAATGGTCACTCGCGCTGACATGGTAGCAGGACCTGGACAGGGGCGCTGGACTTACAACCATTATGCAGCCTTGCCAGATGATGGCAATCGGTATGAAATTGTGAATGGAGTCCTCCTTATGACCCCTGCCCCTAACATATCCCATCAAGAAGTCGTAGGAGAATTTTTCTCTTATCTACGAGCGCACACCAGATCTAATGACCTTGGACGAGTGTTCGTAGCTCCTGTTGATGTCGAATTGGCCCCCAATGTGGTTGTTCAGCCTGATGTAGCAGTTGTGCTAAAAGCAAATTTTGATAAGGTCACGGAGACACGCATTATAGGAGCTCCTGACCTGGTCGTTGAAGTTGCTTCACCTGGCGCAGCTAATCATGATCGGCGTGAAAAATACGACGCCTATGTACGCGCGGGCGTACTGGAATGCTGGATTGCCACTCCTGAAGCGCGGACAGTTGAAGTGTTTGTGCTGGACATTAACACATATCATGCCCTTGGCATTTTTCAAGGCAAGGCAACGTTGCCCTCAAAAGTATTGCCAGGTATAGCAGTGCGCGTGGAGCAATTCTTTATGTGAGTTCTATGCCATTCCTACAAACAAAGGCTTCCATGTATACGATTGCATCCTACAAAACTCATAAAACCTAGTTATAAATACACGTTACTGACCTGGGAAAAGACTTGAAAGATATCACTCACACACGAGTTATTTCTTCTATGTTAAAAGGAAAGGACTTCCCTCTTATGTCACAAACTGTAGAATCCTATCTCAATGAACATGCCAGCGAGGCGCAGTCTTTGCTTGAGCAACTGTGTAGCCGGCCAAGTGTTGCAGCACAGGGACTGGGCATGCGCGAGATGGCGGATATGATTGAAGCGCTGCTAAGCAATGCTGGTTTCCAGACACAGCGGCTCTTAGCTGAAGGGGCTCCTCCCGCTATCTATGGTGAGCTGCGCGGTCGCAGCCCCTATACTATTTTGCTCTACAACCACTATGATGTGCAGCCTGCTGAGCCATTGGAGTTATGGCATTCGCCACCATTTGAACCAACAGTACGCGATGGCAAGTTGTATGCGCGTGGAGCCTCTGACAACAAGGGGGAGATTGCCGCTCGCCTGGCGGCAATTCGCGCTTTACGGGCTGCGCGCGGCGACTTTCCGATTACACTGCGCTGGATCATCGAGGGCGAGGAAGAGATTGGCAGCCCGCACTTTGGGGCAGTTGCCGAGAAGTATGCTGCACTGCTGCATGCTGATGGCTGTTTCTGGGAGGGTGAAGGCTTTGGACCGACTGGGCGGCCAGAGCTGTTGCTGGGAACAAAGGGCCTGCTCTATGTGCAGCTTGATGTACAGGGAACGGGTATCGATGCCCACTCAGGGTCTGCTCCTATTCTGCCCAGCGCGGCCTGGCGACTGGTGCAAGCTCTGGCTATGCTGCGCACACCTGAGGGCCATGTACGCATCCCCGGTTTCTATGACATGGTGCTTAAACCATCTGAGGCGCAACTGGCAGCTATCGCCGATCAGCCAAATATGGACGCGGAGCTGCGCGAGGCGTATCATGTCAAGGAGTTTGTCGATGGTCTGTCGGGGGCCGCGTTGATGCAGCGGCTCTGCTTTACACCGACCTGTAACATAGCAGGACTGGTCAGTGGCTATACGGGAGAGGGATCGAAGACGGTGCTGCCAGCCAGGGCAATGGCAAAAATTGATTTCCGCCTGGTGCCTAACCAGGACCCGAATGATATCCTGGCAAAGCTTAAGGCCCACCTCAAAGCCGAGGGCTATGACGATATCAACGTTACAGTCTTTAGCAACGCGGAACCGGTTGTTACACCGATGGATGAGGAACTGGTAAAGCGTATCGCAAAAATTGCTCAAGCATACGGCGGCAAGAAACCTTCTATAAATCCCATTGCCGGGGGAACGCTGCCGTTGTTGGGTGCACTGCGTCATTTTGTTGGGGTTCCAGGGCTCTCCGTACCGGGCAATCCTACTTACTGGGCCAATGGTGCTCACGCCCCCAACGAACATATCCGGCTCGCAGATTTGCACGAAGCAGTGCGCTTTAACTGCTATATGTTCCAGGCTTTAGCGGAGTAATTGAAACCGGCTGTATGCTGAGCCCAGTAATTATCAGGCTCGGCATACAGCCGGTATTATTTCTATTTCAGTCCTCGCTCATCTGCAATCTGGGTTAACTGGTTGCGTACTTCCCAGAGTTCCGGGTAGAAAGCATCTTTGAGGGTGCGCTCAAGCATCTCCATAGGCGTGCCGCCAGTACCTATAGAGCCAGGGCCAATCATACGTTGGGCCAGTTTGAAATGCTGGGTGCGAAATACCTGGAAGACCTCGTCATAGTCAGTTAAGCCCTCGGCAAAGGCCTGCAAGAGCGGGTAGCGATCGGCATGCATGTAGATCTCGGTAAGTGAGACCTGCTCGTGGGCAAGGACCTGGACAAAGTCATCCCACAGCAGGGGTGAGAGACTCATCAAGGCATGAAAACCCGGTGAGTCAGTACCCGCGCCATCGGCCAATACTTTACGGAAACCATGAAAATCCCAGGGTGACATGGTCTCCAACATGCGCAGGTTGTCCAGCATCAAGAATTGAATGCGTATGACCCGCCGCAACAGGTGTAAAGCTGGCGGTAAGTTGAATTGCTGGAGCAAGCTGCGGATAGTGCGCAGCTCAAAAGCTGTCTCCTTCCACCATAATTCAAAGACCTGGTGAACGATCTGAAATTGTAGCTCGTCGTGGTGCGTTAACTCATCTTCTGGCTTCTGGAGAGAGAGCAGCTCTTCAGTACGCAGGTAGCGTTCATAGACACTCTGACCAGGTTCGTGTTTAGTAACATGCGGCTTAATATGTTTAACCATTCGTGCGTTTCCTCTTCCTTCTCTGGAATGATTTTTAGAAACTGCCTTGTTCCCTTCATCCACATAAGAATAGTAGCACGGAAATCTGTAACATTCTAGCCCAGTATCCAGTATCCCCTGGTCTCGAAATATCGAAAAGAGTAAAATTAAGCATATACTTCCCTTCTAGATGGTTTTCGTAGATATTCTATACTATTCCAGCCAGTGGATGTGGTAAAATACGTGTAGTTACCTACCCCATACACAAATTCGTGTTCAATAAAGCGGTGGAAAGTGTGGAGGATGTGATGCAACAGATAGCTCCAGGTCCCTGCCCTGAATGTGGGGGAACACGTATTCTTTGTGACTTTGGCCTGACCCCAACCATCTTGTTCAGACGTTTGACTGCATCGGGGAGTCGTACTTCCACAGTCAAAGCTTATGTTTGCCTGAACTGTGGACATGCAACACTCTATGCAAGCGACCCCCAAAACCTGAAATTACCGACAGAGTAGCTGCTTAACAAGACGCCCTTTTAGCGCCACCAGGAGCAGACAATGCTTCCCGAACCTATCCTCACTGTCCGCGGCACGCCGCCTTCGGCAACCCACAAGTATGGATGTGCTATGGAGGCAGGGCAGGCCACCGGCTGGGCTGCCTCCCTAGAACATCCAATAACAAATAACGCACACTGAGAATAAGCGCATCAAAGCCATAGCCTACAAGATTGATATGCATCTGTTTATCTCGCT
>JACZCU010087902.1_pt1 | contig 11315 bp, 8 predicted proteins | sample 8641851 | NCBI WGS metagenome assembly JACZCU01 (sample SAMN15324605, study PRJNA640507) | soil metagenome | isolation source: monocropping sugarcane control | place: China: Luxin town, Laibin City, Guangxi Province | collected 2019-07-25 | depth 10cm m | reverse complement strand
CTACATTAAGCTGCCGCAGGCGGCGAGAGTCCAAAAGAACACAGTTGTTTTAACCGGCTAATACCCCGATTTGATATAATAGGCTCCAGGAAGAAATGTATGTATTTTCTGGAGCGAGCGTAAATGGCAGAAGACGAGAAACAGCTTAACAGAGAAAAAGAACACTATTGGCAAAACATTGAGATCGTGCAGCCAGGAGAGGAGTTTCTGCTGTTTGACCCGGAAAGAAACCGCACACAAGTGCGGTTCTCGGACAATCATTCTTTTGCAGGCATGAAATCAAGCATACGGCTGGAAACAGGGCTTTTTGGCAAGCTCCATATTTCTATTGCTGCTGCCGCCTATACAAAGGAAAGATACACCGTAATCACCCCTTTTGATCGTGAACAAGGCTACCCTCTTGATAAAGATGACCTTTCCCTGCATACCAGGCTAGTGAAAATCAGTAAGATGAAACGCGAACTCGCTAAGACCATACAGGGCTTAAATCTCCTCGTTTTTGTCACTTATGAGGATATAGCATCCAATGGCATGCTGCATGCTCTCTTACAGGAGGACCCAACATCTCCAGAAAGCGATAGAGCCGCCATACTTCGTCATTTGTTCCTGACCCTGAAATTTCCCGGGGGATCGTCTTTTACCGCGCGGGCATCGTACAATTCGCACCGGCGCTTGCTGCTGTTTGCTCCATTTTTCCCCTCCGATATGGGGCCGTTACCTAGCACGAGAGGTACATCCTTCTCTTCCCCAAAAACCACAGGTGGACGCAACACCATCCTCAATGATAACGCAAAGCACGGGGAAGATATAAGCGAGGGCTTTGATATCCTGCTACCGTTTGACCAGGCGAAACTGCAAACGATACGCGCACGATTTCTCTTCCTCCCTAACCTGGACTAACCTGGATGCATCATCCACGACTCATGGCTGAAATCTCATCTTACTTTTTAAGCGGAAGAGAAACGCTAAATGTTGATCCTTCTTCTGCATAGGAATAGGCCTTTCACCTGAACAGTGAGATCAATCCCTGATCCTTTCTGCCAGCAACAACACCGGGAAGCTGAAGAGAACCAGCGAGAAAAAATCCAGCCCATCCTTAGCTAGAGTATGCAAGGTCTCCTGCGGATTGTACTGTCTTTCACACGAACACATTTCATATGCATCCAATCGTAACTCACTTTCGTATCTGTTCATATGAAGAAGCAAGCGAGCATATTTCTTCAGGTTTTTGAGGTTCAGTCATAGGTGCCATGACCATCGTAGATGTAATGTGAAAAATCATATGCCACTTAAGCAAAAGACAAGAGTAGAAGCCGCTACAAAAGCGAGCATTACGTATGAGCGTGATACCTTACACTGATTACAACTGTATCACGCGTGCTAGAGAAAGGTAGATTATGATGAAACCCTGCGAGAAAGTGAAAAAGATGCCAAAGCGTACGTATCGACTGCAGCGCTACCTATCTGCCTGGTTCTATGTGCCGGTAATAGTGGTAGGAGTGCTGGTATTGTTAGCCACTTATGGAAGTGGTGAGGCACTCAGCGCGGGCCCTACAACGGCACTATCAAGCATTGTAAACGGGTCTGTTGCTCATTCTATGCCGGCATCAAAGCCAAAATCTGTTCCAGGCGCTATACAGACGGTGTCAATCATTACCAATAGTAATGGAAGCTTTGGCTTCAGCCCGGCAATACTGACGGTCCCGGTTGGCACTACTGTGATCTGGAAGAACACGACGTCAGTGTCTCATACAGTAACCAGTGATAACGGGAGAACGTTTAATAGCGGCCCCATTTCGCCTGGAGGCACCTTCAGTTTCAAGTTTACGACCGCTGCCAGATACCCCTATCACTGCAACATCCACCCTTATATGAGGGCCATAATTAACTCGTAAGGTGCGGTTCATGCTTTTGCGCACAGAGCGCAATGCGTGCCCTCGCCGCCGTAGGGGCAGGTTTTACGCCTGCCCCCGCCTCACTAGCTGCCCACCTCACAAAAACCTGAACCGTTCCCTCACACAATAAAAGAGCGCCTCAGCAGAGGTGCCCCTTCTCTTCACGTCTCAAAGCGTTTCTTAACTGGCTATAGGAATCGCCTTTGTCGCCAAGCTCTTTTTGCCAACCAGCCGACCTGTCCAGGGCGTACCCAGCAGCGGCAGTAGCACACTGTCAAGCCCATAGAAACCCGCTACCCGCCAGGCCAGCACCAGCAGCACGGCCAGCATGCCAATCACAGGGTTGATGCTGACTGCACCTGCCAGCATGCAGTTCAGGTTCATGAACACCCCGAAGAAGGCTGCAAACCCTGTCAAGACCCCAAAGATGAGGCCCAGCCCTACCAGGATTTCTCCAAAAGTAACCAGATAGCCAAAGACCACGGCATTGGGCAAAACGACGTTCTGTAAGAAACTGGCATACCAACCTTGTACCGCTGGATGCGCGCCTGCCATCTGGGCAATAGCTCCCTTGACAAAGCCGGTGATAGCAACCCCATCATGGCCAGTGAAGACCCAGGGTATGCCCGCTTTCTGGCCAAAGGCATCAAAAGTGAAGGAGTAGCCGGTCAGCTTGTCCAGGCCCGCCGTGAGCCATTCCTATGACGCTCACCCCCTTAGCAAAGCCTCTATCAGTTCTACGACGGCCTCTGCTATAATCTTAGTGATTGATACGGCCGCACAAGCCCACATCAATCACTAAGATTTGCGAAGCGCCGCAGGCGCTGAGGAATCAAGCAAAGAGGGAAACTGAATAGTAAGACATTCTTGCAACAAGGAAGTAACGTCATGAAAAAAGTTCGCTGGGGCGTGCTGAGCACCGCTGCTATTGCGACCGAGCAGGTCATTCCCGCCATGCAGCAGGGAACATATTGTGAAATTGCAGCCATCGCTTCACGCACGCTGGAGAAAGCGCAGGTTGCTGCAAAGCAACTGGGTATCCCCAAGGCGTATGGTTCGTACGAAGAACTCCTGGCCGATCCCGCTATTGACGCGATTTACAATCCTCTGCCAAACCACCTGCATGTCCCCTGGTCAGTCAAAGCGCTGCAAGCAGGCAAGCATGTACTCTGTGAAAAACCAATTGCCCTGACCGCCGCTGAAGGACAGGTACTGATCGACGTTGCCAGGCAGCACCCACATCTGAAGGTGATGGAGGCTTTCATGTATCGATTTCATCCACAGTGGCAGCGAGCCCACCAACTGGTTGCCGAAGGAAAAATCGGCACCTTGCGCACGATCCAGACATTCTTTTCGTACTATCTCGATGATCCGCACAATATCCGCAACAGGGCCGAATCCGGTGGCGGCGGCATGCTAGACATCGGCTGCTATGCAGTTTCGCTGTCACGTTTTATCTTTGGCAGCGAGCCCATGCGTGTCTTCGGCCTTGTGGAGTACGATCCCCAATTCAAAACTGATCGCCTCGCCTCAGGCATTTTAGACTTCGGGCTCGGTACTTCAACATTCACATGTGGAACACAACTAGCGCCCTATCAACGGGTGAACATCCTTGGCACCGGGGGCCGCGTTGAGATCGAGATCCCCTTCAATCCTCCCACTACTCACCCCTGTAAAATCTGGTATGAGCACGAAAACGAGACCGAGGAAATCCTGCTTGATGTCTGCAACCACTATACCATCCAGGGCGATCTGTTTTCCCAGACAGTGCTCAATGACACTGCCGTACCAACACCGCTTGCAGATGCCATCGCCAATATGGAGGTAATCGAGGCCATTTTTAGCAGTGCCCGGAACGGGACATGGGTTTAAGAAATTAACTTGCCCGACGTGCATGTTTTTTCGCCGCCTCCGGCGGCACAGTGTTTGTGTTGCTGCGGTCATGGCAGCCTGCGGCTGCCATGACCGCAGCAACACAAAATCTTGCGAACTGCCGTTTTACTTCTCGCCCGGTATGCGCTTTCAGCTTCCACTCACCATGGCGATGGGACGTACTGGCGAACCGGTAGCTCCACGCATCTTGAGTGGTAGGCAAATAAAAGTAAACTCATAGGTCTGATCGCGGGCGAGTTCCTCCAAATAGAGGTTTTCAATGATATAGATGCCATGGCGTACCAGTAGAATTACATGTCCGGGCAGAGTTACCTTGAGATCGGGGTCGACCATGCCAAGCTCATCCCAGGCCATGTTGTCGGCTCCTACCGCCTTGACTCCTCTGCTAGCTAACCACAGGGAAGCATCAGCGCTCATCCCTCCTGCCTGCAGGTACATGGTCGGATCTTGCCAGAATGCGCCATTTCCGGTACGGACCAGGACAACATCTCCTTCACCTACCAGCACATCCTGGTTTCGCGCCGTTGTCTCCAGGTCATCTCGTGTAATAGGCGCTCCGGCCCCGATCCTGTCTGCCCCTCTGTAGCGTGTGACATCGAGCAGGACCCCGCGCGTTACCATAGGATCAATCGTTTCCACTCCCAACTCCGTAAATCCCTGTGCAGTTTGGATACGGGCATCAACCTCGTGCCCGCCATATAAGTGTAGATCTTCCGCCTGGTGGCACAGGGCATCGATATGTGTACCGGAATGCTCAGTCGTATACATGAAACCAGAAGCTCCGGTTCTCGCCTCGCCCATGCCCCGTTCGTGATGGCGATGGAGCGTGTAAACATAGCCTGGAGCGTGACTGGGAAAAACAGGAGCACCGAAATAACGTGGTTGCTCAAGATCATAGATACGTGCATTGGTCGTCACATTCATGTTGACTTCTCCTTAAATCATCTGTTAGGTTTATTACAGTCACATCATGTGGTGCTCTGTCCATCCCTTTTTTGTGTTGATGAAATGGCGGCTTCGCTGCCATTTCATCAACACAAAAAAGATGTATGATTATGATGAAGGCGCTCTGCGAGCGCCTTCATCATAATCATACATGGATTTCAAAAATCCGGGATAACTCACTTAGGAAGCCACTAGAGGTGGCGGGACGACCTGGAGAGTTACATTATTTTCGTAATGTTTCTCTGCCAGGGCTTTCACCCACTGGTAATTCCCTTCCATCTGCTCTCCTTGCATAAGCTGTAGCGCCAGGTACAACCAGCAGGTGGCATTGGGTATAGTTAAGTAATCCTTGCTCGCGTATTCGAGTGCTGCCTTACGCATGCGCTGATATGCAATTTCATCGGTAAGCAGGTTATAGAGGTGTTGAGCTACCTGCGTGGTATCGCCACGTTCCACGAGATACCCGTTGATGCCTTCCCGGATTTGCAGTGGAATCCCCCCAGAATTATATGCAATCACTGGTTTACCCTTTATAAGGGCTTCTGTGACCTTGACTTCAAATCCTTCCCTGATAGAAAGCTGCAGGGCTACTGCGCATTTTCTCATGAGGGTGTTCAGAATTTGATCTCGGTGCGGCAGCCTCACGACTTTTACATCGTCCGCCAGGTGCACATAGTGCTCTGATTGCAATAACTTCTTGATGCGACTATACACAGGCACACCATCTGGATCATCAACCGAACCGTTGCCTGTAATGACTAGCTGTGGGATAGGCTTACGATGCTTCTCCAACATCTTACGCAATTTCTTGTATGCCTCAAGCACATCAGGAATACCCTTCGAAGGATCAAACCTGGCGATCTGGATAATGTATGGTCGCTCTACATCCAGGGGTGTTTGCTTCTCTTGCCGCAGCAACGCATTGAACAGTTTCAAGTAAGTCGCCATTTGCTCTTCTGTCAATGGTTTATTGAGCCCATCCAACGGATCTGTTGTTGCTGGCATGTAGAAGATTTTTTCTGCAGGCACATTGTCTGGAATGAAGATTTTCATGGGATGGCTGACGAAGTAATCAGCATACTGAATCTTGTCCCACAGAAAACTCCAGGTTGTATGTTGCGGAGTACCCGGTTCACTCGCCAGGCTGCCCACGATTTGAATATGCGAGCGGTAGATGATTTTAGCATCGGGGTTGGCCTGCTTGATATAAGGAATCAAACCGGCAGGCTGAGGATCATCTATTACAACGACATTCGCCTGTTTAAACACATCTTCCAATTCTGCCGCATTTTCTTGCATCCACGCATCGTAGAGCGCTTTGTCTTCTAGCGTCAGTTCCGTATCTTTACTCGCAACGGCCTGCAACACATTATGAAATTTAGCTTTGGTAATGCTGAATACCTCTTTTTTAGGCGACAAGACATACCAATGGGCATCAACATCTAACAGGCGCAAAAGCCTGATGAGGGCATGGCGCATCAGTGCTACCCCACCACCCTGCGGTGTAGCATTAATAAAGACCAGCTTCTTTCCTTTGCATGCCTGCGCCAGCTTCGTCAGCAGGGCAAAATCCTCTGCGGAAGCAATTTTTTGATAATCTTTAAGTGTGACCAGTCCGGAGACCCGAACTTCATGCTTCGCGCCAAATTGTGGCAGCACAATATTGTTCTCGTCGAAGTTAGAGGCCACGTCTCTTACCTGCTCTTGCAGGGTATGCTGGAGAGCTTCATCTTGTTTTCGTATTACGAAAGGAACAATATCTTCCTGCAACCATAGCTTTGAGAACATGTCTTCAGGATAATCTTCTTCCTGTATAGCGGCAGCGATCCATTGCAGATACTGCTGCTGAGAGGTCCGCCTCAGCCAGTTGAGTATCTCAGTTACTGCATCCTCCTGGCGCAAGGCCTTTGTATAAGTGGTGGTGTCAACCTCGGTGGCTTCGGCGATATCAATACTATCGTCCCTTACCTGCATACTGGCATATGCCGCCCTGGGAAGTTCCTGATCTCCTGCTATATGTTCTTCAAGTCCTCGCGCCCTCTCCAGGAGAAAGAGATCGCGCTGATCCTGCATCGCTAGTATTTCTTCTTGCTGTGTTGCCATAGTCTACACATGTATCAATCTATCTTAGAATACCTCTTTGAGGAGTCCTTCTTCTGCTGGATAAGCATACTTTTAAGTAACAGGAGGAGATACACTTCTCAGAGAGGAAAAGTATGTCAAATGATCTTCATATAGATAGAAACATTACAAAGTGCTTGCATTATTCCACTTTTGTCCAATTCCAGCAAGGCTTATGAACTACCTTTAGAGGCCCATCTAAGCAACAAACTATCCTGGTTTTGACATGCATGTAGCAATATCAGGTACCTTTGCTTCCACAAGGGAAGAGTGCCGTTGCAGTAGGCTGTTCCTACAGAAATAATCTTATTGAGTGTAGCAAAACCGGAAAGGAGAGCGGCGCGTGTCATGATGGGCAAAAGCATGAACCATATCGCTCGTGCTCCTTGTCATTTTTAGTGCATAAAGAGTAGGACCGCGAGAAAGCGTTTTTCTCGCGGTCCTACTCTTTATGCACTAGCATAGGCTATGCGCCACTGGCAAACCGTTCGACCACTTCGTAGAGGACCCGTACTCCCCATTGCAGCGAACGAACGCTGACACGCTCATCGTGGCCATGCACACGTCTCCCCTCTCCCTCTCCAACATAGAGACCAGGTACAAAGCCATATACCTTCGTGCCCAATTGTGTAACGTGCTTTGCGTCAGTCCCACCTGTCAGCAAGAATGGCACGGCCGTTGCCTCAGGATCATGCTCTTTCAGTACATCTTTGATGATGTTGAAAAGTGGTGATTGTAGGTCAGCTTCTAGCGGCGTCGAAGGGTCAAGGAACGCGATCTCCGCCTCATTACCGATCGCTGTACGTAACTCTTCCAGGAAGGTAGTGGGTGTCCAGCCAGGAAGGCTCCGTCCATCGACCAACGCCTCGGCCTCTGAAGGAATAACGTTGATCTGCGAGCCAGCCTTGAGGACCGTGGGAGTCACAGTGTTACGTAACATGGCATGTATACGTTGTTTGAGCGAATCTTCTACAGGCAAACGATCAACCTCTGCATCGGCAGTTGTCTCATCGGCCAGCACTGCTTGCAAGGCCTGAGCAATATCTGGAGGTTGCGCACTGGCAATACCAGCGATATATCCGCGCAGGGTATTGGTAAAATGGACCGGCAGGAGATCAGGAGTGAGCTTTGCCACGATAGCCGAAAGTTTGAGAATGGCGCTCTCATCATGAGGTACCGAGCCATGGCCGGGCCTACCATACGTTCGAATACGGAAGCGAACTGTGCCTTTCTCTGCTGTCTGCACAGGATAGTAGCGGCAGCCGCCAATCTCGAAACCACTCCCTCCACCTTCATTGAGCGCATATTCGGCTCGAATCAATTCTGGCCGATTTTCAACAACCCAGCCTGCACCCTCATGTCCACCACACTCCTCATCGGCAGCGGCCATGTAGATGACGTCGCGCTTGAGCCGTACTCCAGCTCGATGGAGAAGAAGCATGGTCATTGCCTCCATAGTGACCATCTGCTTCATATCAAGTGCCCCGCGACCATAAATAAAGCCACCGGCGATATCACCAGAGAATGGCCCATGCGTCCACTGCTCCGGCTCGACTGCGACGACATCAGTATGAGACATCAACAAGAGTGGAGGCGCCGATCCATCACCTTTAAGCCTGGCGATAAATGTGCCGCGATCTTTGCTCGGTCCCACTATTTCACCTGAGATCCCTTCGGCTTCAAAAAGGGCGCGCAGGTACTCGGCTGCACGTACCTCATTGCCAGGTGGGTTGCGCGTATCAAGACGGAGCAGAGCGCGTAAATGTGTGATAGTCTCTTCTCCAACCTCTTGCCAGTTGATAATATTCTCATTCGTTGACTGAGCCATGGAATACTCCTTGTACCTCTCTAAACGTATGTTACATGAATAAGCATAACTTTACCTCATAATAACTAATACTACTCTGTTAGTTTCGCCGAGGGCGAAACTAACAGAGTAGTATTAGTTATTAACATCCACTACTACACGGCCCTGGACCTGTCCCTTGAGCATTTTCTGGCTGAGGGCAGGTACCTCCCCTAAAGGCGCTACTTGCATGATTTTCGCCAGTTTATCCACCGGCAAGTCTCGTACCAACCGGGTCCAGGCCTGGAGCCTGCGCTGCTGTGGGCACAACACCGAATCGATGCCAAGCAGATTGACACCGCGCAGAATAAACGGCAAGACCGTGGTTGGCAGGCTATTGCCGCCAGCCAGTCCGCACGCAGCTACACTACAGCCATAGGCCATGGAGCGCAAGGCGCCAGCGAGCGTCTCAGCACCCACTGTATCTACCGCGCCTCCCCAACGCTCTGACTCCAGAGGCTTCTTTGAAGGTTCTGACAAGGCTTGGCGATCTAAAATAGTGCTAGCGCCCAGGTCCTTTAAATATCCATCCATCTCACTGCGACCTGTCGAAGCCACCACGTTATAGCCAAGATGCGCCAGGACGGCCACGGCTACACTGCCTACACCACCCGCTGCACCAGTGACCAATACTTCGCGTCCACCCGGTCGCAGACCGTGATCTTCGAGTGCCATCACACATAACATCGCTGTGAAACCGGCGGTACCAATACCCATCGCTGCTTTGGCATCTAATCCATCCGGCAGCGGTACTAGCCAATCGGCATACACGCGTGCCATCTGTGCATAGCCACCCCAGTGACGTTCGCCCACACCCCAACCAGTCAATACCACGCGATCTCCTGGTTTGAATGAGGCTGCTTGAGATTCTTCAACAACGCCCGCAAAATCTACGCCCGGCACAAAAGGAAAGCTACGAATAATCCTGCCCTGGTTGGTTATTGCCAGGGCATCTTTATAATTGAGGCTGGAATAGGCAACGGATACCAGCACATCTCCCGCTGGTAGTTCATCGATTGTCAAATCGCGCAGGACGGGCTGGACGCTATCTCCTTGTTGTTCAACAACGAGGGCTTTAAAAGACTGCCGTGTCATGATCGTTTCTCCCAATTTAGCTAAGTGCGAGAACAATGTCCTCTTCCCTATTATATTGCCATTATATCCTATTGCAGCAGCACGGTTGCGTACTGGCTCACATCGGCTCCACCCTGCCTGGGGGCAGGTAATAATAAGCGAGCCTCTTTTGGAAAAACATTGGTGAGGTGTTTGTGCGAATTCAGCGCACAAACACCTCACCAATGTTTACAAAAGGAAACGTCGCAGGCGTAAGAGCTCTCACGAAAAGCGGCGCTCGAAGAGCTCTGCCCGATCCAAATAAGGGCCCTCCATCGTGACAACCTATGCTATAATATGAAAACTATGAGATATCCATCTTTCTGGGACACACTACAACAACCAATTATCGCGCTCGCGCCGATGGATGGCGTCACTGACGCCCCAAACCGCACTATGCATGGTTTATATGGTCGCCCCGACGTGGTTCTAACGGAATTTACCAATGTCGAAGGGCTATGGCGCGGCAGTGACCGCATCTTCCGCGACTTTCTCTATACACCAGCGGAACGCCCGGTGGTAGCGCAAATTTTCGGCTGTCGACCTGAATACTTTTATAAGGCAGCACATGTCGTCTGCGAGTTGGGCTTTGATGGCGTCGATATCAATATGGGCTGTCCCGCCAAAACCGTTGCTAACAAAGGTGGTGGCGCTGCCTTGATTCGCATGCCTGACACAGCCAGGGCCATCATCCGGGCCACTCAACAAGGTGTGCGTGATTGGTATAATGGTCAAACGCTGGAAGACCTGGAGATGGATACGGAGCGCATTCAACGTATTAATCAGATGAATGAAGAACGTGTTCACGTGTGGGGAGATATACCTCGCACTGAGCGCCGACTCTTACCTGTCTCAGTTAAAACGCGCCTGGGCTACGACTCCATCGTCATCACAGATTGGGTACAAGAATTGCTTGCACTTGAGCCGCACGTCATCTCCATTCACGGACGCACACTGGCCCAGCATTATAAGGGCGAAGCAAACTGGGATGCCATTGCGGCAGCGGCTGAAATCGTACGCAAAACCGATACACTCATCTTTGGCAACGGCGATATCGGCAGCTTATACGAGGCAGCACAGCGCATCCGCACAACGGGCATCAACGGCGTCTTAATCGGCCGTGCTACCTTTGGCAATCCCTGGATCTTCCAGGAGCGCGAGAAACTCAAAATACTGCTTAACGCCGGTATTAATCCAACCCTGGCAGACCTGCCAGACGCCGCTCCCAGTCGTGAAGAACGCCTGTTGATGGCACTGGAACATGCATGGGTACACGCCAAACTCAAAGGCGAAAATCATTTTGTCGAGCTACGCAAACATATGGGCTGGTACCTCGGCCACTTTCGTGGTGCCAAGCGCATACGCAACGAGCTTGTGCGGATCAACAGCCTTGCCGATGTTGAACGTATCATCCAGGCAGCACTGGACAGACCGGCCGACTTTGATGATGAAGGGTTAGTAGATGTCCCACAGGAAGAAGTACGGGACCCAGAGCTTGATCT
>JACZCU010011302.1_pt1 | contig 11318 bp, 12 predicted proteins | sample 8641851 | NCBI WGS metagenome assembly JACZCU01 (sample SAMN15324605, study PRJNA640507) | soil metagenome | isolation source: monocropping sugarcane control | place: China: Luxin town, Laibin City, Guangxi Province | collected 2019-07-25 | depth 10cm m | reverse complement strand
CTGCGCTCGCGCCCGCGAACCCGCTGTCCCCACGAGCCCCCGCCAGGTCGGGATCCATCCCGACGTCCACGGCCGCCATCCGGCACCGGGGCCCCGACGACAACGCGATCGCCGCCCCACCCACCCCCGCCCCGAGGTCGAGGATCCGCAACGGCCGCTCGCCATACTTCGACGCGAAGTACCCCACCAGCTCCAGCCCCTCGGCGAACCGCTGCTTCACAAACTCGACGTTCGCCGCGTAGTGCGGCGCATCCCGAGGGACCGTCCGCTCCAAGCCGCGGATCGCGACGTCTTCGTACCGGGCGCGGAGGTCGGTCATGATCGACGAAGGATCTCACGACCTCATACCGGAACATCCACGTGTGCTAGCGCGCTGCGCGCCGCGCCGGCGGCGAGGGCGCCGCAGCCCCATAGAGGCCCCCACCCCTGCCACGAAAAGCCGGCAAGAAGTCGGATCTCTATGGGGCGGCGCGCGAGCGTTACTTCGCGGGCGTCTGCAGCGTCGCGAGATCCGCGAGGACCTCTTCGCTGTGCGCCTGCGGCTTCACCTTCACGTACACCTTCCGGATCACGCCGTTCGGGTCGATGATGAAGGTGTTCCGGGCGGCGTAGGTGGTGCCCTGGTACTCCATGACCGAGCCGTACTGATTCACGACCTTGTGCTCGGTGTCGGCGAGGAGCTTGAAGTTGAGACCTTCCTTCGTGCAGAAGCCCTTGTGCGAGTCGACCGGGTCGACACTGACGCCCACGATCGCCACGTTCTTCGCCGTGTACTTGTCGAGATCGCGCTGAAAGTTGTGCGCTTCGATCGTACAGCCCGACGTGAAGTCTTTCGGGTAGAAGTAGAGGACCACCCACTTCCCGTGGAACTGGTTGAGCGAGACAGGGGATCCGTCCTGGCTCGGCAGGGTGAATGCCGGTGCAGCCGACCCCTCGGCGGGAACGACAGGCGCCGCCGCCGGCGCATCGGCCGCGAAGGCACCAAAGGCGATGAGAAGGATTGCGATCGCGAGAGTGGGCTTCATGTTCTGTTCTCCTCGGTGACGGAGATACCACAGCAGCGATCGTCCGGATGTTGCCGTTCTGTGTCGTCGCTGTCGAGCTCGGCGATGCAGTCGTTCAATACGTCAGCGTCGTGGTTCCCGGCGTGGCCGAGACGGTGTAGTTGCATGCCGGCGTCCCGCCGATCACCCAATTGCCCCAAGTGGGAGTCATGAGGTTGCCGTTCTGATCCCTTAACACGATCGACGAAAATGCGATCGTCCCGTCGGGCGGATACTGGTTGCACGCCGCGAGGTTGTACGACTCGAGCACGCCGCCAAAATTCCAGAGGAATGGCGACGCCACGTTTTCAGCGAGCAGCACTGTCGAGGTCCCGCTGGTCTGGTCGATGGTCGTAATGTTCCAGTTGCACGTTCCGCCAGAGCAGGTCGACGTCATGACTCCCGAGAGCGAGTCACCGGCGTTGACGTTCACGAGCGTTGAATGAGTCGACCAACCTGCCGGGCAGCAGAACCAGCTCGCGACCGACCAATAGTTGCCGCCGCCTGCGGCGCTGGGCCCGTATTGAAGCACCGGCTGGAGGATGGTCGATCCGTCGCTCGGTTCCGATCCCGGAAAGAAGAAATCTGTCGCGCCGGTCACCACCGGCGGCGACGGGACGGGAAAGATGGCGCCAAGCGAGCCGAGGGGCGTCTGGGTACTCCAATCGCTCGCCTCAACCCATCCATTGATCGTCGCCGGCGTCCCGGCGGCACTCGGTACGATCGGTTTTCGCGTATGTAGATCGAGGCGGGGATAGGCGCACGGCGGCAGTTGTTCTCGCTCGCCATTCGCATGACTCACGGTGCCTCGCGCGTCGACTCGCTCGTCCGACTTGATCTCCCGAACGCAACTTCTGTGAACAAGGCCGTGCGGCGTCACGACGTACCCTTCCGGCGCCGGCGGCGGCATTGAAGCCGCCGAAGGACTCGGCCTCGTCGCCGTCCGGCAGGCCACAAGAATCAAGAACGAGAATAGGAGCGCGCTCGTGTGTCGCATGCATCCCTCCATACCGAGGGAGTGCCGGCAGCGGGCCCGCTTGCTACCGGCCCCCGTACTGCTTCGCGTAATACGCCTGGTACTCGGCGCTGCGCTCTTTGATGGCGCGCCACCACGGTTCGTGGCTGGTGTACCAGCGGACAGTCTCTTCGAGCATGACGTCGAAGTCGGAGCGGAAGCGGAAGCCGAGGTTCTCGATCTTGGCGCTGCTGATCGAGTAGCGGCGGTCGTGGCCCTGGCGGTCGGCGACCGGCTTGATGAGCGACTGCGGCTTGCCGAGGAGCTCGAGGATCTTGAACGTGATGTCGCGGTTCTCGCACTCGTTCCCGCCTCCGATGTTGTACGTCTCGCTGTTCGAGCCGTGCTCGATGAGGAAGTCGATCGCGGCGCAGTGGTCGTCGACGAACAACCAGTCGCGGACGTTGCGGCCGTCGCCGTAGAGCGGCAACGGGAGGTCGTCGATGGCGTTGGTGACGAAGAGCGGGATCAGCTTCTCGGGGTACTGGTACGGGCCGAAGTTGTTCGAGGCGCGCGTGACGATGACCGGGAGGCCGTACGTCTGCGCGTACGCGTACGCCATGCGGTCGCCGCCGGCCTTCGACGCGGAGTACGGGTTGCGCGGGTTCAGTGCGTCGGACTCTTTGAACGACCCCTCGGCGATGGAGCCGTAGACCTCGTCGGTCGAGATCTGGATGAAGCGCTGCAGGTGCGGGGCGTGTTTCCGGGCTTCTTCGAGCAGCACGAGCACGCCGTGGACGTCGGTCTCGATGAACGTCCCCGCTTCCATGAGCGAGCGGTCGACGTGCGTCTCCGCGGCGAAGTTGACGACCACGTCCACTCCGGAGCCGTCGACGCCTTTGTAGCCTTCCTCCACCGCGGCTGGGTCAGCGATGTCGCCGTGCAGGAAGCGGTAATTCCTCTTCCCCTCGTACTCCTCGAGGTTCTCGCGGATGCCGGCGTACGTCAGCTTGTCGAGGTTCACGACCTGCGCGTCGTCGCCGTATTTTTTGAAGAGGAAGCGAATGAAGTTCGAGCCGATGAAACCGGCGCCGCCGGTCACGAGGTAACGCATGATTTGTCCCGTTATACGCGCTGGATCAGTAAATCGCCCAAGCCCGCGTCAGATAGTCCGCGAACGTTAGCACGAACAGCACGCCGAGCCAGAGGAACGAGCCGAGGATGACAACCCACGTCAGGCGGGTCGAGTGGATGGCGTGCATGAAGTAGAGGATGACCAGCGACGCCTTCGTCGCCGCGATGATGAGCGCCACCGGGGTGTTCGCCCATCCCATGTCGACGGTCGACGCGAGGTACGTGAGGATCGTCCCCGCCGCCAGGCATCCGAAGACGACGAAGTAGACCCAGAGCGGGGTGATGTGGACGTGCGGCGTGTGGTCGTGCGTCGTGCTAGCCATCAGTGCTTGTGTCCGTGAATGAGGTAGAGGAACGGGTAGAGGAAGATCCAGACGATGTCGACGAAGTGCCAGTAGAGACCCATGATCTCGACCGGGCCGTAGTACTCGGGGCCGAACTGGTCTTTCCACGCGCGGTACATGAACCAAAGCAGGAGGCCGGCGCCGATGACCATGTGCAGCGCGTGGAGCGCCGTCATCCCCCAGTAGAAGGTCATGAAGAGCTGGATCTTCGGAGCGAGCGTGGGATTCTCGTTCCAGTGCCACGCCGAGCCGGGGAAGAGCCCCTCGACCCAGTGCGCGTGGTACTCGTACATCTTGATGCCCAGGAAGCACGAGCCGAAAATCAGCGTCAGGAAGAGCATCGCCACGATGCCGAGACGCCTTCCCAACTGCGCCTCGCGGACGGCGAGCGCCATCGTGAGGGAGCTCATGATGAGCACGATCGTGTTGATGCCGCCGAGGAGCGTGTTCTGCAGCTCCGACGCGACCGACCAGGCGTCGGGATATGCGAGCCGGTAGACCCAGTAGGCCAGCATGATCCCGCCGAAGAAGAGGATCTCCGTCGTGAGGAACGTCCACATCCCGAGCGTCGACGCCTCGTGCTGCTGGCCGAGGTCCTCGAAGTGATGCTGCAGGAACGGGTGGTGCGGGTGGTGCTCCTCTTCCACTGCGGGGACTGGGGTCTGACCGCTCATCGTCACGTCAGACATTCTGCGTCTCCCCCATTGCGGCGAGCAGGCCGGGGTAGTCGTAGGCCTCCCATGTCACGGTCGGCGTCTGGTGGAAGTTCTCCTTCGGCGGAGGCGAGGAGGTCGTCCACTCCAGCCCGACGGCGCCCCACGGATTCACGCCGGCGGGACGGCCGTTCTTGAGCGACCAGAGGAGATAGACGATCGGCAGCGCGTAGCCGACCGCGAGCACCGAGGCGCCGGCGGACGAGAAGACGTTGAGCACCTGGAACTCCGGCGCGTACGCATGATAGCGGCGTGGCATCCCGAGGTAGCCGAGGACGAACTGCGGGAAGAAGGTCAGGTTGAACCCGACGAAGACGAGCAGCGCCGCGAGGCGCGCCCACCACTCGGGATACATGCGGCCGGTGATCTTCGGCCACCAATAGTGAATGCCGGCGAGGTACGCCATCACCGTCCCGCCAACCATGACGTAGTGGAAGTGCGCGACGACGAAGTAGGTGTCGGTGACGTGGATGTCGAGGCCGAGCGACGCGAGGAAGAGTCCCGTGACGCCGCCGATGGTGAAGAGGCCGATGAAGCCCATGATGTAGAGCATCGGCGTCTGCCACGACACCGAAGCCTTGTAGAGCGTCGCCGTCCAGTTGAACACCTTGATGGCGGACGGAATCGCGACCGCGAAGCTGAGGAACGCGAAGATCATCGCCGAGTAGACGCTGATGCCGGCGACGAACAGGTGGTGCGCCCACACCAGGAAGCCGAGGAACGCGATCGCCAGCGAGGAGAAGGCGACGAACTTGTAGCCGAAGATCCGCTTGCGCGTGAACGCCGCCACGACGTCCGACGCCACGCCCATCGCCGGCAGGATCATGATGTAGACCGCCGGGTGGGAGTAGAACCAGAACATGTGCTGGTAGAGCACCGGATCGCCGCCCAGCGCCGGATCGAAGAAGCCGACGCCGATCGTCCGCTCGATCATCAGCATCACCAGCGTGATCGCCAGCACCGGCGTCGCGAGGAGCTGCACGATCGCGGTCGCGTACATCGACCAGACGAACAGCGGCAGCCGGTACCACGTCAGCCCCGGCGCGCGCATGCGGTGCACGGTCACGATGAAGTTGAGGCCTGTCAGGATCGACGAGAAGCCGGCGATGAAGCCAGCGAAGGTCGTCCCGAAGACGTGGGTGTTCGAATACTGCGTCGAGAACGGCGTGTAGAACGTCCAGCCGGTGTCGACGCCGCCGGTCACGATGACGACCAGTCCAATGACCGCGGCGATGATGTAGAGGTACCACGACAGCAGGTTGATCCTCGGGAACGCCAGGTCTTTCGCGCCCAGCATGAGCGGCAGCAGGAAGTTGCCGAGGACCGCGGGGATGACCGGGATCAAGAAGAAAAAGATCATCACGATGCCGTGCAGCGTGAAGAACTTGTTGTAGGTGTCGCTGGTGAGGAGGTCGCCCTCGGGCGTCAGGAGCTCGAGGCGCATCATCATGGCGAAGAAGCCGCCGATGACGAACATGACGGAGACCGAGATCAGGTAGAGGATCGCGATCCGCTTGTGGTCGCGCGTCAGCACCCAGGAGAAGAAGCCGTAGTCTTCGTTGAGGTAGTTGCGCGTCCGGGCCGGCTCGACGAATCGGACGTCGTAGAGGGTCTGACTGGTGCTCATCGCGTTTGGCCTTTGCTCGTGGTGGTGGTGGGCGTCGTCGTGCTGCTTGTCGTCGTGGCGCCGGGATTGGTCGGCGCTCCGGCGTTCGATTGAATGGCCGCGGGCGACTTCGGTTCAGCCGGAGGCGTCTTCGGCGCGGCGAGTGATTTCACGTACGCGAGGAGTTTGAGGAGATCCTCCTCGTTCACCTGTCCCTGGAACGTCGGCATGATCGGCTGGAAGCCCTTCACGACCTTCGCCCGCGGGTTGAGGATCGACTCGCGGATGTAGTTGTCATCCGCCTTCACAATCGAGTTGTCGCTGAGCATGACGTCGGAGCCGTAGACGCCGAGGAGCACCGGACCGCGCCCGGTCGAGTCCTCCGTGTGGCACGTCGCGCAGGCGTATTTCTGGAAGAGCTGTTGGCCCTGCGACGCGAGCGATCCTTCGCTGCCCCCCGCGAGCCATTGCTGATACGCGGTCTGGTCCATCACGTCGACCCATCCGATCATCCCGGAGTGGAGCGTGCCGCAGTACTCGGCGCAGAAGATGTGGAACCGGCCGGTCTTCGTCGCCTGGAACCACATCGAGCGGTAGCGGTTCGGGAGAACGTCCATCTTGATGCGGAACGCCGGGAAGAAGAGCGAATGAATGACGTCCTCCGACGCCATGGTGATGCGCACGGGACGGTTGACCGGAATGTGCAGCGTGTTGATCTCACGCTGGCCGGTCGGATGCTGGAACTTCCACATCCACTGTTTGCCGGTGGCGTAGATGTCGAGCGCGTTGTCGGGAACGCGGGCGACGTGGAAGTAGAGCCACGAGCCCCAGACGAAGATGCCGACGAAGATGATCGCCGGGACGACGATCCAGGTGATCTCGAGCGCCTTCGGCGGCTCGATGTCCTGCGCCAGCTCGTTCTCGGGCGTACGGCGGTACTTCACGGCGAGGTAGAAGATCGTGAGGAACGTCAACAGCGATACGCCGCCCGTGAGGACGCAAAGGAAGATGAACAGCGTGTCCGTCGGGCCCGCGACGGTGGAGGCCTGATCGGGCCACAGCGGAAAATCAGAAAGCATCATTGCGGGTGGTTCCCGTTCCGACGTTCGTTCCGAACCATGATGAAGATGAAGCCTCCGAGGCCGAGGATGGTGGCAGCGCCGCCGGCACGCATGATGTCCATGGCGGCCGCACTGTATTTACCGGTCGACGGCGAGTAGTGGTAGCAGAGGAGGAGGATCGAGTCGACGGGCGTGCCGACCTTCCCCGCGGACGCTTCGACGAGACCGAGCCGTATGTCGCGCGGCTGGTACTCGAAGCCGTAGAAGTACTTCGAGACCTTTCCCTGCGGCGTCACGACCATCAGAGCCGTCGGGTGCGCGAACTGGTCGGTCTTCGGGTCATAGGCGTACTGGAAGCCGACCGTGTCCGCGAGGTGCTTGATCGCGCTTTCGTGAGCGGTGAGGAAGTGCCACCCCTCGTATGCGGACGGGCGGCCGTAGCGCTTCACGTACTTCTCTTTCTTGGCGCGCGCGTCTTCCGGCATGTCGCGCGGATCGATCGAGACGGTGATGACGTCGAAGTCCTTGCCGATGTCGAGCTTGAGCTCCGTCAGCGCGCTGGTCGTTCCCTCCAGCACCATGCTGCAGAGCATCGGGCAGCGGTAGTACATGAAGTCGAGGAGGACCGGCCGGCCGCCCTTGAAGTAGTCGCCGAGGCGGACGACGCGTCCGGTGTCGTCGCGGAACATCTCGTTCAGCGGGAGCTGCGCTCCCATGTGCTGGACGAGGGCGACCTTTCCGGGGAGCTGCGGCGGGGTAGACGAGTTCTGTTGCGCGTTCAGTGCGCAGGCCGAGATGAGGGCGAAAGCGAGGCTGAGGCGTTTGATCACGGGGTCGTTGTGGTTGTCGGTTGCCGGTTGTCGGTTGTCGGGGTTCCTGGGTTGACTTGATAGACGCCGCTCTGGAGAGCGAGCTTCTTCGCTTGTTCGATCGGGATGTGGACGACGCCGTGCTGCTTGTCGACCCAGCCGTAGGTGGCGAGGTGCTGGTCGTTGCTCGTGCGCATGTCGATCATGTCGACCACCGGGGTGCTGCGGGTCGGCGGCACGACTTCGTTGTTCGGCATGCGGTTCGGGAACGGCTGGAGGCGCGGCGTCGGCGGGACGTCGGCGTTCTGCGGCATCGCGACGGCACTGATCGGCGCGTTCGCCGCGGCGCCGCGCTCGATGTTCCGGTAGAAGCGATAGAGGAGGTACAGCGCCACGTGCGTCACCGCCGCGAAGACGATGAAGATGACCATGAACCAGATGAGGGCGCGGACGTTGACGTCGCTCTCTTCGTGGCGGGTCTCGACGTTGGCGACGTCGCCCGAATAGGTGTGCTCCGTGGGGTGCTGATCAGCCATGGACCGCCCCCTCCGTCGTCTGCAGAGTCGCCCCTTCGCGCAGCGCCTCTTCGACCCACGTCTCGTGAATCGGGATGATCGTCTGTCCCTTGAGCTGGCCGATGAAGAGGTACAGCCAGATGCCGCCGACGGCGACGAGCGACGCGATCTCCATCCAGGAGTAGTAGAAGTGCTGGCGCGTCCATGCCGGCTGCGTCAGCCAGATGATGCCGACGTAGCGCGCGAAGAGGACGACGATCGCGACGATGGCGATCGTCGACGGACGATCCTTGATCGCCCGCATCAGCAGCATGAAGAACGGCAGGAAGAAGTGGAAGATGATCAGGCAGGCCGAGATCACCACCCACACGCCGGTGCTGCGGACGAGGTAGTACGGGATCTCTTCTTTCAGGTTGGCGTACCACATCAGCAGGAACTCGCTGAACTGCGTGTACGCCCAGAGCATCACGAACGTCAGCATCAGGTTGCCGAGGTCGCGGAAGTGATTCGGCTTCAGGATGTCCGCCATCGCCGGCGTGTCGGCGAGCCGCGTGAGGAAGAAGGTCACGAACGCGTAGGCGGCGAGGCCGGCGCTGATCAGGAAGTTGATGCCGTACATCGTCGAGTACCACTTCGGCTCGAGCGACATCACCCAGTCGATGCCGCTGAACGTGAGGGTCATGACGATCATCACGATCCCCGACGCGGCCCACTTGCGGCGCGAGAGGTCGGTGTACGGCGAGCGGTCGTCGTAGAAGCGGAGCGAGAGGACGCGGATCCGCCACGCCCAGAGAATCCAGAGCGCGAAGTAGAACGCGCTGCGGATCAGGAAGGCATTCGTGTTCAGGTACCACGTCTTCCCGGAGAGGACCTCGTCGGCGGCGACGACGGCGTGATTCGTCCAGATGTAGATGTGCTTCATCCCGAGGACGACCGGGATGAAGAGGATGATCATCCAGCCGATCGTGCGGGCGGCGGCGCCCAGCGGACGCCGGATGAGAATCCCCCATTCGCCGCCGGTGATGTACTGCAGGCAGAGGACGCCGAGGGAGCCGGCCGCGATCTCGAACCAGAAGAGATAGCCGGAAAGGTAAGAGCGGAAGAAGGTCGTCGGATCGACGAACCAGCCGATCACGCACGCGATGGCCCCGATGATCCCGGCGATGAGCGCCGGCATCTGCCAGCGGGCGATGCCCGTCGAGGCGGGCTGGTAGGAGGGAGTGCCCGCGGTCACGGCGTCCCTCCGAGCTGTTTCTGCTGATCGGCCGGAACCTGCGCCATCGTGGCGTTCTGGCTGAGCTGCAGCGCGCGGATGTAGGCGACGATCGCCCAGCGATCGGCCACTGGAATCTGCGGCGCGTATGTCGGCATGGCGCCGAATCCATTGGTCATCACGTCGAAGAAGTGTCCTGTCTTGGCTGTCCGAAGCGCTTCGGTGTGGAACGACGGCGGGTGGCGGTAGCCGCGCGACGGGATCATTCCGTTGCCGTCGCCGAGGCGGCTGTGGCACGGCGAGCAGTAGATGTTGAACCGCTCCTGTCCGCGATCGAGCACCTGTTGCGTCACCGGCATCGGGAAGCCGTCGCCGTCGGCGCCGTTGATCTTTCCGGTCTGCATGAAGCCGTTCGTGACCAGGTCATCGCGCGAAACCGTTCCCGCGATCCGCGGCCGTGCCGCCATGTGGTCCGCGAAGAAGTCGCTCGGCTCGAGCGGGTCGTAGCGGGGCTGGTAGCTCATCTTCTGGCGGCAGCCGAGAGCGCAGAGCGCAGTTAGCAGAGCGCAGAAGTAGAAAGTCTTACCAAGGGACATCGACGACCTCCCTCGGCTTGAGCGTGTCCATGAACTTGTAGACGGAGTCGGCATCGAATTTCGGGTCGCGCGACTGGATGACGAGGAAGAAGCGGTCGCGCGAGGCGTTCTCGAAACGCTTCACGTTGAAGACGGGGTGATACGGCATCGGCAGGCCGTTGAGGGCGAGCATGCCGAGCACCGCGCCGAACGCGGCGAAGAGGATCGTGCACTCGAACGTGATCGGAACCCACGCCTGCCACGGGCTGTACGGCTTCCCGCCGATGTTCAACGGGAACGTGATCACGTTCGCGTACCAGCACATGAAGAAGCCGCTGAATCCGCCGAGGAGCCCCATCGCGAGGACGACGCCCGACAGTTTCGTGTGCCCGAAGCCGATCGCGTCGGAGAGACCATGGATCGGGAACGGCGAGTAGGCGTCGAGCTCTTTGTAGCCCGCCTCACGCGCCGCGTTCGCCGCGTCGAGCAGCGACTGCGGATCGCCGAACTCCGCCATGATTCCGTAGGTCCCTTCGATGTGTTTTCCGATCGGCATGGCTAGTGCTCCTCGGCGTGCGCCTGCGCTTCAGGCAGCATCGTCCGCACTTCGAAGATCGAGATCATCGGCAGGAACTTGAGGAACAGCGCCAGGAGGAAGCAGAAGAGGCCCATCGAGCCGATGTACATCCCCCAGTCCCAGATCGTGCCGTGGTACATGCCCCACGACGACGGCAGGAAGTCGCGGTGCAGCGAAGTCGGGATGATCACGAAGCGCTCGAGCCACATGCCGAGGTTCGAGAACATCGCGCCGATCATCAGCCACGTAGTCGACGTCCGGCAGCGCTTGAACCACATCAACTGCGGCGCGAGGCCGTTGCAGACGATGAGCAGCGCGTACATCTTCCAGTAGGGACCGGTCACGCGGTTCGTCCACATGAACCGCTCGAACGTGTTGCCGCTGTAGAAGGAGAAGAACGCCTCCATGATGTACGAGTAGAAGACGATCATCCCGGTTGCCATCATCACCTTCCCCATGTTCTCGAGGTGACGCATGGTGATGAAGTCTTCGAGGTGGAAGAGCTTTCGCGCCGGAATGGCGAGCGTGAGCACCATCGCGAAGCCGGCGTAGACGGCGCCCGCGACGAAGTACGGCGGGAAAAACGTCGCGTGCCACCCGGGGAGGTTCGACACCGCGAAGTCGAACGACACGATCGTGTGGACCGAGAGGACCAGCGGCGTCGAGAGGCCGGCGAGCAGCAGGTAGGCGTGCTCGTAACGGTGCCAGTGCTTCGCGGAACCGCGCCACCCCAGGGACATCATGCCGTAGACGACGCGGCCGAGCGGGCTGCG
>JACZCU010252445.1_pt1 | contig 11339 bp, 5 predicted proteins | sample 8641851 | NCBI WGS metagenome assembly JACZCU01 (sample SAMN15324605, study PRJNA640507) | soil metagenome | isolation source: monocropping sugarcane control | place: China: Luxin town, Laibin City, Guangxi Province | collected 2019-07-25 | depth 10cm m | reverse complement strand
CGTCGCATTTGCGACGGGCATTTTTGTTTATGACGACGAAAGCAACTCTGCACTGCTCCCGCTGCGACTGGACGTCGGACATCGACGCCCTCTACAACCTCTGCCCTATCGACTCCGCGCCGATCCTCGTGCGCTACTCGTTCGCGACGCCACCGCGTCTGCGCGAGCGCAACGACATGTGGCGCTACGCCGACATGCTTCCGATCGACGACGACTCCGAGATCGTCTCCCTCGGCGAAGGCCTCACGCCACTGCTCCCCTCGCGTGTACACGCAAACGTGTACATCAAAGACGAGTCGAAGAATCCGACGCGCTCCTTCAAATCGCGCGGCATGGCCGCGGCCGTAACGATGGCGAAGAAACTCGGCGCAAAGAGTCTCGCCGCGCCGACCGCAGGAAACGCGGGCGCGGCGCTCTCCGCGTACGGAGCGCGCGCGGGAATGGCCGTCTTCGTCGCGATGCCGCGCGACACGCCGCAATCGATCGTTGACGAATGCCGCAGCTACGGTGCCGAAGTCGAATTGGTAACCGGAGTGATTACAGATGCGGCGAAGCGCGTGCAGCAATTCATCCAGGCCAACGGCGGCTTCGATCTCTCGACGCTGAAAGAACCGTATCGCGTCGAAGGCAAGAAGATCATGGGCTACGAACTGCTCGCCGATCTCGGAAAACTGCCGGACGTGATTCTCTATCCCACCGGCGGCGGCACGGGCCTCGTCGGCATGTGGAAAGCGTTCGACGAAATGCAGCGACTCGGCTGGATCGGCTCGCATCGTCCGCGCATGTGGAGCGTGCAGTCGAGCGGCTGCGCGCCGATCGTGCGCGCGTGGGAGCAGGGACTTTTCACCGCGCCTGAGTGGGAATCGCCGCGGACCGAAGCGTGGGGCTTGCGCGTGCCCCGCGCGGTTGGCGATCGTTTGATGCTCACGGCGATTCGCGATTCATTCGGCGGTGCGATTGCAGTCGATGACGCGCGCATCGAAGACGCGGCGGCGCGCATGCGCCGCGACGAAGGAATCGATGCAGGACCGGAGACTGGTGCCGCGTGGCTCGCGCTGGATGCGTTGCGCGCGCGTGGTGATGTGCGCGATGGTGAGACCGTAGTCGTATTCAACACCGGCGGGAACAAGTATCGATAGATCGCGGTCGTGACCCGCCTCACGCATTCGCGTCAACGAAAGCAGTACATTGCACGTCTAACTGGGTCTCACAGCTGACTAACGCGGAGCGTGCAATGAAATCCCACTGCCGATGGGTGGTTCTTCTTTCGATCCTCGTGTTCGCGGCGCAAGCCTTTGCGACTTGTCCCGCGGCAGGACCAATCCTCACGATGCCCGCGGAGAATGCCACCGTTGGCTTCGGCTCGGTGCATCTCGACTGGGATGGAGTTTCGGGCGCGACGCAGTACGACGTGTGGCTTCGCTTCGAAGGCGACACGTACTCCTCGCCGCTCATGACCGTCAACGCGCCGGGCAGCGATGGCAACACGCCCGCGATTCCACCGGGCTACGGCCTCTACTGGAAGGTCGTCGCGAAAGCGCCGGCATGTCCGGACCAGCCTTCCGCGGAGGCGCACTTCCACACGTCCTGTCCAGCCGTCGTTCCACAACTCACGAATCCGTCACCAAACACCTCGTTCCGCTCCGACGAGACCATCACCTTCAACTGGACTCCCGTTCCGGGCGCCGCGAGCTACGACCTCAAACTCACACCCGATGGCGGACAAACGTGGGACGTATTCGAAGAGTTCATCGCCGGCACGTCGTACTCTACCGACGCGATCCCCGAAGGCGACTGGGGCTGGGAGATTCGCGCGAACTTCGACGGTGACTGCGATCCGCTTTACTCGCAGCCGTCGAACTTCCTCATCACGAACTGCAACAGCCAGCCAACGCAAGTTACCGCACCATCCGCTGGCGCCACCGTCGAACAACCGTTCGAAGTGAAATGGCGCGACGTCGCTGCCAACTCGTACGTCGTGCTCGTGCGCAAAGCCGGCGCGAACGAACCCGCGTTCCGCGGCACCACCGACGGCACGAGCCTGCTCGTCAGCGATCTCGATCCCGGCCAGTACCTCATCGCCGTGCTCGCACAATTCGACGCATGCGGCGACGTGCTCTCCGACACGATCGGCGTCACGATCTCGCGCGCACAAACGTGTCCCGATGGCGACATCATACTCAACACGCCGACGAACAATGCCGAAGTCTCGTCGCCTGCTCATCTGAGCTGGAGCGCGTTGCCCGGCGTGCAGTTCTATCGCGTCTGGGCAACGTTCGGCGATTCCGCACCGGCCATCGTCGCGCGCACGACCGACACATCGGTCGATCTCGGATTCCCGCGCGGCACGATCACGTGGTTCGTCGAAGGCGCGCGCGAAGGCTGCGCTTCGATCACTTCCGATGAGCGCACATTCGTCGTCAAACAAGCGACCGACTGCGCGAACAAGCCCGCGCCGGTACTCGTCTCGCCGGTCGGTACGAAAGAAAAACCGGGCTCGTCGCCGAATCCCGCAACGTTGAAGTGGAACGTGGTCGACGGCGCGATCGGCTATCGCGTATGGCTCTCTGAAGATGGCCAGCCGTTCGGCGATGTGACGATCACACAGCAGACGCAAATCAACGTCGACGTCGAACCCGGACTGCACGCGTGGTACGTGCAGGCGCTCTTCGCCGGATGCGATCCCGTGCGCTCCGCCATCGCATTCTTCACCGTCGCGCAGGCAGCGTGTCCGAACACCGCGCCCGCGCTCATCGCACCCGCGCAAAACGCCACCGTCGGCGCGAACGTCACGTTCCGCTGGACGGATGTCGACGCCGATCAATATCGCGTGCTGATCTCGCGCGACGGCGGAGATCCGATCGTGATTGGCAAGACCGATGACACGGAACTCGCTCGCCTGCTGCTGCCGGGCGCGTATGTCTGGACGGTCGAAGCGATTTACAACCAATGCCCGTCGGTCCTCAGCACGCGCGGCCACTTCACCATCACGCGCGCGGTGACGTGCACGAACGTCGAGCCAGCATTGCTCGCGCCCGCGGACAACGCATCGCTCACCGACAACACGATCACGTTCTCGTGGAGCGCCGTACCAAATGCAATTCGTTACGGTGTCGTCGTCGAGATCGACGGCGGCGCCGACACGCTCCTCGGGCTTACCGAATCGACCTCGCTCACGCGTCGTCTTCCCTTCGGCCACATCGAATGGCGCGTCATCGCATTCTTCGGAAGCTGCGAGCCAATCGAATCGGACGATCGCGAATTCGACTTGAATGAATCCGCGAGCTGCTCGAATCGCGCGCCGATTCTCCTCGTGCCCGAAGATGGCGTGAGCGTGCCCTCGCCGCTGCGACTCGCGTGGACCGATGTGCCGCACGCCACGAGTTACAAAGTGTGGGTCGTGCAAGGCGACGCGACACCGACGCTCGCCGCGACGACGACCGAATCGCGTGCAGCGATCACGCTCACACCCGGCCGATACGAGTGGTTCGTCGAAGCGCTGTTCCCGAGTTGTCCGTCGACAGAATCGGCGCACGGCTCCGTGACCGTCACGCCGAAGGAATCGTGCGGCACGCCGCGCAGACCGGATGCGTACGTCGTCGGTCAGGCGCTGTCGAACACCGACTATCGCGTGCGCTGGACGCCGCTGCCGAATGTCAGTTTGTACGAGGTGCAGGAGTCGAGGAACCTCGACTTCAACAACGCAACGACATTCAAGACCGACGATGTCTCGCTGCGCTTCGTGCACGAAGTGAGCGGCACGCCGGTGCAGTATCTGTATCGCGTGCGCGGCATCAGCGATTGCAGCGATGCGCGCGGTCCGTACTCCGATGTCGTCGGCGTGTTCGTCATCGCACCGCGCACGAACAACGCGAGCACCGAGATCGGCTCGAAGTCCGCGATCGTGCAGAAAATCTTCCTCCCCGGCGGTTCTACGCCGCAGCAGTTCAGCGTGCGCAGCGACAAGCCGTGGATCACGATCACGCCGGCGAACGGCACGCTGCCAGTCGAAGGTCTGACACTCACGCTCACCGCCGATCCATCAGTTCTCGACCTCGGCACAAACACCGGCACGATTCAGGTCACATACACGACCAGCGCGAATGGCGTCGCCGCGAACGGCACGGCCTCCGCGGCGATCCCGGTATCGATCAGTCTCGTCACGCCGGTCACGCCAGGCGGACAAAACACGCCGCCGCCCGATGCATTGATCTTCCCGATCGTCGGTCACGCTGCGGGCGCGAATGACTCGCTCTTCGAATCCGACATTCGCGTCACGAATCTCACCGCGAACACGCGCAAGTACGAATTGCACTTCACGCCGTCGGGGATCGACGGCACGCAAACCGGACAATCGAGCACGCTCGAGCTCGCACCGAACGAAACGATGGCGCTCGACGACATCGTCGCCAGTCTCTTCGGCACCGGCACGACGTCGAGCGCAACCGGCATGCTCGAAGTGCGGCCGATCACGACCGAGTCTTCATCGAACAGTTTGTTGTCTTCGATCACGTCGACCTCGCTGAAGCAACTGCAGACCGTCGCATCGAGCCGCACGTACAACTTCACGCCGAACGGCACGTTCGGACAGTACATCCCGGCGATTCCCTTCTCCGATTTCGTCGGGCGTCTCGCCGACAACGGCGCCGCGAACATCCTCTCGCTGCAGCAAGTTTCGCAATCGAGCGCGTATCGCTCGAACTTCGGATTCGCCGAAGCGTCGGGACAATCCGCCGAGTTGCAAGTGCGCGTCTACGACGCCGCGAACACGCTGCTGTCGACGATCGGTGTTTCGCTGCAGCCGCGCGAACATCGCCAGATCAACGGCATGTTGCAGCAGGCCGGCATCAACAATCTCACCGACGGGCGCGTCGAAGTGCAGGTGCTGAACGGCGACGGCAAAGTTACGGCGTACGTGTCGTCGGTGGACAACAAGACGAACGATCCGCTGCTCGTCAACGCCACGCTCCTCGGCAATGCGTCGACGAGTCGCACCGTCGTTCCCGGCATGGCGTACATCAACAACGGCGCGGCGTTCTGGGTCTCGGATCTGCGCGTCTTCAACTCGGGCACGACCGCAACTCCCGCGACGCTCACGTTCTATCCGCAAGGGAATCCGGGCGCGCCGCTCACGCGCGAGATTTCGATCAACCCCGGTGAGATCAAAGTGCTCGACAACGTGATCGGTGGTTTGTTCGAACAACCGAACGGCGCAGGCGGATCGATCACGATCACAACCGCGCAGGAGGCACCGCTCACCGCCACCGCGCGCACATACAACCAGACCGCGAACGGAACGTACGGTCAGTTCATCCCGGGCGTGACGCCCGCGCAATCCGCGGGACTCGGCGATCGCGCGTTGCAGATCCTGCAACTCGAGCAGTCGACGCGCATCCGCACGAACATCGGACTCGCGGAAACGACGGGACAAGCGGTGACGGTGGAAGTGAGCGCGATCGTGCCGGACGCGATCGCAACGCCAGTGGTTTCGATCCCGCTCGCCGCGAACGAATTCCGCCAGTTCTCCCTCGGCGAGTTCGGCTTCCCCGACGCAATCTACAACGCGCGCGTGACGGTGAAAGTCGTGAACGGCGACGGAAAGGTGACGGCGTACGGCAGCGCGATCGACATGATCACGCAGGACCCGACGTACGTTCCCGCGCAGTAATTTTTTGGAGTGCGGTGGCGCCAGCCACCGCTTTCTTCCGACGAAAAGAGAAAGCGGCGACTCCTCGTCGCCGCACTCCATATAATGCGCGACCTCGCGGCAGCACGCCGCTCAAATCCACGGAGGTTGTGTGGCAGAACAGCAATACGACGTCATCATCATCGGCAGCGGTCCGGGCGGCTATGTCGCAGGCATTCGCGCCGGCCAGCTCGGTCTCAAAGTCGCGGTCATCGAGAAAGACTCATTCGTCGGCGGCACGTGCCTGCATCGCGGATGTATCCCCACCAAATCGCTGCTCGAGAATGCCGATGTCTGGACGAAGATTCAGAAGGCGAAAGATTTCGGCATCACCGTCGGCGACGTCACCATCGACTTCTCCGCGGTGCAGAAACGCAAGCAGGGCGTCGTCGACGCCAACGCGAAAGGCATCGAGTTCCTCTTCAAGAAGAACAACGTCGAGCGCATCACCGGCTTCGGCAAAGTCATCGATCGCAACACCGTCGATGTCGACGGCAAGCAGCTCAAGACGAAGAACATCATCCTGGCGATGGGCTCCGTCCCGAAAGACCTGCCGCACATCAAAGCCGACGGCAAGCGCATCATCAACTCCGATCACATCCTGCGACTCGAAGCGATCCCCGAGTCGATGCTCGTCATCGGTGCGGGCGCGGTCGGCAGCGAGTTCGCGTCGATCTTCTCGCGCTTCGGCACGAAGACCACCATCGTCGAAGTGATGCCGCAGCTCCTGCCGATCGAAGACGAAGAGATCGCGAAGGAATTCACGCGCATCTTCAAGAAGAAAGGCATCAACGTCTTCACCGACGCGAAGGTCCTTTCGTGCGAAGTCACCGAGAGCGGCGTGAAGTCGACGATCGAAACGGGCAAAGGCAAGACGCAGGTCGTCGAAACGCAGCTCGTGCTCAGCGCCACCGGCCGCGGTCCCGTCACGGCGAACTGCGGACTCGAGAACATCAAAGTCGAGATGGACAAGCGCGGCATGATCGCCGTCGACGAGTACATGCGCACCGGTGAGCCGGGCGTCTACGCGATCGGCGACATCGTCCCGACGCCCGCGCTCGCGCACTGCGCGTCCGCCGAGGGCATTCTTGCGGTGGAGCACATCGCCGGAAAGAATCCGCGTCCGATCAACTACGACCACGTTCCGAACGCGACGTACACCGATCCCGAAGTCGCGAGTGTCGGACTCACGGAGAAGAAAGCGAAAGAACGCGGCTACGACGTGAAGATCGGCAAGTTCCCGTTCACCGCGAACAGCAAAGCGAAGATCATCGGCGACGCCGGCGGTCTCGTGAAGTACGTCGTCGACGCCAAGTACGACGAGATCCTAGGCGTGCACATCGTCGGTCCGAAAGCGACGGAGCTCATCGTCGAAGCGTGCGCCGCTCTCGAACTCGAAGCCACCGCGGAATCGATCGCGAAGACGATGCACGCGCACCCGACGCTCTCCGAAGCGCTGATGGAAGCCGCTGAGGACGTGGCCGGACACGCCATTCACTTCTAACGCAATCGCTCGAGTGTGAGGCGGCCGTCGCGCGCGGCGAGCCGCCACACCTCGCGATTCGCGTAATGCCGCAGCAACGCGGCGTCCGATTGCGCATCGATCTCGCGCGCCCACAACACCGGCGCGTTCTCGAGATCCGCACCGTTCCACGTCATGAAGTGCAGCGATGCCGGAACGAGAATCAGATGACGTCCCGTGCGCAAAGATCGCATCAACTCCGCGCGCGGATCGTTCTGCACCACGTGCGCGCGATCGATCACCGCATCGGCGGACATCGCGACGATGACCACCATCGCAACAGCGAGCAACCATCCGCCGCGACGTGGTGCGGCCGCGCATGCACGTCGTGCTGCAGCAAGATAGAGGATCAATACCAACGCCCCCGCCGGTGCGACGTAATGCCGCGAAAGCCACCACGAGGTCGTGAGCGGCGCGATGAGAAAGATCGCCAGTGCGACGAGCAGCCCGCGACGCCTTCGCAAGAAGGGCACGAACAACGCGGGCAACCAAAGAAGAACGCGACCGCTGTTCGGCCACGCTTCGGGTGCCGTGACGGTATCGGCCATCAACTCGATCTTGTCGAGCGACGCGCGCAACACGCCGCGCTCGCGCAAACGCGCGTGCCACGACGTGTGACCGTGCGACGCGATCCTCGCCTCTTCATTCGGAAATGTGGGCGGTGATTTCGGAGCGCCCCAGATGAAATTCGCGCCGGTTTGATACTGCCGGTCCCACAACGCGTGCGGCAGCAGAAACGCATTGCCGGTCACGGCATGGTTGTAGAAACCGATCGCCGCGAAACCGGCGACGAGCAATGCAATCGCGGGCAACGACACGCGTACGATCGACGGCACCACGCGCCACACGAGCGGCACCATCGCGATCGCGAGCCACAACCCTTCCCACGGACGCGTGTTCGCGAGAATCAGCAATCCGATCACACCGAGGATTGCGTTGCGCGACGTGGGACGACGCGCGAGACGACCCACGGCACCAACGAGCAGCGCACCGCCGAACAGTGGCAGCGCGCCGCTAAAGTACACCGTCGACCACAACGTGAGCGTCGGATGAATCGCGAGAATCAATCCCGCGAGCGTGCTCCACGCACGCGGCAGAAATGCGCGCGCGGCCCACACCATCGCCGCCGCTGCCGCCGCACTGCAGAGCCACAGACCAGCGATCGGCAGCGAAAACACGATCGAGCCGAAAGCGAGCGCGATCCCGTTGCCCGGCGGATACAGCGACGCGTACGTCGGATGATCGAGCGCCAGCACGGGCACCAGCGCGCACCAGAACGGATGCGGCGGATTCGCGAGACGCCCGTGCAGCAGCGTATCGGCGAGCAGCAGATGCGCAACGTCATCGTTCGTGCGCGGCACTGGCGTGCCACTGCCGAGGAACACGATCACGCTGCACGCGAGACTTGCGAGCGCCGCGACGATCATCGCGGTACGCGTGCGCCAGGCGAGGAAACGAGTGATCCGGCTCGCGCGCAACCGCGGCAGAACGCCCGAAATCACGATCGCCGCGATCGTGAGCCAGCTCGCCGCAACGACGCTCCAAACACGATCGAGGACCGCGCCGATCGCTTCCATCACCGCGCGTGAAGCATCTCACAACTTGTGCGGCATCACGCCTTCAGGTAAAACGCGCCGCGTGACTGAAGTCCTCACCAGCACCAACACTCACGGGTTGAGCAACGACCAGTTGCTCGACATCGATTACTACCTGCGGCTCACGCGCACGCTCGAAGAGCGTCTCGTGGCGTTGTTTCGTCAGGCGAAAGTCATCGGCGGTCTCTATCGATCGCTGGGACAGGAAGGCGAATCCGTCGCCGCCGCGTACGCCCTCGACTACAAACAAGGCGACGTCGTGCAGCCGCTCATTCGCAACATCGGCTCGATCCTCGTCGCCGGTGCGAAGCCGGCCGACATCATCAAGCAGTACATGGCCAAAGGCGACGGGCCGACGCGCGGACGCGAGTTGAACATTCACTTCGGCCATCCCGCGCGCGACGGCTTCATCGGCCAGATCTCGATGTTAGGCGACATGATTCCGGTCATGGCCGGCATCGCGCTCGCGGGACGCATGCAGAAGCGCAATCTCGTCACGCTCGCGTTCATCGGCGATGGCGGTTCTTCCACCGGCGCGTTCTGGGAAGGAATGAACTTCGCGTCCGTGCAGAAACTGCCGATGGTCGTCATCGTCGAGAACAACGGCTACGCCTACTCGACGCCGACGTCGAAGCAGACCGCGGCCAACACGCTCGCGGACAAAGCGTACGCATTCGGTTGCGCGGGCATCACCATCGACGGCAACGACGTGCTCGAGGTTTACGGCACCGTGAAGAACGCCGTCGAGAACGCGCGCAACGGCGGCGGCGTCACGCTCATCGAAGTGAAGACGTTCCGCATGAAAGGCCACGCCGAGCACGACAACCAGGCGTACGTGCCGAAAGAACTCATCGAAGAGTGGCAGGCGAAAGACGCACTCGTGCGCTACGAGCGCGTGTTGATCGAGCGCGGCATCGCCACCGCCGAAACCTTCGAGGCAATTCAGCAGCGCGTGAAACAGGAGATCGACGCCGCAACGGATGAAGCGGATCGATCGCCGATGCCCGATCCTGCCGATGCGGGAAAAGGACTCTACATTGAGGATGGATACTGGAATGGCTGAGACGACTTACATCGAGGCCATTACACAGGCCATGCGCGAGGAGATGGCGCGCGACGAGCGCGTGTTCCTCATCGGCGAAGACGTCGGTGTGTACGGCGGCGCGTTCAAAACATCCGCGGGTCTCGTCGATCAATTCGGTCCCGAGCGTGTCGTCGACACGCCGATCTCCGAGATCGCGATCATCGGCGCGGCATCGGGCGCGGCGCTCATGGGCATGCGTCCCATCGCGGAGATGCAGTTCATCGACTTCATCACCTGCGGCTACGACATGCTCGTCAACTTCGCGGCGATGAACAGCTATCTCTTCGGACGCGCATGTCCGATCGTCGTGCGCGGACCCGCGGGCGGCGGTACGCATGGCGGTCCGTACCACTCGCTGAATCCCGAGGCGATGTTCATGAACCGGCCCGGGTTGAAGATTGTGGCGCCCGGCACCGCGTACGACGCGAAGGGCCTGCTCAAAGCCGCGATTCGTGACGACAACCCCGTGCTCTTCATCGAGCACAAATACCTCTATCGCCGCATCAAAGAGAATCTGCCGGACGACGACTACATCGTTCCGATCGGCAAAGCGAACATTCGACGCAAAGGCAAAGACCTCACGCTCATCACCTGGGGCGCGATGATCTATCTCGCCGATGACGTCGCAGCCGAACTCGCGAAAGACAACGTCTCCGTCGAAGTCATCGACTTGCGCTCGATCCTTCCGTTCGACGAAGAAGCGATTCTCGAATCGGTCGCGAAAACGAATCGCGCGCTGATCCTGCACGAAGCCCCGCTCACCGGCGGCGCCGGCGCGGAGTTCGCCGCACGCATCGCGGAGAAAGCGTTCGACTACCTCGACGCCCCGATCAAGCGCGTCGGCGCACTCGACGTCCCCACTCCCTACTCCCCGCCTTTGGAAGCGGCGGCGTTACCTGATAAAACACGCGTACTCGCCGCAGCACGCGAGTTGCTTGCATACTGATGTTTGAATGACGACGAGTGATGAGTGATGAATGATGAATGATGAACCTTGCTCCGAGAGCCGCACGACGTGACGCTCGGATCGCCGTTCATCACTCATCACTCATCGCTCATCGCTCGCCACGGAGCGAAAACTACCTATGGCACATGACGTCGTAATGCCGCAGATGGGCGAGTCCATCGCGGAAGGCACGGTCTCGAAGTGGCTCAAGAAGGTCGGCGACAAGGTCGAGCGCGATGAGCCGCTGCTGGAGATCTCGACCGACAAGGTCGACGCCGAGATCCCCTCGCCTGCCGCCGGCATCCTCACCGAAGTCTTCGCGAATGAAGGCGACACCGTCGCCGTGAACGCCGTCATCGGCCGCATCGCCGCCGAAGGCGAATCGACGGAACCGTCCGGACCGCCGCCTGCGCCCGCGAAACCGGCTGCACAAGAACCTGTGCAGGCCGCCGCGCCCGCTCCCGCACCGGAGCCGCAGCCCGCGCCACCGGCACCCGCACCTGCCG
>JACZCU010005495.1_pt1 | contig 11341 bp, 5 predicted proteins | sample 8641851 | NCBI WGS metagenome assembly JACZCU01 (sample SAMN15324605, study PRJNA640507) | soil metagenome | isolation source: monocropping sugarcane control | place: China: Luxin town, Laibin City, Guangxi Province | collected 2019-07-25 | depth 10cm m | reverse complement strand
CTCCCACGTACGCGCACAAACCTTCTCCGGAGATGGTTCCTCACTACCGCGTCATCGCGCAAGGTCCGCTCCGTGCAATCATCGAAGCGACCCTCGACAATTGGCAAATCGAGAACGACCGGATTCGGCTTGAAGCCCGCTACTCCATCGATGCCAGCGAACGCTTTGTTCGCTGCCGAGTGAGTGCAATCCCCGTACAACTGGCCAACGATCACGAATACGAAATCGGTGTCGGCATTCGCGAACTGCCGGCGGGCTCAGTCTCTTCCGATCCGGGCCAACTGATTGTCACCGGCCGCCAGAACGCCCGCGACGGCGAAGTCGGTCTCGCAATTTACTTTGATCCAACGCGATACTCCCCCGCATCCGCCATTCGCACCGCCGACGGGTCCAACCATGCCGTCATCGGCAAAGTCCGGCTCAGTCCGGGAACCACATCGCAGCAGAGCTACGCAGCCGCCGGCGCCTGGAGCGGCAGTGGAATCGCAAATCTTGGCGAATTGCTCAAAAAAGAACGCGAAAGGGTCGAAGCACATGCCGAAATTGGCGCGCTGACCTTCGCGCGCACGCCTCATCCCGAGAAAGTGGAGGCCGAACCGCAATAACTTATGAATGAAATCAGATTAGGAATCATCGGCTCCGGCTTCATGGGCCGCACTAATGCCGAGACCATCACAAAATACCTTCCCGGTGCCCATCTCGTCAGCATCGCCGGCGGCAGTCGTGCCCCGCAGCTCGCCGCCGATTACAAAATCAAATGCGATCCCGATGTCGACAAGTTAGTCCCTCGTGCCGATATCGACGCCGTCTTCATCAGCACGCCCCATAGCGAACACACTGCCCACGCCATCGCCGCCGCAAACGCGGGCAAACATATCCTGCTCGACAAGCCCATGGCCGCCAGCGTTGCCGAATGCGATCAGATCCTAGAAGCTACGTGGCGAAACAACGTCAACCTGATGATCATGTTTGGCCAGCGTTTTCGCCTGGTCAATCGCGAAGCTTACAAGCTGATTCGGGAAGGAGCGATCGGCCGCATCCAGGCCATCAGCGCCTGTGCGCTAAACTCCGGCAGCCTCGCATCCTTGCCGCCCTGGCAGAGTCTCCCGGAAAACCTCGGCACGTTCTTCGGTCATGGCATCCACAACATCGATCAAGTGCGTTGGTTTACGGGTGATGAAGTTGCAACCGTCGCCGCCTGTGTCCAGCGCGAAGCGCCATCGAACAATGAAGTCTCCACGATGGCCGTGCTCGGCCTCCGCAACGGCGCCATGGCGAATGTCTGGGTAAGCTGGACAATCCCGTCTCCGAATTTCCCTCACAGTGCATTTTCCGCGCGCGTCGTAGGTGATCGCGGCATTCTCGATCTCGATGCCTACGGAGTCCTGCGCCTCGGCCGCGAAGGTTCCTGGAACGTCATCGCCGAACAGGCGCCCATCGATTTCAAAGGTAAAGGCATGCTCGACCCCGTCCGCATGGAAGCCTACGCCGCCCAAGGGCAGGAATTCGTTTCCAGCATCCGCGAGCGCCGCCGCCCCTCCGTCACTGGTGAAGACGGTCGCGCGGCTGTCGAAATCGCTCTCGCCGCTTACCTATCGGCCAAAGAGCGCCGTACGGTGATTCTGTGAATCGTTGTCTCCTGCTGGCCCTCTGCGCCGCCTCCATCTGTAGTGCCGCCAAGCAGCCCTGGTACATGCAGGAAACAGCAATGTCTCCACAAGGCCGTTTGACATTTCTCGAAAAACCCTGGTGGCCGCGCGCCAAAGGGCTGGCCGATGGCCAAAACTTCTCGCTCGACCTGAATCATGACGGCCGCCCTGACACCCTCATCGGGCGCCGTGACGGCAACATTATTGAGAGCATTGATGACAGCGGCCGCGCCTCCGATATCGCATTGAATGATGTCGATGGCGCCTATGTCGTCAGCTTCCACGGAACCGGCCTGGTTGACCGCATGATCGTCTACATCGATAACGACAACGATGGAAAGGCCGACGAAATGGAAATTCGCCACTATCGCGATGGCTATCTTCGTTATGCCTGGTTTGGAGAAAATTACGACAAAGACGGAGCCCGCATCTTCGCCCTTAAAAACTGGAGTTACGCAGGTGGCTCCGATTTCAGCAGTAAGTTCCGCGGCAACGTCAATTTTTATCTGAATAAGTACGATCCCGAGCACCGGCGTTGGGTCCCGCTCTCCGAATGCCCCTTCATCTTTTGGGACCCGAATCACGATGGCCGCGGTGACATCGTCCTCCGCGTGTCCGCCGCGCCGCTCTCGAGCAACACCGGCAAAGATTCCGACTACGCCAACAATTACGACTACATGTGGGCCGAAAAGGCCACCCCGCTCTCCGAAATCGGCAACATGAACGTGCGCTTCAGCTACAACATCGATCCTGAGCCGCGCCGCGAGCCCCTCGAAAAACCCCACTACACATTCGGCTTCAATCTGGTCGGCGCCCAGCTGTATTCCTACCCCAATATGAATTACACGAATCCGCGCCGCCGCCCGCCCCAAACCGTTATCCGCATCCCCTCCTCCGAAGGAATGAATGTGGCGCTTCACTATCCCGCGCAGCAGACCGGTTTCTCCTGGGATGAAGCGCGAAGCGTCTTCCGCTGGGAAGGGCAGTTTTGGATTTTTGAGCGCGAATATATGCCAAACACCGGCGGCCCTACGATGCGTTGGAATATGCGCCGCGAATACTCGCCTAAGTTATCTGCCGCGCGCCGCCTCTACTATTCGGGAGTCGATAAACGCTACCATCTGCTCGGCGCCGCGAATGGATGGCTCGAGGTGGGCCACTTAGTCAACAACGAAAAAGATCTCGAATTTCGTTACTTCGATTCCGACGGAGACGGCTATCTCGATACGACACAAGTGTTCGCCGGAACAAACCCCGTACCCGTCCGCACCACCCATGTGACAGACGTTCGCGCTCGCCCCGTTACCTTGACGCGCGAAAGTATGCAGGCCGAGTACAATACTCGCATCCTGCCTTCCGCCATTTGGCAGGACCAGGCGCTTATTGCTGCGCTAAAAGAAACTGCTAACCCTCCGCTCGCCGCGATTTACGAAGAGGAAGCCAAAAAATCCGATTCGGCGGAACGGCGCCGCTATTGTCTCGATATCGCCCGCGAGCTGTACTTCTTGGCCGCCCGCGATGCCTTCTATAGCCGCAATGCCGCCGGTCCGTATCCCAGTCTTGCCCCCGCCAAAGGGGGAACCCGCATCCGCACTCCCGGCCCCGTTTCCGGCGGATACACTCTAGGCGACACGCTTACTTACTGGAGCGCCGCAAAACTCATCGATAAGTTCGTCCAAAGCTACGGCGCCGGACGATTGGAAGAAACCACGCAAGTCGCCAGAGATCTCGCCAAGACTCTGCCGCGGCGATAATCTCGAATGCGGAAGTATTCGCTCGTCCTTCTCGCGCTCGCCTCATTCGTTCCACTCCGGCCCGCCGCGCCCCCGGCCCTTACCCCGGCGCAGCGCGCTCACGAGCAGATACTGTTCCGCCGCGTCTTCGGCGAAAAAGTCGCCGCCTTCGATCCCGCCGCTGTCGCCCAAGTCAAGCGTCTGCCTCCCGGCGAGCGCCTCAAGCTCGATACCGACGGCGACGGCAAAATCGACACCATCTATTTCATCGACACCGATCCCAAGCATCAGCCCGAGTTCCGTCCCATTCTCGTGAAAGTCATCGATCAGGATGGCGACATGGATCGTGATGGCGACGGAGATCTCGTTAGCGATCTCTATCTCGCCGACTGGCATGCCGACGGCACCATCGACGCGGCAGTTGAATACCGGGACACCGATCACGATAACGGCCTCGACGAAATGGGGATCTACACCTATTCCGCCAACAACGCGCGCCTGGGCACGGATGCCATTCAGGTCTGGTGGTCACGCGACATAGCCGGCACTCACCAGCTATGGGAAACCATCAATTACCGCTATCAGCAGCCGGAGTGCCAGTTCCGCACCGCGTTTGGCGGCGATGAAATCTTCTCGAGTTACATCTTCGACAGCGAAAAAGGCCGCTGGATTCCAAGCTGGGAAAATCCCTTCGCCTTCTACGACGAAGACGGCGATCATCTGGCCGAAGTGGCGATTCGCTTCTCCGGCTCCGGCGACCGCATGGAGAGCATGCGCTACAGTTTCGACGCCGATAACGATACTGACGGCGATAACGTCCATGACTACGATTTCTCGTTCTCCTGTCTCACCGCCGGGCACTCCGTCACCGTCCCGCGTGCGTTGATGAAGACCGTCCGCTTACGCGGCGGGCCGGTTGCGCCATTGCTCTCGTGGCGAAACGCGCGGCACTTCGGCGAATCCGCCGATTGGGGTAAAGTACAGCTCACCTGGGTCGAGAATGACAACAACGTCGATTCGCGTCCCGGCGGCGATCCTCATGAGCGATGGGAAGGAGTCATTGCCAGCGGAACGAAAGATTTCCCGCAAGTAGGCGGCCCTCCCGTCGGTCTCTTTAACAACCGTTATGAGGCGGATCTCGATAACAGCGGCAAGATGAAGCTCTACTACTCGCCGGAAGACCGGCGCATTCATCTTCACGGCGCCGATACCGGTTCGCTGAAAGTCGATTACAACTATGACGGCAAGCTGGACATGGATTTCGAGTATCGCGACACCGATCACGACGGCGTAATCGATACCTGGACCATCGACGTAGATGGCGATGGAGTCCCCGATCGCACCGTACACATCCCGCATCCGCGTGCGCGGCCCGTGCCGCTCCAGTACCAATCGCTAACCGCCTTCTACAACCGGAGCCTCGATCGGGCGCTTGCCGATAACAAGGTCTTGATCGGCGCGATGAAGACCGTACTTGCACCCGACGCGATCGAATCCTACTACACAAACCAGTTGGCGAAAAGGATCCGGGATAGCCGTGCCGGCACTCGGTACTACCTGGATTTGATGCGAGAGCGCTATTTCGTTCGCTTGAAAAGGGCTCTCAAGGGCCGGCCTGAGTTGTGGAGCCGCCTCGAAGCCGAGTACGACGCCGGCAACTTCTCTCAAACCGCAAAATTGCTGTCTGCGGCATTTCCATCACACCACTCGCAGACGATGGACTGGCCGTCCGGGTTCACAAAGCGGCTGCCACTGTATGTATCGAATCCCGGCTCTTCCGCTCGAATGGCCGAGCCCATCGTGCTGGATCTACCGGCCATCCGAAAACACGCGCCCGACTTCAATCCAAATAATTTCATCGTGCAAACGGGCGCCGCCTGGATTGCGCCGCGTGAGCTGCCGAGCCAGGCCGACCTCGGCCAGATCGTCTTCCTTACCGACCTTCGCGCCAACGAAGAAGCCAAATACTGGATCTACTATTCGCCAACCGGCCAACGGAAAAATTCCTACGCTACGGAAACCGTAGCAGCTTTTGGATGGCTGTGCGACGCGGGTTTAGGCGGACTCGCAATCTGGGAGTCCGGCAAGCGATATCCGGTCACGAAACTCCACTATCGAATCGTTGCCAGCGGGCCCGTACGCGCCATTATTGAAGCAACAGGAGACGATCTTTATGACATCCGCGAGCGATTCTCGATTTATGCGGGCGGCCGCTACACGGAAAACTCCATTCGCGTCAAGTCACCGATTCAATTCAGTCTGGGCTTTATGAAATTCCCGAATGACAAATACTTTTTCGACCCCGCTACCGGCTACTTTGCCTCTTGGGGCAGGCAAAACAACACCGTCCAGGAAATAGGCGAAGCGGCCATCTTCCGCCGTCCCGCCGGGCTGAAAGAAACGCCAACGCAGCGCGAGCTGATCTTCGCTGCAAAGCCCGGAGAAACCCTAACCTACTACCTGATCGGCGACTGGCGGCGTGGCCGAATGTTCCCGGTAGCGCCAACCGCCGCCAACTGGCAAAACGAAATTCGCGCTCTGGCGGTACGGCTCCACGCGCCAGTACAAAGCCGAATCGGAAATGCAGAATCGCGATAAAGCTGATCCGTGCCCTAGCGATCGGGAGACCGAACGCCATCTCCAGGTTGCTTCACTCCTGCCTGACCCGAGTTGAAGGCTTCTTTCTCCTGGCCCGCCGCGACCCGGAGCACTATGGGAGCGGATGGATGCATAGTGGGCGAATTCGATTCCACCCGGCCCACCACGTATACCGGCTGCGTGATCGGCTTGGCCCAGTCTTCCGCGCGCAACGTAAATGTGCGGCTCGATTGCGCCTCCGTCACCAGCACGCCGTTCAATCCGACATTTACCACGCGAACACCGGGTGGCAGATTTTCGACCGAACACGGCACTCGGCCCTTGAATCCATTCTGCCGCGCCACGTGCAGCGTCACGGTAACCGACTTTCCCGGTTGAATGGCAAGCTGAGCCGGCTCCGCCGTCACTCGCACATCCGGCGGAGGAATCACGGAAGCAAGCTGCAACGGCGCATCCGCGTTCGCCACCCGGATTAAATCGCGCCCCGCCACCTTTGCGTGCCCTACGATTTTTATGGGCGAAGCGAGTGCTCCGGTAGCGGCATTGGCACCCACCGAAAGAACTACTACGGTGGAAGTCTGTCCCGCTGGTATCGCAGCCTGCCCCGCCGTTACACCTGCTGGAAGGCCCCGCACTTCGATCTCGATCGGACCCTCATAACCTGCGAGGCGGTCCGCAATCACCGTTATCGGTATCGATCCTCCTTGCGGGATGTTAGGATTCTCCGGATCCGCCTGGAGTCGGTAGTCGGGCTGTGCATCTCGAATGGTAAGGCGATACGCAAAATCAGACCCCTGGAGATCGCGGACGTCCTTGAGGTGAAGTATGTAATCGCCATCTGCGGGCGCCACAAAATCGAGCCGGGAGTCCGCTCCATATCCGGGTCCGCCGTCGTCGTTCCTCCAGGTCAGGCGGAACACCGGTAGTCCATTCGGCGGAAATTTGGCGTCGGCACGAAGAATCTCGGCTTTATAAACCGGTGTGTTGACCGGGCGTACCCCCGGCGATGTGCCCAGAAAAGCCCTCCGCAGGCCATCGATACCTTCCGTCTGGATGTCGGCGTCGGGCTGGTCCGGGATCACCGCGATTCGGTCAAGCTCGTCGCCAATCATGAGGTAGTCCCCTTCGCGAAGACCCGAAGTGGATACCAGCCGCATCCCGGTTGTTCTCGAATCCCTATCCGCAAGCGTGGTCATCGTCTGGTTCTGGCAGCGAACCGTGGCGCGAGGAATCGGCTTGCCCTGCGCATCGAGTACTTCGATCACCGAATCGAGCGGCGAATCGAGTCTCGCCGCCGCCACCTGAATGCCCAGACTCTCGCCCTTCTTTGCGTGAAACCGGAAATAATCTTCATCGGACTTCCCTCCCGGGTTTGCGGCGGCGTTGATGTGCCCATTGATGATATGTCCATTGATCGTGGTTGGCAGCGAAATCACTTGTGCATGCGCTGCACTATCGTTGGGTTCCCGCTCGAGAGCTTCGGGCTCGTTTCCAACCGCGAGCATGACTTTGTTCAGCGATGCCGTCTCGCCGCCCTTCATTTCGAGCGGTAGCGTCGTCCAGCCATCGGCCCGTTTCGGCGGCCGGACACTTGCCTGCTGCGAATCGAGATTTACTCCGCGCACCGACACCCGGCCCGCTTCTCCTGCGCGCACGCCCAGCGGAAAAACGCCCGTGATGTAAGGAAGAGGCCCCGCCTGTACGCGGTAGAAATGATCCATCCCTCCGCTCTTTTCGCGATCGGCGACGGACAACGTATAAGCGCCTTGCGCCGGCAGCTTGAAACTGAGCACCGCATCTGGACTATTTTCGTTTTGCCCGGCCTCAGCCAATTGTTTGCCAGAAGAATCACGCAACACCAACAGCGATTGGAGTTTTGAGCCTAGCTGCGATCCCACCACTTGAAACACGACTTCCTCGCCGGCTTTGCCCTCGAAACTGTAGTTGTGTTTCTCGCCGGGTGTGCCAATCGTGCCAACCAGAGTCGCTGGCAGTTCGACGCGCTGCGCTTCTGTTCCGGACGCCTTGTGAGCCTGAATTTCCGGCAGCGAACCGATGGCGATTACGGCCATGTTCGACGTTCCGAGCGGCGTCTGGATCCGAAACCGGTGGATTCCCGGTTTCACATCTTTTGCGACCGTAACCTCCAAGTGGGCCGTTGCCTTCTTGCCCCGCGCCACTTGGGCTACCAGGTCCACGCCCGCGCGCGGGCCGGTGATCTTCTCGGGTACTTCCGTGATCCCGGAAATCTTCGCGGTGATGCCGGCCGCATCGAAGATCACATTCTTCGCGCCCTCCAGGCTTCGCCCGTCAATCGTGAACGTCACCGTGCGGCCACGCTGCATGCCGGCAGGCGCTACCTTGGAAATAGTCGGTGGAATAATCGGCTCGTCCGCTTGAACCGCCAGCGCGAGTAGCAGCCCGGTGGCAAGAATGTGAAGCGTCATCGTATCCCCCTAATCCCCGCCCGCAGTTCCCCCTGCGGAGCATTCTGCGCCTTGGTGTCATACAGCGTCAGGCTGCCGTTATAGCGGCCCGCGGCGAGCCGCGTTCCATCCGGACTGATGCTCAACGCTTGCACCCAATCGGGCTGATGATCGATTACTCGCAGCGGATCAAGCGTAGCCGCATCGCGAAAACGAATGGAGCCGTCCGAAGAGCTGGTGACAATCGTCTTCCCGTTCGGTGTCCAGACCAGCGCCAGTATGCTGCCCTCATCCGCAATCAACGACTGGACAAGGCTTGAGTCGCTATCGCCCAAACGCCAGACGTAAATGGTCTTGTCATAGCCAGCCGCCGCGATCCGGTCGCCTTTGGGCGAATAGTGGAGGCTCGTCAGGCCGTCCGAGGCGTCGCCCAGCGTGTACAATCTCTTGCCGGAAGCCACGTCCCAAATTTTGACTGTCCTGTCCTGCGAGGCCGAAGCCAGGCGCTTCCCGTCGGGACTGAACGCCACCGCGAACACCGCGTCAATATGATCCTGCAGATTGCGGATCTCTTTCCCCGATGCCACATCCCAAAGCTTCACCATCTTGTCGTAGCTGCCCGAGGCAATCAATTTTCCATCCGGACTCCATGCCACCGAATAAATGCAATCGGTATCGCCGTTCATGGTCTTGAGAAGCCGGTGCGATTGCGTATCCCAGATTTTGATTTCACCTCCGCGCTGCGGTGGCCCTCCGCCTGCGGCAAGCATTTTTCCATCCGGGCTGAACGCGATGGAGCGCACGTAATCCGCATGGCCGGGAAGCGTGGCGAGCACCTTGTTTGTAGCCGGATCGATGAGCCGGACTTCCCGATACGCCCCTACCGCCAGAATCTTTCCATCCGGGGAGAACCGGAGCGACGCTATAGGCGAAACGACGGGAACCTCGGGTTTAATGTCCGGTATGGCCAGCGGCGCTAGCGCCGTTGCTTCCCCGGCTGCCGGTCCCACGCCGCCGGCATCGATCCACGCTTTGATCGTCGCGATGTCGGTGGCCGACAGCGGATCGCTTCCGTATGGCATCCGAGGCTGAATTTTCCCCTCGAGCATCATCACCATGCGGCTTTCGTCAGACTTGCCCGGAACGATAACCGGCCCATGCGCGCCGCCTTTCATGAGCAGGTCGAACTTATCCATCACGAGCCCGCCCATCTTGGCCGCGCTCGAATGGCACGCCAGGCAGTTCTTTTGGAGGATCGGCGCAACATCCGACGTAAAGCTGGGTGTTGCGGCTTGCGCCGCCGCTCCCAGGAGAGCCGTAACAGTAGCTGCAATCAAAACGGTTTTCATGGAAGATCCAACATCCCGCGCTAGTGATTGAACATGAACGCTTCGCTTGTCAGCATGGCCCACAGCATGTCGTTCAGCGCGTCGCGGCGCGCGTCGTCCACTCCCGGAGTCTTCTTTTGCTCTGCCGCGTGCAGAACCTTCACGAGCGCGGCCCGTTCCGTCTCCTTCGGATAACGGCTGAACGATGCCAGGTAGAGATCGTTCACGATCTGTTCATCGGAAAGCCCGCGCTTGATCATCGCATCGATCGAATTATCAGGCGCACGCACCTTGTTGTTGAGCGTATCGCCATTAATAATGTGCAGCGCTTGCGTGATCGTCGGCACCGATGTCCGCTCGCTCTCCCGCGTCTGCTGGCGCGCCGGCCGCCCGAAGGCGTTCAAGAAGTACGATTTCACCGCCGTATCCGGCAATTGCAGCGCACGCGTGCCGGCAGGATACTCCTCGAACTTTTCCGGTTCGTGGGTCACCTGCGAATAGGCATCGAGCAGCACCTCCGCCGGCAGGCGCTTGATCAGATAGTGCGAGCCATATTTATCGTCACGCGCATTTTCCTTCAGCGGCTCTGACGAAGCCTGGTATGTGGCCGATTGCATGATCGTCCGAATCATGTGGTTGATGTCAAAATGATGCGACGTAAAGTCCCTGACCAGCTCGTCCGGCAATTCATCGTTAGTGGCTGGATTGGTGGCCCGCAGATCGTCCACTGGTTCGATCAGCCCGCGGCCCATGAAATTCCGCCAGAGCCGGTTGACCAGGCTACGTGCGAAAAACGGGTTATCCGCCGAGGCGAGCCACTTGGCGAAATAAATTCTCGTATCCCCGGGAACCGTTTCCGGAAGCGCCTTAGCGTCCAGCGGTTTCGGCGGCAGCACCGTCATGTACCGGTCATCGGTAAACTCGCCCGTAGGGGCTGAGTAAACCGTGACGTTATTGAAAAGTGGACCAATCCCAGCGCGCGCTCCGCTCGGCGAGAAAGTCTTCAGCCGTACGCGCGCGAACAGATTGGCCATGCCGTAGTAGTCCTTCTGCGTCCACTTGGCCAGCGGATGATTATGGCAATGCGCGCAGGTGATGGTAATGCCGAGAAACGCCTGCGCCATGTTCTCGGAAGTGTCCAGCGGATCGCGATGGATTACCCAATAATTGGCCGCGCCATTCCGAACTGTATTGCCCGTGGCGGTGACAATCTCACGCACAAACTCGTCCCACGGCTTGTTCTGCGCAACGCTGTCGCGAATCCAGTTGTAATAGCTCCACATCTCCTCATTCGAAAGACGGTTGCTTGAAACCAGTAGCAGATCCGACCACTTATATGCCCAATAATCCACAAATTCGGGCCGCTTCATCAGCTGATCGATCAGCCGGTTTCGCTTGTCCGGAGAAGTATCCTTCAAAAATGCTTCGACTTCCGCCGGCTTGGGCAAAATTCCGGCGGCATCCAGGTAAGCTCTCCGGATAAATTCCGAATCGCTGGATGTGGGCGAAGGGGGAATGTGCAGCGCTTCGAGGTGCTTCAGGATCGCATTGTCGATGTAGTTGTGCCGCGGCGCATTCTTGAATACCGTCTCCTCGAGCTGGTAGGG
>JACZCU010292737.1_pt1 | contig 11357 bp, 8 predicted proteins | sample 8641851 | NCBI WGS metagenome assembly JACZCU01 (sample SAMN15324605, study PRJNA640507) | soil metagenome | isolation source: monocropping sugarcane control | place: China: Luxin town, Laibin City, Guangxi Province | collected 2019-07-25 | depth 10cm m | reverse complement strand
GTCTTGGTCTTCTTGCCCGCCGGTAGCTTGAGTTCCGTAAAGAGGATATCACCGAGTTGCTTGGTCGAGTTAATATTGAACTGGTGTCCCACAGACGCGTAAATCTCTTTTTCGAGAGCTTTGACCTGTTCGCTGAGCCTGGTTTCCAATTCACTAAGAAAATGAGTATCGAGTGCCACGCCATGCATTTCCATTTGTAAGAGTACAGGCAGGAGTGGTGACTCAATGCTGTTATACAGGCCTAGCAGGTTATGACGGCGTAATTCATCGCGTATGGGCTCGACTAGGCGCAACGTCATATCTGCGTCAGCACCGGCATAATCTGCCGCCAGGCGAATGGGTACCTGCGCCATGCTGATCATTTTGCTGCCCGTACCAATAAGCTCTGCGATGGGAGTCATGACAATCCCCAGGCGCTGAAAAACCTGGTCTTTTAGTCCAAGACCGCGCCTGCCTGGGTCGGTTAAGTAGGCACCAACCATCGTATCAAATGCCAAGCCGCGTATTGTGATGCCATGGAGAGTCATGACTAACATATCGTACTTGGCATTGTGCATGTACTTCGAAATTTTCGCGTCTTCCAGGATAGGTTTTAGCTTTTCTAGCACATAGGCCTGCGGCAATTGTGTGCCAGGATCTTGTTGATCAATACTTTGAATATGCCCCACAGGAATATAGTAGGCTTCGCCAGGAGATATACTGAGCGAAATACCCACTAGTTGAGCATGCCACGGATCATCGGAGGTCGTCTCTGTATCAAAAGCAAACACGCCAGCATGCTTCAAAGCATGCATCAGCACTCGTAAGGCATCTTCACTGTTGACAATCAAGGTGTTGGTCGATTTGGTCTTGTTCTCGTCGAACAGCTGGAGAGGTGCGCCTTGCGTTGTACTTGCTATGTTGGGCAAGCGCAGCTTGCGTACTACCTCTGGTGCTGCCTCAGGCATACCAAACAGATCTAGTTGGACAGGCTCAAGTGTTGAGTGCTCTGGCTCTACAGCTTCTTTTGTGGCGGTCTGTATGCCCTGCATGCCGCTCTCCTGCATGTCTGATGTGACGAAATGTGTCGCGTTGGCAAGCACTCCAGGCGGAGGAGGAGGTGTCTGGATGGGTACAATACCAACAGGAGGAGCCAGCAGTAAATCCTCATCCTGTTCGGGTATTGGCTCTGGCCGTCTGGCCGTGGTCGTATTGCTCTCTCCGCTCGCTTTATCTGTGCTCTCTTCATCTTCCTGCTCTGGTGAAGCAATGCCTAATTGGCGGAAGAGCGCCTGTACTCTCTCGACCATGCTGCGGAATTCCAATTCGCGGAAGATAGTCAGAACATTGTCGCGGTTTAAGTACTCGATGCGGCATTTCTCCAGGTCAAGCTGTACAGGGACATCCCGCACAATAGTCGCAAGATATTTGCTCTCCCTGGCCTGCTCTGCGTGTTCGCGTAGTAGTTTCTGCTCTTTAGGTTTGAGCTCATCGATATGGGCTATGACCTCTTCCAGGCTGCCATAGTCTGCAATCAGTTTGCTGGCTGTTTTCTCGCCTACACCTGGTATACCAGGGATATTATCAGATTTATCTCCAACCAGTCCCTTAAAATCGGGCAGTTTGGCCGGTTCGAAGCCATAACGCGCCTTGACGCCCTCTTCGTCGTATTCTGTGATTTCCGAAATGCCCCGTTTGGCTACTTTGACGGTGACATGTTCGTTCACGAGCTGCAGTGTATCCATATCGCCTGTGTAGATAATGGTTTCAACACCCTGCTGGTTAGCCTGTACAGCCAGTGTTCCTAGCACGTCGTCAGCCTCATAGCCATCTTTTTCATAAATTGGAATGCCAAATGCTTCGACCATATCATGGATACGCCTAAACTGTGGCCGCATATTATCAGGCAAAGTTGGGCGTTGCGCCTTATATTCGGCATAGTGCTGATGGCGAAAGGTTGGCGTAGGTCGATCAAAGGTCATGGCTATATATGCTGGTTTCTCTTCGCTAAGCGCTTTCATAAGCATAGAGGTGAAACCAAACGTCGCATTGACAGGTTCCCCACTTCTCGTGGAAAGTTCTGGTACAGCATGAAAAGCCCGGTGGATTATGGCATGGCCATCAATCAATACCAGCTTCTTACGCTTGGTAGCTGGAGTATCAGCGGGTGCGCTCATTTCTTGATCATCAATGTGTTGTGTTGTCATATGTTAATCCTTTGGGCGGGCTTAGCCGTGTGTACCTATTTTCCTACTTACTTATGCTAACACACGATAGCTACCCCTTGAACCGCCCTCCCAGACGCATAGGCTTGCGCTTGATGGGCTACCAGGCGTAGAGTTTACCATGGCAAAGGTGAACTGAGTGACATCGCGCAGGGGAATATGGGTATAATCGGGTTTCTTTAACCATTTTATCAGAGCCTCGTTCACTTCGCCAGGGGCGGGAAGCGCCATACGTGTTGTCCAGCTACCTGTATTCAGATAGCTTTGTGTTCCATTGCTGACAGGATCAATACGCACCATATGCGTATGTCCGGCGATAGCATAACGCAGGCTGGGGTCATTTGCCAGGACGGTGTCCATGCCCCGCGCCACATCTTCTCCCATTATATAAGTAGCCGGCGTGCAGATTGCCGCAACGGCCTCGAGTAGAGGTAAGGTCAATGCCTCACGTAACATCATATACTCCATCGTTGTCTGGTTTGTGGACTGTTGTCTGGCGCCGGGCCCTCCCGTCTCAATCCAATCCTTTTTGTGGGCTACCATGTCCTGCCGGAAATGGGCGAAATCGGCCATAGCTTGCTCAAACAGTTTGACAGGAATGGCTTCCTCGCCAGGGGCAAGATTCGACAAAGCCGGGCGGGGCTCGGAGAGCAATTCCATGGTCAACTTGGCGGTTTCCATGACGATCTCAGGATTTAAGAGACAGAGCAGGGCTATCTGGCGCATGCTATCTATTGACGGTTCCAGATGGTCGAAGTAGGCATATTGCCGGCTGATAGGACGGGCGGCGTGTTGAAAGTAGCGCGAACCAACGGGCAGCGTAATCGTCTCTGGCCTGGGATTGAATAGGTTACCCTGTTCATCCCACACTCCAGTCATAACGTGGTTCCAGAAATCGTAGTGATTACCGTGTTCAACATACACGTCTGGTAGGGGACGATAGAAGCGTGTTTGACAAAAGGATAGCCGCTGATCGTCTGGAAGCACCCCGCTAGCCTCATAAATCTGTGCGCGTATCTCCTCAAAACATAAATCGATATCATGATTACCAGTTAGGAAGGTGATGTGGCGTCCAGGAGTTGCGATGAAGCGTTGTATAATTGTGAAGAAGGGGTTATGAGCGGCAATAATTTTATGCAGCTTTGCCTTGGCAGTGGAAACATCAGTTGTGCCCTCAGGCTTGTAGGGCATTGTAGCCAAAAAATCAAAGCAGTCGCCATTTATAATAAGCTCAACCTCATCTGCTAGCCCTAGCGGTCCCGGTGTACAGGCGGCAGCTAAGAGTCCCTCAAGGGCAGCCTGCTGCGCATCGCCAAAGTCATCAATTTCGCTATGACCATCAGCGAGATGTAAATCGCTAATTATGAGTCTAATACTGGACATAGGTACCCTTTCTTCATCTATATTCTCACTGGTTAATGCCGAATCGGTTATAGAGGTATTCTCCAGGGCTTTTCGCCCAAGTTCGTTACATTCCTGTTTTTTGCATTTTAATATGTTTGGGCCGATATGTATAGTATAGTTAACTGGCAGCCAGTGAAGTAACAATTTTTTCTTGTATCGTTTTATGACGACAAGGAGTTCGTAGCGTTAAAAGGTACGAATAATCTGTTCTTTATCACTATGCTAGTGTAGCGCATCTCAGGAGTAATCTTGGAAGAGAGGATGGTCGTTGTTTTTGATTGAAAGGTTGGTCTCCGTGGCGGGTACCCAACCTAAGAAGGTAAGGTGTACATATGTCTCGCCGAAGTGCTTTATCGAATGGCGTAGGAGATACTGTTATGGTAGAAGAAGATACTGAAGAACTGTTGACAGTACGTGAAGTAGCCCGTCGTCTACGTGTTGATGATACGACTGTCAGAAGGTGGATCAAAAGTGGGGCTTTGTCAGCCATTACCCTGCCTCACCGTGGTAAACGCCAGGCATATCGAGTCAAGAAATCTACCCTCGATGCACTGCTCAAAAGTCCACATCTACCAGAGTAACACAACTGCCATAAACGTAGAGCGTATCCTGAATGCGATGAGTGGTGCGGAAATTCACTTATGCCGGGTTTTCCTACCATCACCGTATTCAGGATATTTTTATATCGGTTGCTTGCTTGTATATCTGTCTATATGTTACAAGAATATACTAAATTTGTGGCTGTTGAAAACAGGGAAATGGTGGTGTTAATGGGCTGATCTTTCTGTCAATGAGGCTAGAGAGAGGATATTCGGTGCATGAAAATAGCAATTATAGGAGGCGCGGGTTTTATTGGTTCCCATGTAGCCAGGGCATATCTGGATGCAGGTCATGATGTATTTGTTATTGACTCGTTAATAAACGGCTCCCACAAGGCAATCGATGGGCGTGCGCGCTTTTATCAGCTTGATATACGCGATAATAAACTACATTCGATTTTGCAAAAAGAGCGACCAGATATTGTTAGTTATCATGCTGTGCAGCGTGAACGACAATCGCTGCCCCTGGAAGAAGTATCCTTGTTCGATGCTGATGTGCATATTCGCGGGCTGATAAATGTACTGGATAGCTGTGTTGAAGCATCGGCAGGTAAAATTATATTTGCATCCGGTGGGACCAGTCTCTATGGACATCTCCCGTGTACACGCCATGGACAGATACTTGTCAACGAACAAACGCCGCTTTGCCCGCAGAGACCGTCCGACATCAGTAAGGTGGCAGGTGAATGGTATGTACGCTACTACACGCGCAAGTATGGACTGGCCCATACAATTTTACGCTATGCCCATGTTTATGGTGAAATCGACATTGACCTGGCTCAACATCCCTTAAGCTATTTTGCTCGCATGCTGTTGGAAGAACGCCGTCCAATCATACGTGGAGTAGCAGAAGAGATACACGATCATATTTTTATCGATGACGTGGTGTCAGCCAATCTCAATGCTTTGACCTACGGGCTCAATCAAACAGTGCATATTAGTTCTGGTCAAGGCCATACGCTTAATCAGTTGTATCAAGCAGTCGCGTTTCTTTTACAAACTGATATTGAACCGGTCTATATCTCAAATACACTGGTTGAACCTTCGTCACGCATTTTAGATAACGCGCTTGCTCGGCAAGAGCTTAAATGGCAGCCGAAAGTCGATTTTACACTCGCGGTACGCCGGTCTGTTGAACGTTTGAGCGCGCATGTAGAAGCCAGAACCCATCTAAAAAGTGTCAAAGATGTCCCTTTATACGAACCTTATCTTGTCGCCGTCCAGTAAAATTTTTGCAACTCAGGTTTGATAATGATGGAGGCGCCCTCAGAGCGCCTTCATCACTATCAAACCTCTTTCTTGTAGAGCGCGCCTTGACTCGTCGCGCTCTACAAGAAAATTTTTTGTCACTGTTGGAGTCCGCTCACTACCCGCGCATATTTCTCGGCCAGAGCCTGAGCCTGGTCGCTGGAGACAGATTCGGCGACCACGTGGAAGAGTGGGCGATCAGCATCTGGCAGTACCAGCACCCATTCTTTGCCAAGGTCGATCTTGATGCCGTCGATAGGTTTCGCGCGCCGTTCGCGGTACTGTTCGCTAAGGATGCGCATCACTTTTCCTTTGTGCTCCCATGGACATGTAACACGCGTACTACTCAAATAATACGCAGGCAGATCATCCACAACTTCAGAAAGGCGCATCTTGAAAGTTGCTAGTAGCTCAAGTAGCTTGGCAATTGCCAGCATACCATCGAAAGCGGGTTGAAGCTCTGGGAAAACAAAGCCTCCCTGACCATCGCCTACTAACACTACACCCTCACGTGTTGCAGCGGACATCATAGCATGGCGTAGCACCTTGGTATGTTGAATATATCCGTCGTAACGTTTCGCTATATGTTGCAAAGCACTGGGAGCAGTGACAGGAGCTGCTACTGTGCCACCCCGATTGTTGCGCAAGAAGAGACTGGTCATGACGGCCAACATTTTCATGCCATCCAGAATGCGGCCGCGATCATCCACGACCGAGATACTTTCACCGCCTGGATCAATACGTATACCCATATCAGCGTTCAGGTCAGCTGTAATAGTCGCTAAACGCTGCATATCCTTCTCAATCTCATCCACTGGGCGAGAGAAGCGCGCCTCGTCCAGGCTGGTATTGAGCACGATTAAATCGCAGCCCAGGCGGCTAAAAATACCGGGTAGGAGTTGCGTGGTGCTGCCATTGGCATAGTCAACCACTAACTGAAATTTGCGTTTGCGCACGGTATCGTAGTCAACCACCTTCGAGAAACCTTCCAGGTAGCGGTTGATGACATACGAATTCTCGAGTACTTCAATCGCACCTACCTCATCGACATCAACGCGCCGGAAATCTTCGCGGAAGAAGAGATTTTCAAGTTTGCGTTCGGTGGACTTATTAATGTCCAGGCCGTACTGATCAAAGAACTTGATATCGATAACGCGTTTGTCGTGAGGTGAAAGCCTTACGTGGACGCCACCAATAGCCTCGGTGTTACGGATAAAGTAGCGTGCTACGGGAATAGGGACCTGGTTGATATCGTGCACATTGACTCCAGCGGAGGGTAGGCCAGAAATGACCGCACGTTTGATCATACGCGGTGTCCGGTGATGGGAGTCACGATTTATGCACACAATGGCGTTCTTGGGTAGAATCGCGCCGTATGCTGCGCCAAGCTGCGTAGCAAATTCAGGCGTCAAGTCTACATTGACCAGGCCGGTGACGCCGAAGCGGCTAAACAAGCCACGCCGTCCCTGGTTACCCCAGATAATGCTGGTGTTAACTACAGCACCAGCTTCAATCTCTTTATCCGGCCAGATCTTGACATTGGGCTGGATGATAGCTCCCTCCTGGATGATCGATTTGTCGCCGATGACAGAACCTTCAAACATTACGGCTTTGCTTTTAATACTGGTGGAGGAGCCGACAATCGCCCCGCGTAATTCGGAACGCTCACCGATGTATGAATTGTTCCAGACGATGCTGCGATCAACCTGGGCACGTTCATCTACAATTGTATAATGACCAATTGTGCTCGGTCCGTGAATAATGGCGCCTGCTTTAATCCTACAATCATGTGCAAGGTAGATCGGCCCATATAATTGAGCCCCCTCGGCAATTTCAACCCCTTCCTCACACCAGATGTTACCACCGATATTCTTTGCCGGGATCTCAGCTTCAACTCGCCCCTGCAGGACATCAGCGTTTGCGCGCATATACTCGGCCAGGTTGCCCACGTCACACCAGTAACCGCTATTAGCCACATATCCATAAATGGGGTCGCCATTTTTCAGCATCATGGGGAATAGTTCCTGGCTGAAGTCAAACTGCTTGTTCTTCTCGAAGTAGGAGAAGATCTTGGGGTCGAGCACATAGATGCCTGTGTTAATTGTATCGCTGAATACTTCGCCCCAACTAGGTTTTTCCAGGAACTGGGTGATGTGACCGTCCTCGTTGGTGATAATGACACCATATTCCAGGGGATTGTGCACGTGCGCGAGCATAAGCGTAGCCAGGGACCGTTTTTCTTCGTGATATTTAATGATATCCGTCAGGTTGTAGTCCGTTAGCGCATCCCCACTGATAACGATAAATGGTTCAGTGAGTTGATCTTCTGCATTTTTCACACTTCCCGCTGTTCCTAGCGGTACATCCTCGCGAGAATAGGTGATATGCATGCCAAACTGTGAGCCATTGCCAAAATAATCTTCGATATTGCTTGCTAAATATTGAACCGTGACAACAACTTCTGTGATGCCATGACGTTTGAGAAGGTTGAGGATATGTTCCATTACTGGCTTGCCAGCGATAGGTACCATGGGTTTTGGACGCCTTATCGTTAATGGTCTTAGCCTCGATCCTTCTCCACCAGCCATAACAACCGCTTTCATATGAGGCCTCCTTGCAGTTTCGCTTTCCCAGGCGTCTCTATGACCCGGGAAGCTCAGGTATTGAGACAATGAGAAATATTGAACGGCGTGGCACAACATGCCACGCCGTTCTAATCGCTATGCTTTCCCCGCCAATCTATGGATTGTACAATCATGCCTTTATCTTGTGCAGAGTAAGGCAATATGCTTGAACTGGAGCGTGGAGTATTTCTCCTGGGTCATGCAACAGCATTGTACTACATAAGCAAAGGAAGCTGCAATAAAAAAGATGCCTTAATACCAGTCACTTAATCTACCATGGTCGACCAGCCAGCGTATGAAGCGATGGTAATTCGTTTCTTCTGTTGCCAGCTGCTCTTCATACTCTTCGCGTAACTGAATCAGCCTGTTGGCCTCCTCAACCGTGAATCCCTCATCTAGGAGGGCATCGATGAGCAGGTCTAAGTATTGCTGCATATGCAAAGTCCTCCCTCTAGTAATACTCAGGCAGATGATTAAGACGTCCCATGGAACTAGTGTAGATTTAGGTAGGTAGACAGACACACATGTCTGACACATATGTGTGATTCTCTCTGTACTCTCTTGCAATGAGATCCCGTAGTGTGCATCAGTGAACACTGCAATTGCACGGAGGATACCGGAGGCATCAACCTCATCTTCTATCCTACCTTTTGGGATGCTACTATACATAGTATAGCGCGAAAAATAAGATTTTGGCTAGGGTATGCAGCACAAATTTTGCGAAATACGTAGTGAAAGACCGAAAAACATATGTTTTTCGGGCTTTCACACTTGAAAACTAGAATTCTTCGGGTAAAAGCTGCATCCCCCGTTTGCTCACACCACTAACTTGATCCCCATGATTCATTGCGGATATAGTGTTCAATTTCGGCTTCGTTATCGTAAAAGTAACTGATAGCATCATACACCTGGGCCAGAGTAATACGTTGGATATCGGCAATTTCCTCGGGATCCTTCCCTGATTGGAAGAGAAGAATGATATGGCGTACACCGGTACGTGTGCCCTCAACGATGGGCTCCCCTCCGTAGATGGTTGAGTCACGAACGATATATGGATGCGCTGTCCGTTCAAGAGCCATGACCTGCACTCCTTTCTGCAACTTGCTGCTATCTCGTAGTGTAGTATTAAGTGCTACCATACGTCAACCTCTGTGGTGAGCTAGTTTGCGGTTCTTTTTTACTCATCAGAGAGGCAGGTTTTACACCTGCCCTCGTCCCCACTTAAAATGAATATTATTTCACGAAATTTTCACAATCTATGGATGCTTCTTGCTGCCCTTCCCTGGCTTCTTCATGCCATTTATAGATGCTTGAGCTTAAATAATCTTAACAAAAGTCTTGACAGCACCAGAAATGCAATGTACAATAAGCGCAATGAAAGGAGGTGGTGTGTAATGAATGAACCTAGTCGCTGCACAGGCAGCATATTAGCTTCCCACACCTTCCAGATGAGAGGTAATCGGCACTAATGCCGATGTATGCTCACTGGTAGGTGATATAAGTGATTATCTCCTGCCTGTGCAGCGTCACTCCCCAGAGTTGATAGCACAATCAGATTTTGTTATCGCTCTGGGGTTTTTATACCTATTAGTTTCAGAAGCTGTTATCTGAAGCTACGCTTTCCACAACGTACCTCTGGTTTAGACTTCTTAATTGAGATTGATATGGATGGAGTGCAAGCAGGTTCCTTTTCTGGAAGAGAGCGGCTGGATGTTGAAGATTTACGGCACCAGTTGAAAACCAGATTTTTCGGACTTGGAGATAGGCTCATTTACCTACCTGTAGTCACTTCAACCAACTCGTTTGCGATGCAACTGGTTCACAAGCAGCCAGAAGAAGGGATAGTAGTACTTACTGATAGTCAAACGGCAGGCAAGGGCAGGCAAGGTCGTCGTTGGATAGATGTGTCAGGATGCAATGTCCTTTCATCCACATTGCTCCGACCTCTTTTTTCGCCTCACTTGCTCAACATGGTTGCTTCGCTTGCTGTTGTTGATACGGTCACCGAGACGTGTGGTATTACCGCAACTATTAAATGGCCCAATGATGTGCTCATCGAGGATCGCAAGGTGGCTGGTATTTTGATAGAGACGAGCCATGACCCTTCCGGTCAATTGGTTGCTATCCTTGGTATAGGTGTAAACGTCAATGGCCATATCCTTGATGTGCCGGCGGGATCATCTCTTGTAACAACATATGTTCAAGACTCATCTACGTCCCAGGCATCTTTACATCAGGATCGGTCGCCGGTGATTACAAAAGCGACAACTCTCGAAACAGAATGCGGGCATCCCTTGAGCCGTGAGAAATTTATCGCTAACCTGTTACAGCACATTGAGACGGGTTATCTTGCGTTACAACAAGAGGCGAAATATCCCTTTTCAGTGCCCCATAGTTCATCGGCTTTCCTATCGCTATGCGAACGATGGCGCAGTCGCCTATCAACACTTGGCCGCGCAATTCAAGTGCGCCAGGGCAGTACCGTTTTAAGCGGTGTTGCAGAAGATGTGGATGAGAATGGAGAGCTGTTACTTCGTTCTCATTCAGGGGAACTTATCAATATTACCTGGGGAGATGTAGGGTATCCTACCAGGTAGCACCCGTTGTTTGTGGAGAACAACTGGTAAACGCATTAGAACTGGATCAAGGCATACCTGTGCTTTTGACCTCAGTATTGAAGGGAAACAGAGATGGAGACACAAGACGTATTCCTCACCGATGACGGACGACAGCATGCTATCAGCCAGCTGGAATTTTTGCGTACATCTGGTCGTGCTAAAGTTGCCCAATACCTTCATGACGCCAAAGAATCAGGCGATGTGATCGATAATGCCGCCTACGAAGATGCCAAAAACCAACAGGCTCTGCTCGAGGGACGTATCCTGGAATTGGAGCAAATGCTCGCCAGGGCTAAAACTATTAATAAAGCGCTGACAGACGTTGTTTCTCTTGGCTCTGTTGTACACCTGCGCAACAGCGATGATCGTGAATGCCGCTATACGCTGGTTGGTGCATATGAAGCCAATCCTAGTGCTGGGCGTATTTCAAACGAATCACCAGTAGGGAAAGCACTTCTCGGCCATAAGGTAGGCGATGTCGTCTATGCCTCTACGCCTGGGGGAGTGAAGGAGTATACCATTCTTTCCATCGAATAACCCACGTCAGAAATAGCAGCAAACGATCGACCTGTGGCCTGAAGATAGCGGGCCCAGGTCGATTTTTTTATCATGAGTCATCCCGAATTTTTGAAACTCTTGTTCGATGGTGATGAAGCGGCT
>JACZCU010188983.1_pt1 | contig 11393 bp, 7 predicted proteins | sample 8641851 | NCBI WGS metagenome assembly JACZCU01 (sample SAMN15324605, study PRJNA640507) | soil metagenome | isolation source: monocropping sugarcane control | place: China: Luxin town, Laibin City, Guangxi Province | collected 2019-07-25 | depth 10cm m | reverse complement strand
CGAAGCGATTGCGCTTCGGCTGCCGCCGCGTGCGCCGCGCCCGATGCTCGTGACGGAAGAGACAGCGCCGGATCTCATCGCCGCCGCCGACGATCCATCCGACGGCCCGATGTCGCGGGAACGTGAGCAACTCGCGCGCCGCGCGGCGTCGGTTCTCGACGGCATCATGAGCTCGTTCGAGCCCGAGGATCGCCTGATCCTCAAGATGCGTTTCTGGAACGCGCAGCGCGTCGCCGACATCGCCGGCACGCTGCACCTAGACGCCAAGAAGACCTACAAGCGCATCGACAAGCTCCTCGGCAAAGCGCGCACCGCACTCGAACGCGCGGGCATCGGGCGAAAGGAGATCGACGACCTGTTCGCGCACGGCGACCGGCCGGTGGAGATCGTTTCGGCCGAGGGAATTCCATCGACACGTCCCTCCAAAGCAGCGGGGGACTTCGGGGGCGGCGAGAGCCGGCTGTCGGGGAGATGAAACCGATGGAACAACACTCCGCATGTCCCTCTGACGAGACGCTCGCCGCGTTCATTGACGGGCGACTCGATGAGGAAACGAGGAAGAGAGTGGTCGCGCACGCTGCGGATTGCGAGGTTTGCTACGGAACGGTGATGGCTTCCCGAGCGTGGGGAGCGAACGAGACCGACTCGACCGTGGAGCACGTCCCGATTGCGCGTCGCAACGTCCAGTACGGATTGATCGGCGCCGCCGCGGCTCTGGCCGTCTTTCTTCTACTGCAGCCGGCCACCACGCGATATCGCGAGTGGCACGATCAGAAGGCGCTCCGTACCGCCGCGAACGAGCTTCCGGAACGTCCGATCGAGTCGCGTCTGTCGCTCGATCTCGAGTATCGCCGCTTTGTGCAAAACCGCGGCCCGTCAACCGAGGATAGCGGGAACCCGGAGCTCCTTCAGGCCTTTGCCGTCATCAATGACGCGAACGACACGCATCCAACCGAAGCGACGCATCACTCTCTGGGTCTTGCGTGCTTGTTGCTCGGCGACCATGCCAAAGCAGTCACGGAGTTGAGCGACGCGGTCGAGCAGCAGACTTCGAAGCCGGACATTCACGCCGCAATTGCGCATTGCGACGACGTCAAGCTTCTCAATGACCTCTCTGCCGCGTTCGAGTCACAGGCGAGTCATACCGACGAGCCATCAGCGCGGGCGCTGGCGCAACAAGCTGCCGAACGTGCGCTACAGATCGATCGTCGATCAACCATCGCTGCGTGGAATCTGGCAGTGGCGATCGAGCGTAACGGGTCGCGGAGCGCGGCCGCATCGGCATGGAGCGATTATCTGCGCCTCGATCCGAATTCTGCTTGGAGCACTGAGGCAATCGATCGTCGTCGCAGGCTCCAGGACTGAGTACTTTCAGAATGAAGGAGGACGGAACAGATGCTCAGCCGCCGTTACTCCTTCTTCCTCGGAATCAGCGTCACCGCCATCGTTCTGGGCGCGTGGTTCTTCTTCCTCACTGAACGGGGCACGACGGCAGCCCGCAGCCGATCCTTACAGCCTCGTTTGAGCGCTGTTCATCAGTGGGCTCCATTCCGTCCGACCCCTCGCGCGACGAGTGACAAGCCAAGCAAGTACCGCGATGCGGCGGAAGAGACGGGCGCGCCGCTGGCAACGCCCGGCATCGCCGCTGCCGAGTTGCTGGTTGGCCATACGCATGCTGCGGTCAGCGCGCTCTCGGCATTGTCCGAGTCGACCTCGCGGGATGACAAGGCAGTCTGGAACGATCTCTCCGTCGCCCGTTTTGAAGCTGCCGTTCAGTACGACACGCCCGAGCTGTTTGCGGATGCGCTGGCTGCTTGTGATCGCGCATTGCGTCTCGATCCAACTGCGCTCGCGCCTCTCTTCAATCGTGCGTTGATCCTGGAGCGCCTCGGGCTTCGAGACGATGCGCGCGCAGCGTGGAACCGTTACCTCGCCAACGACGGGAACGGCGGTTGGGCCGTCGAGGCGCAACAACACCTCCGCGATCTTCAGCCGGTCGTTCCATTCATGCAGTTGCTCGACAGGCTTCCGAACAACGCGCCGAAGGAACGCATCCAGGAGCTCGCCGCGCGCGATCCGCAACATGCGCGTGCCTACGGCGCCATGGAGGTGCTGGCGCGGTGGGGCGAAGCCTTACGGGCGGACAGGAATGAAGCAGACCTGCATCTGCGAACGGCTCGGATCCTGGGGGATGGGGTTGCGTCAACGAATGGCGACCGCTTCTTACAGCGCGCCGTTGCAGCGATCGATCAGTCAGCGGGCGTGCAACGCGCGGCACTCGCCGCCGCTCACGTCCACTACTTCGCCGGTATGAATGCATATCGCACCTCACGGCCGAGTGAAGCTGAGCCGATTCTCCGCCGCGCCGCGGGCGAATTCGAACGCGCCGGCAGCCCGATGGCTCTCTCCGCGCTTTCTTTCGCAGCAGACTCGGTATTCGAGCAGGGCCGCAAGGAGGACGCGCAGCGGGAGCTCGAAGGCCTATTGACGCGGGTGCCGCCGGAGTTCCCGTCGCTGAGGGCGAATATCGTTTGGGAGATCGGCTCCGCTCACGCATCGCGCGGCGAGTGGGGTGAGGCGATCCGGCTGCTCGACGAGTGCGCCGCGACGTTCGACCGCTTGCACGAGCGGGATGCAGCCGGCTCGGTGCGGAGACTGATCGCGTTCGTGTACGACCGCGTCGGCGACTCCAGAACCGCTTGGCAGGTTCAGATGCTGTCATTGCGTGATATCGGGTGGCACTCGGACCGCCCTGTCGAAAAAGCGGTCGGGACGATCGCCGACGCGGCGATCCTCGACGGCAATTGGCAAACCGCGGAGTCATTTCTGACTCTTCAGGCGGCCATCGCCCGCCGAATCCAACACGCAACACATCTGACGGACGCCCTCATCACGCGTGCGGTCGTCCGCAAGCAAATGGGGGACGAAGCCGGCGCGGATGCGGATCGGATCGCCGCCGACGCAGCTTTCGCCGGCGTCCACGATCCGGCATACCAGGCGCTGTATCGCGCGGCGCGATTGCGCCTGACGGCGATTCTCTCTTCGTCGCCGGCGGAGAAGGTGACCCTGCTGAACGAGGTGATCCAGTACCAGGCGGCGCACAGCGACGTCTTGCAGCTTCCACCGCTGCTCTTGGAGCGTGGTCGCGCTCGCAGGAAAACCGGCGATGTCGCCGGCGCGCAGGCGGACTTTGATCGAGGAATCGAAGAGCTGGAGAGACATCGCGAGTCTCTGCCGGCGGGCGAAGCCCGATGGGGAGCCTTCCACGCCGCAGAAGAGTTGTTCGATGAAGCGATGACGGTCGCGCTGGACGGCGGCGACGTGACTCGAGCATTTCGGATGGCGGAGCGAAAGCGCGCGCGCTCGCTTCTCGAACGTTACGGGGCACAACGCGACTTTGACGCACGCCGGCTGCCGCCCGACGTCGCGGTGGTCGAATTCGCGTCGCTGCCGAACCGCATGGTCACCTTCGTCGTCGACCGGGCGGGAGGAGCTCGTGCGGTCGTCACGAATTGCACGCGTGACCAGATCAAAGGGACCGCATCGGCGCTGTCTCAGGCGTTCCGTGCAAACGATGCCGGTGCGATGCGACGCGACGGCTCTCGCTTATATGACGTGTTGATCGCGCCCGTCATTTCGCAGGTCGCCGCACAGACGGTGGTTTTCGTTCCGGACGAGACGACCGCCACGATTCCATTCAGCGCGCTGCCTGACGAGCACGGGGTCTATTTCATCGAGGGTCATTCTGTCGTGGTTGCGCCGAGTGCCGCGGTTTACGCGGCGGATGCGGAGCGCCGCTATCCGATGACGGCTCGTCGAACGGTCGTCATTCTCGCGAACGCCGCCGAGAGCGAGGCGGGTACGTTGCAGTTCGTCGATGCCGAGGCGGCGCGTGTGGCAAACAGTTACGCGCGGGCCATTCGCCTCGATGCATCGCCGTCTCCGATGGACGATCTCGCGAATCGGGGATCCGAAGGCGACGTCATTCATTTTGCCGGACACGCGGTCGGAGATGACACCGCACTCGAGCCGGCCTCGATTGTGGTTGACCAACACGGTCGCGCGCGCCGCATCGGCGTGGCGGAGATTGCGCAGCTCCGCCTGCCGCACAAGACAGTAGTTGTATTGGGAGGATGCAACACCGCGAGGGGCGAAACGCGTGCCGCGGAAGGGGTCGTGAGCGTCACTCATGGTTTCTTGACCGCGGGAGCTCGCTCCGTCATCGCAGCGCTATGGCCCATCGACGATCAGATGGCAGCTTCGTTTTTTCCAACCTTACACCGCCGGCTTGCGAGTGGCGAAGTTCCAGCCGATGCGCTGCGCGCGGCGCAGCTAGACGCCATTCGAGGCAAAATCATTCCTCCCTCGTTTTGGGCAGCGCTGCAGGACTACGGTAGCTAAAGCACTCTGAGAATGAGGAGAACGGTATATGAGCTTCATCATCGACTTTGTCGGTCTGCATTATTTTCAGAAGCAAAATGGTTCCCGTCTCGTTCTTCTGCCGGACGGGCGAAAGTTCGCCGGTATGACGCCGCACAACGCGAGGTTCTACGTCGAAAAGACGAGACTCATTGGACGGCCGGATCAACAGGATTGGTGGAATCCCATCCCGAACCCGGTGCTCGATGACTACGCCCTGGTGGAGTTCCCGATCCCGGAACCTGTAAAGCTCGAGATTACCGGGCTGGAGGCTCCATCAGGGGCGAGCTCGGGATCGGCAGTCCAGGCGGTTCGCATGGAGCAGCTGGATCATTTGAAGGACCTGGACCCCCAGATGACGATCGTTCCTGATAAAGCGAGGACAATCGCACGGCTGGAGGTGGGGCAGGGGCTTTGCGAGGCATTCTCGCTCAGGTCTCGCGCTCCGGTCACCCGTGTCACCGTGAATCACTCGGGACAAATCCAGATCAAGGCAACGACGGACGCCGGAGACACTCGCACGCTCTATCTTCGCGACGAGGCGGAAATCGTGTTGTCCAACACGCCGGCGCTGTTCACCGACAAAGGTACCCAGATGGGAATGCACGCGATGCCAATGTCGATGAGCCACTACATGATTTACGAACAGCTTGCGGAGTACCCGAACATAAAGCGAATGACTCCGCCTCCTTCAAACAGAATTTCGACGTTGCCCGACTTTCCGTCGAGTCAGGCGTTTTTCGTGCTGCTGGACGGCCAGACGCCGAGCTCCGACTGCGGTCCAACCTGCTGCTGAGAGGTCAACATGAACGAAGAAAACAACAACCTCGGCGTTTCGTTTCCGTTTGCACTGCCCTTCCCGCCACAGGCGGTCGAGGCGGCAACGCGTCTAGCGGCGGATCTGTCACAACCGCTGCATGGAAAGATCAGAAGCCTCCTCGAGACCAGACGCGATCTGCAAGGGCGGCTCGACCTCAACGACGCCGTCATCACGCAGTTGGCAAGCCTGATGACCGATGTGGAGTTCTTCACCGGCGACCCGAACGTACCGGGTATCACAAAGGACCTCGTCGCTCAGTGTCAGCAGTCGGTCGGTGTGCTGCAGTGGGCCGACGCTGCCACTCTCACGAAGATGTTCAAGGCCTCCGGCGATTTGGCGGACCGGATGTGGGCAACCGGCGCCTTGCTGGACGGCGACCTGTTGCTGACCGCCGGTCACTCCTTTACAGGTGCGGGGCCATTCGGAATACCAAACGTGGCGCCTGCCGACGCCGCACTCGCGATGCATGTCGTCTTTGGCCATCAGCGGCCGAGCAACGGAATGATGGTGGAGGAGGCGTTTCCGATCGTGAAGCTACTGTACTCCGAGTCTTCGCCGGACGGAGCCGATTACGCGATCGTTCAGCTCGGCGGTAACGGTACAACGGCTTCTCCTTCCGCGAAGTACGGCACGCTCAAGATTGCAAAAAACGACGCGCCGAAAGGGAGCGACATCTGCATCGTTCAACAACCCGCTTACGCCAATTTCCTGAAGAAGGTGGCGGTCGGCCGCGTCCAGAGAAATAAGGGGGGCGGCATTTTCTACAACACGATGGAGACGGACGAGGGGTCGTCAGGCGCTCCGGTCCTGAACGTCAAAGGCGAGATCGTCGGCGTCCATCACGGTGGCGACAGTTTTCAAGGCTCGACTCGTGGGACGTCGATATCGGTGATTCAGATTCCGAAAGTGGCTGCGCCGGTAAGCGCACGCCGGCGTCGAGTACGCGCTTCGCGGAAGAAGTGATCCGTCAACAGGACCGCGCTTCAGGCCTCGCCGGCATCGGCGCTCGTTGCCGGCGCCGGTCCGCATAGAGGTTCCGATCCGCGGTGGCAATGAGCTCCGCAACCATGACGTTGGTCCCGCTGCTCGCGCCCCACGCCGCATCGGGCGAGATTCCGTGGGTCTTCCGGCCGCGTACCGACCGGAGGACCCGCTCGGCGATCATCCGCGCGGATTCTTCGTCGGTGTCGGGCAGTAGCAGCACGAACTCGTCGCCACCATAACGCGCGATGACGTCGCCCACCCGCGTGTTCTCTTTCAGGCACGCGGCGACGTCCACCAGTACCTGATCGCCGACCAGGTGCCCGTGCGTGTCGTTGATCTGCTTGAAGTGATCGAGGTCGAACAACACGACGCTGAGAACGCGGCCTGAAGCCAGAATCTCCTCGGCCGCCTGCAGCATGGCGCGGCGGTTGGCGATGCCGGTGAGCTCGTCGGTCAGCGCGAGCGACTGGAGTTTGGCGTTTTCGGTGTGGAGGCGGCGCTCCATGTCGAGGCGGCGGACGGCGCTGCGCACTTTCGCGACGATCTCGGTCTCGGAAGCGACCTTCGAGAGGAAGTCGTCGAAGCCGCTGTTGAAGGCGCGCAGCTTGGTCTCGTTCGTGTCGTGGGCGGTGAGGAGAATGGTGTAGAGGCGCTCGTTCGAGACGTCTTTGCGGAGGTTCTTCAGCGTCTCGATACCGTCCATCTCGGGCATGACGAGGTCGACGAGGAGGAGGCCGATGGCGTCGTCGTGGCGGACTTTGTCGATGGCCGAGCGGCCGTCGGTCGTGAACTGGAAGTCGAAGCCGGCGCGGGTGAGGACGAGTTTGAGGTACCGCAGGTAGGCAGGATCGTCGTCGACGGCGAGGACCCGTACTCCGCTCGCCTCCTGAATCGGTTTGCCGCGATCCGACTTTCTCCGCCCGGTCATTTGCGGGTTTCCGCATGCAACGTAGATGCTGGTCGGGTGGGGGAGCGTGACCAGGATCACGTTTGTGAAACGTTTTCTTCCAGAGTTCACCGGTCGTGAACGTTCGATGTCGAGACTGACCGATCATGACTCGGATCGGGACGCGCACTCTGAGCCGCGACTTGCGATCGTGATACGGCGAGATGATCGCAAGTCGCGTTGACTCTGCACTTACATCGCGCGACTTCGAATCGACAAAGGCCGGCTTGCGTTCATCTCGTGGCGAGATGATTCGATATCGTGGTGACTTGCGATCGTCATTCGGTGACTTCGAATCATCATCGCGCGACTTGTGATCGTCATCGCGCGACTTCGAATCAAGACCAAATGATCACGATTTCAAGTCAGCGCGACTTGAAATGTATGAGACCTGACTTGAAATCAAGAAACTGCGACTTAAAACGAAGAAGCCGCGAAACTCGACAAAGAGCGGGGGCGCAGGCTGGAAAGCCTGCGCCACACGGGGGTTACTGTGCCGGAACGTACGTCGGGTCGAGTGAGGAGTTGTCGAGCACCGAGGCGTAGGCGGAGACGCGGCCGGTACCGCCGGTGACCTCGACGGCGATGCGCGCGTTGTACATCTGCGTCCCGCTGCCGTAGGCCTGCTCGATGATGCGGTCGAACTGGTGGAACTCGTTTGGCTGCAGCGTGTAGGTCACGATCGCCGACGTGCGGCCGTCCGGCGGGATGATCGTCAGCTTCACCGTCGTCTGGTTCCCGGTCAGCTCGGTGATGCCGATGTTCGACCGGAACTGCGACGACTGTTCGAGCTGGAGCAGCTGCAGCGGCTTGTCGCCGGTACCGATGCCCTGCGCCGGACTGACGCCGGGGATGAACTGGCCGAACGTTCCGTTGTGGCTGTCGTAGCTATACGTCCGGCCGGTGGCGACGAGCGACGAGTTGGTGGGCGTCGTCAGGATGACCGAGCCGCCGCCGTTCGTGACGTTGAAGAGCGTCGGCAGCACGTTGTCATACGCCTTCACCTGGCCTGGGCCGATGGTGATCGGCGCGACGCTGACCGGCGTGCCGCCTTGCGGGAAGAAGGTCGGCGTGACGTTCACGCTGGTCGTGCCGCCGTTGTAGATGCGCATGTCGGAGTGGAAGTTGGAGAACGGCGACACGATCTCCGCCATGCCGGGGACGATGTAGCGCTGCGCGCTCACCTGCGACGCCTGCACCGGTTGCACCGCGAGCGGGTCCGCCGTGATGTTGTCCAGCACCGAGGCGTAGGCGCTGATCGCGCCGGTCGGGGAGTCGACCGTGATCTCGATACGGCCGTCGTCGAGGTTCGAGATGCCGGCGACGTTCTTGATGAACTGATTGAGCTGCTGATGCTCGCCCGCCTGCAGCGAGTACGGGATCTCTTTCAGCACGTTGCCGAGGTCGTCGATCACGCGAATGCGGCCGCTGGCGGGCGTGCCGGAGCCTTCGACCAGGCCGAGGTTCGTGCGGAACTTCGCCGACTCGGCGACCTGCTGCAGGCTGAGAACCGTCGGCCCTGTGGTGGAAGGCTGGCCGAAGAGCGCGGAGACCGCCGGGCCGGCGAACTGCGCGAACGGAATTGCGGCGACGAACTGGCCGTAGGTGCCGATGGCGGTCGTCGCGAACGTGCGGCTCGCGGCGTATGTCAGCGTCGAGGAGTTGTTGATGGGGCGGATCTCGAGCGCGCCGAAGCCGACGTCATTCGGATCGCCGGTCGCGCCGTAGCCGAAGAAGTCCTTCGCGATGTCATTGAGGGCGATCGTCTGGCCGCCCGCAATGGTGATGTTCGTGATCTTGCCGGTCTGCGTGCCGTCGCTGCGCGTCGGCGTGAAGGTGATCTGGTAATCGATCGGCGAGGCGCTGGCGTTCGTGATGCGGACGTCCGATTGGAACGGGCCGGCGCCGCTGTTGACGTGCGTCACGACCGGGATGATCAGCGCGTTCCCCGGCGGCAGCGCCTTTCCGCCGAGCGAGACCGGTGTGACGAGACTGACCGACACCGGCGTGTTGATGGGAGCACCGTTGCTCGGGGTCACGGTGACGGTTCCGGTGCTCGCGCCGGGCGGCAAATTCACCGGCTGCGCCGTGACCGTCAGCGTGGTGCCGCTCGGCGGGATCGTGCCGCTCGACGGCGTCACCGTCAGGTAGCTCTTGTCGGTCGTGGCGCTGAAGCCGGTGTCGAGCGCCGTCTTCGAGGCGACACCCGGAACGAAAATCTTGAACTGGATCGGCTGCGTCGAGCCGAACGGAGCGACGGTATCGACCCGCGTCGTCGATGACGGGGGGGCCGGCGCCTGGACGACGGTGCTGACGGTCGTCGACAGCGGTCCGGGCGACCCGCCGCAGGTCAGTGCATGGACGCGGTAGTAGTAGGTCGTATTCGTCGCGACGGTGTGCGAGAAGGTCGTCGATGTGCCGCTGACGGTCTTCGACGTCAGGTTGGCGGTGAAGTCGGAGCTCGTCGACTCGTCTACCTGGTAGCTCGTCGGGTCGGTGGTCTGCGTCCACGAGACGGTGTAGTCGATCCCCGACTGTGTGATCGGCGGCGTGGCGACGGTCGGAGTGCAGGTCGGCAGCGACGCGTTCGCGAAGGCGTAGACGAAGGTGTAGGCGCCGTTCGGATCGTTCTGGTCGAACTCCTCGGTCAGACCGATGATCGGAATGGACGCCGGCGCGTTGGCGCCCGGCGTGACCTGGACGCTCTGCTGCAGCGATCCGCCGGGAGCGATCGAAGCGTCACCGAGGCAGAAGACGAAGGCGTTGTCGGTGTTCCCCGGGATGTCCGCCGAATTCTCGCACTCGAGCGTGTTGGCAATCCCCGAGCTGTAATTCGACAAGGTGACGGAGGGCGCCTCCGCCACGAAACCGTTGAAGAAGGTTCCGGTGCACGAGGTGCTGCCGTTGTTCATCGTCGTCGAAGTGCAGGTCGCCGACTGCCCCGAATGAAGCGGCGGACACGAGACCGTGATGGTCAGATTGCAGGTGGCGGCGTGGAGGGCGAAGGGAGAGAGGAGAAGAGCGAGAAGGAGAGAGGGCCTCATGGGAATTGGATGGGATTCTAACCGTCACCGAAGCTCTGCACAAATGCTGTCGAATTGTTTCAGCGACAACTCCTCGGCGCGTGCGGTCTCATCAATTCCCGCGTTGCGCAGCGCCTGCAGCACGGCGTCGCGAGGCCAGTCCGTGAGATTGTTCACGAGCTTCTTGCGTCGCATCCGAAACGACGCGCTGATGAGCTGCTGGAGCTTGTCGCGTTCGCAGCGGATGTCGGGCTGCACCGGGTCGAGTACCACGACCGCGCTCCGCACCTTCGGCGGCGGATAGAACGAGCGCGGGTCGAGCGTCATGAGGGTTCGCGCCGTCGCGTAGAGCTGCGTGTAGAGCGTGAGATAGCCGTACTGCTCGCCGCGCGGTTTCGCGACGAGCCGGTCGGCCACTTCCTTCTGCAGCATGAACACGGCGCGGCGGCAGTGCGGATCGGCGATGACGCGGCGGAGGATCGGCGTGCCGACGTTGTAGGGGAGGTTGCCTACGGCGCGGAACGGCGTCTCCGGCAGAGGCGCGTCGAGGGCGTCTTCGTTGCGGATCTCCACGTGGTCGCCGAGGCGGGATTGGAGCGCGGCTGCGAGCTCGGGGTCGATCTCGATGGCGATCACGGGAACGCCGAGCGCGGCGAGCTTTTCCGTGAGGACCCCTTCGCCGGGACCGATCTCGACGATCGTTTCACCCGCGTTCGGCTCGATGGCGGCAACAATCCGCTCGACCGCGCCGCGGTTGCGCAGGAAGTTCTGCCCCCACTTTTTCTTCGGTTGCGGCACGCGGTGCGCAGTTTAGACTCTGCGCGATGGTGGAACAGACCGAAGCAAACGAAACGATCGCGCGGCTGCGCCAGGAAGTCTCACGCGTCGTCGTCGGCCAGAGCGCCGTCGTCGACCGTCTCGTCATCGCGCTCCTCATCCGCGGCCACGTCCTCGTGGAGGGGCTGCCGGGCCTCGCGAAGACGCTGCTCGTGAAGACGCTCGCCTCCGCGATCGCCGGCACGTTCAAGCGCGTCCAGTTCACCCCCGACCTGCTGCCGGCGGACATCACCGGCACGCTGATCTTCAATCCCGACGCGCGGACCTTCTCGCCGCGCTTCGGACCGATCTTCGCGAACCTCGTGCTTGCCGACGAGATCAACCGCGCGCCGGCGAAGGTGCAGAGCGCGCTGCTCGAGGCGAT
>JACZCU010159421.1_pt1 | contig 11393 bp, 5 predicted proteins | sample 8641851 | NCBI WGS metagenome assembly JACZCU01 (sample SAMN15324605, study PRJNA640507) | soil metagenome | isolation source: monocropping sugarcane control | place: China: Luxin town, Laibin City, Guangxi Province | collected 2019-07-25 | depth 10cm m | reverse complement strand
CGCCTGGATGACCCGGTTTCGTCGTCTGGCTCGCGATTATGAACGCTGGCCGGAGACCTTGGCCGGTCTTCACCTGTTGGCGAAGGCTCGTGCTCATGCTTCATCGTTTTGTCCTTGTCATGGCGTATTGATCGAGAAGTTCACATCGGACGGAAAGCGAGGGAGGTACTATGCCTTTTAAAATAGGAACGATCATGCTTTATGTGAGTGATGTGGCGAGGTCGAAAGAATTCTATACTCGTGTGCTCAATGCAAAAGTGCTGCCCGACTTTGCTAGCGAAGGATTCGCTATGCTCCAGCTTCCCGATAGTCCACCTCTGGCTCTCTTTGCAGTGTCGGGAGGGTTGCCACCGGGGGTATCAGCCACGCCAGGTGGCTTTGAACTGGATCTAGAGGTGGAGGATTTAGAGGCGACATACAAGGATTGGGAGGCAAAGAAGGTTGAACTGATTACTGAGATCTTCGGGCAAGGTGGGGTGCGACTATTTTATGGGAAAGATCCTGATGGGCATCTGCTGGCTGTGTATCATCAGGATCGGGCCTGAGTAGCTAAACCCCAGAATGTGTCTCATATGACCGCTCAAAAGAAATCGAGCGGTCATATGAGACACATTCTGGGGTTTGATTGTAAATCAGATCTTTGTGCGGACGAAAATCGGACAATTACGTGGCTGAGAAAGCAATCAGAGTAGACTGCTCTGTTGCACCTAGCCTCTTTTAGATGCAATTCGGGCGGGTCCATCACTGCTGGTTCTACCTGTTTTGCCGCTCACCGATTTATCCGATATTCGCTCACAGAGCTTGCTGATTTACATATTGATCGAGAAGTTCACAACAGACTCTAGGACAGATCACCGTCTCAAACTGATCAAGAGGCAGAGATGTGGACGAGGAGGTGATCTCCTGCGTCAACGAGTGCTTCACCCTGCTAGATGCCTCTCAAAAAGGACACATCGAGGTTGCGAAGCGTTGACTTTGTGACCTCCTGCTACGAGGGTGGCTGCTCCGCCAGCCGAATCGCCACCTCGGTGGTTGTGTTGCGAAAATAGCAAGGATGCGGTAAACTCGACGGTATTCTGAGAACTGCGAGGAACCGCTTTCATGGATACGACCAACCCGTTCAAATGGCGTCACTTCCAGGCAGAGTTTATTTTGCTCTGTGTCCGCTGGTACCTGCGGTATCCGCTCAGTAGTCCGCCACTTTGAAGGTGATGCACCCATCTCCTTCTGAGAACGCATATCCAAGAAGATATGTCCCATCATCTTCAGTGTGGCGGACTACTCAGCTACCGAGATCTGGAGGAGATGATGGCCGTCGCGAGGATTGCATGTCGATCATACTACCATCTACCGCTCTCGTGCAAAGCTACGCACCCGAACTGGAGAAGCGCTGCCGGTCCCACCGCAAAGCAACGAACGACTCCTGGCGCGTCGATGAGACGTACATCAAAGTGAAAAAGGTGTGGATGTATCTCTATCGCGCCGTGGATTCTCGGGGAAACACGTTGGAATTTCTCTTGAGCCCAAGGCGTGATGGGGAAGCGGCCAAACGTTTCTTCTCAAAGGCGCTGGCTGCGCCTCATACCAGCACTCCTCGCGTCATCACCGTGGATAAAAACGCGGCTTATCCCAAGGCGTTCAAAGAGCTGAAAGCGGAGAGGTTGATGCCAGGCGGTTGCGAACTGCGTCAGAGCAAATACCTCAACAACCTCATCGAGCAAGATCACCGTTTCATCAAACGATTGGTGAAGCTCGGGATGGGCTTCTTTTCCTTCGAGACCGCATGGCGAACCGTGCAAGGATATGAAGCGATCAACATGCTCAGGAAGGGGCAGATCAGTGATGTAGAAAAAGGAGACAGCACGAAGCAGGCGATATTCATCGCCAGTCTGTTTGGAGTGGCTGTCTAAGCTGAACAGGAAACGAGGATTTCACGTCCTCAGCATTCTCCTCAGATTTTTTTGCAACGCAACCCTTTCACTAGCGAGGCTGCCAGTAACAGCCGTCTACAGGCCATTGCGGACCATGCTCTTTCTGTGATAGACTCGCTTGGAGCAGATGCGGCGTCTTCTGGAGGGGAAATCTGACCGTGTGGCACATCCCCTGCTGGGGACACTATCCCTAGATCTGCCCAAGACCTGTGGCAGGCTCCAAGCATCGGGGTCTGTCCATCCTGGGTATGCTCACAGAAACGGCCTGTCGCCAGGAGGGGTGCTGGAGTGCCTACTGGCTGACTCAGATTGTTAGGAGGTAATCCATGAGTGCTCGCAACGTCCATCCCCATAGCTCGCATTGGGGCGTCTTTGAGGCCGAAGTCGAAGATGGTCAGGTGGTGTCTGTTCATCCCTACCCCTACGACGCCCATCCTTCCCCCCTCTTAGCCAACATTCCAGACAGCGTCCGGCATCCTACGCGCATTAGCCAGCCGATGGTGCGGGCCGGGTGGCTCGATCATGGGCCAGGGCCAGGCACCCAGCGAGGTAAGGAACCTTTTGTTCCGGTAAGCTGGGAAACTGCGACGGACTTGCTTGCCGCCGAACTGCGCCGCGTCATCGAGCGGCATGGGCCGCAGGCGATCTACGGTGGCTCCTATGGGTGGGCCAGCGCCGGGCGCTTTCACCACGCGCAGAGTCAGGTTCATCGCTTCCTCAATGGTCTGGGCGGCTACACCTACTCGGTGCACAGCTACAGCATGGGCGCCGCCGAGGTCATCTTTCCACACGTCTTCGGCAATTACTGGGATATGCTGGTGCGAGCAACCGCCTGGCCCACGATTGTAGAACACGCAGACCTGTTCGTCTGCTTCGGAGGGCTGCCGCTCAAGAATACCGCTGTCAAACCCGGAGGCATTGGCCGCCACCGGGTGCCTGATTATCTGCGCCAGGCCAGAGGACACGGCGTGAGGTTTGTGCTCTTCAGCCCGCTGCGTGATGATCTGCCAGACTTCGTGCAGGCAGAGTGGCAGCCGCTCGTCCCAGGAACGGATGTGGCCGTAATGTTGGCGTTGGCGCACACGCTGATTACGGAGCGACTGCACGACACTGCCTTCCTTGACCGCTACTGCGTTGGCTTCGAGCGCTTCGAGCGCTATGTCCTGGGAGAGGACGACGGCCAGCCCAAGACGCCGGAGTGGGCCGAGCAGATCTCCGAGGTGCCAGCGGAAGCCATTCGCACCCTGGCGCGGCGCATGGCAACCCACAAGACCTTCATCACTATGAGCTGGTCCTTGCAGCGCACGGAATTTGGCGAACAGGCGCCCTGGATGGGAGCAACCCTGGCCGCCATGCTGGGGCAGATCGGTCTGCCTAGTGGGGGCTTTGGCTTTGGCTACTCGTCCACTTCCATGGTCGGCTCGGCGCCGCTGCGTTTCAAATTCCCCAGCCTGCCGCAGGGAAAAAACGGGGTCAAAACGTTCATTCCGGTGGCGCGCATCGCGGACATGCTCTTGCACCCAGGAGAAGCCTTCGACTATGATGGTCAACACCTCACCTATCCCGATATTCGGCTGGTCTACTGGTGCGGGGGCAATCCCTTCCATCACCATCAGCACCTTGCGCGCTTGCGCCGCGCATTTGAGCGACCAGATACCGTGGTTGTCCACGACCCGTTCTGGACTGCTATGGCCCGCAACGCGGACATGGTGCTGCCGAGCACGATGACCCTTGAACGGAATGACATCGGCTGGAACGAAAACGACAGCACGCTGGCTGCGATGCGGCAGGCAGTCGCACCGTTCGCGCAGGCGCGCAGTGACTACGAAATCTTCGCGGCCCTCGCCGCCAAACTCGGCTTTTGGGACCGCTTCACCGAGGGGCGCAACGAGATGGACTGGCTGCGTCATATGTACGACACCTGGCGCACCACCGCGAGCGTGCACGGGGTTGAAGTGCCCACGTTTGAGGACTTTTGGCAAGAAGGCTATCTCGAACAAGCTTGGAGCGACGATCACGAGGTACTCTTCTCTGCGTTCCGTGCCGACCCGGAACACGCGCCGTTGGCAACGCCCAGTGGGCGCATCGAACTCTTCTCGGAGACCATCCACAGCTTTGGCTATGCCGACTGCCCCGGCCATCCAACATGGTTGGAGCCAAGTGAATGGACCAAAGGCGCGCGTGCCGAGCAGTTCCCAATCCTGCTCATTGCCAACAATCCCAGCACGCGCCTGCACAGCCAACTCGACATCGGCGCCACAAGTCAGGCGTCTAAAGTTCAAGGCAGAGAGCCGATTCGCCTGCATCCGACCGATGCAGCGACACGAGGGATCGCTGAGGGGGATGTGGTCCGGGTGTTCAATGATCGCGGCAGTTGTCTCGCTGGCGCGATGCTGAGCAAGGACGTACGGCCCAGGGTGGCTCAACTCTCGACGGGCGCCTGGTACGACCCGCTCGACCCGGCTGACGTCGATGCGCTGTGCGTGCACGGGAATCCCAACGTGTTGACGATGGACCAGGGTACGTCTAGCCTAGCCCAGGGCTGCACCGGCCAGCATGTACTCGTCGAAATCGAGCGCTGGAATGCTCCTGTGCCGGAGATCACCGTGTCCAGACCGCCCCCACTGGAGCAGCGCGACGGGCTCTAGGTGTCATAGTGAGACGGCCTGCTTGGGCCGTCTCCATCAGGGGCGACGCCGTAATGTGCGGAAATTACATCCGGAGCATTGAAAACTGGCGCCATTGATCAACGCTCTGCGTAATGGGCGAAAATTGCATCCTGAGTGTTGAGTGTAGGATGTACTGGCTACGTGCGCCGTGTCACGCATGTATGGATTACCCTCCTCGTGGCAGCGTGGTCCATCCCTGTACTGGCTACTTAGGTTATCCGTTCGAAAAATAACGGATGCGCTGTACTTCAATCATCGAACAACCCTTAAATGATCTCTTGTTGCTAGCAGTGTACATCTTTATTTTAAGCTACCCGACGGTGATAAGTGGAAATGTACTCGGCTGTAGAAAAGTGTAAAACTTTGTCAGGAGATCCTGGTTCATGAATCCGAGCACAGGAAACCTCCGGGAGTGTAAGACTTTATTTGATGCCTACAGATTTTTGTAGACGTTAAATAAAGTTTGACTGTGGTAAAGAAAGTTTGGACGTAGGTAAATAAAGTTGTTCCGTTACCAGATAGGGCATCTCTTAGTGGTGAATCACGCCAATTGGCTTACAAAATCACACGAATCTTCTAACAGATGAGCTTCGATTGAAAAGAGCAATCGCTCTGAAATGGCCTCAATGGCCGATCAAAGAGGGTTTCTGTGAACTCAGAAACCCTGTAGGTGCGGGTAAGGAGTCGAACTGAATGGCAGGTCCGTTTCGGAGTTCTGTTAGCAGATTGGTGTGATTCACCACTTAGCAAATCTGTGTTCATGAAGGCGGGTCCACACGCTTGCCATGCTGGATGAGCAGGAACCTGCTGTTGCTGTTCCGGACACAAAGTGAAGCTGAGAAGTGGCTGAGGGAACGACTTTGTTTTCCCTGTGGTGCCCGATCTTAGACGACAGAGCATGTTCAGTGAACAACTTGCATTTCACTGAACCTCACACACTTGAGCGGAGTGAAGAGCCATTTAGGGACAAACTTTCTTCACCTTACACACCCGGCACTCATGAAAGAAGGAGAGGCGTCCTGAGATAGGTACACTACAGGAAGGTAAGCTGTAGTACGGCCTCTCCTCTTGTCTCAGACAAGAGAGGCGTCCTGAGTTAGAGCATTGACATGATCGGGCTTTCCACGTGCATGGTGTTCTTACGCCGACAGTGCAGAATCTCAAACGGTTCTGTAGCCGTCCTACCACTTATGTGGAACTGAGTAACCGTACCTCTTGAACTTGACCATTGCCGCGTATGCGATGCCGAATCTCAAAAAGCGTGGGGTACTGTTTTATCAAGGTGGAGAGCTTCTGTTTGCCATATATCGCTTGAAAATGAGGGTCGAGTTGTCTGAGTGTTAATCCCAATGCGGAAAGAAGGACCCATTCTGTCTCGTCCTTCTGTGTTGCGACATGAAGCGCATTCGTGAGCAGCCCGGAAAGTTCTAATGAAGAGAGGGGAAGAATGGCTTGCGAAGGGGCAGGCTGCGGTGATGTCTGTGGGAGCAACTGGCCTGTCGAAAGAAAGACACTGCTCGCTTCTTTCAAAGCATTGGAACATGCAGGGGGTCCAATCACCAAGACCGTACAGCCTCCCTGGCGGAGTCGGAGGACCAGGGGAACATAGTCACTGTCTCCAGCAACGATACAAAAATACTTGATACCTTCTTGATGGAACATGTCCATGGCATCAATCGTTAATGCGATATCGGTGCCATTGTGGCCTGGTTTGCTTACTAGCTGTCCCTTTGGTTCTAAAGCAGAACGTACCATGATTTTTTTCCATCCCTGCATACGCGATGCCGCCCAATTCCCATACACCTGTCGGCTGGTGATAACTCCCATCTTGCTTACTTCCTTGAGAATGTGATCGATGAGATCGGGGATTAGGGCATTTTCTCCGTCAATGAGCAAGGCCACAGACGGGATAGAGGTCGTTGCTCCAGCAGGTAAGGGAGGATTCGGATTGGGGGTTGCTTGCTTTGCCTTGTTTCTCTTGCTCGCCATACGGAAGAGTGCTCCTTTTCAGCTTTACTTGTTTTACGCCAGCGATACTCTCGGTTGCCCCCCGAGTCAGCCTTCCCTTGCTGAGTTAGCGCTCACGAGGCTCAAGGGGAAGCTAGACGTCTCCTTTCCGCGGTACCACCGAATCGTGCGCGCCAGCCACTCTTTGAGAAGCCCAACATATTCAACACTCCCCTGGCCAGTGAGCCATCTACAGTTGTAAGTCTGTCTTTTTAAGCCTCTTGACTTACAATATGGGATATGTTTTAGTATTAGCATAGATTTTCTGCTTTAGCAAGCAATTTGTCTGGTATTTTAGCTTAACTTTCTACCTTTTTGTTAAGGAGAGGTCAGAATATGTCACGCAAGCCGAAAGTTGTCACAAGTATGCTCGCTTATGGTGAAGGTGCACTACTTCGGCAGTTGCGCATGGAGAGTGACATCTCTTTAACTGAGATGGCAGACCAACTGCATTACCACAAAAGTTTCCTCTCAGCGATAGAAACAGGCGCTGAGAAAGCCAGCCAGGGTGTGATAGATGGGTACGAGAACGTATTGGAGCTTAAACCAGGCGAACTGTGGGATAGAATAACTGCGCTCCGTGCCAACTCGCCAGAGAGAACCATTGCTTTGTTCACCAAATACTGGCGACTATGGCTGGATATTCTTCTTGGTCTAGTATCCAATAGGAGCAAAGATGGTGCTGAGCCGGAAGAGAGAATAGATGAGCGTAGAGAGCATACAGAGAACTACCAGCGTGGTCTGGAGTTGGCGCTTAAAAACGCAGCCGAGCGGCTCCTTACGCAATCTCAAAACCTGGAAGAAATGAAGCGCCGTCAAAACATCCTTGCAGTACTCTCCGAGTCTAGCAAGCACGGTGAGGTGCTCCGTGTTGAAGGTCTTGCAGATTTTTTCACGTCACTTCCGTCTTTCACCGGCCAGGAATTGATCAATGCTCATCAGCAATTAGCAGCGCTTGTCGGGGTGAATGCACAAACCCGTCCATTCACGCCCCTCGAAGTGGAAGTAAAGCACTATCTCCAAGATTTTCTTGCTGCACTGCTCTCCGAATTGTCTCTCGATCCACTGTTCAAACTGCAGATGAGCAAGGAACTTCAGGAGCGCCTTGCCAGCAAACCACGCCGATCACCCACAGTAATTGTCAAAACCCTGCGCCTGCTCTATGAAATGCTTGAGGTGCGCTATACCCCGGACCATCTCGAGCGCCAGATGCAGGCATATATCACCCATATGACGCAGGCATTTCGGGATGTTGACCTGCGCAGTATTGCGCCCATAGGTCAACAGGAAAGGGCCGCGCTTTCTGAAATCTTTGTATCGCCCCATATTACCAAACTGGATAGTTCTACACCTACTCCCCAGCAAGCTCCAACAGAGCCGCCGTTAACCATTCTCCCCTTTCTTGCTGATTCCCAGTATGTTGTGCTGCTCGGGGAACCAGGAATGGGCAAATCAACGATTACTCGCTACCTTACCTGGAGCCACGCTGCGGCACAGAGCGCTGATGAACTCCTCCCTACTGGAAATCCTCTCCCCCTGCACATCGAGTTGCGCCTGTTCATGGAGCATTGGAATTTGCAGCATCACGAACTACAACACTTAGGCGCTGACGACTTCTTGACGTATGCGGCATTGGTGTGTTCATCGGCGCACGACGATACGAGAATCAGCGTAGCTCTGTTCAGGCTTCTTCTTGAGCGCCGCTGTATGGTCGTGCTGTTTGATGGTCTCGATGAGATAACCGGACAGCGCGAGCGCCAGGCACTTGTCACGGCCATTGAAGACCTTGCCCATCACTACCCAGGGAACTATCTCCTGGTCACTTCCCGACCGGCTGGCTATGCGCTGGCCCGCTTTTCGAATCACGTATTCAGGCACGCCGAGATACAGGCATTTGACGAGGAACAGATCAAGCAGTTAGTGGAGCATCTCTATCGGTATCTGGTTCTAAAGCCTGCTCTTTCGGAAAAAGACGAGTCGGATAGAGATATGCAGCTGAAAAGGTTGAGGGAGCCTGGACTGCGCAGACTGGCGGCGAATCCTCTCCTGCTGACGGTCATGAGCGTACAGAGTCGCACCCATGGAATTGCCGATAAGCGGGGGGACATCTACGAAGCGTGCGTACGACTGCTCCTTTCAAGGTGGGCCGACCTGAAAGGAACAGCTGCACGCTGGAACGATGTACAGTTAGAGCAGGAAGAGCAATATGCCTGCATAGCCCATCTCGGTCTCGTCTTGCACGAGCGCATGGGAGAACAGACAGGCCCCCATGCACAGGACGCCAGGCAACATACAGCCGATGCACCGAAAATATTCCTGCAGAACGAGGTTGAGCGTTTTCTCTTCAACCAGGATAGACTGATGGGCGGGACTGGAGAGAATCTGCACACGCAAGCAAAACTCTTTCTGGACATGATCGAAGGGGAGACTGGCCTGATCGTTCACCGAGGTACCGGGGAGGGAGACCTGCCTCTGTACGGATTTATTCACCGCACGTTTCAGGAATATTTCGCCGCCGTTGCGGTGTACAACCGATACATGCCAGAACGAGAAGAAAAGCTGCACCAGTTGGACGATTTTATCAGACAACACCTGCATAGTGCCCACTGGCGGGAGGTGATCCTCCTCTTGCTGGCGAAGTTGAAGCAAGAGGAGGCAACGGCTCGCCTGCAAGCTATCTTGGACGGCAACAGCATTTTTAACTTCCTGCTGAAACAGGACTTGTTCTTTGTCTGTGACTGCCTGCTTGACGAGATCATGGCCGAAGAGACCCTGGCACAACAGGTCATTATAGAACTGCAGAACGTGATCAGATCTTCTCCTTTTCCTTCCCAACAAAGGGAGGCTGTGACCTACCTCGTCTCGCTCCTACAGACGCGGTACTATGCAAGGTTGGCCGGAGGTGCGTTGGTTGCCTGCCTGACTGATGATAACCCGATGTGGGTACGCCTGTATGTCGCAGAGAATCTCTACAGGTACGCTCCACAGGATTCACAAATGCACCAACAGGCATTTCACACACTTGCGCTGGCGGCGCAGGGACTCGATCTTTCTCCCTATGAAACCGCTGATATCACCATGTTCCTGTACCAGTACAGCGCTGAGCATTCTGCACAGCGGCAGCGGGCGCTTGATCTCTTCATGTCTTTGGCGGGGCGTCCTCAGCTTACCATAGAACAACGAAAGGAGTTCGCGAACGTTCTGATACGGCGACTTCATGCCGATAGATCTGAAGGCTGGCAACAAGATGCACAGCGTATTCTGCATCAGCTGTTCAATCGCCCCGATTTGACCACGTCACAACGGGTAGAGCTTATTCAGCGAGTATGCCATGCCGGTTTCACTGCACCCACGTTATGGTTGCTGGCGTATCAGATGGTGGTAGACCTGGAACAGTCAGATCAGGTGACGATCGGTAATGTGGCGCAGGCCACGCATCTCCTCTATCAATCCACACAAAACTTTTCCGGTTCCGAACAGCCGGAAGAGCACCTGCTAGCGCGGCAGAAACTCCAGGAACTCTTCGCGTCCCCAGAGCTAGCCATCGAGGAGAGACTGCATGTTGCCGAGACATTTCTGCACAGCGATGAAGCAGAACTACGACATGCCGCCATACAACTCTGCATGCGTTTAACACGCGGGCGCGAGCTTCCTCCATCCGTTACTCAGCTTCTTCTGCCTCTCATCATACAGCTCTATGAGTATCATAGGCGAGCACAAGAACGACGCCAGGCATTTCAGATGCTGGCAAAACTGGTCCACTGGCGCACTATCGACGTGGCAGGGATCCTGAACTTCGCCTGGACACGCTACCGCTTCGGCGAGAACGATGATGATCAGCGCATGCATGCCATACAACTTCTCTCCAGCATCGCAAAGCGGAAGGATGCCCCTGTCGAGCAATTGTTGCAGATTGCCGACGTTGTACACGCTGCAAATATGCCCAGACCAGTACTGGAGCAGAGCGTGCAGCCAGTGCTGATCAACCTGCTCGAGCGGAGCAAAGCACTCTCTACGTTCCAGTTGCTCCATATTGCCAGGCTGCTGGTGTTTGGCGTGGAGAGCGACACGGGCTGGCAACACTTTGCTCAGGCCATCTCGCTTCTGCTACAACGTACTGATATGACCGCAGAATACCTGGCGCAACTTACATTCGATCATAGATCAGATGTCTCAGCACTTCGCCCTCGCGTCCTCCAACATTTCGCCGACTTAACAGAAGATCAAACCCTTTCCATCACCCAGCGCCTGCTCATCGTGACGCCTCTTTTGAAAAGCTTTGATGTTCCTTATGCATATAAAGCAAAGGCTGTCCAAGCTGTCATCACTTTGCTGCAACCAGAACCAGCAAAGCAATTTCTACGACAATACTGGAGTTCGCCATTGAGCGGAACCATTGCCGATATGCCATTCATGGCTGAGCTCGCCCAGCAAGCACTGCTACCGGAGCCAGACCGAGACGGGATATACGTGAAATTGCAACAAATGATTACACAGGGTCGTGTTGCAAAAATCTGAGAGGAAATTCAGAGGTCGTAAAATCTCATGTCCCTGCTTAGCTTAGATAGCTACCTCAAACAGTCTGGCAATCAATGCCACCTGCTTTCTGTCATCGCCTTTTTCTACCCCATGGATCTGCCCTGACCCCCCACATATTCATAGCCTCATATCCCTCTAACATTGGCTACGCAGTCTGGTCTCGCAACACAGCTCATTAGATTGCATAAATAGACCTACAGCGGTGACCAGAAAGATTGAGCCACCTATCTTATCTTTGGCCAAAGTG
>JACZCU010351535.1_pt1 | contig 11400 bp, 11 predicted proteins | sample 8641851 | NCBI WGS metagenome assembly JACZCU01 (sample SAMN15324605, study PRJNA640507) | soil metagenome | isolation source: monocropping sugarcane control | place: China: Luxin town, Laibin City, Guangxi Province | collected 2019-07-25 | depth 10cm m | reverse complement strand
TGGTTGGGCGGGGCGCCGCGGGGGAGGATAAGCGCGCCGTCCTTCTCCTGGGACATGAGGGGGCGCGCGTTCACGATCCGCTCGCGCCGTACGGCCGCCGTGATCGGCTACGCCTGATCGCGCATCGACGTCAGCGCCGCGATCGACGGCGGCAACGGGCGCTCGGCCTTTCTTTCATGCTCCTGCGCGAGGAGCGCGGGCGCATTCCACGTGGCGGCCAGCGCTGCGGAGAGGCGTACGAATGTCCGGCGGTTCATCGCGTGCAGACTACCGCACCACGGGCCGGCTGCGCGCCGGCCCATGGTGCGTTGCACTCCCGCCGACCGGGCTAGGATGCGGGTTCGTGTTTCGCTCGATACTCCCTCGGCGACATGCCAAAGCGCCGCTTGAACGAGTGGTTGAAGTTCGACACGTCGCCGAAGCCGACGCGGTACGCGATCTGCGAGATCTGTTCGTCCGACTGCACGATCAGCATCGCCGCCATCTGCAGGCGCCGCTCGACGATGTAGCTTTGGATCGACATGCCGGTCTCGTCGCGGAAGAGGTGGGCGAGACGCGAGGCGCTCAGTCCCACGCTCTCCGCGAGCGTCTCCAACGCCGGAGGGTCTCGATACTGCTGATCGAGGACAGTCTTCGTTCTCTTGACCCTCCGGTCCATCGTGACGATCTCTCCGAGTGATTAGGCGGACTTAAGTAGGCCCGCGTTTCTACCATGCAGCTTTGACGTCGAATTGGTGTCCACTGCTATGACTTGGTAGAAGTGAACGCCCTGTTTTTAGCGCCGTTTGAGGGGTGCATTGCGTTCTCTTCACCGCGTGGAAGACCCGCGTGGGATCGCGATGTGATCGATGTTGCATTCGCCGATGTGGAGGGGGTGACGGTGGGGTGAAAACGTGGTGCAAGATAGTGCGCGCATGGGGTGCGGGTGACTACGAGGAGGAGAATGCGTGAGGTGAATCGCGGATGGCTGCTGGCGCTCGTGTTCGCGCTCGGATGCGCTACGTCCACTCCTCATGTTTTCCGCGTGCGGTTCCAAACGACGCGCGGCGACTTCGTCGTGGAAGTGCATCGTGACTGGGCTCCGATCGGAGCGGATCGCTTCTACGATCTCGTCCGCCAACGCTTCTTCGACGGCCAGCGCTTCTTCCGCGTGCGCGCCGGAGCCTTCGTGCAGTTCGGGATTCCAGGCGATCCTCGTACGGCGCGCGCCTGGAGGAACAAGACCATTCCCGACGACCCGGTGCACGCCTCGAACGAGCGCGGGACCGTCGCGTACGCGTTTACGAAGCCGGGAACGCGCGCCACGCAGATCTTCATCAACCTCCGCGACAACAAGGACTACGACGCGCAAGGCTTCGCGCCGTTTGGCCGCGTGGTCTCAGGAATGGACGTCGTCGACGCACTCTACTCCGGCTACGGCGAGTCGTCCGGCGGCGGCATGCGCGCCGGCCACCAGGACCCGCTCTTCGAACAAGGCAACGCCTGGCTCGATCGCAATTTCCCGAAGCTCGACGCGATCGTGAAGGCGCGGCTGGAGGCCGATTGACCACCATCGACGACTTCGCTCCTGGCCAGCGCGGCAGTTTCTCGAAGACGTTCACGGACGACGACGTGCGACTCTTCGTGGCGATCACCGGCGACGTGAACCCGCTCCACGTCGACGACGCCTTCGCCGCACAGACGCGGTTCGGCAGGCGCGTGCTGCACGGCATGCTGACCGCGTCCCTCTTTTCGACGGTGGTCGGGATGTTCGTCCCCGGCACCGGCGCGATCTACCGATCCCAGACGCTCACGTTCCTCCGCCCTGTCTATGTCGGCGACACCGTCACCGTCCACTTCGTGATCCGCACCGTCGACCGCGCGAAACACCGCCTCACGATCGACACCTGGATCGAGAACGCGAACGGCGAACGCGTGGTGGAGGGGGTGTGCGAGGCGGGGTTATTGCGCGTGTAGGGTGCGGCTTTAGCCGCACCCCGGGCCGGCTAAAAGCCGGCCCCTACACGAACCCTCCCTAGGAACGCGCGGAGCTGCGGCTCCCAGACGGCGGCCCACGTGTGCGTGCCGTGACCACGGGTGGCGTCGCTGGTCGGGATGATGATGAAGGTGCCGTGCGGGACGCGTTTGATGCGCGTCTCGAGGATCCCGAGCTCGGGAGGGTTGACGAAATCGTCGGCGGAGTTGATCGCGAAGAGCGGGGCGGTGATCGACTCGAGCGCCGGCTCGGGGTCGTAGTCGCTCGACGACTCGAGCGCGTAGAGGAGGTCGTCCGGCTTCGTCGCGGCGAGGCGCGTCTCGAGCTGATCGTCGAGCCAATGATCGGCGGCGCCGGCGGTCGGGAGCGTCTTCTGCCACTGCAGCGGGCTGCTCGTGGCGATCATGAGGAGATCGATCGCGGTGCGGAGGCCGTGCTGCGGGTCGTCGCGGAGAGCGTCGGTCGCCATCTTCCGCCAGACGCGATTCCGTCCCGCGATCTGCACGGGAAGGCTGGCGAGTGGCACGAGCGCGTCCATCGCGGACGGATACCGCTCGCCCCAGAGCCACGTCTGCATCCCGCCCATCGACGTCCCGGTGACGAGGAACAGATGATCGGCGCCGAGGTGCTCGGTGACGAGGCGGTGCTGGAGGTCGACCATGTCGCGGTAGCCGTAGTGCGGGAACTTCAGATGCAGCCCGTCGCTCGGCTTGCTCGACGCGCCGTGGCCGACGTTGTCGGGAATGATGATGAAGTACTTCTGCGCGTCGAGCAGCCCGCCCGGCGTGAAGAGCACACCCGCGTAGTGGTCGTTCAGGAACTGCGTGTGCGAGCCGCCGGTGCCGTGCAGGACGAGCACCGCGTTCGTCGCGTGCCCATTCGCGTCGCGATGCAGCGTGCCGAGGGTCGCGTAGTGGATCCGGACGTTCTGCAGCGTCTCGCCGTCCGCGAAGCGGTACTGCGGGATGACGAAGTCGCCTTCGTGAACGGGAGGGAGCAGCACGGCCGCGAGGAGCGTCGCCAGCAGGAAATTCATGGCGAAAGTGTAGCGGTCAATGCGATGGCATAATCCAATCGTTGCTCCAAAACGGAACGAGACTCGGTCCCTACGAGATCACTCACGCGATCGGTGCGGGCGGAATGGGCGAGGTGTACGCGGCCCGCGACACGCGTCTCGACCGCGACGTCGCGATCAAAGTGCTCGCGGCGCACCTCTCGTCGAACGCGAACCTGCGCGAGCGGTTCGATCGTGAGGCGCGAGCGATCTCGAAGCTGAATCACCCGCACGTCTGCACCCTCTTCGACGTCGGCCACCAGGACGGAGTCGACTACATCGTCATGGAGTACCTCGAAGGGGAGACGCTCGCCGATGCGCTGATGCGCGGGCCGCTGCCGCTGCGGCAGGTGCTCCGCTACGGCCGCGAGATCGCCGACGCCCTCGACAAAGCGCACCGCCTCGGCATCGTCCATCGCGACCTCAAGCCGGGCAACATCATGCTCACGAAGTCGGGCGCGAAGGTCCTCGACTTCGGACTCGCCAAGTACGAAGCGGCGGAGCCGACCGGCGCGACGGAAGCGACGCAACAGAAGCCGCTGACCGAAGAGGGCTCGCTCCTCGGGACGATGCAGTACATGGCGCCCGAGCAACTCGAAGGGCGCGACGCCGACGCGCGCACCGACATCTTCGCCCTCGGCGCGATCGTTTACGAGATGGCCGCCGGGCGCCGCGCGTTCGACGGAAAGAGCCGCGCGAGCCTGATCGCCGCGATCATGGAGCGCGAGCCGGTGCCGATCTCGTCGATCCAGCCGATGACTCCCGCGGCGCTCGACTCGGTCGTGCGCCGCTGCTTGGCGAAGGAGGCCGACGAGCGGCTGCAGAGCGCGCGCGACCTCGCGTTCTCGCTCGAAGAGATCGACGAGCAGAGCAGGTCGGGTGAGGTTCCGCGCCGCGTTGCTCCTGCCAAGCGCAACTGGACGTGGGCGATTGCTGCAGTCGTCCTGATCGCCATCGCAGCGACGACCGCCTTTTTCCTGACGCGCAAGAAGACCACGACGGCGAAAACGATCGCCGTCATTCCGTTCGCGAACCTCGGGGGCGATCACTCGCGCGACTACCTCAAGCTCGCGATCCCCGACGAGATCACCACGATCCTCAGCTTCAGCCGCGACCTCGCCGTGCGGCCGTTCTCGGTCTCGCGCCGGCTGAGCGGCGACATCGATCCGCAGGAGGCGGCGAAGAAGCTGAACGCTGACACGATCGTCAGCGGCCACGTCATCGACGAGGCGGGACACCTCTCCGTGACGCTCGAAGCGATCGATGCCTCCGCGGACAAGCTGTTGTGGCGCGACGCATTCGACGTTCCCTCGGCGAACCTCATCAACATGCGCGAGGAGCTCACGCGCCGCATCGACAGCGGCCTGTTGCCGCGCCTGAACGTCGGCGCGTCGGCGGCGACGCAGGAGCACAGCCGTCCGCAGAATGCGGAGGCATACGGGTTGTTCCTCCGCGCCGCGGCGGCGACGAGCGACCCGGCGCCGAACAAACAAGCGTGGGACATGCTCGAGCGCGCGGTGCAGCTCGATCCGGCCTATGCGCCGGCGTGGGCGCAGATCGCGCGCCGCGCCTACTACAACTACACCTATTCCGACGGCGGGGAGGCGGTCGTCGCGCGCGCCGACGAGGCGGCCCGCCGCGCGCTGCAACTCGATCCCGATCTCGTCGAGGCCGCAACGCGGCTCGTCGTCATGCGCACCGAGCGCGGCGACCTCGTGCAGGCGTACCGCGACGCGAAAGCGCTGGTGAAGCGGCGTCCCGACGATTCCGAGTCGCACCTCGCGCTCGCGTATGTCCTCCGCTACGGTGGCGCGCTCGAGGAGTCGGGCCACGAGTGCGATAGGGCATGGGAACTGGACAGCCGCAACATGAACATCCGTTCCTGCTCCACGACGTTCATGCTCCTCAACAATTACCCGCGTGCCATCGAGTTCACGAACGTGGACGCCGGCAGCGTGTGGGCCACGCGAAATCTCGAGGTGATCGATTTGCACCGAGGGAAGGTCCCGCCGGCGGACAGCCAGGCACCGTCGTCACGGTACTTCGCCCGCTGCGCCGCACACGCACCTGCCGCGGAGATCGCGCCGCTCTGGAACACCGTGCGCACCGAAACCGAACGGCAAGGCCGCCACGACGGCGAGCCGTTCTACTTCGGCGCCGAGATGGCCGGATTCTGCGGGTTGAAGGACGACACCATCCGGATGCTGAACGCGTCCGTCCGTCAGAACTTCTGCGGAGTCCCCGCCGTCGATACCGATCCGCTCCTCGCCTCGGTCCGCGGAACCCCCGAATTCGCCGCGTACCGCAAGACGGCCGAGGCGTGTCACGCGAGGTTCCTCGCCGGGCGGGATGCACCATGAGCAACGACTTCACCGGACGCGTGGCGATCGTCACCGGCGCGTGGCGCGGCCTCGGGCGCGCGGCGGCCGAGCGGCTGCATGAACGCGGCGCCTCGGTTGCCGTGAACGTGCGCGACGCCGCACGGACGGGGGAGCTGGCGCGATCGATCGGCGAGCGTGCGCTCGCGGTGCCGGGCGACGTCGCGGCGCCGGGGATGCCGGAGGAGATCGTGCGACGCACGCTGGAGCGTTTTGGGCGCATCGACATCCTCGTCAACAACGCCGCATACGCGCGCTCGACGCGATTTGCCGATCTGACCGCCGACGAATGGCGCACGGCGCTCGAGGTCAACCTCACCGCGCCGTTCCTTCTGACGAAGGCGGTGCTGCCGGCGATGAAGGCGCAGGGCTACGGCCGCATCATTAATATCTCGTCCTCCGCCGGCCGCCAGGTCAGCACCCTCGGCGGCGCGCATTACACCGCGTCGAAAACCGGCCTCCTCGGCCTGACACGCGCGTCCGCGAAGGAGCTCGGGAAGTTCGGGATCACCGTCAACGCCGTCTGCCCCGGGATGATCGACACCGAGCTGACGCACGAGAACGCGTCGGGCGAGTTGCTCGAGCGGCTCGCTGCCAGCTACCCCGTTCCGCGCCTCGGCACCGCGCTCGAGGTCGCCGATCTGATCTGCTTCGCCGCGTCGGAGGCCGCCGGGTACATCACCGGCGCGTCGTTCGACATCAATGGCGGCGACCTGATGATGTGATGAAAGAAAGCACGCGCGTCCTCGTCGCCGTCGCACTCGCCATCGGCCTCGGACTTGCGATCGCCGCCCCCGGCAATGCATGGCTGGCCGGCATCGCCGACTCCATCGCTCCTATCGGAACGCTTTGGGTCAACGCCATTCGGATGACTGTGATCCCGCTCGTCGTCGCGCTGCTGATCACCGGCGTCGCCTCGGCGAAGGACATCAAGTCGATCGGCCGGATCGGCGGGCGTTCGCTGCTCGTCTTCGTTCTGCTGCTCGCCGGGATGGCGATCATCATGATTCCGCTCGCGTACTTCGTGAGCACCACGTTCCCGCCGCGTTCCGGAGCGAGCGTCCTGCCGGCGGGCGCCGTCGAGGCGGCGCGCGAGCTGGCGACCGGCGGACAGAAGCAGACGTTCGCGGCGTGGATCACGTCGCTCCTGCCTTCGAATCCGATCGCCGCCGCAGCGGAGGGGGCGATGATGCCGCTCGTCCTCTTCACGTTGCTATTCGCACTCGCGACTGCGAGCAGCCCCGAGACGTCGCGCGAGACGCTCCTGAACTTCTTCCGCGCGCTGAGCGACGCGATGCTGAAGCTCGTCCACTGGATCATCCTGGCGGCGCCCATCGGCGTTTTCGCGCTCGTGCTGCCGCTCGCCGTTCACGCAGGCACCGCGCTCGCCGGTGCGATCGGCGTCTACGTCGTCGGCTACTCGATCGCGTGCATCGTCGGGACGCTACTGCTCTATCCCGCCGTCGCGATCGCCGGCCGCGTTCCGATCCGCACCTTCGCGCGCGCCGCGCTGCCGCCGCAGCTCATCGCGTTCAGCTCCAGCTCGTCGATCGCCGCGCTTCCGTCGTTGGTCGAAAGCGCGGAGACGACGCTCGCACTGCCGGACCGTGTCACCGGCTTCGTCCTCCCGCTCGCCGTCTCGACCTTCAAAGTCGCCGCCCCGGTCTCCTGGAGTGTCGGCGCCCTCTTCATCGGCTGGTTTTACGGCGTCCCGCTCCACGCCGCCGCCATGGCGACCATCGCGTTCGCCGCCGTCTTCCTCTCCTTCGCCGTCCCCGGCATCCCGCGCGGCGCCTTCATCATGCTCACCCCACTCTTCATCGCCGTCGGACTTCCCGCCGAGGGGATCGGGATCCTGATCGCAGTCGACGCGCTGCCGGACGTCTTCGCGACCGTGCTCAATGCGACGGGGTATCTGGCGGCGACGACAATCGTGGCGGGACGACGATGATCCGGCTTCTCATCTCCCTCGCGCTCGCGGCGACTACCTCCGCCGCCACCCTCCCGCCGTGGACGCGCGGGACGCTCGACATTCACCAGATCAGCACGGGACGCGGTAACGCGGCGTTCTTCGTCTTTCCGGACGGGACGACGATGCTGGTCGACGCGGGAGCGGTGGGGGATGGGATTCCCGACACCGACCCGCGGCCGAACGCGACGCACAGTCCGGGGGCGTGGATCGTCCGCTACGTCGAACGGATGATGGCGCCGCAGCCGGCGCGGCTCGACTACGCCGTGCTCACGCACTTTCATCCCGACCACATGGGGCAGGTGACCGCGTCTTCCCCGGCGTCGAAAGACGGCAAGTACAAGCTGACCGGCATCACGGAAGTCGGCGAGACGATTCCGATCGGAACGCTGATCGACCGCGGGATGGTCTACCTGCCGCCGCCGGCAACCGACAAGATGATCGTCAACTACCAAGCTTTCATCGCCGATCGCGGCATGAAGCACGAGGCGATTCGCGTCGGCGCTTCGGACCAGATCACGCTGCGCGACCGCGACGCGTTCAAGAACTTCGAGGTGCGGAACGTCGCCGCGAGCGGCGAAGTGTGGACGGGCGAGGGGAACGGCGCGAAGAGCATCTTTCCGCCGCTCGCGTCGATCGACAAGGAAGACAAACCTTCCGAGAACATGTGCAGCATCGGGCTGCGCATCCGCTATGGAAAGTTCGACTACTTCACCGGCGGCGACATCCCGGGCGTTCCCGATCCTGGTTCTCCGGAGTGGACCTCGGTCGAAACCGCAGTCGCGCGCGCCATTGGCCCGACCGACGTCCATGTCGTGAACCACCACGGCTCGATCAGTCCGGAAAGCGCGTTCTTCCTCGCCACGCTCCAGTCATCGGTGATGATCCTTCCCGCGTGGTCGCCGACGCATCCCTCGCAGGACGTCCTCAAGCGGATGATGACGACGCGCCTCTACCCCGGCCCGCACGACATCTTCGTGACAACTCTTCGCGAGCCGACAAAGGAAAGCATCGGCCCTCGGGTATCCCAGCTCAAGGCGACCCACGGCCACATCGTCGTCCGCGTCGCGCCGGGCGGCGATCAATACACCGTCTTCGTCCTCGACGACACCAGCGAGGAGATGAACGTCATCGGGACGTTTGGTCCGTACGCGTCGAAGTAAGCCGCTGCCGCACCTGATTCGCGGCGACCGCCGCGCGGCCGCGAATACCGCTCCAACGCCACCCTCCCGCGTGGCGCGCGATCACCTGGCGCGCCATGGAGATGTCGGTGAGCGCAGGCGTCAGGAGGCGCGGGTCGTTGAAGTTCTCGAAGAATGCATCGGCGATCCGTTGTCTCGGAGAGGTGTTCTCCGCGCGGCCGTCGCTTCCGTACTGCGCGATCAGGAGCTCTTTCGCGGCGTCGGTGATCGGCTCGAGCAGCAGGTTGCTGAACGTGAACGCGTGACGTGCGTGGTCGCCGAAGAACTCCTCGAACGTCCGCTCGATCCATGCGGCGTCGAACGGTTCGCCACCGCGGGTCACGATCGCCTGGACGAGGTGCCGCGCCTGTTTGACTCCGCTGTTCGCGCCCTGCGCCGCGATCGGGTCGTAGGAGATTGCTGTGTCGCCAAGCGCCGCGATCGCTTTTCCGGAGGGGAGCACGGCGGCTGGCCGGCGGATCGTCGGCGTCACCTTTCCGACGAGCCATCCGTTCGGATCGGCGAGTTGCATGTTGCTGACGAACGCGCGATCCCACGGGAAGAGATCGCTGACGATCGCCTTGACCCGCTCCACGAGCTGCTCACCGTTTTCGACACCGTCGAAGCGGTCCATGCGCGAGCTGCGCTTCGCCTCGACCAGGATGTTCCACGAGACGCCGGCGTTCTTGTGCAAGTACGGGACGAAGAAGATCTCGCCGTCCGTACCGAGGAAGTCGAAGCGGACGGGGAGGAACGGGACGCCGTCGAAGCGCGACGGGCAGCCGGTGACGACCACCATCGCGAGCTGCCGCTTTGGCTCGCTGTACACCTTGCGTTGTGCGTTCGGCTCGAAAAGTGCGCTCAGCTCGCGGCGGCCGGCGGCGACGACCGTCAGATCGTTCTCGCGCGCGATCCCGTCGAGCTTCTCCGCCGTGACGTCCTCGATGACGACGCGGCCGCCGCGCTTCTCCAGCTCGATCATCCAGCGCGCCGACTGCAAGCGCACGTCGACTGCCTGAAACGGCTTTCGCAACCGGCCGGTGAGCCGAATCAACCGGTTGTGCAGCGTCGGGCAGAACGTGAGGAAGACCCCTTCGCCCTTCGGCGCGGCGTCATCCCAGAAGTTCAACTCGAGCTCGCGCTCGTACGACAGCGCCAGATCGAAGCGCGCCGCTGTGCCGGTGGGGCGGCTCTCGTTCAGCCACGATTCCGGTGTCCGGTCGGAGTAGAGCGTGACTTCGTACCCGTTTCGCAGCAGGCCATGCGCGGCAACGAGTCCTGTGATCCCGGAGCCGACGATGGCGATGCGTCTCATGCGCGTGTCAGACGGGCGACTCGAACGTTGGTTCGCCCTTCGCCTGTTTGTACGCGTTCTCGATCATCGGCGTCGCGAAGAACTGCTCGAAGAGGCGCTTTCGTGACTCGATGCCGGCGGTGAGCTGGTCGGTGTACTTCGAGATGTCGACCTTCTTGCGCGTCTCTTCGAGCGAGAGTCCCGCCTTCACCGCCTCGCGCACCTGCGTGTCGATCGTCTCGAGCAACGCCGTGATCGTGTGGAGGTAGGTCTTGTCGTGCTCGATCGGGCCGTGGCCGGGGACGATCACCGCCGCATCCATCGCGTCGAGCTTCTTCATCGTCGCGATCCAGTCGGAGACGTAGGAGCTCGTTCCGAACGGGAACGGATACACGAGGATGTCGCCGGTCATGAGCGCCTTCGCGTCGGGGACGTAGACGACCGCGTCGCCGGCCGTGTTCGCGCGGCCGAGGAATCGGATGTCGACCTCACGCTTGCCGAGGAACAGAGTGAGCGCGTCGGTGAACGTCTGGTTCGGCAGCTCGACGCGGCCCTTCTGAAACTCCGGCATCGCGTTCCCGGCGTCGTGAGCGAGCGCCTTCGTGTCCTCGAGCTGCTCCGCGTTCATCGCGCTGCCATCGGGGTTCTTGCCCTCGGCGAGTCGTTTGTTGATCTTTTCGACGATCGCGGTGCCCTTCTCGCGATAGGCGGCGAGCACCTTGGTGTTGAACTCCGCCATCGATGTGCGCGTGAACGGCGTGCTGATGATCGTCACGTTCGGGAACTCCTCGCGGTAGACGAAGTTGCCGAAGTTGTGGTCCCAGTGCCAGTGCGTGTTGACGACCCAGCGCACCGGCTTGTCGGTCTTCTGGCGGATGTCCGCGATCATCCGGCGGGTGAGGGAGGGGATCATCCCGGTGTCGACGACCAGCACGCCGTCATCGCCGACGATCGCGATCGAGTTGCCGCTCACCAGTCCCGATTTCGACTCCGGCGCGACGAACGCCCAGATCCCGTCGGCGACTTTGACCGTCTCGTAAGACGTGGTGACGTCGCCCGCCGCTCGTCCAAATGAGGCGGTAGCGGCCGCGAGCGTGAGACAGGCGATCAGCAGCGTTTTCATGAATTCATCATCGCTCCGCAGTACACCTTACCTGCTATCAGCGTTTTGTCCGTTGTTACTTACACGTCACGCAATGGTTACCACGGCTAACCCAATACGAAAACGGTCGTAGAGGTGATTAGTACACGGGAGATCTCGACATGAACCTGCCAAACCCTGTCGAGGAGTCGATTTTCACTTCGAGGCTCGTACGCCTCGGCGAGCACCACTGTCCGAGCGATATGGACGTCGCGGTGACGGAGCACACCGTCATCTTTCCCCTCGCGAGCGGGCGGGTCGTTCACGACGGCGTCACGGCCTTCGAGCTGCCGACGACCGTGACGCTGCAGAACGCGGGGGAGGTGGTCCGGCGCGAGGGATCGCACCACGCCTGGATGACCGCCGAGACTTCGCTTCTCGCAGAGATCCTCGGCGGCGATGCGAAGC
>JACZCU010067556.1_pt1 | contig 11402 bp, 10 predicted proteins | sample 8641851 | NCBI WGS metagenome assembly JACZCU01 (sample SAMN15324605, study PRJNA640507) | soil metagenome | isolation source: monocropping sugarcane control | place: China: Luxin town, Laibin City, Guangxi Province | collected 2019-07-25 | depth 10cm m | reverse complement strand
GCGGGGAGTTGGTTCTCGTCGCTCGCCCCGGAGGATGCGTGGTCGATCCGATTTCGCGACCTCGAGGTGATCGGCAGGCTCTATCCGCGGTACAGGAAGGCCGTCCGCCGGGCGCAGTCGATGAGCGCCAGTATCATTGCCGGAGAGCTCGAGCGCCGCGGCGCACGCTCCGCCGGATGGCGGATGCGCGCACTCCGCTTTCAGCCGTCGAAACTGCGGCTGTGGTGGAACGCATTCGTGCCGAAACGCATCCGCACCTCATGAAGAACCTGCTCATCAACTGGGTCTACTACCGTCCGGTGGGCCACGTGATCGAGGCGATGCGGCTCGCGTGCGGTTTTGCCGCTGCCGATCCAACGCTCGCGATTTCGCTTCTCCTCAATGACGAAGCGCCGGCGGAGCTCGCGCGCTGCCTGCGCGACATCGCCTACGTTTACTCCGTCGACCTTCGTCGAGCTTCGTCGCCGCGCGGGTTCCCCGAGGGGCTGCCGCGCGACTGGGATTACGTCTTCACCGATCCGCGCGCCGCAACCGAGCGACTGCCCCGGGATCTCGCACGTTTTCACGAGGCATTTCGACATTGGGTACGGCCGCGCAGCGTGAACGACGGTTGGAACGAATCGTCGATGCCGCCGCGGAAGTACGCGCCGTTGCGCCTCGATCTTCCTGCGGAAGAACGGACGAAGGCCGCCGCGCGCGTCAGCTCCGAAGGCGCGCCGCGGCTCACTGTGCTGCCGGCGCCCGCGAGCTCGTCGCGCGCTCCGTCGATGCGGTTCTGGAGCACGTTTTTCGACGAGCTGTTTTCGCTCCACGCGACCGCGGAAGTCTTCCTGCTCGGAGCTTTCGACGAGAAACGCAGCCACAGTGGCGGAATCACGGCGCGCGACATTGCCGCGCTCCGGGAGCGGTTCCCGCAAGTACGGGACGCGTTCGACGTTCCGCTCCTAGAGCAGCTCGCGATTGCGGAGCTGAGCGATCTTCACCTCTCGCCGCACTCCGGGATGTCGTTCGCGGTGCAGACCGTCGGCACGCCGTGGCTCGCGATTTCAGGGCAACAGTGGCACGAGTTCATCTACAACGGCGTGCCGCTCGTCTCGATTTTCCCTGAGTGTCCGCTCTATCCGTGCTTTCGGGAGATGTACGACGATTGCCGCTCGTTGATCCGTCATGGACGGAGAACGCCGTGCATGGACGATGACGCACTTCTCGCGAAGATGCCGGACATCATCACGGCGATGGAGGCGCTCCTCGCCGGCGAGATTTCGTACGAGACGATTGCGCGGAGCCAGGAGCAGATGCTCCGCCAGCGGCTCGGTCCCGACTCGTGGTGCATCTCCGACTGGCCGCATGTCGTGGCGGACGACTACCGATTCTGATGCCCACCCATGTTCATCTCGTGACGGGCTGTATTCGGGTAGCGAATCTCCGGTCAATCGCGGAGTCCATCCGTTCGGCCCCCGTGCCGGATGACATCGTCATTCACTGGATCGTGGCGATCGACGATCGCTTCGGTATCGATGTCGAGCATGCGAGGCGCCTGGTTTCCGATATGGGCACCGATGTTCGCATCGAAGTCGCCGCTACCGAGGGACTCGGAGCCACGCCGCGGAATCTGGCGTTAGATCTCATTCACGACGGCTGGCTGGCTTTGCTCGACGACGACAACCTTCTGCACCCCGCATTTCCGAAGCTGTTGTCCGAAGCGTTGCGGAAATATCCGAAGGCAAGAGCGATCGTTTTCGATCAGGACCTAGGCGGAGGCGTCTCGAGACGCGCCTCGCGGAAGAATCTTCGCGTGGGAGGAGTGGACGCGGGGCAAGTCGCTTTCGAACGCCGTTTCATCGGAGACATGCGTTTTCAGCTTTACGCGCCGGCGTCGGATGGCGTCTTCATCGAGACGCTCTTTCGAACGCGACCGCGTGCTTTCGCGTTCGTGTCGAAGACGGGTGCCTATTACAACGCGCTCACTCCCGGCCAGTATGGCGAAGGTTCGACGCGCCGTCTTTTTGCCGGTCCGCTTCCTGCCGCACATTCGGCCGGTAGCGCCCACTTCCACGCGACTGCGAAGGTCGGCGAGATCATCGTCGGACCGGACGGCGATCGCCTCTGGATGACGGCCGACAGCACGCTGCAGTTCCCGGTGTCCGGCGGCCCGCTGAACATCACGTGTCGCGCGTGGATGGACCGCACGAGCGTCGTGGACGGCCGGCTGCGGGTGTCTGCCGGCGAGACGAACGTCGTTGACGCCGTGATCGAGGCGGCACGCATGCCGTTTCTGCGGAAGCGTCTCGCTCTTTCCGGGACATTCGACGCCGGCGCAAACACTGAGGTCGAAGTCGCGGTGACGCGTACGCGTCCCAACGGCCGATGCGTCATCGTCATCGACGGCCTTCGGATCGTGCCGGCCTCCCGCGCCACGATCCCGCCCGTGCCGGCAGGGGTGGGGCGTCCGCTTTGGTCCGTCGTCATCCCGACATTCAATTGTGCGAACTACCTCGCGGAAACGCTTGCGAGCGTCCTCCAACAGGATCCCGGCGCGGACGTGATGCAGATCGAAGTTGTAGACGACCACTCTGCCGACGATCCTGAGTCGGTCGTGCGCGAGCTGGGGCGTGGGCGTGTCGGGTTCACGCGGCAGCCGCAGAACGTTGGCCACATTCGCAACTTCGAAACAGCGCTCCGCCTGGCGCGCGGCCGCCTCGTCCACCTGCTGCATGGCGACGACACGGTTCGCGACGGTTTCTATCGGACGCTGGCGGGTCACTTCGATCAGAATCCCGATATCGGTGCCGCCTTCTGCCGGACGTATTTTCGCGACGAAATGCGCGGCGAGGTGTTCCTCTCGCGCTCGGACGAAGTCGACGGCGGCGTGCTCGAAAACGCACTCGACGCATTCGCGGTGCGGCAGCGGGTGCAGACGCCCGGAATGGTCGTGCGGCGTGACGTGTACGAGTCGCTGGGCGCGTTCGATCCCCGAGCCTCGGGATTTGAGGATTGGGAGATGTGGTGCCGCATCGCGTCGCGATATCCCGTCTACTACGAACCGTCCCCGCTCGCGGAGTACCGCGTCCGCTCCGACTCCGTCATGAGACGGTTGGCGCGAAGCGGGGGAGAGGCGGATCGCCTCCTCGGGACGCTCGCCATCATCAGCGGCTATCTCGAACCGGAGTCGCGTGGGAAGCTCGTGAGCGAAGCACGAAAGAATTACGCGTCCCTTCTGCTCTGGCGTGCGCAGAAACAATTCGGCCGCGGCGAGTGGCGGTTTTCTGCTGCGACCGCGCGGGCGGCTCTTCGCCTCAGCCGTTCGCCGCGCCTCCTTTCCGACATTTGCGCACGGGCTCTCTCCTCGCTCGGGCGGCGTCTCGGCGGAGTGGGGTAGCATCCACGAACCTTGGGTAAGCGCGGAGCAGTCGTCTGGCTGACGGGACTCTCCGGATCGGGGAAGACGACCGTCGCGCAGGCGCTCGCGGACGAGCTGACCCGCGCCGGTCACCTCGCGTTGGTGCTCGACGGCGACCGCCTGCGCGAGGGCCTCAACGCGGATCTCGGGTTCAGCGCCGAGGATCGCGCGGAGAACATTCGGCGCGCGGGGGAGGTCGCGGCGCTGTTCGCCGGCGCGGGCGTCATCGCGATCGCCGCGTTCATCTCTCCATATCGCGAGGGTCGCGACCGGGCGCGGCGCGCGGCCGGACCGGATCCTTTCTTCGAGATCTTCCTCGACACGCCGATCGAAGAATGCGAGCGCCGCGACGCGAAGGGACTCTACCGGCGCGCGCGCGCGGGCGAGATCGCCGACTTCACCGGTATCTCGGCGCCGTATGGGCCGCCGATTGCTCCCGACCTGCACCTCCGCGGCAGCACCGTCGAAGAGAGCGCCGATCGCATCGTCGCGCTGCTGGCCGAGCGCGGGGTGATCGCGTGACACAGTACGTGATGTCGCATCTGCGGCAGCTCGAGGCGGAGAGCATCCACATCCTCCGCGAGGTCGCCGCCGTCTTTCAGAAGCCGGTCCTGCTCTACTCGATCGGGAAAGACTCTTCCGTGCTGCTGCATCTGGCGCGGAAGGCGTTCGCGCCGGCGAAGCTGCCGTTCCCGCTGCTCCACATCGACACCGGCTGGAAGTTCCGCGAGATGATCGCGTTCCGCGACGCCGTTGCGCGCGAGCATGCTCTCGACCTTCGCGTCTGGACGAACGAAGAGGGCCGCCGCGACAACGTGAACCCGTTCGATCACGGCGCACAGCGCTACACGCACGTCATGAAGACCGTCGCGCTGCGTCAGGCGCTCGACCATTACGGCTTCGACGCGGCCATCGGCGGCGCACGGCGCGACGAGGAGGCGAGCCGGTCGAAGGAGCGCGTCTTTTCCGTCCGCAACGCCGCACACCAGTGGGATCCAAGGAACCAACGCGCCGAGCTCTGGAACCTCTACAACACGCACCTCACAAAAGGGGAGTCGATGCGCGTCTTCCCGCTGTCGAACTGGACGGAGCTCGACGTCTGGGTCTACATCGACGCCGAGCGGATTCCCGTCGTCCCTCTCTACTTCGCGGCGGAACGTCCGGTGGTGGAGCGCGATGGCATGCTCCTGATGGTCGACGACGACCGCTTTCGCTTCTACCCCGACGAGCACGCAGAGCGGCGCCACGTCCGCTTCCGCACGCTCGGCTGTTATCCGCTCTCCGGCGCCGTCGCCTCGAACGCGCGGACCGTGCCTGAGATCATCGACGAGATGATCGCCTCGTCGTGGTCCGAGCGGCAGGGCCGCGTCATCGATTACGAGGAAGGCGTCTCGATGGAAGACAAGAAGCGGGAGGGTTACTTTTGACCTCCATCGAGCGCTATCAGGAGCTCGAGCTGCTCCGCTTCATGACCTGCGGCGGGGTCGACCACGGCAAGTCGACGCTCCTCGGCCGCCTCCTCGTCGACAGCCGCAGCGTCCCCGACGATCACATGGCCTCCGCGAAGCGAAACGAAACTCTCGACTTCGCGATGCTCCTCGATGGCCTGCGCGCGGAACGCGAACAGGGGATCACGATCGACGTCGCGTATCGCTACTTCCGGACGAACAAACGGAAGTTCATCATCGCCGACGCACCCGGCCACGAGCAGTACACACGGAACATGGCGAGCGCCGCGTCGAACTGCGATCTCGCCGTCGTGCTGGTAGACGCGCGCGAAGGCATCATCGAACAGACGCGCCGCCACTCGTTCATCGCGGCGCTCCTCGGCATCAAGCACCTCGTGATCGCCGTCAACAAGATGGACCTCGTCGATCGGAACGAGGAGCGGTTCGATGCAATCCGTCGTGCCTACGACGCCTTCGCCGCGCGGCTGGACGTGACCGACGTCGAGTTCATTCCGATGGTCGCGGCGACGGGGGAGAACGTCGTTCGTCGTAGTTCGCTCATGGAGTGGTACGGAGGGCGTTCGCTGCTCGACCACCTCGAGAACGTCCACATCGCGTCCGACCGGAACCTGATCGACCTCCGTCTTCCCGTGCAATTGATCCTCCGCGGCGATGACGGGTCGCGCCATGTCGCCGGCACCATCGCCTCGGGCGTCGTCCGAGTGGGCGACGAGGTGTCGGTGCTGCCATCGCAAACGACGGCGCGCGTGAGCGGCATCGCGGACCGGTCCGAAGCCTTTGCGCCGATGGCCGTGGCGATCACGCTCGATCGCGACGTCGACGTCTCGCGCGGCGACATGCTGGCCCACGTCCGGAATGTCCCGACACTGAGCCGGGAGCTCGAGGCGATGCTCGTCTGGATGAGCGGCGACCCGTTGCGGTGCGGACGCGAGTACCTGTTGCAACACTGCGCGGCGGAAACGCCCGCCGTCGTGCGCGACGTCCGCTATCGCATCGACATGACCGAGCTTCGGCGGCATCCCGCGGAGGGCCTGCACGTCAACGAGATCGGCCGCGTCCGCATCGAGGCGTCGCGCCGCATCGCGTTCGACGCTTACGCGCGCAATCGAGCGACCGGCGCGCTCATCCTCATCGATCGGATGACGGGAGAAACCGCGGCGGCCGGCATGATCCTCGACCGCGAGGCAACGCCGGAGGATGCTTCTCATCCCAAGCGCTCGCTCGCGGCAATCGAAGCGGAGCTCGCCGCGCTCGGCCTCGATGCGACGGCCATCGCGGAGATCACCGGCAGGATCGCCGCGCTGCTCGAGTCGAAATGAAAGCTTCCTTCGCGCGCCGGGCATACGAACGTCTTCTCGGGTACGCGCCTCCGAAAGCCGCTGCCTACGTCGACTACTTTCTCGTTCCCGCGCTTCGCCGATCGTGGGGGGGACCATTCAACGGGCAGGAGAAGCGCGCCGCCATCGTGCGTGACATTCTCGGCACCTGCAGCTTCGATGCGATCGTCGAGACGGGGACGTACCGCGGCACGACGACGGCGTACCTCCGCCAGATCTCGCCTCTTCCGTTGTACACGGTCGAGCGGGAACGGCGTCATTTCGAGTTCGCGCGCCTCCGCTTTCGCAGCGATCCGGCCGTTCACCTGTACCGGGCCGACTCGCGCGACGCGCTTCGGTCGTTCTCCGTCGAATTACGCGACCGGGTCCTCTTCTTCTATCTCGTCGCGCACTGGCACGCCGAGCTGCCGATTCGGGAGGAGCTCGCGATCATCGCGAGTGAATGGCGTCAGTTCGTCGTGATGATCGATGATTTCGCCGTGCCTCACGATCCGGGCTACGGCTTCGATGACTGGGGAGAGGGGAAGCGGCTCACGCTCGCCGACTCGGGCGTGCAAGGCACTCCCGATGTTTCGGTCTTCTGGCCTGCTGCACCCGCATCCGAAGAAACGGGCGAGCGAAGGGGGTGCGTCGTTCTCGCCCGCGGCCCCGCCGCGGCGGCGCTCGCCGGCGTTTCGTCGCTCCGACCATGAATACGCCGGTCGTTTTCCTGATCTACAACCGCCCGGAGCTGACGCGCCGCGCGTTCGAGTCCATTCGCGCTGTACGCCCCAAGACGCTCTTCGTCGTCGCCGACGGCCCCAAGCCCGGCGACGATCGCGACGCGGAGCTCTGCGCTGCCACCCGCGCGATCGCGAATGCAGTCGACTGGCCCTGTGATCTCCGCGCCGACGCCGCCGACGCGAACCTCGGATGCGCCGAACGCGTCGCGTCAGGGATCACGCGCGTGCTCGAGCAGGTTCCCGAGGCGATCATCATCGAAGACGACTGCGTCGCCGATCAGTCCTTCTTTTCGTTCGCGGCCGGGATGCTGTCCAGGTACGCAGCCGATGACCGCGTCTTCTCGATCACCGGAGACAATTTTCAATTCGGCCGCGAGGTCACCAAAGACAGCTACTACTTCTCCCGCTATCCCTACTGTTGGGGATGGGCGACCTGGGCGCGTGCCTGGGCACACTACGACCGCGGGATGAAGGCGTGGGGCGACCTCCGCCGCAGCGACTGGCCGGAGCGCTTCTTCGGCGACCGCCGCGCTGCGAATTACTGGCGGACGATCTTCGATCGAACGTACGACGGGCGAGTCTCGACGTGGGACTACGCCTGGTTCTTGACGTCGTTCGTCAACGAGGCGCTCACGATCGTTCCGCGGGTCAACCTTGTCTCCAACATCGGTTTTTCACCGGGAGCGACGCATACGACCAAGCGAGGGAGTGCGCTTGCGAACATTCCGACCGCGCCTCTGACATTGCCGCTCCGGCATCCGGCTGCCGTCGCGAGAAACGAGCCGGCGGATCGTCACATGCAACGGCGGGTCTTCGAGCATCAGCGGCTCTTGTGGCTCGACCGCATGATGTCGCGGAAATCCTGATAAGCCGAGCCAACGTGGAAGAGCGCGGGCAGCGCGTCTTCCATGATTGCGGTCTCGACGCGGCGGCCATGCCGCCACACCAACGCCTTCGCAAGCATCGCGGCGAACAGTGCGGCCGCCAGGGGGCCACGGAGCGGCCAGGGCCACGACAATCCCGCGGCATTGTCGCCGCTCACCTCGCGCGCGATTCGTCCCTGTTCGAACTTGCGCGCCGCCCAGTAGCGGAGGCTGAAGAGCTCGGGCCGCACGGCAGTGCGGACCGAGATGCGCGGATCGTTGTAGACGCGGAACCGCGGCAGCGTCTTCCGAGCGCGCAGCACGAGCTCCGTCTCGTCGCCGCGCTGCAGCCCGCGTCCGTGCAGGCCAACGGCGGTGCTGAAACCGCCGAGCTGCTGCACGACCTCGCGCCGCCAGATCATGTTCATGCCGTACGGATGTTCGTCGTCGAGGAACCTGGCAGCCGGCCCGAGGTCCCGCGTCATGAAAGCGTCGAGAAACCAGTCCGGTTTCGGAACGGGATAGTAAGGACGATACGGTCCGCCGAAGAGATCACAGTCGATGTGCGCCGCGACGTCGAGAATCGCCTCCATCCATTGCGGATCGGGAATCGTGTCGGCGTCGATGTGCGCGACGAACGTGCTCGTTGCCTTCGTATACCCGGCATTGCGCGCGCGATTCAGGCCGAGCACCGGCTCGAAGAGCGATTCGATTTCGAGCCGGCCTCTGTAGCGGTCGAAAATCGCGGCCGGATCGTCGGTCGACGCGTTGTCGACGACGATGACGCGAAAATCCTTTGCGGTCTGCTCCACCAGTCCGTCGAGCAGGTTCGGCAGCAGCGCAGCGTCGTTGTGGCAGCAGACCAGGACGTCGATCACCGGTATCCGAACTCCGTCAGCACCGAGCCGAGTCTCGCATCGAGCTCCGCGATCGTGTCCGGTCTCAGCTTGCGCAGATACTCGCCGCCGCTGACCTGCCGGCGATGCGATCGCGCGTTCTCCTGCGACGGCGCGGCGGCGGTTCCCTCAGCTACGAACGTGCGCAGCAGCTCCGCCCCAGGCTCGAGCTGACAGAAACCGAGCAGGTCGCGCAGCCATGGCTCGAAATCGGCGATCATCGACTCGTACTTCGTGAAGTGAACATTCGGCCGCCCGAGAAGTGTTCTGGCGTATTGTTCGAACGTGTTGCGCGTCCTGTCGCAGTAGCGGAGCGCATAGGCGTCCACGCCCGTCTCGAGGGCGAAGCGCTTTCGGGCCGCGAACTCGCGCCGCTTCTCGCGATCGGGCGGCAGCATGTGGCTGAACGCGACGGAGAAGTACTCCGAAACGAGCAGGTCCCGTGGGTCACGCACCATGAGGATCACCCGGAACCCGTCGAGCTGTAGGCCATGGATCGCGCCGCCGAACGACGAATAGACATATCCGGTTGGCCGGAACGCTCCGCGGTAGGGCGACATCTCGTCAGCGGTCAGGTCGTCGAAGTAGGGGAGGGACGAGGCGAACGCGAGCGCGTGGAACCCGACCGGCAGCATCCCCGCCTCGGCGCCGGCGCGGAACAGGATCGACTTCACGAACTGCGTCGCCGCCTTGTTCAGCGAGAAGTGGATGATGCTCGGGTGCGTGCTGCGCGACGGAGACTCGCTCCGCAGCAGCGCCAGCTCGACGGGGTATCTCCGCCGCAGCCAGAGACCCCGGAGAATGGCCGTGCCGGCGAGCGTGTTGAATGCGAGCTGTGCGATCGGACGCGTCACTAAGTCTTTGATCCTACCGGAGTTGGGGCCGCGGGATTGATTTCGCCCCCTCCCGCTGTTATGGTGCCACGATTTTCAGAGACTACGTGTATCAACAAGGTACGCTTAACCGGTAAGGAGACTGGATTTTGTCGACCACCAAGCAGCAGAAAACGGAGCTGATCACGAGCTTCGCCACCCACCAGGGGGACACGGGCTCGCCTGAAGTACAGATCGCGCTCCTCTCCAATCGCATCGCCTATCTCACGGAGCATTTCAAGACTCACGCGAAGGATCACCACAGCCGGCGCGGGCTTCTCAAGCTCGTCGGCCGCCGCCGCCGTCTTCTCGACTACCTCAAGAAGACGGACAACGAGCGGTATCGGACGATCATCGACAAGCTCGGAATCCGAAAATAGGCATAAAGCATGGAGGGCAGACATTCGTGTCTGCCCTCGCGTTTTTCACGACCTCCCCAATCCCTCATCGGCCGGATCCCATCGTTCGGCCATCGCGGACCAAATCAACAGCACCGAGGAGATGAGTGGCCTCGTGCATCTGAAGGGAAAATGAGCCACAAAAAAGAAATGCAGATCGGCGGGAAAACCCTCTCGCTAGAGACGGGTGCGATCGCCAAACAGGCTAACGGAGCCTGCGTCATCCGCTACGGCGACACGGTCGTCCTCGCCACCGCCTGTTTCAAGGACGGCAGTGTCATCGGCGACTTCATGCCGCTGACAGTCGACTACAAGGAGTACACCTACGCCGGCGGCCGGATCCCGGGCGGCTTCTTCAAACGCGAAGGACGCCCGACCGAAAAAGAGATCCTCACCTCACGCCTCATCGACCGCCCGCTCCGTCCGTCGTTCCAGAAGGGCTACCGCCAGGAGACGCAGATCATCGCGCTCGTCCTGTCGGCCGACGGCGAGAACGATCCCGACACCCTCGCGATCAACGCCGCCTCCACGGCGCTGGTCATCTCCGAGATTCCGTTCCACAACGCGATCGGCGCCGTCCGCGTCGGCTACCTCGACGGCCAGATCGTGATCAATCCGACCAACGCGCAGCGCGACCTCTCCGACCTCGACCTCGTCGTCGCCGGAACGAAGGATGCGATCGTGATGGTCGAGGCGGGCGCCCGCGAAGTCAGCGAGAGCGTCATCCTCGACGCCTTCGACGCCGCGCACGCCGAGATTCGCCGCATCTGCGCGCTGCAGGACGAGCTCCGCGCCGCCGTAGGAACGCCGAAGATCGAAGTCACCTACACGCCGAAGTTCACCGACGCCTACCTCGAGGAGCTGATGGCGGCGTGGGGCGAGCGCGTCAAGACGGCGATGCTCACCAGCGGCAAGCACCAGCGCTACGCCGCGATCAAGGAAGTGAAGCAGCAGATGCTCGCGGCCGTTCCGGCCGAGGATGCCGAGAAGCTCGCGGCGACCGAGGCGGCGTTCGGCGAGATGGAAGTGCACATCTTCCGCAACCTCATGCTCAAGGAAGGTCGCCGCGTCGACGGCCGCTCGTTCACCGAGATCCGTCCGATCAGCGTCGAGACCGGCGTGCTTCCGCGCACGCACGGCTCCTCGATCTTCACCCGCGGTGAGACGCAGGCGCTCGTCACCATCACCCTCGGCACGCCGCAGGAAGCGCAGAAGATCGAAGACTTCGAAGGGGAGACATTCCAGCGCTTCCTCCTTCACTACAACTTCCCGCCGTTCTCGGTCGGTGAAGTGAAGTTCCTCCGCGGCCCCGCGCGCCGCGAGATCGGCCACGGCAACCTCGCGCGCCGCGCGCTGCAGCCGCTCCTGCCGAGCGAGAGCGAGTTCGCCTACACCATCCGCTGCGTCAGCGACATTCTCGAGTCGAACGGCTCGTCGTCGATGGC
>JACZCU010058052.1_pt1 | contig 11402 bp, 12 predicted proteins | sample 8641851 | NCBI WGS metagenome assembly JACZCU01 (sample SAMN15324605, study PRJNA640507) | soil metagenome | isolation source: monocropping sugarcane control | place: China: Luxin town, Laibin City, Guangxi Province | collected 2019-07-25 | depth 10cm m | reverse complement strand
GTCGTCGTCTCCGCACTCGCGGGCGTGACGAACGACCTCGTCGCGGCGAGCGAGGCGGCGCGCGAGCAGAAGCCGGAGCGGGTTGCGGAGATCATCCGCTCCGTCCGCCAGCGCCACGAGGACGTCGCGATGCGCCTCGTGCAGCAGAAGTTCGACTTCTTCGAGGCGTTCATCAAGCAGCTCAACAAACAGGTCGAAGAGATCGACACGATCCTGCGCGGCATCGCGCTTCTCGGCGAGATCACGCCGCGCGCGAGCGACAAGGTCGTCTCCATCGGGGAGAAACTCTCGTCCGTCCTCTTCGCCTACACCATGATGATGCGCGCGCTGCCTGCCGAGCATGTGCATTCCGAGGAGGTCGTCATCACCGACGATCACTTCGGAGAGGCGACGCCGGACATGCAGGCGACGACCGCGGCGGCGAGGAAAGTCCTGCTGCCGATCGTCGAGCGCGGCCACATCCCGGTGATGGGCGGCTTCATCGGCCGCACGCCGTCCGGCGCGACCACCACCCTCGGCCGCAACGGCTCCGACTACAGCGCCGCAATCGTCGCCGCGGCCGTTGGCGCGCAGGAAGTTCAGATCTGGACCGACGTCGACGGCCTACTCACGTGCGACCCGCGGCTCGTTCCCGGCGCGCACGTCATCGACCACATCTCGTTCGACGAGGCGGCGGAGCTGGCGCAGTTCGGCGCGAAGCTCCATCCGCGGACCCTCGAGCCGGCGATGACCGCGAACATTCCGGTGCGCGTGCTCAACACACACAACCCGTCGTCGCCCGGCACGGTGATCACGCGAACGACGCAAGCGTCCGCCGGGCCACGCTCGATCGCGCGCAAGCGCAACGTGACGATGGTGCACGTCACGTCGAACAAGATGCTCGGCGCGCACGGCTTCCTCGCGCGGCTCTTCAACGTCTTCGAATCCCTGCGGATCTCGGTCGACCTCATCGCGACGTCGGAGGTGTCGGTGTCGGTGACCGTGGACGAGCGGCAGGACATGGAGGAGCTCGAACGGAAGCTCCACGAGATCGCGGAGAACGTCGAGACGCTCGACAACCAGTGCATCATCGCGGTCGTCGGACAGAACCTGATGGCCGACTCACGCGTGGGCGCGCGGATCCTCGGCGCGCTCGACGGCATCAGCGTCAAGATGATCTCCCTCGGCCGCTCCGGCCTGAACCTCAGCATCGTCGTCGACGACGCGGAGGCCGACGGCGCAGTCCGCGCCATCCACAACGCCCTTTTCGAGACGCCGGTGACGGTATGAAGATCGCGCTGCACGGCTACGGCAAGATGGGGCAGACCGTGGAGCGTGTGGCGAAGGAGGCGGGGCACGAGGTCGTCTGCGTCTTCGACGTCGACCGTGACGAGCCGCTCGCCGGCGCCGAGGTGTTGATCGACTTCTCGCATGCGTCGGCGCTGGACCATGCGTTAGCGATTGCGAGCGGGAACCGGTTGCCGCTCGTCATCGGAACGACGGGATGGAACGACCGGATCGACGGCGTGAAAAAGCGCGTCGGCGACGCGAAGATCGGCTGCGTCTACGCCTCCAACTTCTCGCCGGGAGCGAACGTCGTCTTCGCGCTGGCGCGCCGCGCGGGGGAGCTGTTCGCACGATTCCCGCAGTACGCAGCGGGGATGGAAGAGCGGCACCACGCGCAGAAAAAAGACGCGCCGAGCGGCACAGCGCTGAAGATCGCCGGCGAAGTGAAGAGCGGCAGCCACGGAAAACTCGACCCGCCGATCGCCGCCTCGCGCGTCGGGAGCGAGTTCGGGCTGCACACGGTCTTCTTCGACTCGCCGGACGATCTCATCGAGATCACACATCGGGCGCGCGGGCGCGACGGATTCGCGCGGGGCGCCGTTCTCGCCGCGGAGCTGATCCGCGGCAAACAAGGGCTCTATCGATTCGACGAACTGGTGATGTCATGAAATTTCGCGGTCTCGGCACAGCACTCGTCACTCCATTCAAGACAGACGGCGCACTCGATGACAACGCGCTCGCACGCTTCGTCGACTGGCAGATCGAAGAGGGCGTCGACTTCCTCGTTCCTTGCGGGACGACCGGCGAGAACCCTGCGCTCTCGCTCGAGGAGCACCGTCGCGTCGTCGAGACGTGCGTGAAGCGCGCGAACGGCCGCGTACCGGTGCTCGCCGGCGCGGGCAACAACTCGACCGACCGGGCCATCGAGCTCGCGCTCATCGCCATCGACCTCGGCGCCGACGGCGTCCTGACCATCACGCCGTACTACAACAAGCCGACGCCCGACGGCCTGCGCCGCCATTTCGGCCTGCAGGCCGAAGCGATCGAGAAGCGCGCCAGCGGCTTCCCGATGGTGATGTACAACGTCCCGGGGCGCACCGGCGTGAACATGACCGCGGCGACCACGCTGCAGATCGCGCGCGAAGTGCCGAACGTCGTCGCCGTGAAGGAAGCGTCGGCGAACATGGAGCAGATCCTGACGATCCTCCGCGACCGGCCGGACGGCTTCGGCGTCCTCTCGGGCGACGACGCCTGGACCGTCCCGCTCATCGCGTGCGGCGCCGACGGCCTCGTCTCCGTCGCCAGCAACGAAGTGCCCCGCTTGATGAAAGAGATCGTCTCTTCGGCGCTCCGCGGCGACTTCAAGACGGCGCGGGCGGTCAACGCGCGCCTCCTGCCGCTCCTCACCGGCAACTTCATCGAATCGAATCCGATCCCGGTGAAGACGGCGATGAAGATGATGGGCATCCTCGAGAACGACACCGTCCGCTCGCCGCTGGCGCCGATCACCGACGCCAACCGGAAGAAGCTCGAAGCGATCCTCAGGGAGTGCGACGTGCTGGAGAAGGTGAACGCGTAATGCCGACGGTCGAAGAACGTCTCGCAGCGCTCACGCCGAACACGGATCGCACCGAGACGCTGAAAGTTGTCGGGCTCTTTCTCACTGAATTAGAGAAGGGAACGGTGCGCGCGGCGATGCGCGACGAAGACGGCGTCTGGAAGGCGCAGCCGTGGGTCAAGCAGGGAATCCTCACCGCGTTCCGCACCGGGACGGTGACCGAGTACCCCGCCGCCTCGCTCTCCTTCGTCGACAAAGACACGCTCCCGGCGCGCCGCTTCAAACCGGCCGACGGCGTGCGCATCGTCCCCGGCGGCTCGTCGGTACGGCGCGGCGCCTACATCGGCAAAGGCGTCGTCATGATGCCGCCTGCCTACGTGAACATCGGCGCCTACGTCGACGACGACACGATGATCGACTCCCACGCGCTCGTCGGCTCGTGCGCGCAGATCGGAAAGCGGGTGCACCTCTCCGCCGCGGCGCAGATCGGCGGCGTGCTCGAGCCGGTCGGCAACGTGCCGGTCGTGATCGAGGACGACGTGGTCGTCGGCGGCAACTGCGGCATCTACGAAGGAACGATCGTTCGCGGACGCGCGGTCATCGGCGCCGGCGTCGTCCTCACCGGCTCGACCCCGGTGTACGACCTCGTGCGCGGCCAGGTCTATCGCAGGACCGCCGACCATCCGCTCGAGATCCCGTACGGCGCGGTCGTCGTTCCCGGCTCGCGTCCGATGAAGGGCGCGTTCGCCGAGCAACATGGGCTGCAGATCGCCGCGCCGATGATCGTGAAGTACCGCGACGAGAAGACCGACTCGGCGACCGCGCTCGAGGACGCACTGCGTTGATCGCGGACCGATTCGCGAACATCGAGCTCTCGCTGATCCGGCAGATCAACGCGCTCGCGACGAGCGAGTCGATCAACCTCGGCATCGGCGAGCCGAATCTCGAGCCGGACGAGACGTTCCGCGAGTTCGCCCGGCGCGCCGCGACGACTTCGTGGCACTACTCGCCGAACGCGGGGAACCTCTCGCTCCGCAAGAAGCTCGGCGATCCGAACGAGATCTGCGTCACCGCGGGTACCGAGGAGGGGCTCTACGCCATCTTCCAGGCTTTCGTGAACCCCGGCGACGAGGTGCTCATCCCCAATCCGGGCTTCGTCGTCTATGCCACGCTCGCGAAAATCTGCGGCGCGACGCCGGTGCCGTACGACCTCGAACCGTTCGTCTGGACGGCCGGCAAGTTTCCGGTCACGCCGAAGACGAAGCTGATCGTCGTCAACTCGCCGTCCAACCCCCTCGGCGCCGTCATCGAGGAGGAAAAACTCCGCGAGATCGCGAACCTCGGGCCGCTCGTCGTGAGCGACGAGGTCTATCGCGAGATCTGGTACGACGCGCCGCCCGCGTCGATGCGCGGCATGTCGCCGAACGTGATCGCCGTCGGCGGGATGTCGAAGTCGCACGGCATGACCGGTCTCCGCCTCGGATGGATTCACGCGCGCGCGGAGCTGATGAAGACGATCGTCATGGCGCATCAGTACATCGCGACCTGCGCCTCGGTCTTCACGCAGGCGCTGGCCGAGGAGATTCTCGATCACGACGAGTGGAACGCGCAGTGGCTCGCGCGCGTCCGGGCGCAGTTCCGCGATCAACGCGAGGCGGCGCTGTACGCGCTCCGCCACGAGCTCGACATGGCGATCGATCCTCCCGCGGGCGCGTTCTATGCTTTCGTACCGGTGCCTTCGTGCAAGACGCTCGAATTCGCAAAAACGCTCGCGACTGACGCCGGAGTTCTCGTCATCCCGGGCGTCGCCTTCGGAAGCGCCGGCGAAGGCTTCATTCGCGTCTCTTACGCTGCTTCCACGCAGCAGATCGCGGCAGGAGTGGAACGTATCGGCAGATGGATGCGCTCAAACGGCAAATGAAGGCGCAGCACGATTCGGTCGCCGCAGCGGAAGTCTCGCTGTACCACAACGTGCTGAGGGTCAAACAAGAGCACGACCTGGAGAACCTCGGGATCTCGTTCTACGACTGCGAGACGACGATCCAGTGGGCGTACAACGCGGACCATTACTTCCACGCCGCGTCGACGATGAAGCTCGCCGTGCTCCTCGGCGTCTTCCGGCAGGTCAACCGCGGAGAGCTCACGCTCGACGCGCCCGTCCACGTCCGAAACCGCTTCACCTCGATCGTGAACCAGGAGCCGTTCATGCTCGACCTGACGCGCGACGCCGACCCGAACGTCTACGGCCACCTCGGCAAGACGCTCACCGTCCGCGAGCTCGCCTACTGGATGATCACCCTGTCGAGCAATCTCGCGACGAACCTCCTCGTCGAAGTGATCGGCATTCCCGTCGTGCAGCTCGCGCTCGACGAGCTCGAGATCGACGGCGTTCGCGTCATCCGGGGCGTCGAGGACCAGGCGGCGTTCGAAGCGGGGCTCAACAACGAAGTCACCGCGAACGGGCTGCTCAAGCTCCTCCGCCTCATCGCCGAGGAGCGCGCGTACTCGAAGGAAGCCTGCGAGGAGATGCTCAAGATCATGCTCGATCAGCAGTACCGGAGCGGCATCCCGGCCGGCCTCCCAAAGGCCGCGCGCGTCGCCCACAAGACAGGGAACATCTCGACGGTGCATCATGACGCCGGTATCGTGTATCTGGAGAAACGCAAGCCGTACGTTCTCGTGATCCTCACGCAGTTTCCGGCGGAGACGGGGCGTGGCACCGCGGTCGCGGACGTATCGCGCGATATCTTCAACACGATTTCCGAGATGATCAATGAGTGACGGCAATGGCGCGCCCGACCTGAAGGTCGTCGACGCGTTCGATCTCGACGACGAGCTGAGGACGCTCCTGCGCCCCGGCGAGATGGTGAAGGACGAGAAGGGGCGCCGCCACCGCCTCCCGCGCTATTTCTACGAGGTGCCGTCGCACGACGTCGCGACGCGAACGCGCCTCACGCACCACTTCGGTCTCAACGAGTTCATCCTCGTCGACCTGAAGGAAGCGCAGCGGCTGCAACAGTTTCCGACGTACGTGCCGTGCGCCGTGCGAACGCTCGCTTTCTACCTCGAGCAGTTCCGGGCCGCGGCGGGCGCGTCCGTTCACATTGCCGTGAACGGCGGCTACCGCTCGCCGGCGCACAAGATGTCGCACGGCGCGACCCCGCACATGTGGGGAACCGCCGCCGACATCTACCGGATCGGTTCGACCATCCTCAAGACGAAGGATTCCATCCAGAAGTTCAACGAGATCGCGGAAGATCTTTCCGACGACCTTCACGTCCTCCCCTACGGCCACGTCACCGGCACCGCTGCCGACGATCACGTGCACGTCGACCTCGGCTACATCACCTTGATCCCGCGTGAAATCAGCGAGGACAGGATGGAACAGCCGCAGGAAAACCGCCCCCGCTTCGCGTACGAAGAGCGGCGGCGGAAGGAGCGGCGGCACGCGGTCGAGACCACTTCCGAGCCGCAATAGCTGGCCACCGGTTTGCTAGAGCACGGCTAGGTAGTTCCGTATCTCCCCATGTCTGAGAAAGTGAAGAGAGAGCCGTTACTCAGCGAGCGCGAGCGTCGCCTGCGCCAACGGCTCGCCCGCCAGACGCTCCGGATGCCGGTCATCGGGATGGAGTCGGAGTTCAACGTCTGGCTCGACGAGGTGGAGATCAATCCCGAGCCGTACTGGATCCATCCGAGGGCGTTCATCGACGCGCCGCTCCTCCCGCGCGAGAAGACGTCGTCGCACGTTCCGACGGGAGGCGCCGTCTACTTCGACCGCGGTGTCATCGAGGTCGTCACTCCGGTCATCGAGCTGGCGCCCCAGGCGACCGCGAGGATGGTGCGGAACCTCTGGGAGCAGATCCAGTTCGTCCGCGACCAGTTGACCAACTGGGAGCAGAAGACCGGCCACACGGTACGCCTGAAGGCGTACAGCAGTCACTACAACATCACGTACGAGGTCCCGAAGTCGAAGCAGACGGCGTCGCGGAACGAGAAGAAGCTTGCGTGGCTGCTGGCGCACATCCTTCCGATTCCGGCCATGCTCGTCGGCGCGAACCGCCGCTCGACCGGTATCGGCGTGCGGCCCCGCGGCGGACGCATCGAGGTGACGTCCGACTTCACGCCCGATCCGGGCCTGATGGTCGCCACGGCGACGCTGGTCGTCGGCATCGTCCGCGACGTGATCTCGTGGCCGTCGTACGACCTCTCGCTCCTCCGCGACCTCCCCATCCCGATCATCGACGGCGTCACGCCCGGCAAGCACACGACGCGAAAGGGATGGCTGACGAAGGACTTCCACTACCCGCAGAGCCCTTTCACGTCCGACATCGACGCGCCGATCTGGACGACGCAGTTCGGCGATCAACGCTCGCTGCGGCAGATCGGACGCGACACCGCCTGGTTCTTCCGTCACTCGATCCGCCGCTACTCCGACCCGTTCAGCTTCCGCCTGTTGTTCGCCGTGCTCGAAGGGCGGGCGACGTCGATGCTCGAGCTCGAGGACCGGCCGAAGGCATACGAAGACGTCGGACGCCTCTGCCGGTGGGGCATGGTCATCGACGAGCTCCGGAACTTCGAGCCGCATCAAGAGCACGCGCCGTCACCCGAATACGTCGCAGAACGCCATCGCGCACGGCTGGCCGAAGCGCTGCCACGGGATCTCAAAGTCATCGACCAACCTCCGGTCGCTGCTCCGCCGGCGCGCCGCGTGGCGACACCGCGAGTGCCGCCGCTCTACGTCGAACGCCGGTCCGTCTCGCTTCTCGATCCACCGCGGGAACGCCGTCGCGGGCGCGAACGGCGCCGCAAACAGTTCACCGTCCCCTTCCCGGACCGCCGGCTCACCCGCTCCGCGTACGAACAGGTCTTCCTCAAGCTCGTCTCCGGCGGCCGCCTGCGCGTCGGCAACGACCTCTCCACGCCGGCCGGCATGAAGGGGTGGTACCACGCCATCTTCCGCCGCGAGTCCGACGGCAGCGAAAAGCTCCTGACGATCGACCAGCTCCTCCGGAAGATGAACGACTGGACCGTGTAGCGCAGGCTTCCAGCCTGCGTCACTCCGTCGTCCGCCGTTCCCAGTCCTCGCGGATGGCGGCGCCGGGGGAGCGGTCCTTCAGGCGTGGCCTCTCGAGGATGGTGGCGAAAAGGTCGGCCACGCCCCAGGAGAGAAACGTCGTCGCGGCGACGGTGAAGAACTCGGTCACGGTCGAAAGATCGAGCAGAAAAAAGATCGCCAGGGGAACGGCGATCCCCATCACGATGATGCCGACGATCAGTCGAGGCCCGGACACGGCGCGATTCTATCTCGCTACTGCGTCGCTCCCTGCGCGTCGAGCTGGGTCGAGAGGCGGTCACCGAGATCCTGGCGATAGTTATTCACCCGCGCCACGTAGTTCCGCGTCTCGCGGAACGGCGGCACGCCGTTGAACCGCTGCACGTTCCCCGGCCCCGCGTTGTAGGCGGCGACGACCTTCTGCTGGTCGCCGTTGAACTGGTCGCTGAGGTACTTCAGGTACTTCGCCCCCGCCTGGATGTTCTGAACCGGGTCGAGCAGGTTGCTCGCCCCCATCCACCGCCCCGTCCGCGGCACGAGCTGCATGAGGCCCACGGCGCCGACACGCGAACGCGCCGTCGGGTTGAACTTCGATTCCGTGTTGACGACCGCCGCCACCAGCTCCGGCGGCAGGTTGTTCTTCTTCGCCTCGGTGTAGATGACCGATCCGAACGGAACCTCCTTCGCGAAGAACTGCTGCTTGATCGCCTCCGTGATCACCTGCATCTTCTGCGGCGCCTGCTCGATCGCCTGGACCGGCGCGGTCGCCGCCTGCTGGATCCCGCTGGTCACAGCCTGCATCCCGGTCGTGACGCCGCCGGCGACCCGCTGCGCGATGCTCTGCGCCTGCTGCAGGTCACTCTGAATGGCGGGCGATTGCGGGGGCCGCTGGGGAGCCGGCGCGGTATTGACGGCAGGGGTCCTCCCCGTGCTCTCCGCGTTCTGAATCATCTTCATCGGGACGCCGAGGCCCCCGAAGGCGAGGGAGGCCCCGAGAGCCCAGGTGGCGTACTTCTTCCGCAGCCCGGCGAACCGGCGCGGCTTGACCTTCTGCACTTCCTGGCGCAGGTCGGATCTTCCATAACCATCGAGAAATCGCTGTTCGAACGGCCTGCTCGTCTTCGGCTGGTCCATATTCCCGACTCCTCCGCACTCTTATTTGCAATCGCGTTACCACATTCAACCTATTGAAACGATTAAGGTTGATGGAATATTGGCGCTCGCGACTTGGCCCGGTCGTTGAAAACTGCTATCTATCGATGAGTGATGGTTGCCAGGAACGTCTTACTGGGGATGGCGCTCGCCGGAGCGCTGGCGCTCGCACCTAAATTGGCCGACGCGCAGAGCGTCGGCTGCGAGAAGTCGATCAAGCTCGACGACTCGGTGATGGCGAGCTACCGCTACGGCCCCGAAGTTCCGCCGCCGCCGGCGCCGAAGCCGGAAGAACCGAAGCCGAGCCCGTTCCAGCTCCGGGCGCTCAAGTACGCCGCCCTCGCGCTGAAGCACAAGCTGGCGGGGCTTGCGAGCTACTACTCGGCCTCGCTCGACGGGACCCTCACCGCCACCGGCGAGATCTTCCGCAACCGCCGCTTCACCGCCGCCCACCTCACCCTCCCGCTCGGCACTTGGGTCGAGGTGACCTCCCGCGCAACCGGGAAGAAGATCCGGGTCCTGGTCAACGACCGCGGCCCCTACGCGAAGAAGTTCACGATCGATCTCTCTCACGCGGCCGCGAAAGCGCTCGGCGTCGACGTCGCCGAGGACCGCTACGTCGATATCAAGGTCATCGGGCTGCCGGGAGAAGACCCGCTGCCGGAGAACTGGGACACCACAGCCGCAGCCTCATCGATCGCCGCCGCGGTCACACCGGAAGAGTGAAGCAGAACGAGCTGCCTTCCTGCGGCTTCGAATCGACGGAAAGCGCTCCCCCCTCCTCCTCGATCGCCCTTTTTGCCAGGTAGAGCCCGTAGCCGGGTCCGCCGCCGCGCGACTTCTCGAGCTTGCTCATTCCTCCGAGCTCGAACACCTGCGGCGCGTACTTCGGGTCGATCCCGATCCCGTTGTCGCGGATGCAGATCTGATGAGCGCCGTCGTTCTGGGTGACCTGGAACGTGATCTGGCGCTCCCCCTTCGCCCGGTCCGTGAAGAAGAGAGCGTTCGAGATGATCGCGCCGATCGCCTCACGCAGCTTCTCGGGATCGGCGTTCACGACCGGCAGGTCGGACGGCACATCGAACGTGACGCCGCCCTCTTCGATCGCGTAGTTGTGCTTCTGGATCACCTCTTCGACGATCTCGCGGAGCGGCGTCGGCCTCCGAACGCTCGGCCGCGCGAGGAGCTTGACCATGTGCGACATGTCGTCGAGCACCCGCTTCATCTGCTGCGCGCTGGAGCGGATACGGCGGAGAAAATCCTCCCCCTCCTCGTCGAGCTTGCCGGCGTAGTCGGCGAGCAGCAGCTCGCTGAAGCCGTCGATCGCGAAGATCGGCGATTTCAGATCGTGCGACAGGACGCTGAAGAGCCTCACCAACTCGTCCTGCGACAGCGGCTTCTCCACCTCGGTGTCGATGGCCAAATCCTCCGAAGCGTGCACGAGTGCAACGCCGGGGCCATCAGCCCTTGCGGTAGGTCGTAATCTGCCCGTTACCAACGACTTGCGTCGACCCGTCGGCTCGGATTGCGAGGGCAGTCCCGGCCGGAATGCCGATACCAAGGCCGACGTCGGGGAGGGACATGAGGCGCCGGAGGGTGGTGTCGTCGAAGCCGGCGTCGATCACCGTGTTCGGCAGCCAGCCCAGGCCGTCGATCGCCGAGGTGACGCCGCGCATGTCGCGGACGTGCTTGCCGAACGAGGACGCGGCGGCGCCGATCGCGGCGATCACGGTGCCGCTGGAAGCGGCGTCGCGCAGCGCAATCTCGGCGGCCGACTCGCGGGGCGTGCCGAGGAGGTTGTTCGTCACGCCGCCGCCGACATAGACCATCCCCGCGCCGAGGATTGCGTTGAGGTTCTTCTGGCGGCGGTTGTCGCGCCCGCGGTAGATCGGGACATTGATCGTCTCGACCTCTCGATCGATCTCGTGGAAGTACTTGCCGAGGTGCTGCGCGTATTCGGCAGAGCCGGATGCGGTGGGGAGAAACGCGACCGACCGGCGGTCGGGCGGCATCTGCGCGAGCAGGAACTCGTCGATCTCGCGCGTCTCGCCGAACGAAAACTCCCCCCCGCCGATCAGCACCAGCAGCTGGACCGGAACGATCGTCTCGACCTGGAGTGACTGGCTCAGCGCCCCATGACCTCGGCGGCTCTCTTGCCCATGTCGCTCGGGGCCTTCACCACGTGAATCCCCGCAGCTTCGAGCGCCGCCATCTTCTCGGCCGCCGTCCCCTTGCCGCCGCTGATGATCGCGCCGGCGTGGCCCATGCGGCGCCCCGGAGGGGCGGTCTGGCCGGCGATGAACGCGACGACGGGCTTGGTCACGTGCTCCTTCACGAACGCGGCGCCCTCTTCCTCCGCGCTGCCGCCGATCT
>JACZCU010041302.1_pt1 | contig 11410 bp, 11 predicted proteins | sample 8641851 | NCBI WGS metagenome assembly JACZCU01 (sample SAMN15324605, study PRJNA640507) | soil metagenome | isolation source: monocropping sugarcane control | place: China: Luxin town, Laibin City, Guangxi Province | collected 2019-07-25 | depth 10cm m | reverse complement strand
GCATCGAGGGATTCCACCACGATGCCGATGTTGTCCATTCGTTTAAGCGCCATGTGTCCATTCTATACTATGTCGTCCGTTCTGTCAACGAACACAGACCAGGACGCTCGTCGCTGGTCCAGCGTCACGCTCACGCTCTCGCCAGCGTTTCATGGTGAAACACTGGCGACGAACTGAGACGACGTATCGACGCATCGCCGGCGATGATCACCCCCGCGACCAGCTCTCCCTTATGAAACCTCACCAATGATCTGGGATCTTGCTCACTCTCGCTAATCGTGCCCTTGGTTTAAACGCAGAGAGTCATTCGTGCCATCAGCACTCTGATTGCGTGTGCTGTTACAACCAAACTGACGTATCCTACTTGGCCCTGTTTGAAGCGAAATGGTGCCCAGCGAAACCAAGAGGGCGATCAGCGAGAGTGAGTAAGACCCATGATTTGTGGCAAAAATGGACTACAGGACGATATCTTCGCCGTTTTGACGCATATCACTGCCTCATTTTGGCGAGTTGCCACGATCTTGAGCAGGAATTCGACTCTTTTCTGCAATAAGTAAAAAAGGTGAGTTTATGAGTCAATCTCTGTTTCGGGCGAATATATGTGTCCGAAAAATCAGTATTGACTCATCCATTCAAGCTCAAGGAACTGGCGGATTTATGAGTCAGAAGTGGCGAATTTATGGTCTTTCTGACAAGATGCTTCAAATGAGCTCGTTCCAAATTCAGTAACTCGTGAATTGAAAGGGCTATGATGATATGATGATATTAGGGCAACGAATTGATCGCATGTTATTTATGTTGAGTTTGCAAAGGAGATGAGTATGTCATCATCAATACGACCGGCATGGCAAAGCAGCAGTGACCAATATGCGCCGAAAAAAGAGGACAAATTTAGTTTTGGTCTGTGGACGGTTGGGAACCGGGGACGCGACCCATTTGGGGATTTCGTGCGGCCAACGCTCGAGCCTGTTGAGAGCGTCAAAAAGCTGTCAGAGTTGGGGGCATGGGGCATCAATCTACATGACAACGATCTCGTACCTTTCGATGCGACATTACAGGAGCGCGACCGCATCGTGCGTGAGTTTAAGCAGGCCTTGAGCGACTATGGCATGGTTGTACCAATGGCAACTACCAATCTCTTTTTCCATCCTATTTTCAAAGATGGAGCATTCACAGCAGTCGATCCAGGTGTGCGCGCGTTTGCATTGCAGAAGACGATGAAGGCCATCGACCTGGGCGTTGAGCTTGGCGCGAGTACTTATGTGTTCTGGGGTGGACGCGAAGGAGTTGACGCGGAAGCCAGCAAAGACCCGGTGGTGGCGATCAAACGGATGCGTGATGCCATCAATTTCTTGAGCCAGTATGTCATCGACCAGGGATACAAGCTGCGACTCGCGTTGGAGCCAAAACCGAACGAGCCGCGCTCCGACACCTATTTGCCAACCATTGGCCACATGCTGGCCTTCATCTACACGCTCGACCATCCAGATATGGTAGGTCTCAATCCCGAGGTGGCTCACGAATATATGGCAAACCTGAATTTTGTGCATGGTGTGGCACAGGCTCTTGAAGCGGGGAAGCTCTTCCATATTGACCTTAACGATCAGAAGGGACCACGTTTTGACCAGGATCTGCGCTTTGGCAGCGAAAACATCAAGAACCTGTTCTTCCTGGTCAAGCTATTAGAAGACAAGGGCTACGATGGGCCGCGCCACTTTGATGCACATGCGTACCGAACTGAGAATGAAGAGGGTGTATGGGACTTTGCGCTCGGCTGCATGCGTACCTATAATATGTTCAAGGAGAAGGCACGGCGTTTTAACGCTGATCCTGAGATACAGCAACTGCTCAAGGAAATAAACAGTGGAGACAGCCGGTACGAAACGCTGTTGAAAAATGGGTATAGCTCAGAGGCGGTACGTCAACTTCGGGAGGCCACATTTGACGTGGATGCTCTGAGCCAGCGCGGCTACCGCTACGAGAAGCTCGATCAACTTACCATCGAGATTATCCTGGGGACACGGTAAGAGATAGAGGTAGGGTTGCACCTATAGGTGCGGCCGTAAGGGCCAGGGCGACCGCAAGGGTCAATACATTTCAAATAAGGAAATCGGGTTTGAGCCGTAAAAAATAATCTGGAAAGTGGAACATCGACCACGGGCCGATAAATCGGCCCCTACAGATGTGCTTTTGCAGCCCCTCGATTTTCGACTGAACCGCTTATTTGAAATGTATTGACCGCAAGGGTCGCCCTGCGATACACGACGCGGCATGTTCACACCATGGAATATCATTTTTAGGGGATGTCTCGCCTTCTTTCTCAAGATGAGCAGCATAATACAACATCTCCCAAAGGAACGGCTCATCATCTTTTACTGCCGGTCGGATGACATAGTTCACGTATCCCTCCACATGATAAGTATTGTGGGCGATGTTCCAGGGCGACCGCAAGGGTCGCCCCTACTATACTACGAAAGAGCCTCTCACGCCGTGCCGTGTCTAGTAGGGGAAGTCATTGCGGCTCCCCTAGAAAGGTGAACACGCTTGAGTGGCCCTTTCATCGGCAATGTCCATGCTTAAGTTGGTGCCTATACTCAATCGCTCTCAGTGCCCCTGCAACTCACTGAGAGGTCGGGATCCACTCTCAGATGGACATGGTTTCAATAGCTCAATCGCTCTCAGTGCCCCTGCAACTCCTTGGGATGATCGCCGCCAACATCTGGCAGGTATTGTTTCAATAGCTCAATCGCTCTCAGTGCCCCTGCGAGGATGAGTATGCCGAGGTCGATGATGACTACGACGAGTAGAGCAAAAAGGGAACCAGCGCGGTCTGCACTGGTTCTCTTCTTGTATTCAAAGACTAATCGACATCCAGGATGTCGCCGGAGTCTCCTGTATAGAAGTTGTTCCAGCGACCGGCAGAGGTACCGGCGTCCGGTGCGCCTGCATGGTCCACACCAATGTAGAACCAGCCCCATATGGGTATCCCTGTCTCATTGTAACCATTAGCGAAGTAGTGAGCTTCCCAGTTATGGGTGACGGGAGCGCAGCCCTGGTTGATAGTACCCGCGGGCGGGGTAATCACGCAGCCAGCATTGAGGGTCTGGCCGCCGTTGCCATTGCCCGTGGCGGGCCAATTGCTGGGGTCGTTCAAGTGGAAGGTACCCGTGATGGTGAAGACAGCACCGCCCTTGAACGTGCCGACTTCGGTGCCGTCAACGACGCCGCCGTTAATGTAGCCGCCGTTCCCATTGGAGAAGCTCCCAGGACTGCGTACGCCAGCCTGAGTGGTAAAGGTGCCGCTGTCTTTGATGTCTGCACAGTACGTATTTGGGCCAGTCGTGCTCACCCATATTTGCAACTGACGTGTCATAGCGTCATACGCCCAGTAGTTGCCCCCGTCGCCAGAGTCTGCATCATTGCTGATTTTATAGGTGACATTGACGAGCTGTTGCCCTTTATTGGGACAGATAATAGATGGGGCGTGTGTTGTGTTTGTTAGCACACTTGCATGAGTGAGTGCTTTGCTGCTTGAGGTTGAAGATACAGGTCCGGGTGAAGCAAACACCCCTGAGATAAGTGTGAGTGCTGCAACTATGGACAGCAGTGGTATGGAAGCGCCGATAAGTATTCTTTTCATGTGAGTTCCCTCCCTTCAAAAAAGTGAGGTGCACCAACCTATCCTTGTTGGTGCACCTCTTTTCACACTGTTTTGGCGACAGTATTTCTGCTGCCGATTGTCCATCCCCAGATTAAGCATTTAAAATACAGTTTCACACTCATAGCTCTGCCGTTAAACTACCTCGGCACGAAAAGCCGAGAGCAAGATTCGAACTTGCATGGAACATCTCCCTGGACTGTATCGTTCGATGAGATTGGCGGTAGCAATACTAAGCTTAGGAACATTAATCTCAGTCTGAACAGTTGCGAATGCCTCTACTAACTGGGCTACCCGGACAGGTGTGTCAGCAACACCCGGCTCAGAGGTTGTTGACACCTATAGGAATAGAGATAGATCTCCGAGTTTCTCACGAGCGGGGAGTCCGAGGCAGAACTTGCACCTGAGCTGTACTCGCGTGTCTGTAAGATTAAGCGTTAAGCTTTGTTCCAAGAGGTAGTATAGTACATTATATAATTCTTGTCAAGTTATCAAGCACTAAAGCACCAAACTCGCAAATACTAGATTTTCCTGGCTTGTCATACTATACTACAAGCACGCCGTCTAACTGGCCGGGCCTTCCCGTTCGGGATTGAAACGCTCCTCCACTGGCAGAGGTTTTAGTACGTTTTCCGACCCAAGGTCAAAATGTCCTGGCTCTTCCGCTCGTGGATAGGAACTAAAGATGTAATAAGAAATGATGAGCTTAGTAAAGAGCGAGACCAAGTGAACAAGCCATTATTAGTGACGCTAGCTCATAACTGCATCATTGCTCTTGAGAAGGGTGAAGAACCAAATGCAGATGAGATAAGGAAGCTCATTGCTTTTCAGCAGAAAGGCATCATCAAAATTGTCGTAGGTTGGAGTACCATGCTAGAGAAGCCTCCTCAAGGAGAAAAGCCTCTATGGTTTCCTGAACAGGAGCGTCGAATGGAAACTCTTGGCTTAGGTGATGCAGAACTCTTCAAACATCATCAAACGATGTGGTTCCGCACTGAAGAGGAATTCTTCACATTCGAATTTGAGCGCCCATATCTGCGTACTGTTCATGAGATACTGTTTCCAACTATTGACTTCAACTTTCTTGAGTATCTCAAAAGATATTGCACGCAGCACCATCTCGATCCGGACCTTCTGGAGCGCGCCAATTACTACAGCAATCCTCTTACTCGCCCTTACACTCCCCCTGCGGAGTGGGAGCAACGATTAGCAAGAGAGCAGGAATTCGCTGACAATCCCCAGGTTATGCAAACGTTAAAAAAAATCCGCGAGAAATGGATGAATGCCAAAAATGATGCTCTCGGTCTCTGCGCTCATGCTTCATGGAGAGGAGATATCTTTGTGACCAATGATAATGATTTCTTGAAAGCGAAAGAGAAACTGTCCCACCTCATCCCAGGAAAGATTCTCTGCTCAAAGGATGCAGTACAAGAAGTAGGTCGGGTAGCTGAGAGGCAGTAATGCCTCTCAGCTACCCGACCGGTTGGTTCAAGGGCAAACAAATGATATTCCATCTTCAAACACTCCTTACTCTTCAGAAGAATCGTCCGAGGCGTCGTCTGAGGAATTATCTTGATCCAGCTCCTCATCTTCTAAAGCTTGATCACCTTCCATATTTTCCGTATTCTCCTGAGGAGCACCAGAAGAAGGTAAAAATAGCATCAGTTCTAAAAATTGCCGATCTTGGCGTATCTGTTCTAAAATTTGCCGATCTTGGCGTATCTGTCGTTTTAATTCCTCGTCACCTAAAGCATTGATAATTTTATGTATACCTTCAAGTTGTTGGCTTACTTGCGGACTTAGCTCTATAGACGGATATACATTAGGACCAGGGTATAAGGAGGAACTTGGGTAATTCAGGTTTGCAAGTGTCCGTTTCTCTCGCAGCTTTGCTTCCTGTATCCTATTCTTTCGTACCTCTTCAATTGTCTCTTTCTGTACCTGTAATTGCAAGAACTCTTGTGCTTGCTTAAGAAAATTATCAAAATTATACATATAGAACAGAACGTTAGCTTTCTCTCGCATCTCTCGACGCAACTCTGCCCTGGGCCCTAGCGTTTTCCCATGTATTCGCTGCCACCAGTCTTCCTTACCATCATCCCCCACAAGAATAATTGGTCGTTTTTCTTGTTTTGCATAATCAATTAATTGGTACCACAGGATCACATCTCCATATTTGTTTGCTGGATTGCTTGATTCATCTTCTTGCGATGATAGTTCCTTGTCGGCTTCATTTTTTTGTTGTGCTTGTTTCTTGTTCTTATTAGCATCCTTAAAACCAGGAGGCGTACCTTGCTTATACCGTCTCTCAAATTCACCCGATAACTGAGCCAACTTCTCTTCAGGATATGGAGGGCCAATTCTTCCTTGTAAGAGAGTATCAAGGTGTTCAAGCATCATATCTTCGTGTCCCATTGGATCTGGATATTCAGCACGAGCCCGATCTAGTTCGTCCTGCAAAGCTTGTTTCGTTTGATCAAAGATGGTTTGAATTTTATTCAAGTCCGCAAAAAAATGACCGCGCTTTCCATATTTCTGCTGTATATACTTTTTGAACTTCTCTTCTACAAAAGTATCAAACACTTTAATCAGGCTAAAGATGTCGTTCTGGTCATCGATCACAGAAATACGATTTCTTGAGAATTCCAGGCCGACTTGATGAGGAAGCCAGATACGTTGCTGTAAAACCTCAATGATCTTAATCAGATCATTGCGAGTGCCAGGAGTATAACGGTAGAGGTGTAATAAGACATTGGTGTCAAAGACAAGCATGGCCTCTTCCCACAAACGAGAAAACTCCTCATCTGATGGCCTATAATATTCCCAAAACAAATCACGCATGTTCTTTGTTGAATCCCTTCAAACTTAAGTACAGAAGCTAGACACATTTGGCTTTCTGAGCAACAAGTATATAGATTAATTTAACTTCCTGCAAGTGATAATGCATTTTTCCATCAATAAAGTTGCATGTCAGTATATAACAGCTTCTCTGCTTTCGCTTTATTCTTCCTCACCAATACCAAACATTTCCACAATGCGAGTGGGTATATCTGTGTTGTTCTCAATAATCACTTGTTTGCGCTCGTTTTGTAAATCACAACATTCTGCTGGCGGAATCTGGAGAATTATTTGGTGAATGAGCTCATCAGATAGCACATCAAACGAGCGTTTTTCAGGCTGCCCGCTCACCAGAATAACTGTGCCGATTCCGCCAGCAGCGTGTTGTGATTTACATCAATGATCTTCATACCTGTTTCCCCTCTTTAGAGTCTGATGTAATCAACTGCATTATCATCCAGATTGAGCTTGCGCTTCTGATAGCGCTCTATAGCCCTGGGATCTAAATGCCTGTCTTCTATCTCCACAAATCTACCTTGAACTTGCGTTCTATAATAGAAGAAAATGACGAGGTATTTTATGTATGGCTTTCCCGAGTCCAGCGGAGGATCACAGAGAAAACACGCTCAATCTGCAAGATCTGGTGGTTCATCCTCTGAGCACCTACTTTCTCAAAATGTCCGGTGTTGCGATGGAGCCGACCATTCACGCGAAAGATGTTCTGGTGGTAGACCGTTCGCTTATTCTGCTTGATTATCAGGTGGTTGTCGTGGTCTATCAGGAGCGCTTCTGGACGCGGCGCATTCTGCAAACTGATGAGCGGATTCTGCTCATTGCGGATAATCGTGCCTTTGAGGATGTGGTTGTAAGCCGTGAGGAAGATTTCCTGATCTGGGGCGTGGTGACGTATGCAGTTCACAGGCTGACCTCACCCACCAGGCGCATACGCTGGCGAATGTGATTGTCAGGCTTCCGCCTTATTCTTCCTCTACAATCCCAAAGCTGCTGGCGAGCTTGGCGGCGTAGGGGTTCGTGGATCCACCCATCGTCTTCAAGTAAATCCCGGTAGTTGCAATGCTGCTATGCCCAAGTCTGGCGGGGATCTCGCTCACTGGTGCCCCTGCGACATGGGGTCTACGCCAACGGCACAGCAATCTCGATCACTTAGTTTCAATAGCTCAATCGCTCTCAATGCCCCTACGAGGCACCCTACCGGCGCTGTATTGAACTGCAAGCGCGCCTGCTTGGCAAATACCTTATGGGTGAGGTAAGCGAGTATACACCGTTTGTGGTGCGCTAAGGGAGGCAAGTATGAGTCAGAACGGAGTGAGCATACGAGGAGTGCGGCAGAGTACACTTTATGTGGTGGCCTATGATATCCAGGATGATAAGCGGCGCACAAAGGTGCACAAGGTTTTGAAGGGCTTTGGAGAATGGACTGAGTTTTCACTGTTTGAATGTTTTCTGACGAAGAAGGAGCTGCTACAAATGCGGGCGAAATTAGACAAACACCTTGATGGCCGCACCGATAGAGTGCGTATTTATATGATCTGTGATGCTTGCCTATCAAAGATAGAAACGGTAGGTATTCCTGAACCTGTCGAGAACAAGAGCTATTTGATATAGGGACGCCGATTGTGCCACTACCAGGCCATTGTAACGACTGCATCCATATGCTATGATGAATTGAGAAGGAAAAACGAAAATGAACAGAGTATCCACTCAACCACATCCAATATAACAACCTGCGTCATTAGCCAGAACGCGAGGCCCCCCAAGAAATAGTCTTCCGTGACCTGTCTACTGTTCAGTTTTACGAGAAAGATGGAAGGCTATTTTCTATGCACATTTCAGCACGCCTCGCGACGTACCGAGAACTCTGGTCTATTCATAACGTACGCTGGCTCTTCATCGCGCGCTTGCTTGCGAATATCATCTTCTACAGTACCGTGATGGTGCAGTACGAAGCTTCACGCGGCCTGAATTTCACCGAGATGTTCGCGCTCGAGTCGATCATCTCCGCGGCTGCCTGGGTGTGTGAGATCCCTACTGGCATCTGGGCAGACCAGATGGGATATCGACGCATACTCATCCTGGGGTATGGGTTGAATATCGCTAGCCTTGTCATATTCGTGACAACGCGTGGCTTCTGGCCCTTCGCGTTCGCTTCTGTCCTTTTCGGCATCAACCTCGCCTGCCTTTCTGGCTGCGAGGATGCGTTGCTCTATGAGAGTTTACCCAGGGAGCGTACTCTCTCGCTCGGAACGCCAGCTTTCGCTTTACTCAATGCGGCCCAAAGCGCGGGCTTTCTGTTCGGTCTTGCCGTAGGCAGTTTCCTGGGTACGCAGAACCCGGCGTTGCCGTTCATGGTCTCACTGATACCATTACTCCTGGCTTTCATAGCAACGCTGCGTATTCAGCCAATAGCACGCTCGCTTCCACAGGAACACGATCATGCTCTTTCCAGGCCATTAGGCGCCAGCGATTTTTTGCGTTCGGCGCTCCAACTCTTACGGAAGCAGCCGCGAATGATCGGTCTGAGCATGCTCCATAGCGCCGCTTTTGCGCTCACCAATGCGATTTTCTGGTACAATCAGCCGTACTTTATGCGCTCAGGTATTGCTGTGGCATGGTTTGGACCAATTACGGCGGCGGCAGTCGGGCTGGGAATGATCGTTGTGCTAACGACACCGGCTGCGCGGCGCAGGTTGGGAACATATGGTGCACTGGCTCTGTCGTGCATCATCCCCGGAATAGGCTTTATCGCATTGGCAAGAAACAGCCCACCGCTTCTTACAGCGCTGTTTGTAACGCTCGTCGCTGCCGGATCGGCGTGGAGACAACCGATCATTAGAGATGAACTGAACCGGCGCATGAAGGATGGATCACGTGCAACGACGCTCTCTGTGCTGTCGTTCATCGGGACAATTGCGGGTATTATGCTCAACCCACTGATTGGACTAGCTGGCGACCTTGGCTTAGGTATCATCGGCATGAGCCTTGGCTTTTGCCTGATCTTGCTTGGCCTGGTAGCACGAGGGCTAGTTTAAAGAGAGAAAAGATCGTGCCATTCATCTTTGAGCAAGCCAAAGTAGTGTTCGTCCTCGAAACGGTCACGGAAGGAGTAGCGCTGACGCAAGTTTCCCTCATAGGTGAAGCCAAGCTTGAGTAACAGGCCTTTGGAGCGCTCATTCACAATGTCAATGAGCGCTTCAACGCGATGCAACCCCAGTTCAGTAAACCCATAGGTCAAGATGGCTGACAGCGCTTCAGTCATAATGCCCTTCCCCCAAAAAGCACGATCGAGTTCATAGCCCGTTTCAGCGCGATGAAAGCCCTGATCGAAATGATGGAGACTGCAAGAGCCGATGAGTCTATCTTCGCCCTGGAGCGTAATACCCCAACGAAGAGCCTCCCGCCGGGCATAGTGTGCTTGTATCTGTCTGATCAACTCCTGTGTGTCAGCAAGAGATTGATGAGGCTCGTGTCCATAGAACTCTGTGACTTGCTGATCAGAAAGTATTGCGAACAACGCCTCTGCATCACCTGGCCGGATTTGCCGAAGGAGCAAGCGGTCAGTGGTGAGGGATGGAAAGCGTGTAAATGCTGTATCAATGGTCATACAAAGGCACCTTTAATTAGTCTAAGAGCCAGTTCTCGATGGCTAAACGCCTCTGTTACGAGGTGCGAGGCCTGGCCTCAGTGGGCGCGACGGCAGCCGGACGGCTGATGAGGAGTCCGGTGACATCGACGAGCAGAGCGGCAACTGCCAGCACACAGAACAGCAGCGTTTCCGGGAGGGCGATGCCAAAGAGAGCATCCAAAGAATAGGCCCCCGGTCCGATTAAGCCGATTGCTACGGCTATAGTCAGCAATGACAGCGGAAACTCATAGCCGCGCTTACTGTTCCAGAAACCGTTTTTCCAATGGCTCTTGACAATCGCCATCAGCATAGCGCCGAAGATCCCAGCTGCTCCCAGGGGCGTCAAGAACCCAAACGCGAGGGATAGGCCGCCGCCAAACTCTCCCAGAATCACCAGGCAGGTCCAGAGCCATGCAGGTTTGAAGCCCTGTTTCTCGAATCCCTGCGTCATCTTGGTGAACCCAGAACCATCAAACCACCCAAAGAGCTTTTGCGCCCCGTGTGCGGCTAGCGTCAATCCAGCAACCCACGGGATGCGCAACGAGGTGCATATTCGGCTGAAATGTCTCTCCAGGCTCATTCAACGTGTCCATTTTGGAATGAAACCTCAAAATGTCCAGACAGCCTGGAGAGCATGTTCCGTAAAACCAGACGGTTATTTTTTGTCCGGCTGGTAGATCAGAGCAAGGGTTCCGGCACTGATCATCTTGCTTTCGACCAGCCGCAGCTTCGTTGGAGGCGTCCCGTCTGGGAAGAACCGCCTTCCCCTTCCCATGATGTAGGGCACAACTAAGAACCGATACTCATCGATCAGATCCGTGCCCATCAGCGATTGGACAAGCGTGGCACTGCCATCGATAATAATGTCTTTGCCTGGCTGCTGTTTCAGTTTGGTGATTTCTTCCACCACATTTCCTCTGATGATGGTGGATTCTTTCCAGGGAGCGGTTTCAAGCGTAGTCGAGACCACATATTTTTTCATGCGGTTGAGGATTGATCCAAGAGTATCGGTTTGTGTGGACCAGCCCGGCCAGAGCATTTCATAGGTGGTCCGTCCCAGCAGGTACACATCGCCTGATCTGTACTCTTCCGCAATGTACTCTATCCTCCTCGCATAATCCGCAGCAGCCTCATCGGCAGGAGGCCACCAGTGATCCATCGTGTCCGCGTCAAAGACCCCATCCAGGGTCATCCACGCCTTCACCCAGAGCTTTCTCATGTTCGTTCTCCTTTCTCTTTCATTCTTCTTTCTGTTCGCCTGAAATATGGTG